>Ga0207422_1000885_pt1 | contig 77289 bp, 73 predicted proteins | sample MarCyaLeptolynsp_FD_187757 | JGI IMG/M metagenome (GOLD analysis project Ga0207422, IMG submission 187757) | Marine cyanobacterial communities from Panama - species 1 Leptolyngbya sp. (SPAdes) | ecosystem: Environmental > Aquatic > Marine > Unclassified | place: Panama: Panama City | collected...
TTCCCGCTCGATAGCGGTACAAGACAGCTTCCACAAACAGACGATTGTTTTTCGCCGTTCCTCCGACGTGTCCTTCTCGACCCGGTAAGATGTCTTTGATTCTCTCCCACTGGTCATCTCGCAATCCGTATCTACGCATTTTCCTTCTCCTTATAATGGGCTTGTTCTAGACTCCCTTCTTTCTAACTGATGACACGCCCTAGTTGAATTGAAAACAGTATAGAAAATGCCTAAAGTAATAATCAAAAAAAAGTGTTCCTTCATGACGTAAAGGAACACTTCCATAGCTAAGATGTTAAAATTTAGGCAATACCAAGTAAAGAGGAAATTTCAGATAATACCTTGAATATTGAAACTGCACTAGAAATGCCAGTAACAATGCCTTTTATCAAAGTGATTGCATTTTCTGCACGCTCCTGAAGACCTGAATCTGCTTGTACTTGTGTCTTCATTTGTAAAGTTTCCACCAAACTTTTGACTTGCTTTAAAGCTCTCTCTTTTTCTTTATCATTGAGTTCTGAAGCATCCTCAATCTCCTTACGCAATTTTTCAAGAAGTTCTTTGGCATTAGCTTGCTCATTAGCATCTGGCAAAGCTAAGTCTGAAATGGAGTTCTGGATATCTTGGCTTACAGCAAGAAGATTTACAACCCCTTTGTTATTGTTTGCGTTAATGTTACCAATTTTTCCAACTCTTATATTTGAATCAGACATAGAAAGCTCCTCAAGAAAGAATAATGTTCAATATGGTGGGCATACTCACGCAACAAATTAGATTATATTTTCACCTGGAACTGGGCGTCTAACTATACATTATGCAGATTTTTTCCATATATTCATCTAAATCAGGGTTTTATTCAGATTTCATAATCCCCCTTACAGAATATTATCCCGAAATTTAGCGCTTGATCCGGATTTGTTGGTCGCACAGGACTGCACTTACTTCCCGAACTCAGGACGTTCGCCCTTGCATAATGACCGAGAAAGATAGGGTGGACAATGCCAGCAATGGTTTTTGCAAGCGATCGCGCATGAGGATGGACTGCGATCGCCAGAGTCAATTCTGAAACCCTTATGCAGAGCGATTTCAACGATTTCCCTTACCTTTTGAGAATTCTATCGGTTCGCGATCGCCCAATCCTAACTGAAGTCTATCTTTATCATATCGATAGCGCCTAACGGTGAAGTTAGCTGGCTTACCCCACAGATGACTTTCAGGTGCGATCGGAGATTTCGGGCTGAAAACGAAGATTTTGGAGAGAGCGGACTTGAGCTATAGTTTCAAAGTCTCGATCGTCATGAACCAAAAGTAAATCATTCTCCAATGCTGCTTGGGCTATACAACAGTCGATTGGGCTACGAACAGTCAATCCCCGACGGCGCAAGTCATAGTAGATACGGGCTGCTGTCTGCCAGGAAGAAGACGTAAGTTCAACGTAATCTTGGGCTTCAAGATAACTAGAGAGAAGCGTCCATTCCTGTTCATTTAAACTTCCTTGAAGTAGTTCGAGTTGAGTAAAGCGAGTAAGTAATACATCACGCCCAGCAATCAGCACTTCAAGCTGTTGACGAACTTGACCGCTACGATCGCGGAACACATTGATCCAGACAGATGTATCAATCAGCAGCATGACGAGTTTCGCGCAGGGCTTTGTGGTCAAAGTTTGAGGCGAACTGAATTTGCCCTGCCAGGTCGAGAAGGTTCTTCTTTCGGCGCGACTTCACAAGTTCTTGTAAAGCTAGATTAATCAAATCTTCCTGCCTACTAAGATGGGTCAGTTGTAAAGCTTCACTAATGAGGGATTCATCAATATCAAGCGTGATTTGCATAGGACACCTGCCGAAATAGTAACTTGTGACAGAAATAATAAAACGTAACTCTACGTCTTGTGCAACTTTACAGATCGGCAATTTATAGCTGTGTTTATTATTTAAGGCAACCCACTTATCTGGCTAGTATAGCCCAATCGCGGCGATGACCAGAGACGCAATTTCTTCTGTGAGTTGAGAGGAGATCGCGCAGTCACAACAGCAGTTTCGGATGAATTGCCCACTTAAATCGCTTTCGCCAGAGTCAATTTTGAAACCCTTATGCAGAGAGATTTCAACGATTTCCCTTACATTTTGAGCATTCTATCTGTTCGCGATCGCGGAATCTTAACTGAAGTCTATTTTTCAGAATTCGGCAGCGATTTTACTTTTCCCAGCGCGATCTAAGTGGGTTATTGTCTCAGACCCGGAGGACAGGAAGATGGATATCTTGCGATTCTTTTACGGGTTGTTTGTCCCAAACTTCAAATTGACGCAACAGCATCGTGACACCTAACGGGGAAGTTCAACGGCGGTAGTAACTGTGGACTTTGGTTGACTGCTTATATTCCGCCGTTGCAACGGCATCAGTGGTATCAACTCAGCAGTGGTAAGTGCCGCTGCTGAGTTGAGACAAAACTACTCCTAGGAACGAAAACAAGTCTACTTCATGCGGATGTTAAAATTGCTTTAGATATCCCGCTGAAACATCACATAAGCATCCGAAAAGGCTACCCTGCCAGAGCTAGAGCTGTTGTCTTCAACAACTACATTGAACGAATTAGTTCCTTTCCTCAAATAATTCGAATTAATGATTTCGTGGACGGTGAATACATCCCGATCCTTGTTTTCCATCGGAAGTTTAAAAATTTCTCGACCATTGATGTAAAACCGGATATCAAAGTTTTGCAGGGGCCCAGTAATGTGAAGACGACAAACAAATATACCGTGTGACCCTACGTGAGCGTCGTTATTGATACCAAAAGTCCATTCTTCATTGGTTCCCTCTGTAAATGTCTTGACGTTATCAGTAATAACCGAATAATCTGCAATTCTGGGCATGATTTTCATCTCCTTTATTGAAGGAAAAAGAAATAGACTTATTCCTTTCGATAATTTACTTTTTAAAAGTAAGCGAAGATATGGAGCACTGACAGTACCCTTTTAGGGGTATAAAGTACACAACAAACCTGAAAAACTGCTAGAAGCCCTGTTGAGTGGAAGCTATAGGTGTTTTTAGAAGAGCATCCGGATTGGTTGGTCGCACATGACTGCGCCTACTTCCCGAACTCAGGTTAACTCATGTCCAACGACGCAAATCAAACTGCTTTATGAGTACATCCCCTACCGTAATTGTTACCGCTCGCATTCGCGTTCAACCGGGTAAAGAAGAGCAGTTTCAGCAGGAGTTTGCTCCAGTTGTCACCTTAACCCGTTCTGAAGTCGGCTGCATTGCTTACGACCTTCACCAAGCAACGACCGATCCTTCTCTTTTCTTGCTATCGGAACAGTGGGTCAGTCAGGCGGCGTTGCAAGCGCATTTAGCCCAACCGTACATTCGAGCTTTGGCAGAAAAGTCCAGCGAGATTCTGGCCGAGTCACCCAAGGTCGAGAGCTGGACGCCGATTGTCTAGAGGCAGATAATTTGGATTCCAGGCTAACATTATTGATATCTTCCCAGGCAATCGCGGGAGACTCCCGCACGAAAACAGATGAAAAACTGGCCGTCCTGGCTTCCCAACCCCAACTCCTGGCTGAGCGCACTGGTTCTGATTGTTCTGCTCGGTGGCTTCCTGGCCGCGATTCCCTGGCTGATGTTGCTCTTGCAGTTCATCAGTCACTTTTCGCCCAAACTGGCGATCTCCCTTTGGTTTTGCGCTTACCTTTCCCCGATTGTCTTCATTGCTGCTATTCACCACCTTTCGCACAAACTCCTCGATCGCTATTTCCCGCAAACGCGATCGCCTGCAATGGACAAGGTGGAAGGATGGCTGCCAAGTTTGATGAGTTGGTGGGAAGGGTTGTACGGCTGGCTGGCGATTGTCCTTGCTCTTCTTGTCAGTAATGCTTTACTGATTGTTTTTTCTCCCACCTCTCCCCTTGCGAACCCCCATCTTCTCGATTTCACAGCAACCCAGATGGACGGAAAGTTCCTCCTGACAACCCTCGTTCGCCTAGTTTGTGCGGCTTATCTCTACCACTTTGAATCTTTGGTCCGGCAGCATTTCATGGCGATGGGAGCCAGCGATCGCTAACCCACTTCTCTGGAATCCGAGCGATCGCGTTCGATACAATTATCGACGCATAGATGTTGTTAGGGGCGCAATGCTTGTGCCCTGAGTCGTCAATTCCGAGCGTTTCCAAATCCCAGACGTGTAAATCCCGTTTATAAGAGAAAAGTTAAAGATTTTGTTAAGATTATTACAAACGAGGAATCTTAAGGAGGACACCCATGACCGCAAAACAAACTGTAATATCCCCTTCAATTTTATCTGCTGACTTCAGTCGCTTGGGCGAGGAAATTCAAGCTGTCGATGCCGCCGGTGCCGATTGGATTCATGTAGATGTCATGGATGGTCGGTTCGTCCCCAACATTACCATCGGGCCGCTGATTGTGAAGGCAGTTCGTCCGGTGACTCAGAAACCTTTGGATGTCCACCTGATGATTGTGGAACCGGAAAAATACGTTGAAGATTTTGCGAAAGCCGGAGCAGACATTATTTCCGTCCACGCCGAACACAACGCATCGCCTCACTTGCACCGTACCCTAACTCAAATCCGAGAGCTGGGCAAACAAGCGGGTGTTGTCCTCAACCCCTCTACCTCGCTAGAGATTATCGAGTATGTCCTCGATGTGTGCGACCTGATTTTAATCATGAGCGTTAACCCCGGTTTTGGCGGTCAGAGCTTTATTCCTCAAATTGTCCCCAAGATTCGCAAGCTGCGTCAAATGTGCGACGAACGGGGACTCGATCCTTGGATTGAGGTGGATGGCGGTCTGAAGCCAGAGAATACCTGGCAAGTTCTGGAAGTGGGAGCAAATGCGATCGTTGCAGGATCGGCAGTGTTTAAAGCTCCAGACTATGCAACCGCAATTGAAGGCATTCGCAACAGCAAGCGTCCCTCTGCCGAACCCGAACTCGTTACGGCCTAGGGATTTCCCCTCGATCGCTGTTTGCCGATTATGGGTCTGTGTTTCCCCTCCTCTGGATGCATCAGTCCTAAGGAACATGGCGTGCAACTGAACGCCGAAAACGACCGACTCAAGCGTTTGAGTTTTGAGGATGCAGTGAAAGGCGTACCGATTTGGCGTACGCCTTTTTTTTCTGCCTGATGTTTTATCGGAACAAGGAGCGATCGCGCGATTCTGTCTGGTGGGGTAACAAAGTTTTCAATCAACGCGGCTGGCTTTGTCAAGATAGAGGAACATTGTGCTGTTCCTGGAACAAGAAACCGGAATAGTCAAATGCTCTCTAATTGAGGAGAAGTTGATGAAAAAGTCGAATTTGTTGCTAGCTGCGATCGCTTCAGTGGCGATAGTCGGCGGGGTTGCCAGCAAAGCTTGGTTGCAACCCTTACCGCCCGATCGCAAACCCCCCCAACCGAAGCAAGGCGAACAACCCAGTTTGCCGATTGAGAAGCCGAGCATACCGAGCGAGCAACCCAGCTTACCGATTGAGAAACCGAGCGGACAGCCCAGCTTACCGAATCCAAAGCAAGGCGAGCAACCCAATTTACCCATTGAGAAGCCTAGCGAGCAACCGGCGTTACCCGATGGCGAAGCGTTGCTAGAGGCGATCTCCAATCTCGTGATTCAGAAATACGAGGCGGCTGACTGCGAGGAACTCTCAGCGATGCAATCTCCGTCCGACAAAGGGTCGCAAGCCGGCGGAGGACAGGACGCAGCAATGCAGGAGAAAGCGATCGCCCTCTTAAAGCAAAATCCCGAAATTCGCGAAAAATTTCTCAACCGCGTCGCACCGCCGATCGCCAACAAAATGTTTGATTGTAACGTCATCCCCTAAGGAGAAAAAAGCAATGAAAATATCCTATCTCTGGCTCGCTGCTTTAACTCCCCTAGTCGCGATCGGAAGTGGGTGCGACCAATTTGCATCCAAAGAGGCCGTGTTAGATGCAGCAGCCAAGTTGGTCGTGGAAAAATACGAAAACGCCAGTTGCGAAGAAGTTGCAGCCATGCAATCTCCGTCCGACGAAGGTTCTCAAGCAGAAATGCAAAAGAAAGCGATCGCCCTGTTGCAGAAAAACCCCGAATTGCGCGAAGAATTTATCAATCGAGTCGCCGGGCCCATTGCCAACCGGATGTTTGAGTGTGACCTGATTCCTTAACTTCGGCGATTCTATCCTTTCGCAAAATCCTAGACTATGCTGGAAGCTAGGTTGAGAAGCTCATTTCTCTTTGCCATCTGTCTTGAAACTTTCCAGTGAGGAGTTAAAGTCATGGGTCTGTTCGACAACATTCGCGGTCAATTCATCGACGTTATCGAATGGCTGGATAACACCAACGACACCATTGTGTATCGCTTCGAGCGTCACGGTAATGAAATCAAACAGGGAGCAAAATTAACCGTCCGTCCCGGCCAGCTTGCGGTTTTCGTCAGCGAAGGAGAAGTTGCCGATCGCTTTGAACCGGGGATGTACGAACTCTACACCCAAAACCTACCCATCCTCACCACCCTGAAAAGCTGGAAATATGGTTTCAACTCCCCATTTAAAGCAGAAGTCTATTTCTTCAGCACCCGCATCTTTGCGAACCTGAAATGGGGAACATCAAACCCCATTCTGATTCGCGATCCCGAACTCGGCCCGGTGCGGCTGCGGGCCTATGGAACCTACAGCATCCGCGTTAGCGATCCCCGCCAATTCTTGCAAGAAGTGGTGGGGACTGACGGACTGTTCCAAGTCGATGAAATTAGCGCGTATCTCCGAGACATTATCGTGCCTTCCGCCTCCAGTTGGCTGGCAGGTTCGGGGATTCCCTTGCTCGATGTTGCCGCTCAATACCGACAGCTCGGCGATCGCGTCCGGGATGGCATCCAGAACGAGCTGAAAGCGCTGGGTTTAGAGCTTTCCAAACTTTTAATCGAAAATGTTTCCATGCCCGCAGAAGTGGAAGAAGCCCTCGATAAACGCGCTTCGATGGGTCTGTTGGGCGATATGCAGCAATACACTCAATACCAAGCAGCCAATGCGATCGAAAACTCGGCCAAAAATCCCGGTGGGGGCAACCCCGCCATGGAACTCGGCGTTGGCGTGGCGATGGGACAGCAGATGATGAACGCCATGCAAGGGCAGTCGCAACCCAGCACTCCTCCCCCTCTCAACCAAAATCAGTGGTACATGGCCGACAGCGGCAAGCAACTCGGCCCCTTTCCCCTCAACCAATTGCAGCAGCAAGGACTCAGGCCGCAAACCTTGGTGTGGCGCAATGGGATGAGCGGTTGGGTGCAAGCTTCTCAAGTTCCCGAATTAGCCGCACTCTTTCCTCCTGCCGTCCCCGTACCTCCCCCCTTGCCAACACAGTCCCCTGCCTCTTCCCCAGAACAACCTGAGTGGTATATTTTCCGAAGCGGCGATCGCGTTGGCCCTTTCACCTTAGAAGGACTGCGCGAGCAAGGCATCTCCGGACGAACCAACATCTGTCGCGAGGGAGAAACGGACTGGACGCGAGCGCGAGAGATTCCTGAGTTGGCAGCGCTTTTAGCCTCCATGGAAGGCGATGCTTGAGGGTCAACCGCATAACTTACATGTCTGATGCGAACAACCTGAAACCCTAGCTATGGCGAGAGAATAGCGGTCAGACCCTGCGTCGGACGTAAGCCGAGCGACCCCGCGCCGCCGAAAGAGCCCAAGCGGTCGAGGGACGGCGAGGTTTCCTCGCCATGTCCAATCGACCAAGAGAGGGAATGCGCGAGGAGCAAGGGAACGCTGACCAAGGGACAAGTTCACTGCTCAATGAAGATCGCCCCAATTCCCCAATTCCCGAACTCCCCACTCTTCCTTGTCACCCTTGTCTTCCTTGTCTCCCGGCTCCCTTGTCTGGCGGTCGTAATATCCGCACTTTTTTGCCATTGACTTGCTTAAATCCCTTCGATACGTTAGTAATGTATAAGAACAAAGTTGTCCAAGTTCTTGACTTCTACACATGGGTAAAGCATCAGAACCGGGCAGCAAGTGTCAATAGAAATTTGTAAAAATCGATTCAAAGCAGTTGAAGATATGACTCAGAAAGTAGCTCACCCTATGGTGAAGTTTCAGCGTCAGGTGCAGTCCCTTGTCACGTCGAACATCGTTCAACCCAGCGATAGCATCTGGAAAATTGCCCTCCTTTATGGAGATGAATGGGCCTATTGGAAAAACGAACTACACGAGTTTGGCTTTTCGATGCAAGATCCAATCGCGGATATTTTGGTTGTTGAGGCCTGGGATGAGGAGGAGGCTTAGTTTTGAGCTGATGAGAATTTGGAGAGCGCTCGTTGAGGGTTTTCACTTTACCCTGACATCGCGGCGATCTCCTAGCTCGAGCCAATTGCAGCATAGATGCAATAACTATCTGGAATGAGTTGCAATGCATCAAGTGCAGATTTACTCATAGCAGTTCTAACAATCCCTGTACCATTTGCTTGGAGGTAAGTTCAACAACTCACCGTCTGGAACTCAAATCCCCTAAGGTTTTCAGCGCCAGGGACTTGTCAATCGCCAACATTTCCGTCTGCGTGCGGCCGGAGTCGTTGGGAATTTGTTGGCATGTGTTTACAATCCTTAATACTGGCGGGCGATCGCTCCCTAGCCGATCTGGACTTTTGTGAATCGGCATGAATTTGGGCGAATAAATCTATCAATGTCCCTGCGATCGCAAATTCGAGAGCACGCACAGTGGTAAAACTGACAAGGGAAATCGTTCCAGTCGATTGGGGGACTGGCCAGGAGTAGATATGGGACAGCCAACAAGGGATGCGCTAGCCGAGCAGCCAGAAGAGCAAACATCGAACGCGATCGCGATCTCCGCCATCTTGACCGCGATCGTTGCTTTGTCTCTAGCTGCCATCTTCATCCGATTGAGCGAATACGAGCTGGGGCCGCTGGCGACCATCTTCAATCGGTTTTGGATTGCCTTTCTGGGTTTGTGGTTCTTCGAGCGACTTAAGGCGGTTCGGTCGCCGCATCGAGAGATTCCCGCTCGAAGTTACACCCACCGCGATCGCCTCTTGCTTGTTGCGGCGGGAGTCTCCTTTTGGAGTTGTTTGGCCTTGTGGGCCGCGTCGCTAACGGTCACTGGTGTGGCCAACTCCACCATTTTGCACAACCTCACTCCCTTATTTATCACCTTGGGAGCATGGCTTCTGTTTGGCCAGCGTTTTGACCGCCAATTTCTCCTGGGTCTGGTTTTAGCCTTAGGAGGAGCCACTGCTCTCGGATTAGGAGACTTGCAAGTCGCGGCGGGGAGTTTTACTGGAGACATCGCTGCCTTACTCTCAGCCCTTTTCTCCGCCGCCAACCTGATGTTGATTGAAAAGTTGCGTCCGAAATTCCCAGCCACCACAATTATTCTCTGGTGTTGCGCGATTGGAGCCACGATTAGCTTCCCTGCGGTGCTGCTGTTTGAAGATCGCCTCTTCCCTGTTTCTCTGTCGGGGTGGCTGGCAGTTGTTGGTCTCGCAGTTGTCTGTCAAATTGTGGGTCAGGGCCTCCAAGCCTATAGCCTCAAACAACTCCCCTCTGGTTTAGTGGGGATTTTCTTGCTGCTCGATCCGGTATTGGCGGCGTTAATTGCTTGGGCCGCGTTTGCGGAACGCTTAAGTCTGTTTAACTGGTTTGCCTTTGGCGTTGTCTTGTTGGGCATTTACCTGGCAAAATGCAGCCGCTATGCCAGCGACGCTCTCGATCGCACGCCAGAATGCGAGATGGGCGATCGCCGCACCGATTTAACTGTCAATGCTCCGCAACCGCTTCCACATCGCTTGAATCTTCAAAAATTCATCAGTTTCAAGTCTCGCCCTTATCGGACAACTGTCTGAGGGAAAGGTTTTTGGAAAAGCTGCCCGACCTTCTACGACCACGCCAGATAGGGTAGTTGAGACGCAGTTGCTTGAACCCGATCGGCTCGAGCGACTAATTGTCCGCAACTATCCCAAGTTCCGGTTGCTAGCATTTGCCGAGGGCCGTCTTCTATTTCCACCACAACGGCTAAGTCGCTGCAGCGCACTTGCTTGGCTTCGAGATCGAGGGTTATGGGAGTTGTCGAATTCTCTTCGATGGCCGCTTGCAGTTGACTCGCAACTCGCGGGCTGGTTGTGACGCAGGGAATGCCGATAGCAACGCAATTGCCAAAAAAGATTTCAGCAAAACTTTCGCCAATAATCGCTTGAATTCCCCACTTTGCGAGCGCTTGAGGAGCGTGTTCTCGCGAGGAACCGCAGCCGAAGTTGCCGTTAACAACCAGGATATTTGCCCCTTGATAGGGGGGATAGTCGAAGGGGTGCTTGCCGTTGGCTTGGTGGCGGTCGTCGGCAAAAACTTGCTCTCCCAAACCCTCGAAGGTCACGCAGCGCAAAAAGCGAGCGGGGATAATGCGATCGGTATCAATATCGTTGCCTCTGACGGGGATTCCTCGCCCTGAAACTGATGTAATTTTACTCATGAAACCTTGATTGAGATGGAGCTTAATCGGGAACTTCAGTAACCTTTACGGTCAAAGATACGCGATCGCAAATCCATCGACAAGCTCTGGTGTTTTAAAACTGGAGTTTGCGATCGCCCCTCCGACCGATCTGTTTGTCAGAAGGGTGGAGATCTGTCGCCACCCAATTTGGTATAACTTAGAGCTGGTCAAAACTGCTTGAATTTTTCTAATCTTTCACAATGCCTAAAACATACAACGTTGAAATTAACCATGATGGCAAAACATACAATATCGAAGTCCCAGAGGATCGCAAAATCCTGGATGTTGCGCTCGAAGAAGGCGTAGAACTGCCCTTTTCTTGTACGGCGGGAGTGTGTACAACCTGTGCGGCCCAACTGTCGGAGGGAGAGGTTGACCAAAGCGATGCGATGGGAGTTTCTCCCGATCTGCAAGCAGAAGGATATGCGCTCTTGTGCGTTGCTTATCCGCGATCGCACATCAAGCTCGTCTCCGGTAAGGAGGAAGAAATTTATCAGCGTCAGTTCGGCCAGCCTTCTTAGAGGGTTGTGCAACGCTCCCTTCGGTTTGTAGCCTCGACTCAAGTTCGAGGCGATCGCTTTCCTCCTTCTACCCTTCCGGCCTTTCGAGCGAGAACGGGAGTGGTTGGTTTCGCTGCGCGAGTCCGATAGAATTGGAAAGCCCAAAGCGTTACGCAAGCGAAAAAAGAATGTCTGCTGCTGAGTCCTACACCTTCGAGGGAGCAATTCCGGTCGATCGCATTCGCTACAACGAGCAAGGATTAGTCCCCGCGATCGCGCAGGATTACCTTGACGGGACGGTGCTGATGCTGGCCTGGATGAATCGAGAGTCCTTGCAAAAAACCCTGGAAACGGGAGAAGTTTGGTACTGGAGCCGCTCTCGCCAGGAACTGTGGCATAAAGGCGCAACCTCCGGCCATCTCCAGAAAGTGCGATCGCTTCGGTATGACTGCGATAGCGATGCGCTGTTGGTCGCCATCGAACAGGTGGGCAACATTGCCTGTCACACGGGGGAGAGGAGTTGCTTTCATCAAGTTGAGGAGACCAAGCAAGCTCCCCCAGCGGATACCCTCTCCGGACTGTACGAGACGATTTGCGATCGCCGCGATAACCCGACAGAAAGCTCCTATACCTGCAAGCTCTTCGACGGGGGAGATAACAAAATTCTCAAGAAAATTGGCGAAGAAAGTGCTGAAGTGGTGATGGCCTGTAAAGATGGCGAACCGGACGCGATCGCCTCGGAAGTCGCTGACTTGTTCTATCACACCTTAGTTGCTCTCGCACACCACCGCGTCGAACTGCGAGAGGTTTATCGCGTCCTGCAAGAACGCCGTCGGTAGGGAGTAGGGGAAAGTAAACAAATCACCAATGAATCTGTCCTAAGATGTAGCGCAAGCAATCGTAGTCATCTTTGAGAAGAATGCTAAGGGTGCGCCCCGTTTTTACCAACCATTGGCGATCGCCCTGTCGCAAGCGGTAAATCTCTCGCACGGCGGCTGCAGTTAGTGCTTCCATGGGTACGCCTTGCACCTGCAAGAGAATTCTTAAAAAATCCAATTGCTCGCTAAATGCAATCACTTCTGACGGATCGCAGCGGTAAACGGCTTGGTGAATTTGAGGCGGACGCGGGGGAAGATATTGATACATCTTTCCTTGTCCCGGACGGCTACCATTGTCAGACTGCGACTGAGTTTCAAATCCCACGAGAACTGCCCGAAATTCCGTTTTGAGCATGGCAAAAATTTGAGGCTGCTGCTCGCGCAACTCGTCGAGAGACAGGCCCAAGGCCCTGGCACGATGCACGGAGTCAATGGGAGAGGTTGTCACGTGGGTGACGACGGCAAAAACCTTATTCCCCGACTCTTCGTCTACAGACTTAATCCAACTGCCAAACGGTGGCATGGCTGGAAAGCTCAGATCTTCCGGTTCGAGGCACTGGGCCAAAAATTCTGTGGTTGTGGTTTCGATGACCTCGGCAATATGTTCGGGAGGACGGCGATCGGTGGCAAATTGAGGAAGGGGAAGGCGCATGGGTCTAAAACCATTGAACATTAAACATTGAGCATTGAACGAAGGGTCGATCGCACTTCCCACAGACAGCTCAGGCTTGATGCGAACAACCTAAAACCCTCGCCAAGGACAGGCGACGGGCAATAGAAAGAAGAAACAACGGTAGAGTCAGGGTTAGAAGCTCTTAATACGCATTAGACCCAACTTCCTTACTTTTTCTTGCCAGCCTTTAAGTCCACCTGTTCGAGTTCCGATCGCTGGAATGTTACCAACTTGTCCCAGTTCCCGCCTTCAAAGAGAACGGCAACCTGGCCGTCGCTCACTCGCTGTACCAGTCCTTCAAAACCGTAGTAGGTATCGTTAGGCTCAATAACTTTGACTGTAGTTCCCGGTAGAATCATTTTTTGCGTTTGCTCTTTGCCGATCGATTTCCTTTAATAGCTTAACGCCGAACAGAACCGTTCGAGCGGAAGAAACTCCCCGATAGGAAGGTGGCGGGTGGCGGCGCAACAAACTCGATCGCGCTATCTTGTTGGCACGCTAGAACTTGGGGAAGTATTGCTTCGGCGACCGTTGTCCGAGCAAAGCTGTTGCTCTTCGATCAGTGCGATCGCGCTGCCAACGCTTTCGGGCAGGATTACGACGAGTCCCCCCTCCTGAACCGTATCCAAACCCTCTTGAACGGCCTCTCCCTCGTCGAGAATAATTTCGCAGGGCAGATTGGGGTCAATTTCCTTCACGCCTTCAACGATCAGATCCGCCACCTCGCCGCGATCGCGTCCCCGTCGATCTTTATCTTCCTTAACGAGAATGCGATCGAACATTTTCGCCGACAGTTGCCCCAACAGCCGTAAATCTTCGTCGCGGCGATCGCCCGGCCCCCCGACCACGCCAACGCGATCGCCTTGCCAGTTGCGGACAAACTCGCCTAGTGCCTCGTAACTGGCTGGGTTGTGCGCGTAGTCAATCAAAGCGTGCGATCGCCCTAAATCGAACAAATTCATCCGTCCCGGAGTCTGCTTTGCCGAAGGATTAAACGACCTTACCCCCTGGCGAATCAACTCCATATCCACCCCCTGCACGAACGCCGCCAAACAAGCGGCTAGGGCATTGGCAATCATAAACGGAGCCATCCCCTGCATCGTAATTGGGATATTCTTCGCTTCCTCAATTCGCAACTGCCAATCCCCTTCCATAATCGACAGATAACCCTGCTCGTAAATTGCAGCCAGTCCCCCCTGGCGAATGTGGGTTTGAACGATTGGATTCTTCGGGTTCATCGAGAAATAGGCAACCTTGCCCCGCACCTTCTGGGCCATCGCCGCCACCAGGGGATCGTCCGCATTCAGCACCGCGTAACCGTCGGGACTGGCAATTTCCGCGACAACACCCTTCACCTCAGCCATCTGCTCGATCGTATTGATGTCGCCGATCCCCAAGTGATCCGCCGCCACATTCAACACCACCCCCACATCGCACGCATCGAAAGCGACTCCCGATCGCAACATTCCCCCGCGTGCCGTTTCTAGCACGGCAATCTCAACAGTGGGATCTTTGAGAATCACTTGAGCGCTTTGCGGCCCGGTTGTATCCCCTTTCTCCACCAAATGTTCGTCGATATAAATGCCATCGGTGGTGGTGTAGCCCACCACTTTCCCCGTTTGGCGCATAATATGGGCGGTCAAGCGCGTCGTTGTCGTCTTCCCATTGGTTCCCGTAATCGCCGTAATCGGAATGCGTGGCGAGGTATCGGGGGGAAAAAGCATATCGAGAACCGCTGCACCCACATTGCGCGGCAGCCCCTGACTGGGACAGACGTGCATCCGGAAACCTGGCGCGGCATTGACTTCGACAATCACCCCATTCACCTCGCGCAAGGGTTTGGAAATATCGGGAGTCACCACATCAATGCCGGCAATATCCAAGCCGATCAACTTCACGACCCGTTCCGCCAGCCAAATATTGTCCGGGTGAATCTCTTCGGTGCGATCGATGGCGATGCCCCCCGTACTTAAATTAGCCGTGGCTCGCAAATAAGCGCCCTCTCCCCGTTTCAAAACGGTATCGATGCTATAACCTTGCTGTTCGAGGACATCAATTGCCGTTTTATCAAGGACAATTTTGGTTAAAACATTGGCGTGTCCTTCGCCGCGATCGGGATCGAGATTGACAATTTCAATTAATTCGGAAATTGTAGACCGGCCATCGCCGAAAACGCGAGCGGGAATGCGCTCGGCCACCGCCACCAACTTGCCATTCACCACGAGAATGCGGTGGTCGCTACCGCGATAGTAGCGTTCGACAATGACGCTGCGCGTTTTAGAAGCTTTACTGGCGAGATCGTAAGCCTCCTCTGCTTTCTGCCAACTGTTGATGTCGATCGTGATACCGCGGCCGTGGTTGCCGTCGAGGGGTTTGAGGACGATAGGATAGCCGCCCACTTCTTCTATGGCGGCTTTGAGATCGTCGAAGTACTGAATGACGGTTCCTTTCGGGACGGGAACGCCTGCATCCCGGAGAATGGTTTTGGTGCCTTCTTTATCGCAAGCCAGTTCGACTCCCAGGATGCTGGAGTAGTTGCTTAAGGTGGCTTGAATGCGTTTTTGATTGGCTCCGTAGCCGAGCTGCACCATCGCTCTGGCGCTTAGCTCCAGCCAGGGAATCTTGCGTGCTTCGGCTTCTTTGATGATGGCTTCTGTGCTGGGGCCGAGGGCTGCGCTGGCCTTCAGTTCTCTCAGGTCTTGGAGGTCTTGTTCGAGTTCTGCGGGGGGATAGGTTCCGGTTGCGACAATGCTGTTGCACAGGCGCACTGCGGCGCGACCGGCATAGCGTCCGGCTTGCTCGTAGGCGTATTCAAAGACGACATTGTAAACGCCCGACTCTGCGGTTTCTCGCGTGCGTCCGAAACCGACAGGCATCCCGGCGAGTTCTTGTAATTCCAGGGCAATGTGTTCGATGATGTGGCCCATCAACGTCCCTTTCTGAATGCGCTCCAGGAATCCACCTCGATAGCCGGGAGAACAGTAGTGTTCGACGAGGGTTGGCAGAACTTGAGTAATTCCCTCAAAGAAGCCTGGAATTTCGTGGGAGTAGCGTTGAGCAAGATCTTCCAAGTCCAAGCGCATAACAATGAGTTTGGTGCGTCGGATGCTCCAGTAATTCGGCCCGCGAAGGGTAAGGGTTTTGAGGATTTTCATCAGGGTTTGCCCGCTTTAACTCGAAAAAAGTGTAGTTTTTAAGGGTTTAATTTAATGCGATCGCCGACTCAATCATTGCGCGTTTCCCGAACTCGGTTAAGGGGATTTTGCGAAGCGTACGGCATTGAGAATGCTTTGATTGTAAGTCTTACATTGATTTTGAGAGGAGGTTCAATTTTGTACGACGTCTAGCAGGCAAAAAAAAACTGACTGTTTTGGGTTAGTCGGCTTCGTTGCTAGAACAGTGGAATTGAAAAAATAGAGCATAGAGGTGGGTTGCAATTTTGCAGGCGATGATGTCGATATCGTTTTTTGTCTTGCAGTTCTAGTATCTTGGCTAAAGTTACGAGGGGCAAACTGTTTGCTGGGAACAGTTTTTTTGCTAGGAAATTATGTTGGAGGTGCGATCGCCTCGAAATTAGTCGCGAGGAGCAGATTGCGAAAACTGCATGGCAACGGAGCGCGTTATTCTTCCGAGCGGTTGGATTTGATCGACTCTTGAACTCATCGGGGTGAAATGTCAATCGAGACTTTTCGCGCTTAAAGGAGAGCGTTTGTCGAGGTGATAGCGATCGCCGTGACAGAGAATGCTCACCTGCAATCCGTGGAGGCTGAGGGGATCGCTCGCTCCCACTTGGGATTGGTTGGTGTGGGAAAGGTCTCGAGCGTTGACGATGGTGACGGTTCCCCGTCCCATAATTTCAATGATGCCGTCTTGCTCAAAGATGGCGCAGGTGTCTTCGTCAATGCCGATCCCAAGGCGATCGGGGTGCATGGCGATCGCGCTCAGGAGGCGGGCCATGCGATTGCGGTTGTGGAAGTGCTGATCGACGATCGTTTGGGGAATAATGCCCAGTCCCATGGTCATATCGACGAGGGAGCGATTGGGAGACTCGCCGCTCCCGCCGCCACCAATCATATGGTGTCCCATGACTGCGGCCCCCGCACTGGTTCCGGCGAGGCTAATTTCGCTGTTTTTGACGCGATCGCGCACCCGTTCCATCAGCGGCGTTTCTGCCAGCAGGCCGCACAGGCGCAGTTGGTCGCCGCCGGTGAGGAAAATTCCCGTACAGTCTTCGATGTATTGCAGGTAATAGGAGTCTGCTCCTTGAGCGCGATCGCGAATATCTAAAATTTCGATTTGTTTGGCTCCCATCTCTTCAAAAATACGTCGGTAGCGATCGCCGACCAACCGAGGTTCGCGAGATGCCGACGGAATAATTGCCAGAACCGAATTCTTTCCTCCCGAACGCTCGAAAAAGGTGTGAAGAATTTCGCGTCCGTGGACTTTATCTTCCGCACCGCCAATCACTAAAATGGCGGTTTTTGTCGATTGAGGCATTTGATTTTCGGAAAGTTGAGACTCTAGGTGCAGCATAGTATTGCTTGGGGGCATCTGAAAACGTTAGGGGGTTGGGGGGCGGGCCAAAAACCTGACAATTCAAGGGCCAACGGTGAAGGAAGAGACTTCGCTATTACCACTGTTTGGGGTCAGAGAAAATGTCAATTCCAGCTAGCGAGGGAAAGTCTGAAGATGCTTTGGGTTGAATGGGTCAATCGCCGCAAATTCCTTTAAATGTCATTAAATCTTAACAATTATGTCACGATTTGGAGCGTCCCTTGCGCTCGTCCCAGTTACTTCATCGCGTCCTTTTTTTCCTTCTTGAGATCTCGCATTCCGGCTGCGGCCAGTTCGGCATCCATCAAGGTGCGTCCGGTGGCGGCCAGATACACATCATCCAGACTGGGACGGGATTGAGCGAGGCTAAAGATAGGCAAACCGATCGCGCTGAGAGACTTCTCGATTTGACTGAGGGGGTTGCTTTGGGGTTTGACCACGAGGTTGAGGGAGTTGCCTTGAGCGACATTGACGATCGCTTCTTCGACAAAGGGTAGATTTTGTAAAGTTGCTTTGGCTTGTTGCACTTCCTCCTCAGCAGCAAATTCGCGGATGCGGAGGGTAACGCGATCGCCCCCGACGCGATCTTTGAGTTCCGAAGGACTGCCGCTGGCGAGTAGGGTTCCGCGATCGAGAATCGCGAGGCGATTGGCGAGAGCGTCAATTTCTTCGAGATAATGGCTGCTCATCAGCACGGTGGTTCCCGCCTCCCGCAACTGTCGCAGGAACTCCCAAACAATGAAACGACTCTCAACATCTAACCCCACGGTCGGCTCGTCTAGCACCAAGATGTCGGGTTGATGGAGCAGTCCTGCGGCTAAATCAAGTCGCTTGCGGAGGCCGCCGGAGTAGGTTCCGGTTTGGCGGTCGGCATATTCTTCGAGGTCGAGCAGAGAGAGAAGTTGCTCGATCCGCTCCTTCGCCGCAGTTTTGGGAAGGTGATAGAGTGCCGCTTGGAGTTGCAGGAGTTCCCGACCGGTTAGTACTTTGTCGAGGGCGACTTCCTGAGCAACATAGCCAAGTCGCCGTCTGGCCTGTTTGGGGCGAGCGATCGCGTCAATTCCGCAGGCTTCGATCTTGCCCGCATCAGGTTTAGCCAGGGTACACAGACAGCGGAGTACCGTCGTTTTTCCAGCACCATTCGGGCCGAGCAGTCCGAAGATTTCGCCCTTTTCGACTGCGAAGGAAACCCCTTTAACCGCCGCGATCGCGCCATAATTTTTTTGCAGATTTTCAATTAAAATAGCCAGCGCCATATTGTTTGTAAACAAATCTAAAGACTCGTTCTTATTCTAAAGCGCTCTCTTCAAGTTCTTAAACAATTGGCATTTTCCTCACTCTGAACCCCGAACTCTGAAGACTTCCGCATCCGGAGGTTGGGGTCCCTACACGCTCAGTACTGACTCAGCACTGAGCGTGTGAGGGCGATCGCTTACCCAAAAAGTCAGGTCAAAGTCAGCAAGGTAAAGAGTCCGAAGCCAGTACTGGTGGGAGTTTCATAAAAACATAGAGCAGTTGGCCAACTCGCTTTTCCTTCCTTCATCTCTCAAGGAGAAACGAGTACTGTGAAACGCATCATCTCTTTAACCTTACTTGCCTCTGTTGTTACCTTCCCGATGCTGGGATTGGGTTCCGCTTCCGCCGCAGTCGCTCAGGAAACAGCAACCGAAATCGAACAATTAACGCTCAATCAACGAACCTGCTCGTGGAAGGGTCATGACTATCCCTGTTCGTAACGGTCTTTTCGCGCTGGGTGGAGTTAAGCAGAAGTGGCGGTTTCTCTATCCCCATATTTAATGAGAAGCGCAATCGCCGCACTCACCGCAAAAATCAACACCATACTCAAGGCCGAACCAAACCCCCAGTTACGCGAAGCGCCCAGAAATTGGTTATAGATCAGGCGAGAAACGGTCATACTCGACGCACCGCCGAGCAGTTCGGGATCGACAAAATCCCCCAGACTTGCAATGAACACGAGCAGGGAACCCGCCGCAATTCCCGGTAAGGTTTCCGGGACAGTCACCTTCCAAAAGACTTCAATGGGGTTCGCGCCTAAGTCGGCTGCGGCTTCTAACAATTGGCGGTCTAATTTTTCGAGGGAAGCGTAGAGAATTAAGACCATGTAGGGGAGAAAGCTACACGCCATGCCAATCAGCACTGCAGGAGCGCGGTTGAGCAGCTCTATCGTTGGCAGTCCCAAAAAGGCTAAAACTGTATTGAGAACGCCTGTGGGACGCAGAATCGCAATCCAAGCGTAGGAACGCAACAGGGAGGAAGTCCACAGAGGCAGGATAAAACCCAGCAGTAGGAGGTTGCGCCACCGCTGCGGTGCAATTTTCGCGATCCAATAGGCGACAGGGAAACCGAGGAGCAAGCACAGTATGGTTGTCCAGGCGGCGAAAAAGAGCGATCGCGCCAGCACTCGCAAATTAATTGGGTCGAGAACGCGCCAATAGTTATCCAGGCCGCTGGGGTTCACCACGTCGCCGGGATGAATGTTGGGGACTAAGCTCAACTCCAAAATCACCAGCGTTGGCAGCACCAACAGCAACAGCAACCACAGTCCGGCCGGCCCCAGCAAGACCGAGATTCCTAGCCACGGGAAGCGCGATCGCTCCGCCGACCTGACGGGATGCGATACTTCTTCAACGGTTTCCTGCGGAGTCATTGGATTCGTCATTGGTACTCAAAATGCATCCGCCGCTGCAACTTTCTCTAAAAATTCTTCCGTCAGCTTAACAAATGCTTTTGCACCTGGCGAGTTCGGCGTGGCAACAACAACCGGACTGAAAGAGTCTACCGCTTTGGCAACATTAACGTCCATGGGAATTCGCCGATCGAACACCTGACTTTTATCAAAATCGGCTTCGACTCGCTGAATCACTTGCTGATAATATCGACTGCTAAACGTACCGCCAGACAGAATAAAAACAATTCCTAACAGGCTGAGATCGTTCTCGATATAATGGGTTTTCTTGAGTTTTGCAATCCGCCGTTCGAGGAGTTGGATTCCAACCAAAGATAGCGGTTCTGGACGCGCGGGTAAGAGATAGAAATCGCTGGCAACAATCCCACTACGGGTTAAAAGATTATACCCTGGAGGACAATCGAGAAAAATGAAATCGTATTGGTCGATAACGGGTTCTAAAATACTCGTCATCAAAACTCTTTCAAAATGACTCCAAACATTGCTGAAGTTTAGATCTGGGTCGGTAACTGTTTTTTTATGGAGCGTTTCCGAGACAATATATTCATCGTACAGTTCGATATCTCCTGGCAATAAATCTAATCCTTCGATCCCGCACAATGAAGGCACCAGCATATCTTCTGTGGAGTATTTTCGCTGAATATAGGGACGAATGACCTTATCGATTAAATAGCTTAATGTTTTGCGATTTTTCCGAAGTTTGGCAAACTCATGAGGAGCTGTGACGCTGAGAGTCGCGCTAATTTGCGAATCTAAATCGAGAATTAACACTCGCTTACTGTAATGTTTTGCCAAACTGGCCGCTAGGTTAACCGTGAGGGTCGTTTTCCCGACCCCTCCTTTCATATTCACCGTGGTCAAAACAAATCCCATGCAGTTAGATCCTACCGTGCGATCGCCCTACCGATTATAAGGGTGAATGAGGGCAGACTTCGCGTACAATCATTGCTAATTTTTGTGAAAATACGATTTGAGGGATTGACAAGTTGACCATCAATCTAAATTGACCTTCGATTTGAACTCTCGATTGAGGAAAATTCCGCTGAATTGCGTGCGAGAAAGTCGATCGTTTCTGCTTCAATAACTTGAGGAGCAACTGCTGCTGCATCGTGACCGCAATTTTTAATCAGTTTCAAGGTAGAATTGGGCAGACATTGATGTAACTTTTCGCCATGAGTAAAGGAAAACCAGCGATCTTGTTTTCCCCAAAGAATTAAGGTTGGTTGATTGGTTTCTGGGAGCTTTTCTCGAACGCGACTAATAAAGTTTGGCTGCTTTCTTTGTAAGGATTGAATTTGTCGCAGCGCAATTTGTAAGTCTTCGACATAGTTGGAGATCGCGCCAGGAAACTCAATGTAAGGATAAGTAATCCAATACACCTCTTCGGACGTAATTTTGGTCGGATCGACAACCACTTCTCGTCGGAAAAATTTGACTGTTTTTCGCACGATGGGAGCAACCCCTCGAACCCACTGCAAGCGATCGATCGCTTGCACCCCTTTGAGGGGAATATAAGCCAAGAGATTCATCCACCAGTTGGGCAACTCGTCTAAAAAAATTGGGACATTAATTAAAACCAAATGACTGCATAGCTGAGGATATTCTTGCACCATTGCTAAAGCAATTAAGGCACCCAAAGATTGACCGACAATTACAGCAGGGCGATCGCACAATTGCTCGATGATTTGCCGACACCCATCAATCTGATAGCCAGGGTCTTCAAAGTTCCAAGGCTTGTCAGAGAATCCATGGCCTTTAGCATCGAAACAAATGACTCGAAACTGTCGAGATAGTGGCTCAATTAAATGTCGCCAACCATAACTCCAACTACCAATTCCGTGCATTAGAAATAATGGCTGTCCTTCTCCTTTTTCGCCATAACTAATTCGCACATTTCGTCCGGCGCGATCGCGAATTTTGAGACTTTTTTGTCCATCAGGAAAGGCTTGACTCCACCAATCATAACTCATATCTACAAGTCCTATTGTCAGTACCTAGTTTTCAGTATTTGAAGAAAAGGAGTGTTGAAATCCTGCGATTTCAGCAGCAAACAACTGGAGGTCAGAAGTCTGAAAACAAATAAGCAAATCATGGAAAGCGAACTCCAATTTCTGACCCAAATGGGGTTTAATACCTTATCCTACCTTCCCAATCCGGGGTCGCAGTTTGAGTATGACAGTTTAAGAATCGGAAAGAGTCTTTTCTGGAGCTTTAAAACATCTGTTTTAAATAGGACAGATCCACCGAACCAAAATGAATGCTAAAAGCGATATGGACGTTTTCCATTGATTCGATCAGCCAGGGCACGCCATCTTCTGAAGCGGACTCGTAGTGATTGAAAAGAATTGAAAAACGCCGTTCTAAATGCGGTTTAACGTGATGGCACAACAGCGCAATTTTGAGCAGCAAGACCACTGTTGGTGTTGCTCCCATATTCGTAATCATATCCACAAAAATATAGTGGTCGGGACGCTGGGGACTGTCAACCACTAAAAAGTTTAAAAGCTTGCTTGATGTTCGCAGCAATAAAAAATCGCTAGGTTTATGAGAATCGTAGCGCGTTAAAGTATTGCTGAGGTAATCGTAAAGGGTGTCGTTAAACTGAAGTTTTCGATATTTGCTATCGATTGAACTCATTAAATATTCATATAACTCTTCCTTGAAATCGCGATAAAATCGCGTTTTTGTGCTACGCGTCAGAAAACTTTTTGCTAAGTCTCGGTGGGTATACTCTCCTTTCACCTTACCCACAAAATGTTTGAGTGCTGTCCCCAGTTCGCGATCGCTTAATAGGGTTGGGTTGCTGGTTGGGTAAGGCGATCGCAACTCTTGAGACAATAACCGTTCGCGATCGCGTCTAATTCTTCGCACCTGGTAGGTCACAAATCGAGACAAATCGAGTTCAAAACGCCGCTGTATCCGAGCTTTAATTTGTCGAACCGTTTGCTGGTGTTCAAAACTGCTATCTTCGCTGAGCAAGCAATGTTCGTACAAGTAAGGGTAGCGATTAATTAAACGTCCAACCGGTTGGGAACCATTGTTATGGTGATTTGTCGCGCGGCGATCGAGAACTCTCGCCAAACGCTGTAAAGTCAGATATTGCTCCGATTCTTTGAACAACGCAACCAATTGGCGAATGCGCCTTGCTCCGCGAGAATGGACTCTCCCTGGCGGTTGAGTATTGTCGAAAAGACTAATTAACTCCGGGATAGCAGACTGGTGCTGAGAGGTCATCTGCCATCGATTGATCGGGATGTGACAGCAGCGGTTGAGGACGAGTTTAAAATTTTGTTCAGCCTGTTTAGAGAGAACAATAGTTTCTAGGGATGTCCAAATTTCTACATCTCGATATCCTTTAGCTTCGATAAACAATTGCCGAAAGCGCTCGATCGTCTGACTCGGCGTTTCCGTCTGCACGCAATACATTAAGTGATCGTACAGTTGTTGTTCTTCTTGGCTTGTTTGTGGAAGATAGCAGTTTGTCAATGTAGGCACCTTAATCCCATCCCATTACAAAATTGTTCGGGATTGTGACATCTTAGCTAGTATAAAGGGAGTTTTCTGGGTGGGAGAAATTCATTGGGGTTAAAGGTCGATTGTTTATATAGTAGATTCTAATCGATCGATGTTTCCTCAATAAGGCGTTCGACCAACGCTGCGGCACCCTAAAACTGTTGGCGATCGCTCTAATTGCTCGCGATTCTTACATCATAGCTCGGCCCGCTTTTGACTGCCCTGTGCGAAATTACGGAAAAATGTAGGAGGCTTGCGAGCCTTCCCCGCACGATCGCGGGGGCAAGTTGGCACATTCGATTGCTTGTTTTGAGGTAACGTATTGTGCAGCTTTTCCTGAAGTCTTGAATTGACAGTGTCTGAGAGACTCAAACTCTAAGCTATCCAATCAATCGATCTGGAAAACCAAGTACTTCCGCCTTCAAGTTGCACATTGCGTAACTCCATATTACAGCTCAAAGGCCAGAAAGCATTTCAACGGTTAAATTGGCGATCCCCGAATGTAATATCAAATCGTTGTCAGTGGCGACGCAGGGATGCGATGAGAGATGCCGAGCATTGTTTCTCGCGATTTCCTCCCAAAAAATATCGCAGCAACGCAGCGAACCTGACCCCTTACCCTTGTATCTTGAAAGAGGCGGTCAACCGTTGCGACCTTGGCCATCAAAACCCTAGAAAGGTAAGGGTTGCTGCCGATCTCACCTCCCCTCAACTCAAACAAATCGCCTTAGGGTTAGAGTCAATGAACCCCGCATTACGAAAGGGAGGGTCAAGTGAAAGACGAAAAAAGCTGGTTACTGGTTACTGATGTATGAATGAGTTTAATCCCGAACAAATTAATCAATTAATCCATTCGCGGCGTTCGACCAAACCGCGCTTTTTTAACGGCAAAAAAATTGAAGATGAAATTGTTTGGCAAATTCTAGAAAATGCGAATTGGGCCCCAACCCATGCGTTAACCCAGCCTTGGCGTTTCAAAGTTTTTGCCGGTGCTGGCTTAGAAAAACTTGCGAAGTTTCAAGCTAATCTCTACCGAAAAATTACCTCTGAATCTAAATTCAAAACAGACAAATTTGAGCGATTGAAAAGCAATGTTCTCCAATCATCCCATGTCATCGTTTTGTGTATGAAACGACAGCCTTCAGAAGCGATCCCTGAGGTCGAAGAAATTGAAGCCGTTGCCTGTAGCGTTCAGAATATGGCCCTGACAGCAGCAGCTTATGGCATTTGCTGTTTTTGGGGGTCGGGAGGGGTAACTTACACCGAAGAACTCAAACAATTTCTGGGGCTTGCGGCCAAAGATCGCTGTCTTGGGTACTTGTATCTGGGTTATAGCGACAAACCCGCAACTCACAGCCGACGGACTCCGATTGCAGAAAAAGTGGAGTGGTATGAGGAGATGGGCAGCGAAATAGTATGATAATTAGCAAAATCTTCTTTCTTTGTCAATCTCTTCGACTTTCAGCTCTATTTTTGAGCAATTTTGCTAATATTTTCAAAATCGAAATTTTGAACCCAGAAGGCGATCGCGTTTCGCAAGACAGATTGTTCGGGTGGAATGTCTTCAATGAGGGCGAGAATGACCTCCGCATCGGCACAAACCGCCGCTTGATGGAGCTGGGCTATCCACCCAGAAGACATGCAATCTAGCGCCTCTTGCACCCGCTGTTTCGCCACGATCGCCGGTAAATGTCCCTTCCTTCTCGCCTCTGCTGTAGCGGAGCGTTCCTCATAAATCAAATGAAGCTTCAGATACTCTGCCATTTTCTCTAACAAAATCGACTCTTGAAAGGGCTTGAGTACGATATCATCGCAACCGGCAGCAAAAACCACCGATCGCTCCTCTTCAAACGCGATCGCGGTCAGTGCAATAATCGCCGTGCGCTTGAGTTCTTCTTGTCCCCCTCGAATATTCGCATTGCTCCACCTTTGCTGTTCTTTCCGTCGAATGTACCGCGTCGCTTTGCACCCATCCATCACAGGCATCCGAATATCCATCCAAATCAAATGAGGTTGCCAGCGTTCCCAGATTTCTACAGCCTCGCGACCATCGGCCGCTTCTCGAACTTGAAACCCCAGTTGGGCAAACAACTTCAGCAGTACTTCGCGGTTGTCCGCTTTATCCTCCACCACCAAAATTCGATAGCGAGTGCAGTTTGGAGCAATGCCGATGGCTTGTCGAAGAGGTTGGGAGACTTGAATCTCTTGAGTTTTGGGAACAGCGATCGGGATCGTAAAGGTCAACCGAGTGCCGCAGCCAATTGTACTGCTCACTTGAATATCTCCCCCCATCAATCGCACAAACTCGCGACTAATGGGTAACCCCAAACCCGTCCCTGACTGCGATTGTCGCCCTGTCTCCGTCTGCACAAATGGCTCGAATAAAATGTCCAGTTCGTCAACAGCAATTCCGGGCCCCGTATCTTCCACCTCAAATTTGAGGGTGTGGGAAATCGGAAGTGGGGAGAAGCCTTCAGCTTTGGGAAGGGGGAAGGGGAAAGGGGAAAGGGTATCGTCTTCTCTTGTACCTATTGCCTTTTGCCTCTCTTGATAAGCATTCCCTTGGGTCTTACGCAAACGCGGGGTCGCACCGCTATTGCCTTTTCCCTCAATTCTGAATTCTGAATTCTGAATTCTGAACTCTGAAACTCTCAGCGTAACGCTTCCCTGTTGGGTAAATTTAATGCCGTTGCCCAGCAAATTAATTAAAATTTGGCGCAATTTGCTCTCATCTGCTTGTACATAGCGAGGGACATCGGCATTGCGCTCGAAAATAAGCTGCAATCCTTTAGCAAATGCTTTTAGCTCTAGCATTTCCTCTAGGGAAGCGAGCAAGCTGTGAAGGTCAAAGCGATTTTCGCGGACGGTAACGCGACCCGCCTCAATTTTCGACATGGCGAGGACATCGTTAATGAGGGCGAGGAGATGTTCGCCGCTGCGACTAATAATGTCTAAATACTCTTGGTGTTCGGGATCGGTCTCTAGAGTTCGGTTCATCAATTGCGTAAAGCCGAGAATTGCATTCAGAGGGGTCCGCAATTCGTGACTCATATTGGCGAGGAATGTACTTTTGGCTCGGTTTGCCGATTCGGCCGCAGCCTGAGATTGCTCGGCTTTGCGCTTGCTCGCAGCGAGTTGAGCCGTGCGTTCGGAAACTTTTTGTTCGAGAGTGCGATTGTACTCGGCTAATTGTTGGGTTTTTAATCGCAAAGCTTGAGTAAATCGAACCCGTTCGGCTTCGGCTTCCTTCCGTCTCGTGATGTCTTTGAAGGCCGCGATCGCATAAATAATCTTGCCACCCTCGTCAAAAATCGGTCGGGCTGACACCTCAATGGGAATCGTCTGCTCCCCGCGAATTTCCAGATTATCTGCCGTTGCATTTTTCCCCTGCAAGGCTTGAGATAGCGGTTGCTCCTGCTGGGGATAGGGTTGATTCGTTCCGGCCAGATAAGCGCGATCGAAATGAGAGAGTTTGTCCGTCTTTTCTCCGGCCAAGAGATCTCGACCAAGAATCTCTAGTGCAGTTTGATTGGCGTAGTACGGTTTGCCATCGGCACTCGCGACGAAAACCCCAATGGGCATTGCCTCTAGAAATTGAGCAAGTCGGCGCTCGCTCTCCTGCAATGCTTCGTGCTTTAAGAGCTGCGCTTGAGCTTCCCGCGCTAAACGCTTCTGTTCCACAGCATCTTGAAGTCTTTGGACGTGGCGCAGCGTCCGATCGACCGTAATTTCTAAATCTTGTAAATCGATCGGCTTGGTCAGAAAGTCAAAAGCACCGCGATTCATCGCCATTCTAATCCTTGCCAGATCGCCATAGGCAGAGATGACCACGGTGGAGAGGGTCGGATGGGAGCGTTCGGCCAGCTTTCCCAGCAGCGTCAAACCATCCATTTCTGGCATATTGATATCGGTTAGTACGATATTAATTTCGGGTTGGGCTTCCAGCCGTTCGAGCGCTTCTACACCGTTGCTGGCAAAGACAAATTGAAGCTCTTTTTGCCGAATTCGCTTCCTAAATTTCTGGCGGATTAAGACTTCTAAATCTGGCTCGTCATCCACAACCAAGATTTGGGCTGGCATCGTTGAGTTTTCGGGTAGGATTAGCTGCGAACAAAAGGTGTTGTTTTTTGAGGTTTTCTGGAGGGCCGCGATCGCGCTCATTTTTCCCAAAAAACTTAGCCTTTAAGTTGGTGGTGCGCGCCCCGCGCATTAAACTGGCACCAGCTCATTATCCGTTTTTTCCACAAGATCGTTCGCTCGCGGTTTAGAGAGAGCAAGCTTAAAATTAGAACAATAGTTGGCTTCGGTGGCAATTGATTTTGAGCGCGAGCGCCCTTTATTCATCATATCGCGACTCTCTGAGAGAGCGATATCGCCGGCTCTGCCCTCGCTCAATGAAGCGTGCGAAGGAATTCGAGGGGCAAGCCATCGCTGTCGGCAATAAACGCAACTTCATAAACGCGATCTCCAATCATTTGCTGAGTGGGGGGTAAGAGAATTTCTAAAGGGCGAATCTCTTGGGGGCGCTCTCGGGCCGCTCGCGCAAAGTCCTGTTGTAACTGGTTGAGCCAGCCGGGTAAATCCGGCGTAACCTCGGTTAAATCGAATGATAAATGGTAGTAGCCTACATAATGTTCGTCGGCAAAGGCATCGGGAGCGGGTTTGGGTTCGGGGATGTGGATTAACTCAATTCGCCCGCCCATTCCTTCGAGCCAACACGCAAGGGTCGATCCGGTGGTAAAGCGATCGCAGACCGTAAATCCTAACTGCTCGTAGAACGCGATCGCTCGGTGGATATCTGCGGTGCGAATGGAAGCGTGATGGAACATAGCGATCGCTTCGGGCCTTCTCGGTTACTCAAACAGGCGGAAGTACGGGTAGCGAACGGGAACGCCCGGCTCTTTTTCCAAATCGAAATTGATCGCATCCCAGCAAGGCGCTTCCGAAGCGTCGGGACTAAAAACCACGGGTAAGCCATACAGTCGGGGAACTTGGGCATCGGAGGTGTTCCCTCGCCACGGTGTATTGCGCTCCAGGTAGGCGCTGACCAAATCGCGATAGCGGCGGGCAATAATCACCTTAGTTGCCCGATAACCCTCGGTATAGAGGCGATCGAGGGCTTCGTGGATCTCAAAGCGAATGCCGTCGGGATGGGTGTGCTGTCGATACCACTCTTCCTCCCAACGCCGCCAATGTCTGCCTGACTGTAGGTGAATTAACTCTTCGGTTTTGGGATCGGCTTCAAAAGCACCGTGACGGGGACATAAATAGGTATCGGTCAAGGTCAACGCGGGAATAGCCTGGCGGCAATGAGGGCATTTAATCTCAGCACCAAAAATAGGATACTGCAAACCTGGATTCATCATTAGATTGCATTTTGAGATGTTCTGGTCTTGACCAGCAGCAGCGATCTCAATTATATCTGTTAAACTCTTGTGGCATCCCTACCTTAGCAGAACCTTCGCCTTCAGCACTGTTTATGAGCGTCCATCGCGATCGATTGTCAGACTCTCTCACCGATTACTGGCCGCCACCCGATTTCTCTCAAGCGGCTTTTGTTGCGCCCAATGCGGTGATTATCGGACAGGTCGAGATCGCGTCGGGAGCCAGTATTTGGTATGGTGCCGTGGTTCGAGGTGATGTGGAATGCATTGGAATTGGCGCTCATAGCAACGTTCAAGATGGGGCAATTTTGCACGGCGATCCGGGTCTGCCAACGGTTCTGGAAGAGTATGTGACAGTGGGGCATCGGGCAACCATCCATTCCGCTCATATCGAACGAGGGTGTTTGATTGGCATTGGCGCGATTGTTTTAAATGGCGCGCGCGTGGGCGCGGGAAGTATTATCGGGGCGGGGTGCGTTGTTACGAAGTCGGTTCCGCCGCGATCGCTCGTGGTGGGCATTCCCGCCAAACATCGTCGCGAGGTTTCGGAAGAAGAAGTTGCTGGCTTAATTCAACACGCCCAACACTACGAACAATTAGCCCTTGTTCATGCTGGGAAGGGAACCAATCTGGGGTTCGACGTTTGAAGGCTTGAAAGCGTCTGCGATCGCTTCCTTGGAAAACGTTCCTCTTTTAAGATATATATAAAAATGAAAAGACATTAATATCATTTAATAATCGATTCGGAGGAGATGAAAAAATGGCTTGGCAATCTTTGCTAAAACTCGTTCTGGTTATCTTGCCGCTAGCGCTCGCGTTGACTTGGGTTGCTCTGCAAATTGGCGGCCCCGCACTCAAACAGGGAGAGGATTTTCTCAATAAAGGTAACTAGGGTTCCGTTAGGGCGGTTCGCCACAATCAATCAAGAGAAAGCGGGAGAAGTCACCATATCTCCCGCTTTTTTCAGGTTTAGCGCCTTGAGGCTCTTTGAGGTACGACAAAAGTCCGATCGCTCACTTCACCGCTTCGAGCCGATCGACATGCAGCCAGATATTCGGGGTAGGTACATAAAACTTAACAAGGGCGTAGTCTTCATTCAAATCAACAATTTCGCCGTTGCTCTCAAACAAATAAGCTGGGAAGCGCGGATCGCTCGCCTGTGCTTCGAGACTATTTTCCAACTTGTCGCGCGCGACGCGAACTAAACTGCCTTTCTTAAGTTTGTCTGCCATCTTTTAGAGGTTCGATCGAAGTTTGCAATTTGCCTATGTCTGATTGTGACATGCGCCTTGCTCGACCGGCAATTGGAACAGTCGAGGGGATCTTCGGGATGGGGTTGAACCCTGCAGCAAGGTGTAATGCACCCAATGAAATTCCAAACGAATACAATTGGATTCACAACAAACTCCAATTTCTATTATGTCGGCCCTCTCGACCGCTCTCAATCTCCCTCCTCTCGAAAGCGGCGATCGCTTAACCCGCTCTGAATTTGAGCGTCGCTATCGAGCAATGTCTTCGGTCAAAAAAGCAGAATTAATCGAAGGAGTCGTTTACGTGGCATCCCCAGTACGCGCAACCGGTCACGGTAGACCTCATGCCCAAATCATGACTTGGTTGGGAACTTATTGGGCTGCAACTCCCGGTATTGATTTACAAGATAATGCAACCGTACGCTTGGATGGGGATAATGAAGTTCAACCCGATGCTTTGTTGCGCTTGGAGATGGGAGGAACCTCGCACATTAGCGATGACGACTACCTAGAAGGCGTACCGGAATTGATCGCTGAAGTGGCGGCGAGTAGAGCGTCCTACGATCTCAACGATAAACTCAAAGCTTACCGACGCAATGGGGTGCGAGAGTATTTGGTGTGGCAAAGTTACGAAAATCGACTCGATTGGTTTTGCCTGCGAGACGGAGAGTATGTGGTGCAAGAACCGAATGAGCGGGGAATTTTGTGCAGCGAGGTTTTTCCAGGTCTATGGCTGTCTGCGACAGCGTTACAACGGGGAGATTTGGACATCTGCTCATGAGGAGTTTGTCGCCAATTTAAGGGCTTGATGGGACGCGATCGCGCCCAATCCCGGCCTGCGCCAGCAACGCCGTTCCAAACGCCGCCTCCGCGCTCTTAGAAGGGACAATGGGGGCCGGAAGATGGCGATCGCGAATGGCCGTCCAAGTCGGGTTTTGCGCGCCACCACCAGCGGTATAGACCCGCGTCAGCTCGGTTGCGCCCAACTGCTGCAAAAGTTGGTATCCTTGAGCTTCAATTCGGGCCAAACTCTCCAGCAAACCATGGAGAAATTCAACGGGGTCGTCGGGTCGGGGTTCGAGGTTGGGGGGCAATTCCGGGTCGTTGATGGGGAAGCGATCGCCTTTTTGTAGCAGGGGGTAGTATTCGAGGGAACTGGCAATATTGGGATCTATGCGATCGCTCAACTCCCGCAGCTCATCATCGCTGAAAAAGTGGCGCAACACCGCACCGCCAGCATTCGATGCGCCGCCAGCCAGCCACAACTCCCCCAAGCGATGGCTGTAGATCCCGTGTTGGGGACTCTCGACGGGGATACGACTCAGAAGTTTGAGGACGAGGGTTGACCCCAAGGAAGTGACTGCTTCTCCGGGTTGGGTTGCACCGCTGGCCAGAAAGGCGGCAATGCTGTCAGTGGTTCCCGCACAGACTTGACACGTTGGAGGCAAGTGAAAGCGGCGCGCGATCGCGGGGGTAACTGTGCCGATCGGGGTACCGGGGGACAGCACTCGCGGAAGCAGGGGAAAGAACGGAAGCCGTTCGAGCCAAACCGGATAGCGCAACCGAGCCGGATCGTACCCCAGTTTCAAAGCATTGTGATAGTCGCTGACTCCCTGTTGTCCGTGCAGCAAAAAAGCCAACCAGTCTGCTTGGTGCAGGAAGTAAGCAGCAGTTGCGAAAACAGGTTTCCGACTCCACCACAGCAGTTTGGCGAGGCTGGAAGTCGCGCTCAAGACGAGGTGGTTGGGGGGTGCAATTGCCGCCAGTTCCTCTCCCACGGCAGCGCCGCGCGCATCGTTGTATAAAATGGGGGCATCCAAGGGAATCCCTTGGCGATCGCAGAGCAAAACCGTGGAGGACGTTCCATTGACCGCGATCGCGCTCGTCTTTTCCCGCAACGCCTGAGGAATTTGCTCGATTAAGAAAAATAAAGCATTGCGCCACTCCCCGCTATTGAGCGAACTTCCCTCAAACCCATAGCTTGCCCCAGCGCAAATCGTTCCAACCGCATCAATGCAGACAGCTCTAGCGCCTGAAGTGCCAAAATCAATACCGAGGGAATAAATTGCCAATTGCTGCTTTCGCGAACGGTCTGTCCCCTAATTTCTCCTATTTTGATTGAATTGTCACCCAGCGCTTTATGCATGACTCCTCTTCTGCGAACTCAACTTCTCCCGCCTCGACCGACCGCGAAACGCTCCAGTTAACCACAAAGTTAGCCTATGGTGCGGGCGATCTCGGTTCTGCAATTACTGCGAATATTTTGGTCTTTTTTCTGCTGTATTTTTTCACCAATGTTGCGGGATTGCCCGCAGGACTGGCGGGGAGCATTTTAGCCATTGGCAAGGTTTCGGATGCAATTAACGATCCGATCGCGGGGGTCTTGAGCGATCGCACCCGCACCCGTTGGGGACGGCGCATTCCTTGGATGTTGTGGGGAGCCATTCCCTTTGGCGCGCTCTTTTTCTTGCAGTGGTTAGTTCCTCAGTTCAGCGCCAATGATGCGACCAACAACTGGTGGCTGTTTGGCTACTACTTGCTCATTGCCATCCTTTTCAACCTAGCCTACACCGCCGTCAACCTGCCCTACACCGCTCTCACGCCCGAACTGACCCAAGACTACAACGAACGCACCGGCCTCAACAGCTTTCGCATGGCATTTTCCATTGGCGGCAGCATTCTCTCCCTAATTCTCGCCCAACTGATTTTTGCCACCTATCCCGACGATCCGATCAAGCAGTATTGGGTTTTGGGATTAGCGTGTAGCGGCCTTTCAATCTTTGCCATTTTCTGGTGCGCTCTCCGCATCCAAGAACGGGGCAAACAGCCTTTCCTCAAACCCTCTCAAAGAACGGGACTCGGTAAGATTTTGCTGGCGGTGGGGGCTAGCGCGATCGCCTATTCTGTCGTGCAGATTGCTCTGGGTGCCGCTAACTTAACCAATATCCTCGGCCTGTTGGTGGGAATTTTAGTCGTACTCTCTGGCATAACCCTGTTGTTCTCCCTCCCCGAACCCCATCTCAGAGAACTGCCAGCTACGACCGCTTCGCCACCAACCTCCGTTCCCTCTCTCCCCCTTCGCCAGCAATTGGGCGTTGTCTTTGGCAACAAGCCTTTCCTTTACATTATCGGGATTTACCTTTGCTCTTGGTTGGGGGTGCAGCTTACCGCTTCCATTCTCATCTATTTTGTTGTGAGTTGGATGGGAATGGCAGAGAATGCTTTTCCAACCGTGGCGATCGCGGTTCAGGGAACGGCCTTGCTCATGCTCTTTGTCTGGAAGCGGGCCAGCGATCGCTTTGGCAAAAAAGCCGTTTACTTCATCGGAACTTGTTTCTGGATCGCCGCTCAAGCGGGCCTATTTTTGCTCCAACCCGGTCAAATTACCGAATTATACGGACTGGCAATTCTCGCGGGGTTTGGCGTATCCGTCGCCTATCTGATTCCCTGGTCGATGCTCCCCGATGTCATCGAACTCGACGAACTGCAAACCGGCCAGCGTCGCGAGGGAATTTTCTACGGTTTCATGGTGCTGCTGCAAAAAATGGGCCTGGCCCTCGCCCTGTGGATTGTCGGTTTTGGTTTAGAATTCTCCGGGTTTGTCGAGCGAGTTCCCGGAGAGGCCATTCAACCGCAACCTGCTAGCGCCCTCCTCGCCATTCGCCTAGCGATCGGCCCCCTCCCCACGGTTATTCTGATCGCGGGTTTAGTCTTGGCTTTCTTCTATCCCATCACCCGCGAAATGCATGCGGAAATCTTACTCAAACTCAAAGAACGGCGACAAAGATCGTTGAACGTTGAGCATTGAACATTTTTTTTGCATCCCCGCGATTTGATGAGACGATCTGGGTTGAGGGCTATCTATTTCTCAACCCGTCGTACATTAACCTGTATTTCGCATTCCTGCTGCAATGCCGTTGATGGTCAATAGCGCCCCACGCAACAATTCATCTTTGCTGTAGCGGAAGTGAATCACTCCTGCGGTTCCTTGGCTGCTATACTCTCGCAAGCGCTTGAGTAGAGAGACCTGCAAAAACCCTAAAGGGACGATGTTGCCATTGCGAAGTTGCACCGAACGCTGCAATTCTAGATCGCCATCGAGTAGTTTCGTGTGACCGCTAATCGTTTGGATGAGCTGACAGGTCAGATGATATTCCGTGGCAATTTGCTCGAATAAGCGCTCGAAACGCTCCCGATCTTCCGGTTTAGAGAGTTCCATCGCATAATGACGCGCCATTTGTAAATCGACTTTGGCCAAGGTCATTTCAACCTTGGAAATGGCCATTTTGAAGAACGGCCATTTGAAGTAGAAATAGCGCAGCAGTTTCAGATTTTCTTCAGGTTCGATGTTGAGAAATTCCTGGAGAGCAATGCCCACGCCGTACCAAGAGGGGAGCAGAAAGCGGCTCTGTGTCCAGCTAAAGACCCAAGGAATAGCTCGCAAGGTACTGAGGTCTTTATTCCCTTTTTTGCGGCGGGCCGGACGGGAGCTAATTTGCAACTGGCTAATTTCTTGGATGGGGGTAACCGACATGAAGAAGTCAAGGAAATCTTCTTGTTCGTAGATGAGAGCGCGGTAGGCTTTGCGCGATCGCGCCGCGAGTTCTTCCATGATGTTGTTCCACGGCTCGATATCGTCAAAACCGCTCCCCAACAAACTCGATTGAATGACCGCAGTGGAAGCTGTTTCAAGATGATACAGCGCCACATCGGGGAGCGAGTATTTAGATGCTAAAACTTCTCCTTGCTCGGTAATCTTAATCCGACCGTTGACAGTGGCGTTGGGCTGGGCCAAAATCGCTTCGTAAGCGGGGCCGCCGCCTCGTCCGACCGAACCGCCGCGTCCGTGGAAAATTCGCAGGGCAATCCCGTACTCTTCTGCCAATTTTTCCAGTGCTTTTTGGGCTTTATGGATTTCCCAATTGCTGCTGAGGAACCCAGAGTCTTTATTGCTATCGGAGTAGCCCAACATCACCTCTTGCAAAGGTTGGGAATGGGGGCGAGGCGTGTGAGGATTTTCAGTTTGGGCGACCTCTTGGATCTCTTGGGCGATATATCCTCCGGCCAAACAGGCGCGGTAGAGGGGCAACTCAAAGAGCGATCGCATCACCGAGGGCGCTCGCTTGAGATCGTCTACCGTTTCAAACAGGGGAACGATCGCAAGGGTGCCAATCCCAGTGACGGGGTCGTAAAGTCCGGCTTCTTGAGCAAGGAGCAGCACTTCTAGCACGTCGCTAGCATAGTTGCTCATGCTAATGACGTAGGTCTGGCACATTCGCACGCCAAACTCCTGTTGGATGCGCCGCACCACCCGCAAGGTTTCAATCGTCTCGCAGGTTTTTGAGGAAAAGGGCATTTCCTTGGGAATTAACGGACGGCGGGTCTTAAGTTCTTCGATCAGCCAGGCTTGACGCTCTTCTTCCGACAGTTGGTTGTAAGGTTTGGAGAAGATTTGCAAATACTCGGCAATTTCTTCAATCGCATCGGCGTGGCGAGAGGACTCTTGACGAACGTCCAAAAGGGACAGATGAAAGCCGAAAATCTCCACCTGACAGATCAGGGTGTCGAGATCTCGGCAGCTTAACCCAGTTTCCTTGAGATTTTGTTGAATCAAGCGCAGTTCGGCTAAAAATTCATCTCCCGATCGATAAATCGTTCTGGGATTAATTTCTTCGGGGCGTTCGGGCCGATATTCTTCGGGGTTGGACAGGCGGAAATTGCGATCGCGCGTATTTTCCAATCGCTTTTGGATATAGGCAAGCTTCAAGCGATACGGCTCTTGGCGGTAGCGAATCGCCAGCTTGTCGTACACTTCCCCCAGATGGGTGCGATCCTGTTCGAGCGAGTCCAGCAACTCTGGCAGTACCGTACTCCAATGAAGCGACAGGCTTAAGAGTCCGGTTAATCCTTCAACTGAATGGATGTATTTCCCCAACACCAAATCGCGTTGATAGCAGGCGGTTTCCCAGGTAACGGCTGGGGTAACCGAGGGGTTGCCATCGCGATCTGAGCCGACCCAAGAGCCAAACTGACAGAAACCATTGCGAGGAAGGCGCAACCAGGGAAAAGCCGATTTAACCCCTCGGTCTAGGCGCATTGAGAGTTCGGGAATCGCATCAAACAGGACTTCGTGGAAGTAGTGCAGGGTATAGTCCACTTCGTCCAAAACGGTGGGCTTGAATTGGTGCAGCTCGTCAGTCCGCCACCAGAGGCGAATCTCTTCGGTCAATTGCTCGGTGGCGGCTTCCGCTTCCCAAGAACGACTTAATCCCAAACCTCGATAGGCTTCCTCTGCTCGATCCAACTGCTGCAAAATACCCACAATCCGACGCTGCTTCTTGCGAATGGTGTGGCGGACAATTTCTGTGGGATGGGCGGTGAAAACCAAACGAATGTCGAGGTTATCTAGGAGGTGCTGAATCTTTCGAGGCGGCATATTTTGCTGTTTTAGATGGGGAAACAGCCATTGAAAGGTTCCAACTTTTTTGCCCGTATTGCCGCTGTCGAGCCAGCTTTTTTCCAACCGATCTGCACCCAGAAGGTTGCTACTTTGCGTCGCAGACTGCGAAGCTCCAGAGAGGGAGTCCAAGGCATTCGTTGGAGCTTTGGGAGCGCGTTCTTTGTAGGTCACATTTCGCGCCAGTTGGCGATCGCGCTGCTCGTAGTGCTGCTCGACAATATTGATCAGTTGAAAGTAAAGAGCAAAGGCGCGACTGGCTCGAATTGCATCATTGAGCGCCAGATTTTCAATTAATTTCGGAACGGAGGATTCGGGCAGTTCTGTGGTTTGTCCTTCAGGAGAACACATCGAACGCAATTGTTTGAGAAGTGCGACGAGTTCTTCGCCGCATTCAGCCAGCAATACAGACTCCCACAAATCTTCGATTAATTTTAAGCGGTGGCGTAATAATAATGTTGAATTTGAAGGGATTCTCAATTCCTGCTCGGATGATTGGAGAAGCGAACTCATAGGGACTGTTCTCGCAATAGGGAAAACGATTTAATTGAATTTTAAGGGGTAATGGTTCATTCAGGGGACTGACTCTTGTTAAATCAATCGTAAGCATTCAACGCCTCGCGGCGAGGGAGTTGGGAGTTGAGGAAATTGGAAGAAAAGGGAGGGATTTTCAAGCCTTAAGCTTTCCAAGCTCTGAATTCCCCCAAATCTCGCAATTCTCAGATTTTTCCAACGTACTGAGTTCTAATCGCTGGTTTCCGGTGACGGGAGCAAGGGCAAGCGATCGCCACGAAACATTTCTTCGCTCAGCTTGCCAAACTCCTGCACGGTTTCGAGGGATGCTCTCGCCACCACCAGACCGGCCAGGAAGGGAGTTGCCGTTAAACTTAAGAGTAGTTCGGCGGGGATAAGCGGTTGTTTTGCATTCATGGTTCGAGAGGTTGCGAAGTCCAAAACTTGTTTTTAGTGTACTGAAAAAGTTTCCACCCCAACCCGCGCGATCGGCGATTTCCGCCAGTTGAGAACCGATAGAGAGGGTCGAGGAGACTTTATTTTGACCGCGATCGCGCCAGAAACGCTATAAACGCTAAAGGAAAAACCTCACAACCTATGCCTATCATCAGCGTCGAAAACTTAAGCAAAACCTATGCTGTCGCGGACAAGCAACCCGGACTGAAAGGAACCCTCTCCCATTTTTTTCGCCGCACCTATCGTCAAGTCAAAGCCGTTCAAAATATTTCCTTTGCCATTGAAACTGGGGAGGTGGTTGGTTTTTTGGGCCCCAACGGTGCGGGGAAAACAACAGCCCTGAAAATGCTCGCCGGCCTCGTTCATCCCTCCGGCGGCCGGGCCAGAGTTGCGGGGTATGTTCCCTTTCGCCGCCAACCTCAGTTTTTAAAACAGATGAGCTTGGTGATGGGGCAAAAGCAACAGCTCCTCTGGGATTTGCCCGCCTTGGATTCTCTCCGGATTAATGCGGCGATTTATCAGCTCCCCGAACCCACATTTCAACGTCGCTTGGGAGAACTCGCGGAGATGCTGTTTCTCCAGGAAAAGTTGACCCAACCCGTTCGCAAGCTTTCCCTCGGCGAGCGCATGAAGGCCGAGTTGCTGGCCGCACTGCTCCATCAACCTCAAGTTCTCTTTCTCGACGAACCGACTTTAGGGTTAGATGTGAATGCTCAAGCGTCGGTTCGGGAGTTTCTCCAGCAGTATAATCAGCGCTATCAAGCCACGATTTTACTCACCAGCCACTACATGGCCGATATCACCGCGTTGTGCGATCGCGTCATGCTCATCCATCAAGGACAGCTTATCTACGATGGCAACCTCGACATCCTTTTGGAGCGTTTTGCGCCCTACCGAGAAGTGAAAGTCGAACTCGCTCACCCCATCTCAACCGACCAACTGACTGCTTATGGAGAGATTGAAGCCGTTGTCGGTCGAGAAGTCCGCTTCCTCGTGCGCCGAGAAAAACTGACCCAAACCGTTGCTCGCATTTTGGCTGAGATCGAGGCCATCGACCTCAGCGTAACCGACCCTCCCATTGAGGATGTCATCGGTCGCGTTTTTAAATCGGGGGTCGCCTCTTGACATCCTCACCGCGATCGAGCCATGGTGATTTCTGCCGCCGGGATTTCAGACCCAAGGAGTTTTGATGAAGTGGTTTCTCAAGCAAATGGCAACTCTCCTCTCGGTTTACTACGCCCACATGGTGGAGTACCGAGCCGAAATTATCCTGTGGTTGCTATCGGGTTCTTTCCCGATTATCCTCATGGGCGTTTGGCAGCAAGCGGCTCAAAGCGGTCAGTTTGGGCTAAGTGCCACTGACTTCACGCACTACTTCCTAGCCGTCTTTCTCGTGCGGCAATTCACCGTCGTCTGGGTAATCTGGGATGTGGAGCGAGAGGTTTTGGAGGGACAGCTTTCCTTTCGCTTGCTCCAACCCCTCGATCCGGTCTGGCACTATTTCACCGGACACATTGCCGAACGCCTCACCCGACTTCCGTTTCTTGTCGTTCTCGTTGTTTTCTTTTTCTGGCTCTATCCAGAAGCATTTTGGTTTCCGGGATGGGGGCGTATCGCTTTGTCTGTTGCAGCCTGCGCGATCGCTTTTTGCCTTCGCTTTCTCATGCAATACACCTTTGCCATGCTCGCGTTTTGGACGGAGCGAGCGGTGGCGATCGAAAAGTTTTCCCTTCTCTTCTATATCTTTCTATCGGGCCTGGTTGCTCCCCTCGAAGTCTTTCCTCCCCTGGCCCGCAATATTGCGTTTTGGACGCCCTTCCCCTACTTAATGAATTTCCCCGCAGCACTTTTGGTGGGGTTTGACCCTCAAATTCTGCGGGGATTTTTAATGATGCTCGGTTGGGGAGCGATTTTTTTCTGGGTTAATCGCTGGTTGTGGCGGCGCGGTCTAAAGCAATATTCGGGAATGGGCAGTTAAAACAGTTCCTTGTGCTGACTCTAGTACCGCTACGCAGAATTCAGAATTCAGAGTTCAGAGTTCAGAATTATTGGATTGTCAGTCTTTCATCGATTTTGAATGGTCACTCAATTTCTGCCCCGGCCTACTAGTGCTTTGTCAATTGAAAATTGATGGGTAAAGGGGAAGAAAGTCCAAACTCCCACAGTCTCGTTAGCTCCATTTTCCGACTCCCGACTCCCTTGCTTCCACGAGGGTTCAGGTAATTCACATCAGACGTAATTCAGCACCGTCTAAAACTGAGTTCCTCGCACCCAGAGAATCGCTCGCGATCGCTCATCCTAAAGACAAGCGCCGCGTCGCTTCTTCTTCTTCGATCGGTTCAAACTCAATATTGTTCAGGAGCGTCGTGACAAAGGCGAACAGGAGAAACGGCAGAGACAGAACGAGAACAATACCAACGGTGAGAAATGCATACACTTGACGAGTGCTGCTCCAGAGTGCCAGCGTTGTTGCCAAGCTGAGGAAAATCACAATTAACCAAATGAGGATTTGTCCGTAGATATCGCCAAAGGTCAGGGTGCATTTGAGGCGGTACTTTGGAAGCTCGTTATCCATTCACTTCATCCTAAAACTGCTCGGTATATTGTTTAGCTTATAGCCCTGGCTTTTTTTCGCAGGGGATTTAAAGATTTTTCAAAGAGTTGGGAATGGGCCGTGCGGATTTTTCAGCGCGATCGCCCGCTTTCGAGACGTTTCGACCAACTGAGCCAAAAAGTGAACCCGGTAAATGAGCTAATGCGATCGCCCCCAACCGGCACACTGGAGTCAAGGCATAAATCTTTCAGGAAAAAATAAAGTTACGCCGCGAAGCGCCATGAAAGCTCAGTTAACCCGCACCGCAGAACTGCTATCCCTCTATACTCGCAATCCGTCGATCGAACTTCGCAATCAACTAGTCCAGTTGAATGCGGGTTTAGTCCGCAAGATTGCCCGCCAAATTAGCCGACAGTCAGCCGAACCCTACGAAGATTTGCAGCAAGTGGGATTTATGGGGTTAATCCGCGCGATCGAACGCTTCAATCTCCGCAAAGGCTGTGCATTTAGCTCTTTCGCCGTTCCCTACATTCGCGGCGAGATTCTCAACTTTCTCCGGGATAAGGGAAGTGCGATTAGAATTCCCCGACGCTGGCAAGAACTCTATCGGCGCAGTAAAAAATTGCGATCGGAGCTGGCGATCGTGCTGGGACATCAACCGAGCGAGGCGGAGATGGCAGAAGCGCTTGAGGTTTCCTTGCAAGAGTGGCGAGAGTGCAGAACGGCTGTGAGAAATCGCCTGCTGTTGAGTTTGGATGCGACGGTCGATCGAGAAACGGAGGGTTCGGTGCGGTTGGAGGAAACGCTGGCCGATCCGCGCGATCGCACGCGCCAGCACTGGCAAGAGGAACGTTGGCAACTTCAAGGCGCGATCGACCAGCTTGAGGGAACAACCCAGGCGGCAATTGAGTGTATCTTTTTGCGAAATTTATCCCGCAAAGAAGCGGCCCGGCAGATCGGGGTTAGTCCTATTACCATTACGCGCCACGTTCAAAAGGGCGTGAGTCAACTAGTCTCTCTCTTACAACCTCCTGTCGCGGTTTAGAATGATTCGCAAACCGGACAGACGCGGGGGCTTTTCATTAGACCTTCTGCATGAATCAACAAGAGTGTGCTAGTTCATAATTGAGAATCCCAGCAATGAGATTGAGTCTTAGACCCAAACGTTTTCTGCGGTTCCGGTAGCGCCCGGAGAAAATCCGAAAAATCTTCAACCGCCGAATGGAACCTACATTCCGCAGGTTGAGGAAGAGAGCAATGGTATTTTTGAAGAATGAAACCCATAGCATCTTCAATTAGAATACAAGATCTTGACCCTAGCGGCATAGTAGCGGGAATCATCGACTAAATGGGACTGGTCGAGCAAATTAATCAAGAACTAGGAACCCATCCCCAAGAAATTGTGAGTGCAGGAGTAGCACTCAAAGCGATGATTCTCAATGGCCTAGGTTTAGTCAGCGCACCCTTTATATCTGTTTGAGCGCTTCTTCGTGGGTAAAGCCACCGAACACCTTCTGGGGGAAGGAATTCAACCGGAACATTTGAATGACGACCGCTTGGGAAGAGTGCTAGAACAACTGTTTGAAGCCGGACTAACCCCCTTGTTTGTCAAAGTTGCACTATCAGCAGCTAGCAAGTTTGGGGTCAACTCCAACAGCCTGCACTTGGACTCAAGCTCCGTGAGTGTTCATGGAGCTTACCTCAACCCAGGAGAACTATCAAAAGAAGAGCCGGTATCCCTGACGATTACTCATGGCTATTCGAGAGACCATCGACCCGACCTCAAACAATTCATCGTCGATTTGATGTGTAGTGGGGATGGAGATGTCCCCTTGTACCTGCGAGTGGCCGATGGCAATGAATCTGACCAAGCCATCTTTGCCCAACTGATGAAAAACTGCCGAGAGCAGTGGGAAAGAGCTTTACGTCAGGCTCTCGCCCAGGGCCGACAGACCCTCAACAACCCGGTGGGCAAACCGATGGCTACGCCGACGATGCGTTGGGTCTTCCAATGTTTTCAGTCGATTCACTGGGTCGTCCTCGATGGGGTAAAGCCGGTTGTCAACTGAACTCAGGAGCATCAACACATTCTCCAGTTTCTGGGGGCACCCTGCCAAAAATATTATTTATTAGTCTGACTTACCTGCGGAATGTCGGATCCAGGAATTCAGAATTCAGAATTCTGAACTCTGAACCCCAAACCCTGAACTCCAAAAGATCGGTTAAAATTATTAAGAAATTTTTAGATTCGTTACGCAAAAACGAAATTACAATGTCTCTTCCCATTCGCAACGTTGCTATCATTGCTCATGTCGATCACGGCAAAACCACCCTCGTAGATGCACTGCTCAAACAGTCCGGCGTGTTCCGCGAAGGGGAAGAGATTCCGGATTGCGTGATGGACTCCAATGCCCTCGAACGAGAACGAGGAATCACCATTCTCTCCAAAAATACCGCCGTTCGCTACCAAGAGACATCCATTAACATTGTTGACACCCCCGGTCACGCAGACTTCGGCGGCGAGGTCGAACGAGTGTTGGGGATGGTTGATGGTTGCATCCTCATTGTTGATGCGAACGAAGGCCCCATGCCTCAAACTCGCTTCGTGCTGAAAAAAGCCCTGGAGAAAGGGTTGCGCCCCATTGTCGTGGTCAACAAAATAGACCGTCCCAACGCCAACCCCGATCGCGCCATTGACAAAGTGTTCGATCTCTTCGTGGAACTGGGGGCCGATGACGACCAGTGCGACTTCACCACCCTCTACGCTTCTGGATTGCAAGGATACGCCAAGGAAGAGCTAGACGGGGAAGGGACGGATATGCAACCCCTGTTTGAAGCAATTCTGCACCACGTTCCCCCGCCAGTGGGCGATCCCCAAAAACCGCTGCAACTGCAAGTGACGACTCTGGACTACTCGGAGTATCTCGGCCGCATCGTCATCGGTCGGATTCACAACGGTCGCATTCAAAGCAGCCAGCAAGTTGCTCTATACAAAGATGATGGTTCAATTGTCAAGGCTAAAGTTACAAAACTTCTTGGATTTGAAGGCTTGAGCCGAGTTGAGCTGCAAGAAGCCTCCGCTGGAAATATTGTAGCGGTGGCGGGGTTTGCCGATGCCAATATTGGGGAAACGATTACCTGTCCGGAGGAACCGCAGGCCCTACCTTTGATTAAGGTAGACGAACCGACGCTGCAAATGACCTTCTCGGTGAATGACTCCCCCTTTGCCGGTCTCGAAGGCAGTTATGTCACCTCTCGTCAGTTGCGAGATCGCCTCTACCGAGAACTGGAAACCAATGTGGCCTTGCGCGTCGAAGATACCGACACCCCCGAAAAATTCCTCGTTTCCGGCCGGGGAGAACTGCATCTGGGCATTCTGATCGAAACCATGCGTCGGGAAGGGTACGAATTCCAAGTCTCTCAACCCCAAGTGATCTACCGGGAAGTTAGCGGCCAGCCTTGCGAACCCTTCGAGCATCTCGTTCTCGATGTCCCCGAAGCGGCGGTTGGCTCTTGCATCGAGCGATTGGGACAGCGCAAAGGCATGATGCAGGATATGCAAGGGGGAATTAACGGCCGCACTCAACTTGAGTTTGTGATTCCCGCACGCGGACTAATCGGTTTTCGTGGCGAGTTCCTGCGCCTCACGCGCGGGGAAGGGATTATGAACCACAGTTTCTTGGAGTATCGCGCTTTGATTGGCGAGCTGGAAACCCGCTACAACGGGGCGATTGTCGCGTTTGAAGAAGGAACGGCCACCTTCTACGCGATGAAGAACGCTGAAGATCGGGGCGTTTTCTTCATCACTCCCGGTACGAAGGTTTACAAAGGTATGATTGTGGGCGAACACAACCGTCCCCAAGACTTAGACTTGAATGTGTGCAAAACCAAACAACTGACCAACCACCGTTCGGCGACAGGAGACGAACTCGTGCAGTTGCAAGCACCGGTTGAGATGAGTTTGGAAAGGGCGCTGGAATATATTGGTTCCGACGAGTTGGTTGAGGTTACGCCAGAATCCATTCGCCTGCGGAAAGTGAAGTCGAAGAAACTCGCAAAACGCTAGGGCGCGGGGAGGCGCGAGATACGAGCGGTCAATCCTTCTCTGCGTCTCGTCGCCATTTTTTCCACAGGTCGGGACGGCGTTTTCGCGTCCGCTCGATCTGTTCTGTCTGTCGCCATTGCGCGATCGCGCCATGATGGCCCGATCGCAGCACCTCCGGCACGTCCCAACCGCGAAAACTGGCGGGTCGAGTGTACTGAGGATAGTCGAGCAACCCCGCCTCAAAACTCTCCGTTTTGAGAGACTCTTCTTTACCCACCGTACCGGGAAGCAAGCGGACAACCCCATTGACTAAGGTGAGGGCGGGGATTTCCCCGCAGGTTAAGACAAAATCTCCCAGAGAAATCTCGCGCGCGACCAGATGCTGTCGCACTCGTTCGTCAACGCCTTCATAATGCCCGCAAATGACGACCAACTGCCGATACTGACTCGCCAGTTCCTGTAAGAGCGATTGCGTCAAGGGCTGACCCTGAGGAGACATTAAAATAATCTCTCGCTGCGGCAGGACGGGTAACGATTCCACCGCCGCGAAAATCGGTTCGGGTTTGAGTAACATCCCCGCACCTCCCCCATAGGGTTCGTCGTCTACCCGACGGTGCTTGTCGAGGGCAAAATCGCGAGGGTTCGTTAAGTTAACCGTGGCAATTTGTTTGGCGATCGCTTTTCCCAGCAAGCTACAGCTCAGGGGCGACGCAAAAAATTCAGGGAAGAGGGTGATGAGATCGAATCGCAAAGTACCGCTTAAAACAGAAATCGTCCTTCTTTTTCTAGCATCAAATGACTTGATTAACCGAGTCTTTGAGTCGCCTCTAAATGCGAACTAAAATTCCTTGTTAGTTTCAAGTTGCACATCGCCTTTATTTAACAGTGTTTTAAGGCTGACGAAGCTAGCATAGTCTTAAGCAACAACAATTCAAACAACCTTCGATGAATACAACAGACGCAGAACAAGTTAAGCAATATTTAGCGTATTGGTTTCAGTTAGGGAAGAAAGTTGTCAGTCACAACGGACAGCACGAGATATTGCCTCAACCTGTCTTTCTAGGCGATCGCTATTCGCCGGAGTTTGAGAGCTGTTGGCAGCATATTTTGACTGCTAAAAAGACCGATTTTTACCTGGAAGGGACGGAACAAAGCATTCAGGAGTTGCTATCCCCCTGTTGGGAGCTGATTCCTTGCGCTCGCTGCGAAATGCCCGTTCCCATCAAAAAATTGGGCAATCAATCGTTAAGCTGCCCCTGTAGCGATCTATCAGACTGGCCCAATACCGAGTTACCCCAACCGCGATCGCCTGTGGATAGTCAGGCTTACCTCGATCGACTCCGCGATCGCCTTCGCCAACAAGCTGTCTCGACCCAACAAGAATCTTAGGGTTCGGGTTAGATAGATTCGTTAAACAGAAAGCTGGTTTCCGCTCTATCGGAGATAATTTTGCCTGAAAATACGAAAAAATAAGGACATCCGCGATGGATGTCCCTAAGTTTGTCTTCCAGTTTTGAATTTATTTGAACCCAACTGCTGCTTGCCAGACAAAGGCGAGGAGCAAGAAAAAGAGGGGGATCAAGGGTAGGACATCTACCAGGGGATCGAAAATTGAGTAAGCTTCCGGCAACTTTGCCAACAGCATGGCTGCTTCCATTGATTGAATTACCCTTCCAATACAGCTTTTTTAATAATTGATAGGAATTTTAACATGGTTTGTCCCTCCCCTCGCGCTTCTGTCCTCGAAACGCCCAAGATCTGAGTTAACTGGAGTTTAGACAAACTGATGAGTGTGGCAGGAAGGCCTAATTGCGAAGTTGGGAGAGCCTAACGCTGTATTCGTAGAGTCAGCGTCGGGGGGATGTCATATGGAATCCACTTGATTAATCGATCTTGCAATGCTCTCAATCTAGGAAATAAAGCTTTTTGTGCGTCAAGTCTTCAAAAAGATTTCCTATCACAGTTGGAACCAAGCCGCTAAGGCAATCGCCAGCGCATCCGCCGCATCGTCGGGCCGGGGAATCGAGTCGAGTTCTAGCTCTCGCGCCACTGCAGCTTGGACTTCTTGTTTGTTCGCATTCCCATATCCCGTTAACGCTTGCTTGATTTGAGCGGGGGTAAATTCCACAACGGGCAGTTCCGCTTGGGCCAGCACTAACAGTACAACCCCGCGCGCTTGAGCGACAACAATTGTACTGCTCATCCGATAAAAAAATAATTTCTCTAATGCGACGAGGTCGGGCTGAATTTCCCGGATGAGGACGTGTAGGTCTTGGTATATAGTATGGAGTCGCTCGCCAACGGCCGTTTTGGCTGGCGTTTCGATGACTCCAAAATCGCCGACTTGAATAGATTCAGAGCGATCGCCTCTTTGGGCCGCCGGACAAGCGATCGTGCCAAAGCCCAGTTTGGCCAATCCCGGATCGAGTCCTAAAATACGCTTGTTCATGAAACGATAACGACAGCGGACATTTCCGCAGAATTAACATCTTACTGGCAAATTCGATAAACTCGCGTTGTTTTGATTACACCGAAAGGTCGAGGAAAAGTATATGCTATCGATTACTCCGCTGTCTGGAAACTTCAAGATTAATGGGTCTTAACCCCGACCGGCTAGGTAATCGGACTATCGAGAAAAAAGTCGTCTGGAGTGCGGGAGACCGCCCTCGTCGCGGTTGAGTCCGATCTCGATCGAGCCAAAAATCCCTTAGAGTTGGTTATGCCCGCGTCCTGATTGGTTATCCATTATGTCATTTGGTCTATTTGAACAAGCTTTACGCAGGATTAGAATTGAATACCCGCCTTTTGCCTTTGTTCGCGATCGCGCTCCCAAGCGCGTGAATCGATGGTTTAAGTGGCTCGCACCGGGACTGTCAATCAAGCGCTGGCTGCTCATTAGCATCTCTGGCGTACTGCTCACGAGTTTGGGACTGGCGATTTGGGTGGGACTCACGCCTATTTATCGCTTGATTGAATGGACGACCGATCTGTTAGGCGCGATCGCGCGAGTCGTTCCCAACTCCATCTCCGGCCCCTTAGCTCTTGCCCTGGGGTTATTTTTGTTGTTTTGGGGACAAACCCGCACGGTTGGCTCAATTACCGAAGTCCTCAAACCCGAAAGCGATGAAGAGTTGATCGAAATGCTCACCACGCGCCGTCGCTTAAATCGCGGTCCGAAAATTGTCGCGATCGGCGGCGGTACGGGCCTGTCTACGCTGCTCAGAGGGCTGAAAGAGTACAGTGCCAATATTACGGCAATTGTCACGGTTGCTGATGATGGCGGCTCTTCTGGGCGCTTGCGGCGGGAGATCGGCGTGTTGCCGCCGGGGGATATTCGCAACTGCGTTGCCGCTCTCGCGGACGAGGAAAAGCTGCTGACCGAATTGTTTCAATATCGCTTTCAGGCGGGGGATGGCTTGACGGGTCACAGTTTCGGCAACTTGTTCCTCACGGCGATGAGCGATATTACCGGCGATCTCGAACAGGCGATCGCCACCAGCTCGAAAGTTCTGGCGGTGCGGGGCCGCGTCCTCCCGGCGACCCTCAGCGACGTGCGCCTTTGGGCGGAACTCGAAGACGGGCGGCGCATCGAAGGAGAGTCGAATATTCCCACAGCAAAGGGCAAAATCTCTACAATCGGCTGCATCCCCAGCGCCCCACCCGCTTTACCCGCAGCCCTCAAAGCCATAGAAGAGGCCGACTACATCATTATGGGGCCGGGCAGTCTCTACACGAGCGTGATCCCAAATTTGCTCGTTCCCGAAATTCGAGGTGCGATCGCGCGAACCACTGCCCCCCGGATCTATGTCTGCAATATTATGACCCAGCCGGGAGAAACGGAGGGGTATAGCGTCGCCGACCACATCCGAGCGATCGACACCATTTGCGGCCAGCAGTTGTTTGACGCAATCTTAGTCCATCGCCGCGTTCCCTCCGCCCAAGCGCTGATCCGCTACGCGCAAGAAGACTCCCATCCCGTTTTCCTTGACCGAGAAGAGGTGTTGCGCCAGGGGAGGCGTATTGTCGCCGCCAATATTATGCACGAGGAGAATGGCTATGTCCGCCACGATCATCAGCGATTGGCGCGCGTCTTGTTACGCTGGTATGGGAAGACGCGCGGTTTTAAGTTTTAGCCACTTTGGAACGGTTTATCGTACATCAGTTTAAGCTCGTCGATGCCCAAGCAACCTTAGAGTTGGGCAAGCAGTTCGGGCGATCGCTCCCCCCCAACAGCGTCATTTTGCTCCAAGGCGATCTGGGAACGGGGAAAACCACCCTCGTGCAAGGGATCGGTGCGACGATTGGGATCGGCGATCCCATTGTCAGTCCCACCTTCACCCTCATCAATGAATATACCCAAGGACGCTTGCCGCTCTATCACTTTGACCTATACCGCTTGGAGTCCTCTGAAATTGTCGCCCTCTCGCCTGAAATGTATTGGGAAGGTCGAGAAGTTGACCCCGGTATTACCGCAATTGAGTGGGCCGATCGTCTCCCCTATCTCCCACCCGCCTATCTCGAAGTTCGACTCCAACATACGCCTCGCGGAGAACGCTGGGTCGATCTCAAACAAGTCGGACTTGAAGATTGGGATTTTTGTCTCCCAGGTTCGCCTTTTCCACCTGCATAAGTTCCCTGTGTCCAGATATACCTAAAGATAGTACGTTCATGTGAGTTGAGTCAGAGGGGAAGCGGGCTAAGGTGCGACGTCGTGCGAGGCCAACTCCCCCTTTTTTTTCTCAAAAATTTCGGGTCTCGCTGGGGAGCGCGATCGCAAAATTCCCGCATCATACACTTACATTCATTATGAGCGATCGCGCTTGAGAATTTTAGCGAATTTGGGTCACGCGCATGATGTAAGGATAGTACTCATGCTGTTGGTACGAACCGACCCAGATGAAATAACTTCCCGCTTGCCACTGTCCGGCGATCGCGGGATTTCGACCGCTGATGTCGTCATTGCACCAAGCACCACCGGGCCCTTTGACCACAAGGGTTGTGTCTTCCGAACTCTGGATTTCGACGCTGAGGAAATCAAAAAAGTCGGTCAGGGTCAGAACGTGGTCGGGAGGGCCGTCCACAAAACCGACGCAGGGCCCGGTTGCCGTTTCTTCGCGTTCGGACATTCCTCTTGCTGGGAGACTTCCCCCGCTAATTCCCCGTAAGGTGACGGGATCGGGAGAAAAACGAGGACTGACGGTGACATTCTCAAAAATAGGGGGTGAGATTTGGGAAATTGCCTTCTGAGGGGCAAGAGTCATCCCAAAAATGACCGCGAGGGGAAGCGGAAGAACGGAGAATGGTGGGCGCAAGCGTGCAAGGAAGTGGTTCATGGCCGCGACGAGCGATCGTGTAGTGTAGTCTAGACGTTCGATTTTGACCCGGTTAAGGAGACGCTGGGCGTTTGGATTTGTTTCGCCAAACTATAGGTTAGCTTACACGACTGGGAAGGTTCTTGGTACAACCCTTGCTGTTACTGGGTAAACAGAGAGGCCTGTAAACTTCTGTTGAAATCGCGCGCGCGATCGCGCAATGGGAACGGTCGTTTTCAGCTAACTTCATCAAAACTTCACAATGGGTGTTGGCAAGAACACCTACATTGCTTGGCTAAGGAAGCCAGACGACACTTACTCGATCGTTCAATAGACATCTCCAGAAATTAGATTTCGATCTCGCTGTTACAAGGGTTTCAAGTTCATTGTTGGAGATGTCTAATGGGGTAAAACCAGCTCTCTTTCCTTCAAAAGACACCCTTCATTTCAAAACCGTAACTTTCTGTTCAAATGCCCCCGCTCGTCCATGTAGGGTAGTCGAACTGTGAATATGCTCCCTTGGTCAACTTCGCTTTTAACAACGATCTGTCCTTGGTGACGATGCACAATCGCCTGTGCAATGGCTAGCCCTAATCCCGTACCCCCCGTTTTGCGGGAGCGATCGCTATTCACCCGATAAAAGCGTTCAAAAATACGACTATGCTCCTCAGCAGGAATACCAATCCCGGTATCTTTGACAGTAATCATAGCCGAGCGATCGTGAGTGGCTAAACTTACCACGACTGAACCGCCCGACGGCGTGTACTGAATCGCATTAGTAATCAGATTAGACACCAAACGATAGAGCTGAGATTCATAACCCATCACATAGATTTCAGTATCCGGCATCTGGCCGCTGAGATAAATGTCCGTCGCCGTTGCTAATTCTGCCAATTCTTCAGTTAAATCAGCAACAATATCATTCAAGCAACAGGGTTGTACTGACTTTGCCGTAGTATCTTGCTCCAAGCTGGTAAGCCAAAGCAGATCGGCAATCAACTGGCTCAGGCGGCGACCCTGGCGTTCCACGGTGTGCAGTAACGTGGGTACTTTTTCTGCTTGCTCGTGTGGTAGACGAATAACTGCTTCCACTGTGGCAAGAAGACTGGCCAGGGGCGATCGCAGTTCGTGGGCAGCATTGGCGGTGAACTGTTTCTGCTGTTGATAAGACTGGTAAATAGGCTTCATTGCCAGACCCGAAAGCCACCAGCTCGAAACGGCGATCAATCCTAACGCCGAGGGTAATCCTCCAATCAAAATCCACTGCAACTGCTGAATCTCCGCATCAAAAGCGGCTAGGGTGCGCCCCACCTGAAGATATCCCCAGGAGGAATGTTCGTGGGTTGCCTCACCGGGAGCGTGGGTATGCCCTACACGGTGAAGGATAGTAGTGAACTGATGATAGCGACGGCCATCCTCAGTTTGAAGGATTTGCCAGGTATCAGGATTTAGCGTAGAAGACAGCGATTCCAGTTGATTGGATGAATAGGCAAGCAAATTGCCCTGGTTATCAAATAAGCGGATATAGTAAGTAGTGCGATCGCTAATCCCCAGCGTGTGACGTTGAATTAGGGATGGATTTGGCTCACAGGGCAGTTCGACCACGCAAAGGTCAGGAAAAATTTGCTGTAATACATCAGCCGGGTCTTCTGAGGGCAGCAGCATCGGCTCTAGGCTATCGTGCAGGGTGCCTGCAATAGATTCAATTTCTCGCTCTAGGGCGACCCAATTAGCCTGTACTAAAGCACGGGTCATACCCAATCCCGATAAGCTCAAAATCCCACCCATCACAAGGGCATACCAGGCGGCTAACCGCAGGCGACTGCGGCGAAAAAGCTGTTGGCTATTCATGGCGCTGCCTTGAAACGATATCCCTGCCCCGGTACCGTTTGGATAGGGCAGTCACAGTCATAGCGGGCAAATTTACGGCGCAGCAAACGAATCTGGGCTGCGACAACATTGCTGACGGGTTCCTCGTCTAAATCCCATAGTTGGGAGCGGAGCTTGCTACCTGGGATAATGCGATCGCAATTTTCCATCAGGTAAGCCAACACCTGAAACTCTTTTAGCGTAAGGGAGATCTCTTGGGCCGGCCGATCGGGCAGATTGACTCGAAGCAAAGTATTGGCATCATTCAAGGTGAAGGCTCCCACAACCCACTGTTGCATTTTTAACTGGGGCGATCGCCGCTGCAACGCCCGTAGCCGCGCTAGCAGTTCCTCCATAACGAAGGGTTTCACCAAGTAATCATCTGCTCCCGCATCCAGTCCAGCAATGCGCTTTTCCGGTTGACTCAGCGCTGTCAGCATGAGTACCGGAAGAGGATTTTGGCGCGATCGCAGTCGCTGGCATAGCTCTAGCCCTGACAGTTCTGGGAGCAGCCAGTCAAAAATCGCCACGGTGTAATCCGTCCATTGGCTTTCCAGACAGTGCCATGCTTGGACACCATCGGTGACCCAATCGACCACGTACTTTTCACCGATTAAGACTTGCTTAATCGCCAGACCCAAATCTTCTTCATCTTCTACCAGTAAAAGGCGCATAACACCGGAGCTATCCACTACGAAACCGATTCTACCGAAGTCATGCCCATTTCATCTGATTTTCATCCCTCCTATGGCATCCTGTTAGGGATTTTGCTTCGCTTTGTCGAAACTGTGAGGAGGTGTACATGAAACGTTTGCCAGTATTGAGTGCTGTTTTAGCGATTAACCTTGCAATGGGAACCCCTGCTGTCCTAGGTCACGCAGGGCATGGAGATGAGTTTCAAGCCGAAGGAGGAGTCAACCGGGTTGAGGTCAATGCACAGACTGACTCGCTATTAGGTATTCAAGTGAGTCCGATTGAGGCTGCCCCTGACGGTAGCAGCACAGTGATAATTCCAGTGTCGGCTCTTGTAGAAGATAATGGGCGGCAACTGGTGTTTGTGCAGTACGAAAATTTTTATGAGCCTGTACCCGTAACGACAGGTGCAACGCAAGGCGAATCAATTGAAATCGCTGAAGGCTTATCGGTGGGCGAGCAGTTAGTCACCCAGGGTAGCTTGTCCCTCTATGCTGAGTCACGCAAGACCCAAACCGCTGAAGTAGAATCTGAAGCCGATTCAGCAACGATCCCTGAAGCTTCCGATGAAGTGTCAACAGCAACCACCACTGAGACTGAAACAACTGAGGTGGACGCTAGCGAGGGAACCGAGGAACCTGCTGAAACGGCTGAAACATCGGATGGTTTTCCAACGGAATGGATTGTTGCCATTAGTGCAGGCGTAGCCCTCGTCGCTGGCGCAGTTATCTTTTGGGGTCGTGGCAAGAAAGGGAGCGTTTAGGTAGATGCTAAACGCACTGCTGAATCAGATTCTCAAAAATTCCATTGCCCAACGGTGGCTTATCGTGGCAGGGGCAATCGCCGTCACCATCTGGGGTGTCTTTAGCATCACCCAAATGCCGTTGGATGTGTTTCCCCCTTTTGCACCGCCCCAAGTGGATATTCAGGTTGAAGCGGTGGGACTGGCTCCTGAAGAAGTGGAATCCCAGATTACTGTACCGATTGAAAGTTCGGTGAACGGGCTACCCGGAGTGACGACAGTTCGTTCCTCCTCTAAAGTGGGGTTGTCAATGGTCAGCGTGGTGTTTGACCGGAGTGCTGACATCTACCAAGCGCGACAGGCAGTAACTGAGCGACTGCAACAGGTCACCAGCCAGCTTCCCGAAAACGCTCACCCCCCAGAAATCTCACCACTAGTATCACCGCTGGGCACCATCTTGCAATATGCCTTCACTGTAGACGGGCAGGGGCAGACCTCGATGATGGATCTGCGCCGCCTGGTGGACGTCACACTGAAGAATCAAGTTCTCTCGGTGCCGGGAGTGTCTCAGGTGACGATTTACGGTGGTGATGAACGACAAGAGCAGGTGCTGGTTGACCCAGCACGGTTAAGGACTCTCAATGTTTCCCTCAACGAAATCACAGCAGCAACGGCTGGTGCAAGTTCCAATGCACCGGGCGGTTTCCTGATTAGTGGAGGGCAAGAACTACTGATTCGCGGCATGGGTCAGATTCAGTCCGTTGAAGACTTGCAGCGCTCAGTTGTAAAGGTAAAAGACGGTCAGCCGATCCTGCTGCGAGATGTGGCCGAGGTGAAAACAGGTGCTGCCCTGAAGCGAGGCAATGCTACTTTCAACGGGCAGCCTGCGGTGGTGCTGATGATCAACAAGCAGCCAGAGGTTGATACTCCTACGGTCACCAATGCCGTGGAAGCTGTGATGGCCACGTTGCAGCCCACTTTTCCAGCCGATGTGCAGGTGAATCGCACGTTCCGGCAGGCCAACTTCATTGATTCTGCCATTCGCAATGTCAGTGGCTCTTTGCTTCAGGGTGTTGCGATCGTGTCGGCTATCCTGCTGCTGTTTTTGATGAACTGGCGCACAGCGATCATTACTCTCAGTGCCATTCCCCTGTCGCTGCTAATTGGTTTGCTATTTATGAAAGCCTTTGGTCTAGGCATCAACACCATGACCTTGGGGGGCTTAGTGGTCGCCATTGGATCTGTGGTGGATGATGCGATTGTAGATATGGAAAACTGCTATCGGGGGCTGCGGACGAACCAAGCTCAAGGCAGTCCCAAGCATCCTCTTCAGGTGGTGTTCGATACCTCTGTGCAGGTGCGGCTGGCGGTGATTTTTTCAACGGTGATTATTGTCGTCGTGTTTGCTCCCATCTTTAGCCTGACCGGGGTTGAAGGTCGTATTTTTGCACCGATGGGGCTGGCCTATCTGTTTTCAATTCTGGCCTCTACTGTGGTGGCGATGACTCTATCTCCTGCCCTCTGTGCGATTCTGCTAGCCCATCAGAATTTGCCCCAGGAAGGTACCTTCGTGTCGCGGTTAGCTGAACGGATCTATCGTCCATTGTTGGGGCTTTCGATGCGAACACCTCAGCTCATTTTGGGACTGGTGCTGGCAACTCTGGTCGCAACAGGGGTGATTGTACCTTCCCTGGGTCGCGTCTTTTTGCCGGAGTTTCAGGAGAAATCCCTGGTGAACTCAATGGTGCTATTTCCAGGGATTTCTCTGGACATCACTACGGGGGCAGGCAATGCCCTGGCCAACTCCCTCAAAGACAATCCCCTCTATGAATGGGTACAGATGCGGGCAGGCCGTGCCCCTGGCGATGCGGATGGAGCTGGGGTGAACATCGCCCATGTCGATATTGAACTCAGTGATGAAGCGCTGAAAGACCGGGAAGCCAGCATTGAGCAACTGCGGGAGGCGTTTTTGAAGTTGCCAGGAGTCGCCCCCAATATTGGTGGATTTATTTCTCACCGCATGGATGAGGTGCTGTCGGGGGTGCGGAGTGCGATCGCCATCAAAATCTTCGGCCCCGATTTGGCAGAACTGCGGAGCATCGGCGAACAGGTGCGCGACACGATCGAACCGATTGAAGGGGTGGTGGACTTGCAGCTTGAACCCCAATTGCCTATTCGTCAGGTGCAAATTCAGTATGACCGGGAAGCCGCAGCAGGGTACGGCTTGACGATGGCCCAACTCTCGGAGGTGGTGGAAACGTCTTTGAATGGGCGGGTCGTTTCCCAGATCCCAGAAGATCAGCAGTTGATTGACATCACGGTGGCGTTACCGGAGTCTGCCCGTAATAGTCTGGATGCCATCAGTGCTATTCCCATTTCCACCCCAACGGGAGAACTGATTTCCCTAGGCAATGTCGCCAATGTCGAGTACGGTATGGGAGCCAACATCGTCAATCGGGAAGACGTATCTCGGTTGATTGTGGTGTCGGCGAACGTCGCCGAGCGGGATCTGGGTAGCGTCGTGGGTGACATTCAGACCCAGATTCGGGAGAATGTTCAACTGCCGAATGACTACTTCATTCAGTATGGGGGACAGTTTGAAGCCGAGCAAAACGCCACGAACAATCTGCTGGTGTACAGCATCCTAGCGGCGATCGCCATTGCGGTGCTGATGTTCTTCTCCGTCAAGTCCTTACCTGCGACCGTTGCCATCATGATTAACCTGCCCCTAGCGCTGGTGGGTGGCATTATCTCCATCCTGTTGACGGGCGGTGTAATGTCGGTGGCATCCCTCATCGGCTTCATCACTCTGTTTGGGGTCGCTGTACGTAACGGGCTATTGCTGGTGGACAACTACAACACCAAGTTTGCTGAGGGCTTGCCCCCGAAGAAAGCGGTTTTCCAAGGTTCTCTGGAACGGGTGAATGCCATTCTCATGACGGCCCTGACCTCAGCGTTGGGGATGTTGCCCCTGGCGATCGCTAGTGGTGCCGGAAACGAAATCCTGCAACCCTTGGCGATCGTGGTGCTGGGGGGCTTATTCACCTCCACGGCTCTGACCCTGTTAGTGATTCCAGCTCTCTATGCCCGGTTTGGTCGCTGGTTTATGCCCCAGCCCCGCCAGGGAGATCTGGAAGCATCGCTAGCTTGCCCTAGAGAAACGCAATCAAAGGTCATTTACGAGCAGTAATCTGGGATTTCTCTGATTTGAAGGCGCGATTGTGTTCTCGTAAATGGGGATGAGATCGCGCATCGGGCAAGTCCAGTCGCAAAGATGGCTACGAACATTTACGCTGAGAGAGAACGAATTAGCGATCGCCACCTTTGTGGCAGTGGTAAGACGAATAAAGGACAGTTATCAGATCTTGAGTTGCTGTTTGAGGGCTTCGGGGACGTTGAGGGCTTTGTCTAGACCTCGGACACGATTCCAGTTAGTCTTCTCATTCCAGGAGATGTTTTTGAGGTTAGCGCCCGTGAGGTTAGCGCCATCGAGGATAGCGTCTTCGAGGAAAGCGCCCGTGAGGTTAGCACCGGTAAGGTAAGCAGCACTAGTGAGGAAAGCGCGATTGAGGAAGGCGCGATTGAGGAAGGCGCCCGTGAGGTTAGCGCGATTGAGGAAAGCGCCCGTGAGGTTAGCACCGGTAAGGTAAGCGTCTTGCAGAAAAGAACCGACCGTATCACGAAAACCGCTATTGCCAAGGCAGCGACTGTAGCCCATCAGCCGATATAGCCGCGTTGAGTCTTCCAGTTTCCCTTCCTTGGGCTTGCCACAAGGGTAAAATGCTATCTGCTCTTTAAACTCTTCCCTCACGTGTCCGTAGCGATGCAGTTCCAGCAGCAGAATCATCACGTTTAGCCCTGCATAAACATCGACCTGCGGCAAACCCAGCCTTTTTTCTTGGGTGTCTGGAGCTTGTTCGGCTAGCGCTTGCATTTTCCACTGGGGATGATTCTCGTTGGGCGGGGCGCTAATAAATTCGTTCTCGCACCAATCAAGATAAAACCCTTTCAGGCGCTCGAACAACTGCACGGGTCGAAAATTCTCACTCTGGGCGAGCAAACCCATCAAATATTCAACAATCTCTGGCGTGAGTCCCCCATAACCCAGCAAGTCGTAGACACTATGAGCAAAGCGATCGTCGTTCAGGTCGTATTTCTTGTTGCGCCGGCCGGGAATTGTCCAATCTTCCAGTTCTTGCTGCAAGCGCTTGGCACACAAAAACTCGCTGAAACTTTTGTGAAAGAACTCCACTGAACCGCCCGCATCTCCAGCCGCCGGCTTGAGATAAAAGGCAGCGAGGGCATTCTTGAGAACTTCATCCCCTTTGTTTTCCCGGATGTCTCGCATGGCTTCTGCAATCTCCGGTTCGGAAAGTTTGAGCCGTTCTTCAATCGTTGAGAACTTGGCATATTCCCCGCCCGACTGCACGACACACAGCTCCGCTTCCATGAGTACCCATTCCAGTTCCTCCGGCTTCAAACAAACCACTTCTTTCTGTATGGGTTCGCGCTGTTTGTTCAGCACCCAATGCAGAGATTGTTCGTAAATTTTGATTTTGGCTTCAATGCCGCTCGTTCCTTCTAACGCTTCAACTTTCAGTTCTCCGTCGCGGTGCATTGCCGCGAGGAGATAGAGCAACAAGGGTTCTCTGGCTAACTCCTCTCGAACGGTTGTCGGACAGCGATCGGCTTGCAAGAAATTCTGAAAGTCTTGAGCTTCCCGTGCTGCCTCTTTTGCATCAAATTTCTCCACATCGAGCGCGATCGCCTGCTGCCATTTTTTCAGCCATTGCTGTTGCAGCCCATCGTCCATCTCTATCAGCTCAACTCGTTCCGGGTTAGGAGCGAGGTAGTCAATCCCTCTCAGGGTAGGCTGCCTGCCGGTGACGATGAAGCGGTGTCCCAGCTCTGGGGATTGGCAGCTTTTCTGATACTCGCCCACCTGGTTAATAAAGCGCTTAATCCCCCCGCCCGCTCTGCCTTCCATTCGCAGCTCGTCAAAACCATCGAGCAAGAAGAGAAATCGTTTGTTTTTGTCCGTCAGCCAATCCTCCGATTTTGAAAAACTGTTTGGAACGGCATCTTTGAGTATCTCTTCAAGGGGGCGATCGAAGAGGGTGATGTCTCGAAGGCAAATCAAAATGGGAGTCCAGAGCGGATGCAAATTTTGCCTGACCCAATCGGCGAACATTTTACAGAAGACGGATTTCCCCCGTCCCGGCCCGCCCTGCACGAACATGACTTGCTGCTGTTTTTGAGGGTCTTGGAGAACTTGTTTTGCCCAGTCTTCGAGGACAAATGAATTGCTGTATTTCCTGACCTTGCCGTTTTTATAGACGGATTTGGCCTCTAGGGGGACATAGATATCTTGAAAGGAAAAATCTTCGTCAAAGACCTTATCCTGGGGATATCCAGCGATTTTGTCTAGGTACGCTTCAATACTTGAATACGAACTCAATTCATTGTCGGGTGCGGCGCTGTAGAGTTTGGCAATCCGGTGACTATCCCGATCGATTGAATCGCCAGCTTGCGCGATCGCGTCTCGCAAGAAAGATCCGGCTCCCCAGGCAACCCAGGCGGTAACAATCTGGGTTTCAGCATCATTGAGTCCGTCTTGTTGGAGTTGCTTGGATAGAACTTGGTTGAAAGCTCCCGCTAGCTTGGAATGATGAAAGAAAGATAGGGCATCGATCGCTAACTCTCGATCCAAATCAAAAATCAGTTCGTCCGGGACTGATTGGGGTTCGCTCGCAGTGTTGGACTGGGTGAATTGGGCGAGTCGGATATTTTTGTGAGCCAGAGCATTGAAACTGCTGAGATAGGCAAGGGGCGCGATCGCGGCGACAAATTCTTCAAGGGGAGCGCCTTGGCTGTTCTTTTTGTAGAATTTGACAGCTTCGGTAATCAAAAGGATGGGAGAACAGGCGGCCGCCGCGATGGGAGAAGCCAGTCCAAAAGCTGCTGCTAACCCTAACGCCGTACCAGATACCTTGGCCGTTCCCTCGATCGCACCCGTGGCCGTAATTTCGCTGTTTAAAACCTGCCAAAACCGCTTGACTCGCTCTTTCATGCTCTTGTCTGATATCTCTCTTACAGTTCTACAGGCGGAAGTGGAGCGTTTCCATGTTTCGGGTAATATAAAATCCACTTGATTCGCCGATCTTTGAGTCCCCTCTAAATGCAAACTAAAATTCTTTTCTTCCTTGATGAGGTTCGTTAAAACCCAGGTTTTTCTGGGGGGCGTAACGCCCCCCAGACCCCCCATCGGGGGCGTTACGCCCCCCCGAACCCCCGACGTAAGGGTTGACTCGCTGGCCTCTCAATTGTGGAGCGACTTTTCGACTAATGTTAGTTTGCATCGGGTATGAGTCAAGTCCTCAAAAGGATTTCTATCTGACGAACTGTTTAAAACGAGCGAATGGGAATAAATTCCGCTTTTTTAATCAGTTTCTGGCCCTCATCCGTTAGCAAGAAATTTTTGTAAGTTTCGCCTGCTTTTTCATCGGCTTGACGATTTTGGTCGATGATGACAAAGAGGCGGCGGGTGAGGGGATACTCTCCATTTTGTAGAGCTTCAAAATTCAGCACATTTTGCTGCCAGGTGCAGTTTTCTGGGGAGACTAATTCTCCCGTATAGGGAGCAACGAAAGCACTGCCAAAACGGTAGGAGATCGCGAGAGGTTTAATCCCGCATTTTCCGACAATTTCGGTGGCGGAGGCGAAGTAAATTCCTCCTGGCATATCTGGACTTTTGACTTTGTCTAACGCGGCGGCAGTATCGTCAACAAAAACGACATTCTCGCCAAAAGATTTGCGTCCTAAAACGTTTTCCTGGAAAAAGCCGGTGGTTCCGCTTTGGAGCGATCGCGAATAGGGAACAATTTCTAAGTCTTCACCGCCGAGTTGCTGCCAATTTTTAACGCGGTTGGTGTAAATATTTTTCAGTTGCTGAATGGTTAGTCCTTTAATTTTTAAATCCGAACGCACAGCCACCGCAATGCCGTCGAGGGCCACGGGAACTTGCTTCAGCATCACCCCTCTCCTGGCAGCTTTTTCGTACTCGCTATCCCGAACCGGACGCGAAGATTGGGAGAAAGACAGTTCGCCTTCAAGTAACATTGCAATCCCCGTTCCCGACCCTGCTGGAAGGGTGGGATGGGGGGTGTAAATGAGTTTGAAATCGGGGTGTTTGCGTTTAATTTCTCGATCCGCGATCGCGCGAATGGGGCCCCAGGTTGTACTCCCCCCATACTGCCAAGTGCCGCGCGGACGCGCTTCCACCGCACTAATTTTCGCGGCATAGGGACTCGCCGGTGCGGCCGCAGGAAGGGCGAAGTGAGCGGTAAATCCGAGGGCAAAACTGACAAAACTCGCAATGAGAATGGTACCAATCGTTTGCGATATATTGGAGTTTTTTTGAATCTTGGAACGAGTCGATTTAATAATTTTTAACTTGGCAAAATTGCCTCCAAAACTTTGCCAGGTTAGCGGTTGTACGGACGGTTGCAAGCACAGGGTTGGCAGCCAAACCGAACCGGGATAGCGAGAGTGGAAATGTTCGAGTCGTTTTCTCGCTTTTTGCACGCAGGTAAACAGGGATTGGTTGCGAAGAAACTCATTAAAGAAATATTGGAGAAAATCAACCGCCACTTCGTCGGGAATTGGCTCTCGCATGACAATACTTTGCGGTAAGTTGAGTTGAGCGAGTTGGTTGGCAAGTCCCAAGCCATCGCAGGAGTTAAAAATGGCCAATTGCAGGCCGCGATTAATCGCTTCTTTCAGCGCATTGCGAAACTCTTCAATGCTCAAACTTTCGCGATTGTTAATTTCCAACCAGCCAATTTCTCCGTCTTCGCCGCTGCCGCTGTGTCCGGTAAACACGAAGATGTGATAGCCTTGTTCGTCCCACAACGTTTCGCACAAATCTTTGAGGCTGGGTTGCATCAAACAAATCACTTCAGCCCCACGTTCTTCGAGTTGTTGAATCACTTCGAGATCGGATTGGGTATTAATCCCATTACTGCGACCGACAACTAATAAAATTCTCGGCTTGGAACCGTTGGGAAATGGAAGATTTTGAGTAATGGTTGAGTCGCGATCTTTGGGCGTACTGAGAGCAACTTCTGCACTGGGATAATATTTTTCTAGTAAATCCCATTCTTGCCAAGGCAGGCGACGCAGGTGGATTTCTTTGGTATCGACAATGAATTGAATTTCGCCGCTTTCTAACTGATTTGCGAGAGAAATTAAGCCTTCGCGAATGGGTTGCCACTCTCGATGCGCTGAATTTAACCACTGGTTGAGGCGAGTGGTGACGGCGTTTGCGTATTCGGTATTGGAAGCAACAGTAACAGCTTTTGGCGTGAGTCGAAATCCTGGCTGAGGAGATAGGGATAACCGCACTTCTTCTAACTGACGGTAAGCTGCCTGCCATTGTCGAAAAGCGGCTTGTAGAACTTTAGGAAAGAGCGGTAGAAACCCTTCAATTTCCACCTGCTGCTCGCTACAAGTGAGAGAAACTAGAAATCCTTTCTGGGAGGTTTGTCGGAGCTTTAGTTTAATGGTTTGCATGGCACTATTTCGAGCATCAGTTGTCCGCAAAGTTAGACCGAAAATCGTTCGGTAAGGCTTGTGTCTCCTAGGGTGACTTGCGTGCTAAAAGCTTCTTGTGGGGCGCAACTAAATTCCAGTTGTATCCAATCATCGGCATCTTTTGCTTGTGCTTCTAAACCGATATTTCCCTGTTCGTCGAGAACGATCGCGTGCAGGCCTGAGGGGAGGCGATCGCCTTCTCGGAGGGGGTAAATTCCCAAGCAAATATGGGTTTCTTGGGGCGATCGCTCGGTGGTTTTCACAATTAGAATAACGCTGGCTTTGCTCTCATCTTCCGCACCATTTTGGTCGAAACAAAGCAGTTTGCCGCGACTGACACTTTTGGGAACCGTTTCGGTTGCAGGTGTGTCGCGATCGCGGGGGGGACTGCTAACCGTCCGCAACATCCGTCCCGCCAACAGCAGTTCGGCCGGTTGCCATTCCGGAGCAAAAATCCCTTCAAACCAGTGGCGAAACTGAACGCCTAACCGCAAACGATGTAGGGTATCAATGAGGGTGTCGAGAGACTGAAGTTGCGCGAGGGGAATGGGTTCGGGAGGTTGAGGAATTGCACCTGCGGGTAAAAATCCCAGCAGTTGAACGCGATCGAGAGACTCCTCCAGGCGAACGGCAACGCAACCCATGCGGTTCTCTGTCGCTTCTGCTGGCAAAACTAATGTCGCCGCGTCTGGAAGCAAGGGACGACACTCTAACTTGCCAATACGAGGCAATACCAGATCGGCAATATCAAACATCGCTCTCATTCCCGGATGCCAGCAGTCACTGCGATCGAGGGCTGTTGGGACAGACAAGCATTGTAGATAGCTGCGAACCGCACAAACCGCTAGCGTATTCAAATAGACCTGTTTGCCCTTTGACGGCGTAGCTTGTTCGGCCGCAAACTGTTGGGCATAGCGATGGGCCCGCTGGTCGAGGAGCATGGTTAGGGGGGGAGAAGCAGTCGTCATAAGGATGAAGGATGAATAGAGTTCAGAATTAAACTGATGACTGATGACTGATGACCGATCTTGCGATCGCTTGCAGGAGAGGGAGACATTTTTGCTTCCAGTGGGAATACAGCGTTTGATTATTAATCTCAAACTCGCGGGCAATTTCTGAAATTTTCTGAGGCGGGTCTTGCAGCAACAACCGCACGGCGAGTTCGTGACAGTGACAGTCTTGGTGTTTGCGAGGATGGCAACCAGAGAGTTGGCCGTCGGGGTCTTTCTCGATCTGTTGTCGAATGATTTCCCCGTGACGCTGGCGGCGATCGGCCTGCAACTGAGCAATCTGTTCGTCCAGCAAACTGAGCGAAATTTTGGGGTCGGGAACGCGATCGAGGGGATCGAGGGAGTCGCCGTCAGCCGTTTTTGAGGGATAGATGCGATGGGGATCGTAAGCGTTGTCTGAGGTGTATAGATCTCGAATTCGCCATTTGAGATAGCCGTTGATCCAGATGACAAAACTTTGCTCGACCGAAGGCGATCGCACCTCGAAACGCTCGATGTTTTTACTCGCCCACTCCAACGTTCGATTGTACGCTTCGGGATAGTCTTGGTGCGAGGAGCGATAAATGCCGGGAAGTTGGGCGATCGCTCTCAGCAACTGGTTGAGGGCCTTGTGCCGTTGGGGACTGTCGGCCGGTTGGCTACAGATCTTGGCAATTAAATCTTTGAGTTGTTCGTCCACCGCGATCGCGCTCCTAAATAGCGGCCCTACTGGGAACCTCACACGACTATTTTGCCCCGATCCGATCGTAACCGACTTGGGGTTAACTGATTCCATTGACTGTCAGCGAGCAGTCCAATCAATGTCCTACGAATTCGGGCGCGTCCTTCGTTAGACAAGGGTAAACTGGACAAACGCAGGGATAAAATCCACCCAAGTTATAGATGCGAATTTTGTTAGTCGATGACGAGGTAGAACTCACCGACCCGTTGCAGCGAGTTCTCTGTCGGGAGGGGTATGAGGTCGATGTTGCAGGCAATGGAGTGGAAGGAACTGAACTGGCCGAGCAACACGCTTACGATCTCTTTATTCTCGACTGGATGATGCCTCAGCGATCGGGGCTAGAAATGTGTCGAGAACTGCGACAAGCTGGGAAGACGACCCCCGTCCTGTTTTTAACCGCCAAAGACACGATTGACGATCGCGTTTTTGGACTCGATGTGGGAGCTGATGATTACCTGGTCAAACCCTTTGAATTGCGGGAGTTGCTAGCACGAGTGCGAGCGTTACTGCGGCGATCTCCCACCTTTGAGTCGGCCCCCAACCGCGATCGCCTCAAGGTCGCCGACCTCGAACTCGATCGTGACAATCAACTCGCCTATCGTCGCAACCGACCCATCGAACTGTCAGAAAAAGAAACCCAGCTTCTCGCTTACTTGATGCAAAACCCCGGTCGAGTTCTAACTCACGCGCAAATTCACCAACACCTGTGGGGAGAAGGCGAACAACCCAGCAGCAATGTTTTAGCCGCCTTAGTTCGCTTGCTCCGACGCAAGATTGAGTCTGGGGACGAGACTCCCCGCATCTACACGGTTTATGGGAAAGGATATCGTTTGAGCTGACGGCGAACAGATGAAGAAACGCACGTCAGGTCGAGACTCAAATTTTCCGCATTCTTGAAAGGGAAACAGCATTCGGAACCTGCGTCAGCGTTAAAATACAAGGGGCTACCGGGCCGGACAGAGATGTCACCTTAACATTTGGGCAGCATTAAAGAGCGGAGAGGGTGGGATTCGAACCCACGGAACCTCTCGGTTCACTCGATTTCAAGTCGAGCGCATTCGACCACTCTGCCACCTCTCCAGGTCTTCTATCTTAGCAAGGGAAGGAACGGACTGAAAATACAATACTCAGTTGAGGAACGCATCCAAGTTTGACGACTGTTGGACGATACCGCTCGCTCCCTCAATTCCTCGATATTTTTCTGTACCCATGTCATTCGGAAAAAACTATGCATCCTAGAGTCTTTCAAGAATATGAGAAAATTTGTTCGGCTAGAAATATTACGGGTTCGGTTCTAGAAATTGGTGCAATTCCCTCACCTTTAACGTTGCTGTGCATGAAGTCACTTGCTAATGCCACTGAGAAGATTGGCCTCAATCTCAACGGGCCTCACGAATTTCAAGATCTCCAGATTTTGAAGGGCAATGCAAACGCGATGGATTGTTTTGAAGACGAAAAATTTGATGTTGTTCTCTGCAATGCCCTAGTCGAACACGATAAGTATTTTTGGAAAACAATTGCCGAGATTAAAAGAGTGACCAAACCCGGCGGCTTGATTGTCATCGGTGCTCCGGGTTATAAATACTTTCAAGCCGAAAAAATAAAACTCTTTTTCCGAAAAATCCCCTTGATTCGCAATTTAATCTCAAATCAATATTTAAATGTGTTGTTTACGGGAACTGTAACTTTTCAAATCCACGAAGCACCGGGCGACTATTATCGATTTAGTCCGCAAGCTTTCAAAGATGTGTTTTTTGAAGATGCAGACAATTGTGAAGTTCATTCAATCATGTTGCCACCGAGAATCATTGGGGTTGGGACAAAAAAGAGGTCATAGGCGTGACTCGGCGAGATTCTGCGATCGCTTACATGGGCCAAGTTGTCCGAGGTTTTCGCGTACCGTCAAGGCCGCAAAGCCATTGCCCCGCCGTCATCTTCTCCCTACCGCTGGTCTGCGCGAGATCGCCGACGAGAGCGATCTCGCACCTTTTATAATCATTCTCACGGGGTGACAAGAATGTTGAATGTTACAGTTTAAATGTCGAACAGCTTACCTCTGTCCTTCGCACAAACCAGAACTATGCAACTCACTCCTCAAGAAAAAGATAAATTGCTAATTTTCACGGCAGCGTTGTTAGCTGAAAGACGGAAAGAAAGAGGACTTAAGTTGAACTATCCCGAAGCGGTTGCTTATATTTCTGCGGCAATTTTGGAAGGGGCGAGGGAAGGGCGAACAGTTGCCGAACTAATGAGTTATGGAACGACGTTGTTGGCGAAAAGCGACGTGATGGAAGGGATTGCAGAAATGCTCCACGAGGTGCAGGTAGAGGCGACTTTTCCAGATGGGACGAAACTCGTTACCGTTCACGATCCCATTCGCTAAATAGAGTTGTGCGTCTCAGAAATGGGAATCTCGTAGGTTCATCTTGATTCTTCGGAGAAACGCTATAAGCTAGAAAGATCGGTGTAGCTGGAGAAAACGATCGCCATGATTCCTGGAGAGCTATTTGTCCAAGCGGGAGAAATTGAATTGAATGTCGGACGCAACACAGTAAGAATTCAGGTTGCGAATACTGGAGATCGCCCCATTCAAGTCGGTTCTCACTTCCATTTTTACGAAGCGAACGCCGCCCTTCAGTTTGAGCGGGAAGGGGCGAGAGGAATGCGTCTAAATATTCCCTCAGGAACGGCCATTCGCTTTGAACCGGGGGACGAGCGGGAAGTGGAGTTAGTTTCTCTGGCTGGAAGTCGCGAAATTTACGGATTCAATGGTTTGATACAGGGGAAGTTGGAGTGAGTGTAATAGGAAGAGCGATCGCCCCAATTGGTTCTCGATCGCTAGCTTGTTTATTCTGATTTTTTTTGGTGCAACTGCAATGAACGCTTTACTCCGAGTCCGCTTCTGGAAATATCTTGTTTTGGCTGCGACTTTAACGCTTTTGATTGTTATTGCTCCTTTCGCTACAGCACAGGAGAGTTCGAGTCATGAAGGTAATAAAATTGATGGTTTTCCCGTCCTATTGGGTTCAGAGGAAGTCTTTATTATCCAAAAAGGGATTGGAGAGTTCACGGCGAAAGATCGGGTGGAGGCGATTTCGGAACGCTTGGAAGCGATCGCGCAAGATGAAACCCTGTCCGCAGACGATTTGACGATTGAGTCGAAAGATCGAACGACGACGATTGAAGCGGGCGATCGCTTGATCGTGACGCTCACTGATGCGGATGCTAAAGCAGCCGAACAAGGGCAAAAAGAACTGGCAAAAGCTCATATCAAAACGCTTCGCCAAGCTATTAATCGATACCGTCACAAAAATGACATTAAGCGCGTTTTGTCGGGGCTGCTGTGGACGGCGATCGCGACCGTAGGTTTGGTCGTTCTGTTCAATGTTCTCAACTATGCTATTCCCAGAGTTTATCGAAAACTAGAGTATTGGCAAAAACAAATTATTCCGACCCTCAGAAGCTCTGAAAAATCAGATTTCATGTCGTCAGGAATGAGCTATATGTTAGCGCTGACGAGTACTTTGATCTCAAGCAGTATTCAGCTTTTTAGTATTGTCTTAATTTTCGGAATTCCCTGCATTTATCTAACTCTCGTTTTGAGTTTTTTTACTTCAACTCAAGATATTAAAGATGCAATTTTAGCTTATGTGGCAACGGGGAATTTATTCAAAATAATCATCGCGATTTTCATTACTTATTATATTTTGATTGTTTTAAGGCTCACTTTTGCAGAGTTGGGGAGAGGCACAATTTCTCTGTCCTGGTTCTATCCAGAATGGGCAGAACCGACCTATAAGGTGATTTCGTTTTTAGCGATCGTGGGAGCGCTTGTGGTAATTTTCCCCTACATCCCTGGTTCTGATTCCCTTGCATTTCAGGGAATTTCTGTTTTTCTGGGGATCGTGATTTCGCTGGGGTCTAGTTCCGCGATCGCTAATATTGTCTCTGGAATTATCCTGATTTACACTCGCGCTTTTAAGGTTGGCGACTTTGTCAAAATTGCCGATTCCACAGGGACAATTGTCGAAAAGACGCTCTTGGTCACGCGCCTTTGCACGCCCAAAAATATTATCATCACGATTCCCAACACAACAATTCTCAGCAGCAGTACAATCAACTTTACAGCGTCAGTTCGAGATAAAAAAATTACGCCAATTCTTCATGTCACCATTACCCTTGGCTACGATGTTCCTTGGCGAAAAGTCGATCGCGTGTTGCAAGAGGCCGCGCGCAATACCGAATTCATTTTAGAAGAACCTCAACCCTTTATTTTGCAGACAAGTCTTGACGACTTTTACGTGAGTTATCAGCTCAACGCTTATACTGAAAATCCCGAAAAAATGTCTAAAATTTACTCAAAACTGTATCAAAATATTCAAGACAAATGCAACGAAAACGATATTGAGATTCTCTCGCCTCATTACTCGGCAATTCGAGATGGAAATCAAATTACGATTCCAGAAGAGTATTTAGATAAAGACTACCGCGCTCCCGGATTTCGAGTGAATCCTTTGGGAAACTTGCCCAACCTTTTGCCACAAAGCAAAATCTCGAATAACAATAATAACGATTGTTAAGCCTTCAGCCGTCTTTCATGCACAAGCTGAAAGCTACAGGCTGGCGAAGTGGGGCTCACGGGGTGACAACGAGTCTGAACCTTTGTCTAGACAGGCTTTGAGCCATTTGACCTCTAGATCGCAAAGTCCCTTGTTGACAGGCTTATTGACACGAAAGAGGCGATCTCCTCTTTCCCCAGTCCGATTCTTCCGTGACGACGGCCTCAAGTCTGTCTAGTTTCTTTTTTGAGGTCATTGCTTGAAACCCTTGTTGTGTCATGGCTTTAAGGTGCTTGTCACCCCGTGAGGAAGTGAGGTTAAACTAATCCCTCCTGTTCGAGTTCTTCAATCATTTGAATGCCTCGCGGATCGCCAACTTTGAGCAAGGCCGCCCGAGCATCTTCGGTTACGCCCATATCCTCATCTTCCACCAGAGCTTCTAACAAGGCATCAATGGCGGTGGCATAGACAACGTTAGAGGGCAACTCCCGACACAACTGTCCGATCGCCCAAGCGCAATTACTGCGGACAGCCGCGATCTCGTCCCGGCGCAATCCTTGAATGAGAGGGGGGATCGCTTTGATAATGTCCTCATACTCTAGCTTGGCCATCTGGGCCAAACCGCTGGCGGCCCAGAGACGAACGGCAGGGATATCCATTTTCAGAGCGGCGATCAGCGGGTGCAAGGAACGGCGATCGTGGCAATTTCCCAAGGCCCAAACAATTCCCTTGCGAACGTAACCGTTCCAGTCGCGACTCAACTGCTCGATCAGCGGCTCAACAGAGTTGGGACTGATATTACGTCCGAGAGCGTAGGCCGCACTGACGCGCACGAGGGGACACACATCCGCGAGCAAGCGAATGAGGTGGGGAATGGCCCGCGCATCTTCAATCTCGCTGAAGGCTCGTGCCGCAATAATTTGCTGTTGCGTATCGTCAGAAGTCAGCAACGCCAGCATTTCGTCGGGGTCGGGTTTGGGTTCCTCCACCGCATCCACTGGTTCTAAGTCATCCAGAGGGCTGTCTAGTTCGGCTTCTAGGGCATCAAGATCGAGGATGCTGAGATCGTCTTCGTTCATAGGGAATCGGCGAACAGTCGGGATTATCGTCAGAAGTTAATTGTAGAATTTCAGGGAGTCGGGAAAGAAAATCCTGGCAGAATTGGCGCTTGACAGGCTCTATTTAGCTTAACTCGCAACAGAGTCGTCAAGATTCTTCAAGGTTCTTGAACATCAAGAGAGATTGGGTTTGGTAGCCGAGGTTTTGATAGAGATGGATGGCTGCATCGTTGCTCTGGAAGACTTGCAAGCTGATTTGGCGATCGCCCCTCGCTTTCGCAAAGTTGTGAGCGCGACGCATCAAGGCCGAAGCAATTCCCCGGCGGCGGTGTTCCGGCCGCACGTAGAGCAGGAAAATGTGGGCATAGCGATCGCCGCGAACCTGATCGATCGCTGTTCCCAACCACAAACAGGCAATTCTGGCGGCATAGCTTTCCTCCTCACTCCCCTCTTCCGTTACCCACCACAAGGGCGTTTGGGGGGAAAAATAGCGCTCAATAGTTTGGGCGAGATGAGAGAAGTCCTCAATCTCCGGAAAGAGTTCCTGGTAGGACAGGGAGAGAAACCGCAGCAAGAGCGCGCGATCTCGTCCGGAACCCGATTGCAGTTGATAGCCTGGTAGCAGTTGCTCGCACACTTGCACTCATACTGAAGGTTAAGCGATCGCATCGACAAACAGCGCGGCGGCCGGTGACTCGACCGACTCCTCTAGGGGAGCGGGAGCCGCCATATCCGAGGGCAGAAAGATTCGGGCGCTGGTGGCGGCTAAAGCAATGAGAAAAATAAGAACGACTAAGAGGGGGGCAATGTACTGTCGAAAAATAGCCATTTTTTGAAGATTTGTAAAATTATTCCTTTCTTTCAGTCTACCGACTTCTCCGCATCGCCCAAAAATATTAAGACTGAGGCTGCAAACCTCACCGATCGCGGATTTTAGCTTTTGGGCGTAGGGACGGGGTTTACCCCGCCCTTACGAGAGAATCGTCAATTACAGGCGCTCCCAGCCGCCGGATAAGGTGAAGGGGAGCGACATTGCTTTAATTGCGATCGCTTTCGGCCCAAAGCACGGCCTGGCGCTTGGCATTGATATTTTTGACGTGCTTTTTCACCGTGTTTTCCGAAATGTAAAGCTTGGCAGCAATTTCTTTATAGGACAGGCGAGCGCGCCGATAAGACCAAACCTCTGCTTCACGAGGCGTTAATCCGTATTTACTCCCCTCGGCGATCGCTTGGTTGCGAAACGACTGTTCGCAGTCTTCCATCGTCACCAATAAATAGGACGGATCGCTCTCGATGAGTTGAAACCAGCGAACTCGCAAGCGAAGTTGCGTCGCAGAGTCTTTTGCCGTAACATCTGACTCAATTTCGACGGTGCGATCGGGGAACAGTTCGCGACTCTCCAGCAGGGCCTGACAAACGCGCCAAACCTCTGCAGGAACGGACTGAGAAATGTCCGTTTTCGGGGATAATTTCTGGCACAGAAGGCTGGCTTTCTGATTGGCGTGGACGAACTGGCCGCGATCGCTCAGAACGAGAACGCCGTCTACCAGGCCTTCCAAGACGGCTTGGAAAAATTCAGATTTGAGTAAAGATTGTGGGCGATCGGATGGCTGCGCGGGGAACTGCGCGTAAGCGTGGGTGACAGACACGATCGAAACTCCTTTAGAACTTCTGGCAAACAACTCTTGCTCTGTTCTCCGTGCGGGAAAGCAAAGACGTTCGAGTTGTGATGTCGCAATTTTGGTCTAGGGATTTTGGAAGGTGCAATGAGCGGCTAGAACTGAGTTCCAGCACTAGGCGATCGCGCGTTTGATCTCGTTTGGGTGAGAATACGGATGAAGTGGGGTGAAGTTTTTCGAGATGTTTTGCGAAATTCGGGAATTTGTTTGGGTAGAAAAAAGTACTTCAGTAAAACTTCGGTAAAAAATCTGTCGCCTGAGGGCGCAACCAAAACTTGCTTGGGAATAATGGGACTTCCGAGCAATTTAAATCGGGGCATCTATAAACCGTCATTTAACCGCCGATAAAAATAGCTTGAAGCAATGATGACCTTAAACCAGTTAAGCCTCTATCCCGACTGCCTTGACCAATGGTTCTCCGCAGAACAACAGCACAACTACGTTTCTCAGCTCATTGGCACGGGCGATCGCCGCCTCGGACTGACTCGCTGTCGGGCCGAGTATTTTGTGCGCTTGTGGGCGTATCTGTGGCTCAAACAACAATGCGATCGCCAGGAAACAATTCAGCCACCTCTGACTCATCTTAATTTACCCAATGGTTTCATTCCCTGCACCCATCGCGAGGCTGCAGCAGTCTTCTACGGACAAAAAGAACGGGGAAGCGATCGCGCCGCCGGGATGATGCTCGATATCCTTGTCGCCTTGGGATTGATCGAGAAACAATTTGACGGCAATACGATCTGTATCAAAGTTAACGCACCGCCGAAGCTCGCAGAATCCCAGACGGAAACAACAGAGGTGCAGTTCCAAGTCGATGCCTTCGATCCGCGCAACGATGCGACCCTGGTGGCTCACTTTCTCGCTCGCAACTACGACTGGATGAACGCCGAAAATTGCCATCTGATTGCCCGACGGTTGCGAAAATGGGCGAAGCAATATCCAGCGGGAATGCGGGTTCTGCGCCGCTGCGATCTCGATCATCCTATTGGCTTTTACAGCTTCTATCCCGTCGCCAGCGAGTCGGAAAAAAACTTCTTCCTACCGCCGCGACAAAGCCTGCATTTGAATTCCGAGCAGGAAGCCGATCCGTTCGGAGTCGCCGTACCAGGAGATGAAGATTGTACGTCCGTGTTTGTCAGGAGTTGGACGATCGACGCGCCGTACTTCCAAGTTCCGCAAATTACTCAAGTCTTGCAAGATTGCCAGCACGTTCTCAAACGAATGCGAGAAGAGTTTCCGAATATCTCCGATCTCTACGGCCTCATTATTCATCCGAGCATGGCACAGGTTGCCGAAGCTCTTGGGTTTCAAAAAACCGCTCAAGACTCCGTTCTGGGCATTTACTGGGTTTATCAGGCGATCGATCGCTTTCTTGCGTTGGATCTGCCGCAAGTGCTGTCGGATTTTACGTTCTAGCGATCGGTCACTTCAGTCATCAGCGCCTGACGGCGGGGGAATTGGGGAGTTGGGGAGAAATTCGGAAAAGGGCAGGGAGACCCAGCCCCTACGCTGAACTCTGAACCCATAACTCTGAACTCTATTCAACGGGTTGTTCTTCTAGCAGGCCGTTGGGTGCAAGGCGAAAGATGGCGATCGCGTCTTGTCCCTGGCGTATGTGGGCCAAGCAGCAGACTTCCGTCGCGCGACCTGACGACCACGACATTCGAGTGCGGTAGCGTCGGTGCATATGTCCGCACAGCAGCAACTTCGGTTGCAACGCCTCCGTTACCAACCGCGCATACTCGTTCCCCACATTCTCATACCCTCGCAACTCTTCTGGATTGTCGGGTTGAAAAATTCCGGAGGGCCAGTCGTGCAACAGCAAAATATCTGCCGTTTGATATTCCAGCGCGATCGCAACTTCTGCTTCGTTGAAACCAATGTAGGCCTTTGGAGAGCGAGAGTGAATTTGGGAGAGGGGAGGTCGCAGACCTCGAAACTGTTCGGGACGATAAATTCCTGACAGGCCGACAACCTTCAATCCTGCCAGCGTTGTTTTCCCCACGCGGCCAAGGTAGTGGCAATTGCGAGCCACTTGTCCTCCGGAGGGCATTTGCTCTAGAAACCCGTGGGGTTCGTGGTTGCCGCCGATAAACCAGAAAGGTTGGGGAAAACGCGCGCGATCACGCCAGAAATCTGGAAAATCTCCCACTTTTCGATAGCGAGCTGGCGATTCCATCGTCGCCACATCCTCCTCGTGGCGGTGAGGTTCGCAGTCCCCCACCTGAAGCACAAAGGACAGCGACAAGCCGGTTTTAAACTCCCAAGCCTGGAGAAGGCCCAGCATCGCATAAAAATGGCCGTGGACATCGCCCACAGCCGCAAAAAATGTATCTTGATTTGAACTGTTCATACCCCTATTTTAAAACTGGCAAGACAGGGTTTATCAATTCAGAGTTCAGAGTTCTGAACTCTATTCATTCTTCACTTTTGGGAAGGCCATCCGCGATCGCAAACTTACCCCTTTAACACAGCTTTATAAGCTTGAGGTTTCGATGAAGATCGCAATCCGTCTAGGGAACTTGGGTACTCTAAGACTAACGAGGTAAGAACGGCACGTTCTCACCGATCAAAACTTAGGGTGCCAGTAGAACTCGAATAAAAAGAAGCGATTGGGGTAAATCATGAGACAGCAGCGGTTGATTGGATGGCTGGGTTTGATTCCCTTATTAGTCGGAATTTCGACACCAGCACCAGCCCAGCTTACTCCCGACACCTCCTTGGGAGATGAAAATTCTGCGATCGCCCCCATCGATCTATCGAGCGATCGCATTGACGGGGGTGCGGCGAGGGGAATCAACCTTTTTCATAGCTTTCTCGACTTCAACGTTGCCGAAGGGAGAGGCGTATATTTCTCAAACCCCAGCGGCATTGACAACATCATCACCCGCGTCACCGGCAACAACACTTCAGAAATCTTGGGAACCCTTGGCGTGTTGGGAAGTGCCAATTTATTTCTCCTCAACCCCAACGGCATTATCTTCGGCGAGAACGCCAGTCTCGACATCGAGGGGTCTTTTTTCGCCACCACCGCCGATCGCGTTCAACTCGGAAATGATAGCTATTTTAGCGCCACCGATCTGACGGGAAGTCGCCTGCTGACCGTCCAACCGGGGGCCCTCTTCCACAACGCCGTCGCCAACCAACCGGCCGCCATTACCAACGCGGGTCATTTAGCCGTTGGGGAAGGACAAACCTTGAAATTGCAAGGTGGCGAAGTCACTAGCACTGGATCGCTGGTTGCCCCTGGCGGTCGGGTGGAAGTGTTGGGCGATCGCATTTCCCTCCTCGACCAAGCTCAAATCGATGTCTCCGGCGAAACCGGCGGCGGAATCGCCCTCATCGGGGGAAACTTTCAAGGTCAAGGAACGACCCCCACCGCACAAACCACCTTTGTCGGCCCCGGTGTCGTCATTAAAGCGGATGCTCTCAACAGTGGCCATGGCGGTACGGTTATTGTTTGGGCAGATGATGCCACTGCCTTCTACGGAACCATTTCCGCACGCGGTGCCAACAATCCTCTGGCAACAGAACCCTCCAACGGCGGTTTTGTCGAAGTTTCTGGAAAAGTTCACCTAATTTACAAAGGCAATGTCGATACCACTGCAATCTACGGCGATCTGGGAACACTCCTCCTCGATCCGACCAACATTGAGATTCGCAATGGGGTTGGCGATGGCGATGACGGGCCAAGTTCGGGAAATCCTGCAGGGCAAGGGTCTTTTGGTAACGATCCTGCCTTTGGCACCAACGGACAAGCTCTCGCCGCCGATATCCGACCCACCATTCTCCACGAGTCCGAGTTAGAAGGAATGTCGGGGAACACAAACCTGATTCTCCAGGCGACGAATAACATTAACATTCGAGACTTAGCCGACAACGAACTCAACCTAGCTGCAGGTGGAGGAACAATCGCGTTTCAGGCAGATGCTGATGGCAATGGAGTGGGGGATTTTGTCATGGACGATCCCAACGACACCATTAGAACCAACGGTCGAAACATCGATATTACTGGAGCCAACTTAAGTCTGGGGAATATCGATACGCAGAAAACGCCCTCAGTGATGGTTGATGTGGATAGCAGCGGCACAATTCCGTTGGGTTTGACCGTCTTTACCTTCACGGTTCCCGACTTCGGCGGCACCATTACCGATCTCAACCTGCGCCTCGCGATCGCCGATCACGGTTTTTTGAACGACCTGCAAATTAGCCTTGAATCTCCTAGCGGTACGACGCTACAGCTATTCAACCGGACGGGAGGGACGAGTTCTGACTTCAACGACATCCTTTTCGACGATGCGGTGGGTGTTAATATTGCGGTCGGTTCTGTGGGAGGAACGCCCTATCGAGGAGTCTTTCAACCTTCCGGGCCGGGAGGGTTAGCCGTTTTCAACGGCGAAAATACCGCCGGAACCTGGCGACTGAATATCAACGATTTTGGATTGAGCGGTTTTGATGCCGGAACCGTGCATCGAGCTGGAGAAACTCCGGTTTGGGCCGATCCCCTTTTGCCTGCCACAACTCTCGGAACTCAACTGGTCTTTGCCACCACAAATGCAACAATGGGAACCAATATTTCTGGGGGAGATGTAAACCTCACGGCCCAAACCGGAAATTTGACTGTAGGGTCAATTACCACGCAAGGTTTGGGAGGAATGGGAAATGGGGGCAATGTCGACTTAAATGCTCCCCTCGGCAATTTGACCCTAAGCGGCGATGTCACTACTGGGTCAACGGCCCAGTTCGGCAATGGGGGAGGAATTAACCTTACCGCAGGGGGAACCGTAACCACAGCCAGTTTGAGCAGTGTGGTGAATGATGGCAATAGCGGCGCGATCGCGGTCGCCAGTACCAGCGGTGACATTAACACCAGTGCGGGAGTTCTCGAAGTTAGCAGTACTTGGGGCAATGTTGCAGATATCTCGCTGCAAGCACCGGGAAACATTACGACTGGCAGTATTAATTCCCTTGCCAACAATAGCGACAGCGGTCGCATTGACATTACCAGCACCGGGGGCAGCATTGATACCAGTGCTGGAATAATTACCTCTCGCAGCAATGCGGGCAACAGCAGCGCGATCGCCCTTCAGTCCCCTGGCAGTCTTCGAGTGGGAGGCATCCGTTCCGAAGGGCAGCTCAACGGCGCGATCGCTCTCGATAGCAATGCCGGAATTACGGTAGAGGGGTCAGTTAGCGGCATCGCTAACGGGAATAGCGGGGAGGGCGGCGCGATCGCCCTCAATACCCCCCAAACGGTAATTTTGAAACAAACCATTGAAACGGTTACCAACGGGGCAGCACAGGGCAGCCAGATCGATCTCAGCGCCTCGTCGATCTCGGCTCAAGGGAATGGCGGCCTCCGCAGCACGACGACGGGGCCGGGAGTGGGGGGGAAGATTGAGGTCGATGCAACCGACAGCATCATCTTGACGAATGGGGCCTCCTTGGCGGCGAATGGTAGCGGTAGCGGCAATGTCGGGAATCTAACGGCGATCGCGCGATCGCTCTCCTTGGCCGGCGGCGCTCAAATCTCGACCCATGTAGCGGGTGCGGGGAATGGCGGGGGCCTGAATCTAGAAGTTCGCGATCGTGTGACCCTCGACAACAGTACGATCTCCTCCAATGTTGCTGCCAGCGGCACGGGTCAAGGTAGTACGATTCAAATTGCCACGCAAAACCTAACCCTAAACAATGGCTCTCGACTGGCCAGTAATACCGATGGCGGCGGCAATGGCGGTCATGTCTTCGTCGAAGCAACCACCCTCGACCTTAATTCCTCTCAGCTTGTAGCCACCTCCCAAGGCACCGGTCGAGCGGGAAATCTCAACCTCAAGGTCAGCCAAACAATCCGCGCCAACAACGGTCAACTGACCGCGACCTCTCAACAAACTGGAGGAGGGCAAATTAATGTCAATGCTAGCGAATTTCAACTCGAAAACAACAGCCTGATTAGCACAGAAGTCTATAACAGTACCGACGGCAGCGGCAATATTAATATCCAAGCTCCCACATTTACAATCCGCGACAATAGCGATATTCTGACGCGCGCCACCCTCGGCGATGGGGGGAGTATTACCATTAACACCCCAGAATTTCTCCTCAATCTCATTGCCCGCAACCAAGCGTTTGCGGTGGGGCAAAACCCCGACCGTTTTTCCGAATTTCGAGACAACGATCGCGTTGATATTTCTATCCCTGGTTTAGAGGGAGACGTACCCGTCGATGAGTTACTCCAGCGATTGCAGCGCGCTATCGACAATAGCTTTATTGAGGTTGATATTAACGCTCTACGTGCGTTCCTCTACTCCCCAGACAGCCAACCCCTCGCCAACAATTTTGAATTTTTGACGGACTTCTTCATGGCCCTCACCAAAGAACTGTTCGACCCAACTGTCACCTTAGTTCAGAACTCTCTCTATACCTTGCCCGATAACTTCATCAATACCGACGACGCGATCGCTCGTTCTTGCATTGCGCGCCGCCACCAACAACGCGGTAGCTTTCAAATCTCTGGAACGGGGGGACTTCCTTACAATCCCTATGAGGCCTTGCGCGGCCAGTACAACTTGACAGCACTGCAAACCATTGACACTTCGGTTGCAACTCCGAGCAATTCCCCAACTCCCGCACCAACACAAACTTGGCAACTCGGAGATCCGGTCGTCGAAGCGCAAGGATTGGCGATCGCTCCCGACGGACGGGTGGTTCTGGCCTCAAGTCCCCAGTTGCTGGCGATGCAGAGGTTAGAAGACCTCGTCTGTTCCCGTCAAGCAACTTCTCCCCCTAACCCTAACGGGTAGTCAACTGCGAACGTTATTTCTCAAACCTTTGCCCTAACTAGGGAGTGGGGAATTGGGGAGGTGGGAGACAAGGGGAAACTGATATGAAATCCACTTGATTAACCGATCTTTGAATCGCCTCTAAATGCGAACTAAAATTCCTTTCTCCTTTGATCGGGTTCGTTAAAACCCTGGTTTTTCTGGGGGGTTTTGCCCCCCAGACCCCCCACCGGGGGCGTTACGCCCCCCCCGGACCCCCGACGTATTGGGTGACTCGCGGGCCTCTCAATTGTGGAGTGACCT
>Ga0207422_1000886_pt1 | contig 77198 bp, 73 predicted proteins | sample MarCyaLeptolynsp_FD_187757 | JGI IMG/M metagenome (GOLD analysis project Ga0207422, IMG submission 187757) | Marine cyanobacterial communities from Panama - species 1 Leptolyngbya sp. (SPAdes) | ecosystem: Environmental > Aquatic > Marine > Unclassified | place: Panama: Panama City | collected...
GATGTGCCGGAAATCTGGGAAGTGTTCTACGGACCCAATCCACCTCATTACGGCTTTGCGCATGACTGGCGCATCGAGGGCCCTGCCCCGCACACCAAACCGTTCCCTGTGCGAAAGATCACGACCCCGGACTATCTGGACGATTTCTTCTTCGATCAAAGCTATGAATACGTGATGGGCGCATCCCGCAGCGGTGAAGGCGGCCAGGTCATCGATCTGGTGATTGGCCAGAAGACCGCAGACCTCGATCTCCCCGGAATGCCGCATCTCGGCTCTGGCATCACCTGGAAATACGGCGACACGACCGTCATGGCGACCCCGCATCTCAAAGATGGTGCAGTTTCCGTGATCGACATGAAGACCTGGAAGACGGTGAAGCGGATCGAGACACTGGGCCCCGGTTTCTTCATGCGCAGCCACGAAAACTCGCCCTATGTCTGGGTGGATGTTTTCTTCGGTCCGAACAAAGACGTCATGCATGTGATCGACAAGGAGACTCTGGAGATCGTCAAGACGCTCCGACCCGAAAAGGGTGCGACCGTTGCTCACGTGGAATTCACCCGCGACGGCACGTATGCTCTTGTTTCTATCTGGGAAGATGATGGCGCCGTGATCGTCTACGACGCGAAGACCCTGGAAGAAGTCCGGCGCTTGCCGATGCGAAAACCTTCGGGAAAATACAATGTCTGGAACAAGATCACCTTCTCGGAAGGGACCAGTCACTGAAGCCCTGATCGTTTCGCACGGTCAGCCGTCCAGTCCTGAAGAAGGTGAAGTGCAATTGAAAGTGCTGGCCGACCGGGTCAGGCAACAGCTTCCCGGCTGGGAAATCCGGTCCGCGACGCTCGCTGCGCCTGATGTGTTCGACCAGGAATTGGCAGCGTGTTGCGGCGAGCCATTTGTGTATCCGGTGTTCATGGCCGATGGCTGGTTTACGAAAAAGGCGCTTCCCAAACATCTGAATGGCCGCAAGGTTCATCAGCTCTGTCCGCTCGGCCTGCATCCAGGACTTCCGCACCGAACGGTCAAGCTGCTGAAGCGCGAGGCCGAGCAGCGCGGCTGGACGCTGAGTTCCTGCAACATCATAATCGCGGCGCATGGCTCGGAAACAGGTCCCGCCGCCGCTGACTGCGCGCTTTACTTTGCAAAGCGCGTACGCAGCTTGATGCCATTCAAGAAGAAGATCCACACGGGTTTCCTGGCGCAGGAACCTTTTTTGTCTCTGGTCGCGCAGGTGAGCACGGACAGGACACTGCTGCTGCCGTTCCTTGCCGGAACCGGCTCGCATCTGACGGAAGATATTCCTCAAGCGCTTGCCGAGGGCGGCTTCAGGGGTGTCCAGCTTCCGGCGATCGGCGAAGCCGATTTCATTGCGGACCTGATTGCCCACAGTCTGAGCACTGCCCGTCAGAGAACCGGGAACTTTGACCCGCTCAGTCAGCCCCGAACCACCTTAACTGCCTCCCCTGGCGGTGCTGCGGCGTCTGAAGCTCACTTGCAGGATGTGGCGCCGGCTTCCGGCGCCCGGAGCGAGCAATCAGATCGGCGCTCCTTTCCGGGAATCGGCCTTGCCGCATCACTCTTCGGGAATCTTGGCTGGCGCCGCACGACAAAGAAGAGGCAAGCCGCATGATGGCCACAGACACAACCTGGTCGGTAAAAAAACTTGCCTTGGTGCTCTACCCGTTCACTGCAGCTGCCGTTGCGATCAATCTGTTCCTGCTCGGGCTGATCGGGATTTCACTTGGGCTGCCTGCTATTTCACCAGTAACCTCCATTTGGCTCGGAATACCCCTCGGAATTCCGGCCACATGGTGGGCTGCAAAATGGGTTCGTGGCCTGATGGACGAAGCTGACGGCAAATAGCTTTACGCCTGCAAGCCTCTGATTTTTATATTTCTCTTTAAGTGCTAGGACACCATCCAAGCCGTCGTTCCGTTTTCCTGAACAACAAACGCTTTCGTTGCCGGCATCTGTGACAATGCAGCGCCAAGCGAGCTTTTTCCTGTCACCAACGCAGCCGTTGAAAGTCCGTCGGCCAGCGTGGCGGTCGGGGCGATCACGCTCGCTGCCGTTAGGTCAGCCTCGACCGGCTGGCCAGTCCGCGGATCGAGTATGTGTGACAGGGTCCCGCGGCTGTCGAATGTCGTTGCCGCGCTCGCCGAGCTGGCAACGGCGGTATCCATCAGACGAATTTTGACCTGCGCTGACGGATGCGCCGGGTCGGGCCGAAGTGTCACCGGCCAACCGGCGCCATATTGGAGCGTTTCCTCCGGTCCATTGCCGTTGGCCGATACCTCGCCTAGATCAACGACGACATTCCGGTAGCCATGGGCCGTTAGCAAGGCAGCGACGCGGTCGGTAATGTAACCCTGCGCGATGCCGTTCAACGTCATCGCCATGCCGGGCTGCTCGTACCGGACCTCCGACGGATCAAACCGCACTTTGCCAAAGCCAGTGCGCCGGAGCGCTGATGCATGAGCGCGCGGTGACGAAGGCTGCCCCGTTGCAGCTGCGGCTGCGTAAAGGGCCCAAAGCGACTGGATGGTCGGATCGAATGCCCCTTCTGTCGCTGTGTGGATCCGGTGCACCGTTCCAAGAAGCTCGATGAGTTCGAGCGAAGGGGCTCTCAGACGGCCAGTCCTGTTCAGCCGCGCCAATTCGCTGTCTTTGAGATAAAGACTGAAAATCTGTTCCAACCTGCGGATTTCAGCTTCCACTTTGCGGAAGAGCGCCTTGGCTTTTGTGTCTTCCACGTCCAGCAGGTTGATTTCAGCCGGAGCACCGAGTGCAACACCGCTCCAGCGCTGAAGGATCGGCTTCGCCCCAAGAGATGCCGTTGGCAGCAATGCTCCAGCGGCACCGGCCGCACAAATCTTGAGAAACCGCCTTCGATCGGCCGGCTTGCGCTGCGTATTGATAAGCGTCATCTCAGCGCCTCGTCCGGGCCGTCCTGGTTCAATTCGGTCGCCGAGGTGAGTTCGACCGGCGCAAGAACGTAGTCAACAGGGATATCATCGAGGCGAAGGACACGGCCGCCGTTGGCGGTGGCGAATGCCTTTGCGCCTTCTTCAGTTCCGAACGGTATCGTCTCGGGCGCGCCCATCCCCCCGGTCTGATTGCTGTCGACGACAAACCAGGCCGTCTCTGCTTCGATCCAGTTGTCAAAACCGGGCTCCTTCCAGCTGGTCGCCTTACCCATGTCGTTCACATAGATCGCGGCGATGTTTTTCGGTTCTTCCGGTGAATGCATGAAGGCAACAGCGTCCCGCACCTGGGTGAACCAGAAGGGAAACGGATTTCCGGTCAGATGGATCTGCGCCTTGGGACCGTCATGTTCCAGAACGGTCATTTGACAATAGTGCCCAGCCGCCTCAGGTGTCAGGGCAATGGCTGCGGGTTTGATAATCTCAGCCTCGTCCTGACACCCCACGAGGAGACCGAGCGCAAGAAGGACAATGAAACGTCGTTTCATGGCGTAATCCTCCGGATGAGAACAGCCGACGCCGACAAAGCGATGCCAGCGAACAAAATGAGCGACACAAGCGCGAGCGCCGGGTCGAAAGGCAGTGTTTCAGACACGCCCGACATGCCGCCAACGAGATCGCTTGCGCCAAGAGCGGCCAGATTGAACAGCCGGAAGGCATCGGCAGGGTTCAGCAAAACCGCATAGGGAAAGACCTGTGAGGCAAACACGCCGCTTGGATTGGCGACGAGAGCGCCCAAAAGCGCCAAGTCGTAAAGCACGACCAGGAAAAGCCACGCAGCGATTGCCAGGGCAGCGGCGGTTCCCAATTGGCGCGTGAGCGCGCTGAGGACATAGCCGATGGCCAGGAAGCAAATGCCCAGAAGAACGGATGTTCCAATCAACCGTGCGAAATCAACAAGCCCAGACAGAGACCCCGTCCCCGTTGCCAGGAGCACGACGGCCGTCAGGCCGTAGCCCACCACGAGCGCGATCGCCAGCACCAAAGTATGCCCGACCGCCTTGCCGATCAAAAACTCGGATCGCGAGATCGGGCAAGAAAGGGTCATCAGCAAAGTGCCGCGCTCGATTTCACCGCACACTGCATCGAAGGCGAGCAAAAGAGCGATCAGCGGAACGAGGTAGACAGAAAGACTGGCCAGGGAAGCGACGGTGATCGTCAGTCTGTCGACGCCGAGCGTTCCAGCCGGAGCGGAGCCGAGGAGCGCAAGCGCAAGCGAGAAAACCGCAAGGATCACTGTCGCCAGCAGGATCCAGCGGTTTCTGATGCCGATCCGGATTTCCTGTTGAGCAATTGTCAGAATACGGGAGAGCATTCCTATGCCTCCTTCTGTGCTGAGTTCGAGAAATGCCGGTAGACGTCATCAAGGCTTGGTGCATGAACATCGACATCCTCAACGAGGTTCCCGAGGGCGCTGATGGCTGAGAGCGTGCGGACCTTTTCGTCCATCCCGCAGTCGAGCTCCACGGACCGTCCGTTCATTTTTCCGGCGCCAAGTTGCTCGGCCACTTCCTTCGCCGCACCCGGTTTCGTCCAGACTTTCAGCCGGATCGGAAGCCCGGCCTCGGCCCGCAGTGTCCCGAGTGCGTCGTCAGCAACTAGTTGCCCCTTTGACAGGATCAGAATCCTGTCGGTTCTGGCTTCCAGTTCCGTCAAAGCGTGGGAAGACAGCAGAACAGTCGCGCCCTGTTCGGTAATCTCGCCGATCAGCTGGTAGACATTCTGCCGGGAAATCGGATCGAGACCCGTCGTCGGCTCGTCAAGGAGAACCAGCTTCGGTTTGCCGATCAGAGCCTGTGCCAGACCGAGGCGCTGGCGCATGCCTTTCGAATAGGTCGCTACCCGCCTCTTTGCGGCGTCGGCGAGGCCGACCCTTTCCAGAAGCTCCAGAGACCGCGATGAATTCTCGCCCTTGAGACGGGCATAAAAACGAACGACTTCCTCACCCGTCAGTGCGCCCGAAAATGCCACCGATTCAGGAAGATAGGCCGTCCCCTGACGCGACACATTGCTGCCAGGGGCAGACCCAAGAACAGAAATCTCGCCGCCGTCACGCTTCAAGAATCCAAGGATCATCTTGAACAGCGTGGTCTTTCCGGCGCCGTTGTGCCCGAGGAGCGCAACACGCTCGCCCGGCTTCAGGTCAAAAGAGACTTGATCGACTGCGACGTGCGCTTTGAAGCGTTTCGTGACCGTCTGAACAGCAAGGGTGGAATGCGTCATCCCTGAACTCCTGCATTTGGCTCTTGGCGAACGGGCGGGTGCATCAAGGGCGCGTTGTCGACAATCCCGCCCGGCAGCAGGGCCGGAAACTGGGATTGCGTCCAGCGCAGAAGCTGAACCGCCGGACTGCCGATCAAGAGCTTGGCGGAAGGCTGTGTCCACAGCACCTGGTCCACCATATCGTTGGGGCGGTAAGCGGTGTCGGCCAGACCATCACCATTCATGTCGAAGGCAGGGTGGTCGCTCCAGTAGTTTCCACGCCCGTCCGTGCTCCAGTCGAGCATCCTGCTGCCGACATATTTGACTTGGGTCCTGTTGCGGATAAAGGCGTTGCCCTGAAATGTATTCTTCGCCGATCCAGCCGTGAAATGGATCCCGATCGGACAGCCTTCAAAGTAATTGCCCGATACGCTGTTCTTGTTCGCGTTGTACATGAACAGGCATTTTTCGCCGCCGCCGGATACCCGGTTGCCGGAGATCTCCGCACGGTTGGCGTAGTTCAGCATGAGGCCGTGGTTTCGGTCGGAAATCGATACGTTGTTGCGCACCGTCAAACGATCCGAGAACATCAACGCGTAACCGATGTCGTTTCCGATCGAGACATTGTTTTCAACGATCCCGCTGTTGCCATGCATGTAGTGAACCGCAAAACGCAGGTCCTCAAACAGGTTGTTGCGGAACGTATCCTTGTGACTGGTATTGACGAAGATCCCGTCCCGGCCGAACCGGATGGTGTTGTATTCCGCCAAAAGGTCCGGCGCGTTCCAGACATAAATGCCGTTGCCGCGTTCGTTCCTGCGCAAGTCGCGACGGCCCTCGATGAGGTTGTTCGAAACATTGGCCTCGCGCGCACCGTGGACGTCGACACCTGTCAGATTGTTGATGATCTTGTTGTTTCGAACGACTGCCCTGTGCGCTTTCTTGGTCAGCTTCACACCGGCATCGAGCGTTTCGTGAGAGAGACCGGACCCTGTCAGGGTCAGACCCTCGATGGTGACGTCCGGCACGGTGACCGTGACCACGCTCCCGTTGCCGTTGCTGACGATCCGGGCCGCCCCGCCACCGTCCAGCGTGACTGGCTTGTCCACCGTCACGGGACCCGAATGGTCACCAGGAGCAAGCCGGAGGACGTCCCCGGCCTGCGCTTTTTGAAGGATATCGTGCAGCGCGCCCTGCCTGGCCGGAACGCTCCATTCGGCGGCCGCCAGCGGTCCGCAGACCGCCAGTGCCACGCAAACAGAAGCAATTCTTCCAGCCAGATTGCGCAGGGCGCGTTGCATGGATCAGGCTCCTCTGGGCTCAACGAACATCCGGCCGCGCATTTCCATGTGAAGTGCATGGCAGAACCACTGGCAATAGAACCAGTGAACACCCGGACGTTCGGCGATGAACGTGACCGACGCAGTCGCCTGCGGCCCGACTTCCATCGCAATACCGTAGTTCGCAAGGCAGAAGCCATGAGTTAGATCATCGATGTCATCGATATTGGTGACATAGACCGTCACCTCATCACCCTGCTTCACCGTGAATTTCTCAAGGCTGAAGGTCGGGGCGACGGAGTGCATGTAGACCCGGACCTTGTTGCCGTCGCGAATGACGTCGGCAGCAGACTCCAGATCAATCCCGTCCGCTTCAGCCTGTTTCACGGCATCGGCGAAACTCGGATCGTTTCTGTCCCAAACGATCGCCGGATTCACCTTGGAACGGTGAACGATGATGCTGTCATGCGGTTCCGCGAAGGTCGGACCATCATGAACCACTTTCATCTCGTCGCTCGAGATATCGATGAGCTGCTCATTCTCCGGCTTCAGCGGGCCAACGTTCAAGAACCGGTCCTTGGAGAACTTGTTCATCGAAATCAGCCACTTGCCGTCTGCTTCCGCGGTTTCACCCATGGACGTGGAGTTATGGCCCGGCTGATAGTGCACATCGACCTTGGATATGATCGGGTCGACATCTTCACCGGCATAGGCCTGGATGGCCTTGTCCATGTTCCACTTCACGACCTGGCTGTCGAGAAACAGCGTTGTGAAGCAGTTGCCCTTGCCGTCGAAAGCCGTGTGAAGCGGCCCAAGACCCAGTTCCGGCTCACCGACGATCGCCGAACGCGGATCGGCATTGTCGTTGAACAGGGCATCCACCTTGGTAACATCAATGATGGATACTGTCGGTGACAGCTTGCCATTGATGACGATGTGTTTCTTGTCCGGCGCCGCGTTACAGCCGTGCGGGCTGTTTGGGATCGGAATGTAGCGGGTGAACTGGGAGTTGGCCTCCTTGCGGCCGTCCACGACCGGTACACCCTTCATTTCCTCATAGTTGCCCGCCGCAACGGCTTCCTCAATGGCCTTGATGTTGAAGACAACGCAGTGGTCCAACTCGTTTTCGGTCATTTCGGCGAGGTTGGTACCCATTTCCGAGTTGTAGCTGGTCGAAAACGCGTATTTGCCCTGATAGTCCGCATCGGTGTTGTCGAGGTTGCCCGAAACGATGACCTGCCAGGCGACTTTCATCTCGTCGCCGTCGATCGCAGTAAAGATGCAGGCATACTGATCCGGATCGTCCAGGATCTCGCCGTTGTTGACCAGCGGGGCTTCATGCTCGCCGTTGGCGAAGATGTAGCCGGTGCGCGGGAACTTCTGCGGACGCATGCCATGGATGTCATGCGCATTCGGGATCTCGATGATCTTGTCGCATTTCATCGTGCTGCAGTCGATACGGGCGACACGTGTGTTCGCCTTGTCGTTGGCGAAAATGTAGCGGCCGTCATAGGTCCCGTCGGTGAAGGACATGTGTGGGTGGTGCAGGTCGCCATTGTCGTAGGTGACCTTGCCCTGAGCCGCGAGATAGGCCTTGGTTTCCGGCAGCAGCCCTTCCGTCAGGATCTTCAGCGATTCATTGGTCTGGCCCCAACCGGTTGCCGAGCAGCGGTTGAACACCGGAATGCGCATCAATTCGCGCATCGACGGCACGCCCAGAATGCGAACTTCACCGGTCTGGCCCGAGGACCAGAAACCGTAATATTCGTCGAGTTCACCAGGCGCCATCTCGAATTTCTGATGACCGTCTTGAGCAAAGGCGGGATTGGCTCCGCTTATGGCGACAGCCCCCATGCCGGCGACGACAGCCGTTTTCGCGGTTCCCCCCAAAAGATCCCGGCGGGACACGCCCATATGGTTTTCTTTCTCCTTCATGGCTGATCTCCTTGTTTGCCCATTGAAGGTTAGCCAACCGGCTCCGGCGCAGCCGTTTTGGCCGGCGCCTCCGGTTTTCCAAGCCCGGTCTGCTTCTCAAAGCGCCGCCTTTTGGCGAGCTTCTTGATGCAAACGGGACATTTCTGATCGTGCTGATAAAGAACCTGGCAGTGCAGGCAGTTCAGACACTCGTTCGGATTGATGTTGCCTTCCGGATGGATGGCCTGGACCATGCATTCCTTGGCGCAGCGGTGGCACGGGTTGCCGCACTCGCGGTAACGCTTCAGCCAGTCGAACATTCTGAGCCGCGCGGGGATCGCAAGCGCCGCGCCCAGCGGACACAGATACCGGCAGTAGAACCGCTCGATGAACAGGCCCGCGACCAGCAACGCAACAGCAAAGAGAACGAAAGGCCACGCACGCTGGAATTTCAGGATGATCGCTGTCTTGAAGGGTTCGATCTCGGCATATTGTTCGGCACCGTCGAGCGAATAGAGCGACAATCCGAAGAGACCCAGGAAGATCATGTATTTGAGCGGCCAGAGGCGCTCGTGCAGGCCCCAGGGCACTTCAATCTGTGGAATGTGTACCAGTTTGGCGAGCCGGTTCGTCAATTCCTGCAGTGCGCCGAACGGGCAGAGCCAGCCGCAATAGGCCCCGCGTCCCCAGAAAAGCAGCGCGGCTGCAACGGAGAACCACAACAGGAACACCAGCGGATCCATCAGGAAAGCATTCCAGCTGAACTCGCTCGTGAGCGAGGAGAAGAACGCCATCACGTTGACCACCGAAAGCTGGGCATTTTCGATCCAGCCGAGCCAGACCAGTGTGAAGGTCAGAAAAGCGATCCGGAACCAGAAGGTGAACGTCTCGTTGCGTGTCACCTGCATCTGGAAAAAGAAGACCAGTGTCAGAATGACGATGGCCACGCCCAGCACGGCGATGTCGATCTGGCGGTCTTTCCAGATCCGTTGCCAAAGCGCCTGGACAGCTTCTGCATCGGACAATGTTGCGCCGGCTGAAGCCAGGTCTGCCTGGCCACCTGATGCGGCGACCGGCACAGTTTTCAGGTAACTGTCCGGCAGCTGGTATCCAAGATCGAAGGTCAGGAAGACCTTTTCAATCGGCCCGACGGCCCGCTGGACGAGGAGCTGAAGGCGGAAGTCCTTCGCCGGATCGAATCCGATGTCGGCAGGAATGATGAAGAGGTCCATCTCGACGAAAGCAGGTGCGCCATCGGCAGCGATTTCGCCGACACGGTTGTGCTGCTTGTCGAAAAAGCGCGCGGAGATGTCGTCCTGGATCATCTGGATCCGGTCGAAGATGCCGCCCCGGACATAACCAGACCCTTTGAAGGAGTAGCGGCCACGCCCCATCACCAAAAGCGCTTGTTCGCCTTCTTTCAGGCGCTTCTTGAGATTGGCGTATTCGGCTTCACCCAACAATGAAAGTCCGATGGTTGGAACGTCCGCGAGTGCCACGTAGAGATCGATGAAAGTTTCCGTGTCCTCGCCTTTTTCGGGACGGGCGATCGCGCGCGGATCACCCTGACGCGCAAAAGCTTCGTTCACTTGTGCGATATCCAAGGACATGCGGCGCACGGACCCGTCCCCGGTCAGCGTCATCCAGTCAAGGACTTCCTGCTGACTGGTATCGATCTCCTTTTGGGGGCCCTCCTCTGCGACTTCCGGCGCCAGTCCTCCAAGACCAAGCGACCGGGCAACCTTAAGTCCTGAGCGAACGATGGAATCGTCGATCACCATGATGGTCACGGTCGCACCGGAGATGATGTCGAGTTCGTGCGCGGACCCGCCGCTTTCGGCTTCCGCCTTCAGGTCGAGACCGGCGTAGCCCTCCGTAACGGCCCTGACCTTGGACTCCGGTATTCCGATCAGGACGATCGGTTCGGAATGCTTGACCAGCCGGACACCGGTCACCACCGCGTCAGGGTCGACGCCGACGAGCGTGTGGATCGGTTTACCGGAATATCCGGTCGTGGAGACAAAATCGGATGTCAGGAAAACCCAGCCGACCGCTTCGCCGCCCTTGAGGGCTGGAACCACCGGAATGTCTTCACGGAGTGCACCGAAACTGTCGGCACCCGGCACCATTTCGCCCGGTTCAACCTTTTCTAGAAACTTCGAGACTTCCGCATCTGCAGCAAAAGCCACAGGCATTGGCGCGGTCGAAAGCAGTGCGCTGACGACCAAAAGGAAGCGAAAAATATGAAAAAGAGGACGCACCCCAAGCGCTCCAACAAATGCCATTTAAGACGTTGAAGCAATTGTCTGCCTTCGTGCCGGGGAGTGTCTTGACGATAGTCAAGTGGCGAAAAAATTGAACACAGAATTCATGTTTGTTCAGTCCCCTTGCTCTTCCGGACGCCGCATAACTCTAGGCGTGGTCAGGATCGGAACGTAAACCCAAGCAAACAGAGCGAAAGCTGCTGTCCAGAGCGCTCCGGAAAACAGCATGACCGGGAAATAGTCGAACAGGAAAGTTCCGAAGCTTCGGATGAGCGCGGCCGCAATAACCAGCAGATAGGCCATCACAATCAGCGGAGACACTTTCAATGACCGGCCGCTGTGTCCCAGCGATGCACGGGTCATCATCGCCAGCGTCATGCTGCCGATGGCGCCTATGGCCAGAAGATGAAGGGCGGCCGTCTCGCTCATCAAAGACAGAACCAAAGTGCCGCCATATAAGAGGTATCCGGTGGCCAGCAACAGGAAGGCGAGATGCAGGATCCACAGGATCGGACTGTTTCGCACAGCCCAACCCTGCCAGCCCGACAGGCGCAGAAGGTTGGCGGCACCGGCGGCAAAACAGATGCATCCGAACACGAGCGCCGGCACGAAGGGAAGTGCGGCAAGCGTTGCCAGAAGCGCAAAAAGGATACCCGCGCGGTCCAGCCAAATATTTGATTGCGGCAACGTCCCCACGTAGCCTTCGCGGTTGAGCGCGTTGCGCGTGAAAGCGGGAACAACACGACCGCCGACAATCGCAATCATCGCCGCGCTGGTGAAAATGCCTAACCGGACCCCGGTCTCCGCTGTGCCCTCCGACCAGCCGATCCAATCGAGATGCATCAGGAGATTGCCGAGAAAAAGCGCGCTGAGCAGAAACAGAAAAATCATGTTTCTGGCCTGCGACTTCTGGGTAAGGCGTCCAAGGATTGCCAAAGATAGAACTGGAATGAAGGCCAGATCGACCGCGGCGACAAGGACAGGATCCAGGGCGCCCGAAAACCAGATGCCCAAACGCCCGAAAAGCCAGACGAGACCGCTCGTAGTGACGAATTTCGCACCTGCCTCCTTTGTCCCGGTCCAGTTTGGCACTGCGGTGATGAAGAACCCAGCGGTCACCGCGACGGTGTAGCCATAGACCATCTCGTGGGCGTGCCAGAGATGGGGAGCCATGGCCATGGGCACCGAAACAAACGCGCCGCCTGCAGCATGAACCCCAAGCCAGATCGTCCACGCCAACATTGCAAACACCGAGAACAGGCCCGCGAACAGGAAAAAAAGACGGAACCCGGCTGTCAGAAAGACGGGAATGCGACTTGGGCTGCCGGGATTTCGAGAATAAAGCGCTGCGGCCATGGGCGTGCCTCTCGATCAAACTCATGATGGAGTGAGTGCCGCGCCCTGCCCTGAAGCGAGCCCGGCTGAAAGACATGGTCACAGGATCACGCAGCCTCTGACTTGACCAACGTCAAGCGCCGCGTGAGCGAGACTATGCGCCCCGCGCATCACATTGTCCTCGAAATACCACTCAGGCCGGCGCCTGATCATGCCGAGAGCCTGTGGTTACCGGAATTTCTTCATCTCATCGGCGAAGAACCTGTCAAACTCCTCCGGCGGAAGCCAGCCGACCGGCGTGTCCTCCAGTTTTTGGCCCAGGAACAACTTCACCGCCGCGACAGCGTTCCAGCTCTGGGATCCAGCGGAAAAGTAGGGACGCATCGGGACGTGCTTGCCATCCTTTAAGACAAGGTCAGGTCGGAAGATCCCATTTGAGGTGTTGTCGCGTCTGTGTTCGTTGAGTTGTGCGGTTCCAAGATCACTCAGGCGCCAGTCCCAGGTCTCGGTGCCATCCCTGCTCTCAACCACGAGCGAGATCGCATCCTTGAGCCGGTCAAGGGTGATGGTCGATCTGATCCGGGTGAGCTTCAGATAGAGGAAACTGCAAGGAGCCGCAGCCAAGGACACACCAGCAGGCACCCACAAGCCTTCCCAGGCGAACCAGGCCGCCGCAAGAACCAACGCGCCGGACAAAAGGCTCATTGCCAGGGCCTTGTCGCCCTGATCGTCGCACAGCACGAGCCTGTCATCGGTTTTGTCCTGTATTTTCATCCAGTTAGTCTGAGTTGCGCGAAAGGTTGCGTCAAGGACGCGCGTATTCGTGCGCTTTTCCACCCGTTTTTGCCTCAGGCAACCTGGCAAGGCAGATCAGGAAAAGTCACGCCCTGCGCGTGCCTTTTGCTACGCGTCGATATTGTCAGACCGGTTGTTTCAATCCGATTGGCGTTCAGCTTAATGCTGAACTAGGGTTCGGACATACGGGACGGTATAGGCGCGTGCAACGTGAAAGTGACGCAATCACAATAGAAGTAAGAAAAGTGCATTCTTTCAATTCGGTACACATGAAACCTCATCTGAATTGTGATGAGCCGCAAATTGCGTCTTCGGCCTTCGATATTATCTCGAGTCAGCCAACACTATACGTGCCAGAATACGTCTTGCTGGAGTGCAGTCGTGGAACACATCATGAAATGCAATATCACGCTTGTTTCACGTCTGGCGTGTGATTTTTAACGTCACGCCTCATTGCGAGCGTGTAGGGACGAAATCTGCAAACAATTGTTAGTTTTCCCGATGCAAGATTGACCGGTATTATTTTGTCCGGCGGTTCAGCGTAAGAAGAGATCACGAATTGGAATATTCATGACGCTCATGGAAGACTTGATTGGTGATCTGACAGGGAAGTCCATGCGCATGAGTGGTATTGTGCACGACGATATGAGTGACGACACCTTGCTGAGAGACCTTCGAACGCAGCTTGACGGCTTGCTTGAAGACAGGAACGCGGCCCTTCCGATGGAAGCCTACACGCTTGTCGTGATGCGCGCATTCCGGAACCTGCGGGAGACTGGTTGAAGCCATGGATCTTCAGGCGTTCCTGAACGAAGAGGCTGAATGTTATGCGGACATGTTCGACGGCGGACTTGTCATCCGCGGGTTCATAAGCACCATGCTTGAAGGATATGACGGCAAGTCGGACTGGCAGGAGTTCACGCCGCAAGAGCGCGATGAAATCGTCATGAACTGCCACAGAATGATCGAGCTGCTACGGCAGGCGGAGGAAGGATGATGCACATCAAGCGCGTTGATCCGGCAAACATGAAAGGATTGGCGGGACAGCAGATCCAGGATCTTGATGCGTTTTTGCGCCACACAAGTGGTACATTCCGTCCCGATATGCCCCTGTTTCACCGCGTCGTGTTCACTTCGATAAACGCTAGTGGCGATCACATCCCGCAAATCGGGTATGTCGGCAAGGAAAGCTACATCAAGGAAATCATGGAAGGGCAGTTCGGCAGTGATTTCGCCTCCGCTATCCGAAACCAGGACCCCCGATTTGACGAAGCCGTTGCAGGCGGATTTGCAAGGGCGGCGCAAGGAGACCGGGTCTTTGAGCTGGTCGAGATGGAAGTGACACCGCCCGGTGCATTACAGAATATTCCCGTAAGCTATTACAGGCTCATAGAACGTTTGTGGCTGGGCACGCCGCACCCGGTTCTGGTCAATCTGACACTCCCAACACCGGCGCAGTTTCGTGAGCATCTATTGTTGCCAGATAAAGCACATCTACTGGCCAATTGAACAGGAACATGTCGTCCTGCTTGCGATCATCAGGCGGATTCAACCACTTAGTGGCATAGGGGTAGGCGTGAAAGGCGCCGTAGATCGCGCCGAGAGATTTGCGAACCCGGTCCGCGCGCGCGAGTCCAACGCAGGCTGACGTCGTTTTCCAGGTTGCAAGACCGAGATAAAGATTCATCCTTGCAACAAGCGCAAGCCGCTCAAGGGATTTCCTGGCCGAACCGTGTCCGGGAATGTTCAACGCGTCGCCCGAATAAATCACCTGCCCCCGGATATCGCGCATGGGCGGGCAGACCCAGGACGTGTCGATCGGGTACTCCGCGCCGTATATTCTGGCAAGCTGGACACGGTGATAGTCGAGATAAGTCATGCCCCCCGTGTCGAAAAGCTGGCTACAATAGAACGAGACCGGTTCTTCGCCGGCAAAGGCGACATGACAGAAGCCGTTGTGCCCGTTGAAGTCGAAGAACCTGTTCTGAAAAAAGGGGGTCACTTCCTTACCGCACGCTTCGAGCGCGGGCACAACATCGTTGAAATCACGCAGAACCCGGACATTGCACCCGAGCGCATACAGTTTCGCCCGACACGCCGAATAGGCGTTAAACAACATTGCAACGTCTTCAGGTCCCAAAGAACCCCCCATTTCCGCATGTTTATTTGCAAAAAGATGCTGCCGGCGAGAAAGAGGTGATCGATTTGCCGGCGCATAGGAATTCAGCCCCTACCACTGAGAACCTATCAATCCGGCAAAAAAATAGTCCAAGTCTCACACAACCACTATTAATCGCTATGAGTGGTTTTGCCTAGAATAAATCGTCAAATTTACCATTAATTGAAGCTTATATTGGAAACAGAACCGAACCAAATCCAGTAAAATTTTAATTAAATTTTTCCCAATCCGAATAATCGGCAAAATTTTGAATGCAGATTAATCCCCTCCGGCATGTACAACCAAGAATATACTCTAAAAGGTTGTCGACCGCACGGTGCCGGCGCAGAGATACTTTTTTAGTATTAATGCAGGGCGCGACGAGGAAGGCAGTTGTGAACCATTCTTGAGATGTTAGCACGGAGGAAACACGGCGGGGATCAAGCGACCAATCAATAGCCCAGGGCACGGGAAAGAGGTCAGGCAGCGTTGTGGTTCTGGCGATTGACCTTGCCGATGAACTCGGACAGCCAGGCAATTTCTTTCAGGTAAACTTCCATGCTGAGTGAAGCCAGTTCCATAAGCAGTGCCTGCGGATCCGGATTGTCGAACCCGGTTTCCTGAAGGAATGTCTGGTACTCCTCACGAAAAGATTTCGGCACACGCATCTCGGTCTCACGCACGGATGGTTCACTTGAGTTTTCGGACTTTCATGTCCTTGCCAACGATATCGTTAACCGGCTTCCAATTTCCCTGATATCGTCAGTTTTTCCCTTTCCTCGCTTTCCCCAGCAACTCCTGCCCTGGTTCGGAAAAACGCCGACAAATGCTGAAAACAGCGTCACTTCCGCGCTTTTCCCTTGCACTTGAGCAGCGAAATCTTCGACCCTGCCAAGAATCACAATTTTAAACGATCCACCTTGCCCCAATGAGACCTGAATGAGCCCGTCCACAGACCTTTCCTTTGATCCTTTGTCCGGGGCGTTCGCGCAGGATCCGCACCCTTCCTACGCCGCATTGCGCGCTCGGCCGGGACTGACCTATTTCGAGGATTTCGACGTCTGGCTGGCTGCCCGATTTGACGATGTGTCGGCGATCGTGATGCATGACAAGATGGTCCGCTCCATGGAGCATGTTGCCACGGTGGAAGAAATTGCCGCGCAGAAGCAGGCGGGCAACTGGCATGACATGCCGCACCATTCCCGTTTCGTGCAATTTTCTCTGCTCGACAGCGACGGTGATATTCATGACCGGTTGCGGAAGCAGGTATTCAAGCTGTTCACACCAGTCATGGTCAACAAGCTTCGAGACGACATACAGGCCTATGTCGACAGCCTGATCGACAGCCTGGCCGACAGGCCGGAAATCGACTTCGTGGAGGATCTGGCTGCTCAAGTCCCCGGTCACATCATCGGGCGTATTCTGGGTGTCCCTGACGAAGACTGCCCGCAGCTTCGCATCTGGTCGGAAAACATCGTCCAGTTTTTCGATATCGATCGGTCGGACGAACGCAAGGAATTGGCTGAGCGCAACACCACTGAATTCTATCACTATCTTCTCGACCTGAAGGCGCGCCGCGAGGCCACACCGCAGGACGATCTTCTTTCCCTGATGATAGAGGCCGAACGGCAAGGCCACATGAACCATGACGAGTTCTTCTCAACCGCAATGCTGATCCTGATGGCCGGGCACGGATCCACGATCGATGTTCTCGGAAGCGGCATGCATGCGCTTTTGAAGTTCCCCTCCGAAATGGCGCGTCTGCGAAACGATCCGACCCTGATGAAGACTGCGGTCCAGGAAATGTTCCGCTACGAATCGCCCCTTCCCTTCTTCCACCGATACTGCACGGAAGATGTCGAAATCTGCGGCCAGAACTTTCCCCGAGGAACGAAGTTCGGCGTCCTTTACGGCTCAGCCAACCGCGACCCGGAGCAATTTCCGGATGCCGACAGGTTTGATGTCGGGCGAACCCCAAACTGGCACATCGCCTTTGGCCGTGGCGCTCATTTCTGTCTGGGAAACCATCTCGCCAGGCTCGACATGGACATCATCTTTTCAACGCTCTTGAAACGCTTCAAGACAATCGAACTGGCGCATGACACCGTGACCTACAAACGTGGGCTGTCGGTACGAGGTCCGAAAGCATTGCCCATCTGCTGGCAAGCAACCTGATCTGCGCTATCTACGCGACCAGTCTCCTGATGACTGGGTTATCCATGCGGTTTTTTACTCTGCTTTTTTGCTCCACCCTGGTCGGCGCTGCCACAAATTCCCTTGCAGACGCCATCGAACTCGGGCCTCGCCCCGCCTATCTCGTCAGTCAGATGAGCGAGAGCCCCTTGAAGGAAAAACTGGCAAGCTGTCTCGGCCAACCGGCAAAGCGCACCCTTTTTTCGATCGGTCACCGTGGCGCGCCCTTGCAGTTTCCCGAGCACACCGAAGAAGGCTATCGCGCAGGCGCGCTGATGGGAGCGGGCATCCTCGAATGCGACGTCACCTTCACCAAGGACAAGGAACTGGTCTGCCGTCATTCGCAAAGCGACCTGCATACGACAACCAACATTCTGGCGACGGATCTGGCCGCAAAATGCACCGGAGGATTTGTTCCGGCACAAGGTGACACACCCGCCTCCGCCGAATGCCGCACATCGGACATTACGCTCGCCGAGTTCAGATCCTTGAGTGGGAAAATGGATGGCGCGAATAAGTCCGCACAAAGTGTGGATGATTACCTGAAGGGTACAGCCGGCTGGCGTACCGAGCTTTACGGCCTTTCAGGGACGCTATTGACGCACGCGGAGTCGATTGCGCTCTTCAAGGATCTCGGCGTCAAGTTCACACCCGAACTGAAGGCACCGGCAGTGGCGATGCCCTACGACGGCTTCAGCCAGAGCGACTATGCGCAAAAGCTGATTGATGAATACAAGGCCGCCGGCATCGCGCCGGAAGACGTCTTTCCGCAATCGTTCAATCTGCAGGATGTCCTCTACTGGATCGAAAACGAACCGGAATTTGGAAAGCAGGCCGTTTTCCTCGACGGCCGCCGGGACCTCAATCCTCTCGACCCGTCGACATTCTCACCATCAATGCAGGAGCTGAAGGATGCGGGTGTGAATTACCTTGCACCGCCTCTTTTTGTTCTGCTCACCTTGGAGAACGGCGAGATTGTTCCCTCGCCCTACGCCAGAGAAGCGAAAGCAGCCGGTCTCAACCTGATCACCTGGACACTGGAGCGCTCCGGCCCGCTCAACTCCGGCGGCGGCTGGTACTATCAGACAGTTGCGGAAGCGATCGACGGCGATGGAAAGATGCTGGAAGTTGTGGACGTTCTTGCAAAGGACGTTGGCGTAAAGGGCATTTTTTCAGACTGGCCGGCGACAACCAGCTTCTACGCGAGCTGCATGGACCTTGAATAATCCGTGCACGCCATGCACTGCGGCAGCGCCGGATCACAAAATTGTTTCGAAGATTGCTAATCACTTCTTCACCCGTTGTGTTTAACCTTTTGGAAATTAGAACCACGATTTGCGGCCAATCAGTTGAAAACACATCCACTTACGAGCATCGACAGCCAGGTTCTTTACCGACAGTCACAACCGCTGGACGGAGAGAAGCTCTTCAGTTTCATAACCGAAGCGGCAAAGGCTGTTGGCACAGCCGAGGAAGATTGCGAACTTATCGAGGTTACCGAGGAGCTGGATGTCCGTGCCCGTTGCGCTGACTATCAAGTGCAGGTGACGCAATCCGTTCCATTTGCGGAAGATGACTACCTCAAGATTGCCCTCGACACGTTTTCCTTCGAGACCTCGCTCAAAAGTGTTCCGGAAATTGACGATACCATCACCGCCTGCATCCACGTTTCCGTGCAAAAACGTGCGATGGGGGAGGAAGACGCACCCGGCAGGAGTTCCAACCTGGCCGATGCGCAGATTGCAGCATTCAGTGGTTCCAGCGAAACATTGTCAGCCATGGCGCTGGCAAAGGACGTCGTGGCGCGCATCGTTCAGAATACCCAGCCGGCTTCCGCCTTCTGGGGACCGAGCGTGTTTCTTGTGGAACCTGAGAAATTCCTCGAGCTTGCTTCGGCCAAGAACCCGCTCTCGCTATACCTGCATTGTCATGTCTACAGCCACTATTCTCCGGACGCCGGCAAGCGGCTGTTCGGTGTCATCGCTTCCGGAGCGCAGTGGCTCATCGGCCGAAACGTTGAATTCAAGCCTTCGCCGCTGCCGCCTCAGTACCTTGTTGAAAAAGTCTATGATTTTGTCCGCTTCACGCTGAAAAACGATGGGCTGCTTAGCGAAAGTGACGTGTTCGGCAGGGACGAAAATGAAAGAATACGGCCGATCATGCATCGGAGCAGCGGCAGCGGCCCCGACAGTGTCGAGCTGAAGGTGATCTACAATCCGGAGTTCGGCATCACGCACGACACTTCGCTGAGGTTCGACGACTTGGAGACCACCGGCCTTGGGTCATTCGACGATCCACATCTTGAGGACGAAGATACAGATCTCAACCCAAACGATCCGGTCGACGCTGCCATTCTTGAACGGCTCGCGGAACTCAACAAGGACGCACCGTCGCCCTCAAGCGATCATTCCGCGGAGGTGGACGCGCAAGCTGCACCAGACGTGCCTGCTCCCGATGCGCTGGCTCCAGAGGCAACAGCTCCAGAAGCAACCGCTCCAGAGGCAACGGCTCCAGCGGTCTCGGAGCCTACGGTTCCGGAACCGGCGACGGTAGCGCCAGAAGCAACGCCAGCTCCGGATATGGCCCCAGCTCCTGAACCCGTTCAGCGCCCGCGAACGGTCCAGCCACAGGCGCAGAAGATGTCTATGGCCGAGTTGAGGGATTTTGCGAAAGAAGCGCAGGTGCCTTTGGCGGCAATCGAAGACAGGCCAAAAAAACGCGGCCTTCTCGGCAAGTTCTTCAAGAAAAAGTCAGGCTGACCTAGCGTCTGTTCAACGGGCCTGGTCAAGCGTCCGCTTGCACTCGAGAAGCTCAAACAGCGTTGCCTGCAAACGCCGTATGTCCTCTTTCGAAACCGCCGGCTGTACCGCAGCGGCCCCAGGCGTAGGTTTCTCGCCCCGAAGCCGGTTCAGGATATTGAGCCCACCCGATTGGGGGGGCGACCCGCCCTCGTCATGGTCTTGTTCACCAAGCACACCATTGGGCAGCGCTTCGTCCTGTACCACCTGCGAACTGGCTGCCGCGTTGGCCGGGGCCTCTTCATTCTGGATAACGGCGGGTTGAAGCGGCGAGGCATCTTCCCGCCAGATCTGCATGACGAAGCGCTGTCCCTGCTCTTTCAGGATCCGCTGCACACCCTTGATCGTGTAGCCTTCACCGTAAAGCAGGTGCCTGATCCCCTTGAGCAGCTCAACGTCGTCAGGACGATAGTAGCGTCTTCCGCCTCCCCGCTTCAGCGGCTTTATCTGGGAAAACCTCGTCTCCCAGAAGCGCAGCACATGCTGCGGCAAGTCCAGGTCGTCTGCGACTTCGCTGATTGTTCTAAAGGCGTCTGGGCTTTTGTCCTGCGAGCTCATCCGATCTCAGATTATTTGTTGGCCTGTCCTGTCAACGCATCATTGATACGCTGTTTCAATACGTTAGATGGTTTGAAGACCATCACGCGGCGCGGTGAAATCGGTACTTCCTCGCCGGTCTTCGGATTGCGGCCTATACGTTCTCCCTTGGAGCGGACCACAAATGAACCGAAGCTTGATAATTTTACCGATTCTCCGGTAACAAGACAGTCTGAAATTTCAGAAAGTACACGTTCGACCAATTCAGATGACTCGGTCCGAGACAAGCCAACCTTTTGATAAACGGCTTCACACAAATCCGCTCGGGTAATAGTCCGATTGCCCATAACCCCTCCACATCGACGCCAGCGATCTGGCTGATTTTGCAAGAGAACTCCAACGCAAGGCCCTACGGTATTGCCTCACGGCGAGCCGGTCAACCGGAACTCTTCAACAGGATCAGATTTGTAGAGGGTGGCAACCGCACCACTTACCAGCGCAGCAGCACCGATCCCCATGTGAATCCGCCGCCCATAGCCTCAAGCATCAAAAGATCGTTCTTTTTAACACGTCCGTCCTTGACCGCCGTGTCGAGGGCGAGTGGGATTGAGGCAGCCGACGTATTGCCGTGCAGCTGAACTGTCGTCACGACCTTCTCAGGCGCAATGCCGAGTTTTTTGGCGCTGGCGTCGATAATGCGCTTGTTCGCCTGGTGCGGCACAAACCAGTCCAGGTCATCCGATGTCAGACCCGTCGCCTCATAGGCGTCTTCGATCACATCCGTGATCATGCCTACGGCGTGCTTGAAGACTTCCCTGCCCTCCATGCGCAGGTAGCCGACGGTCTGGGTTGCCGAAGGCCCGCCGTCGACATAGAGCTTGTCCTTGTGGCGGCCGTCAGAGCGAAGATGAGAGGTCAGTATGCCCCGGTCTTCGTTGCTTCCCGCGCAATCGCTTTTTTCCAGAACCACCGCGCCGGCACCGTCGCCGAACAGCACACAGGTCGTGCGATCCTGCCAGTCCAGGATGCGCGAAAAGGTCTCGGCGCCGATAACCAGGCATCTTTCGGATAGCCCTGCCCGGATGTAAGCATCCGCAGTCGTCATGGCATACACGAAGCCGGAGCACACGGCCTGAACGTCGAACGCACAGCCATGGGTTATGCCCAACCCGGCCTGAACCGTGACCGAAGTCGCCGGAAAGGTGTTGTCCGGAGTAGCTGTCGCCAGAATGATTGTGTCGATGTCCGACGCCTCGCGGCCCGCATCCGACAAGGCTGCCTGGGCCGCTTCCAGTGCGAGATCCGAAGTGACCTGCCCTTCCCTGGCAATATGGCGCTGCTCGATGCCTGTCCGCTGAACAATCCATTCATCGGAAGTATCCACCATCTTTGCCAGATCGCTGTTGGTCAGCACTTTTTCCGGCAGGAAACTGCCACAACCGGTCACGATTGAACGGATTACGCTCACGAATCACCTTCCGCTGTCGGCGCGGCTTCTGCGAAGCGGCCGCGATGATAATGCACAAGATCCTGAGCAATCTTGTGGGTCAGTTCATTTTTCACCATGTCATAGGCCAGATCGATGGCCGAGGCATAGCCTTCCGCATCTGTCCCGCCATGGCTTTTGATCACAATGCCGTTCAATCCGAGAAACACACCGCCATTGACTTTGCGCGGGTCCATTTTCTCGCGCAGCAGATCAAAGGCGCCTTTGGCGAAGAGATAGCCGATCTTCGACATAAATGTCCGGTTCATCGCCGACCGCAGGTAGCTGCCAATCTGCTTGGCGGTTCCCTCAGCAGTTTTCAGCGCAATGTTGCCGGCAAATCCTTCCGTGACGACAACGTCCACCGTTCCCTTGCCAAGATCGCTGCCTTCAACAAATCCCGCATATTCCAGCGAGCGCAATGGGGTCTCACGCAGGAGGCGGCCGGCTGTGCGGACTTCTTCGAGCCCCTTGACCTCTTCAACGCCGATATTGAGCAAACCGACGCTCGGCCGTTGAACACCGAACAGGGCCCGCGCCATCGCGCCGCCCAGAATTGCAAAATCGATCAGCTGCTGTGCATCAGCGCCAATCGTGGCCCCGACATCCAGCACAACGGATTCCCCGCGTGTCGTTGGCCAGATGGCCGCAATCGCGGGACGTTCGATATTGGCCATCGTGCGGAGGCAGAACTTGGACATGGCCATCAATGCACCGGTGTTGCCTGCGGAAACCGCAACAGATGCATCGCCGGATTTAACCGCTTCAATGGACCGCCACATGCTTGAGCGCCACCGCCCCTGGCGCAGTGCCTGGCTGGGTTTCGTATCCATCGCGATCGATACGTCACAGTGGTGCAGGACAGAAGCCTCTTTCACCCGCGGATACTGCTCCAACAACGGGAGCAGAACGTTTTCGTTGCCATAGAGAAGGAAGCGAATTTCCGGGTGACGAACGAGCGCAATTTCAGCTCCGGGAATGACAACTTCGGCCCCGCTATCGCCACCCATCGCATCCAAGGAAATCGGAATTGTTTTCGCCATTCAAAAGGTCTTTTAACGTTTCGCTTACACGTGCCGCATCGGATGATGCCGCAAGAAAAGTCCCACCCATTTGGCAGGAGCCCGGATCGGGCGCGAACATAACGGTTTTGCACGGAGTGACAACAGTTTTCCTGTGCTCACGCAGAACTGGCGTTGAAAACGCATGGTAAGGACAATCCGACGTTGTTGATCCCGTTTCGATTGGCCATCAATGTCAGTCTTCGGAATCGTTTTTCAACGCCTGCAAGGCAGCAAATGGCGACGGTTTCGAATCTTCTTCTTTATCGGGCACAGTTTCTTCTTCACTGCCGCCTTCGAATTCGGCGCCTGGCTTGCGCGGGAACGGATCAAGCGAAAGCGCAAGCTCTTCGCAGATTACCGCACCGAGATCCAGCACGCCGTCGACGATGGCGTCAGGCGGATCAAGTGATTCCAGGTCAATTTCGATTTCACCTGCCTCGTTCAGATCTCTTACTTTCCGAGGCCTACTGGAGACGGGTTCGAAGGTCCTGTCGACGTCCAGGGTCACGTGGCTCTCAAACGGCTCGAGCGAAACAACACAGTTCTGTGTGATGTCGGCGCTGACCTGTCCAACAACGCGCAGGCCTTCCTTTCTGTAGGGCTTGAGCGTGAAGCTAGCTTTCAAGTCCTTCATTGCGACAAGATCATACGCAGCTGCAATCGACTTCAGCTCCCTTGCATCCGGCTGCACCACAATCGTCTCATCCTTGTCGACAACTTTCCTGGCATTGACCGAACGGGAAAAGGGAAATGTCTCTGATGCCATTGTTTTTCTTTCGTTTCGTCGCTGACGCGCATCAGACCTTGAGCGTCGCGAAGGCGTTGGGATCCGGCCAAGTGAGATTACCGTCCATGAGAGCTGCAGTGGGCTGTTCGGCCAGAATTTTCGCAGCTTCCAGTGCGTAGTATGCGAGCCTCTTTTGCGCAAGTTGCTCGGGATTGTCCGGGTAGATATTGCGCCCCAGCGCTGCTGCAAGTTCCTCCGGATCGCCGTTGTCGATGGCTGGAATATAGACATCCGCGCGGCCATAAAAAGCTTCGCCCATCACTTTCACCTTCTTGGGGACACGGGTATCGCTCACACCCATTTCCCGCAACGACGCGTCCATGTCCTGGAAAAACAGGTCGAAAACGTCCTGGGTGAATTCGGCAACCTTTGCGCCCTCCCCGCGCATGCGCCTGAAATAAAGCACTGCGTGCATCACGATCAGATCGAACCGGCCGTCGATAGTGTCGGGAACAAGAAAGTCTGTATAAAAGACCGGCTGCCGCGCTTGAGCCACGATTTCACAATAAACCTTGTGCTCGGCATCACGTGACCGGCGGCGGAACAGGCCGAAAACCATGACCGTCTCCATTTGACTCAGGTGTTGCCATGTGCCCTATCCCACGATAGTGACTTTGCCAAGCAACGAAATTCGAAAGAAGCCAGACTGATCTGGCAAAATGGGACTTCTTAGATGAACTTCAAGGCGAGCGCCCTGATCCTTCCGCTTCTGGCCACACTGCCGCTCGGCGGCTGCTTCACCACCACCTATACCCACGGCCATGTCGTTACGACGGACATGCTGAACCAGGTGCAGGTCGGATCCAGCCGGGAACAGGTTGAACTCGTGCTCGGGTCGCCGTCAACGACGTCGAGCCTGAGCGGCGACGCCTACTATTACATATCGCAAAAAACCGCTACGACAGCCTTCCTGGCGCCCGATATTGTCGAACAACGTGTTGTTGCCGTCTATTTTGACCAGGAAGGCTTCGTTCAGGACCTTGGCAACTACACCCTGGAAGACGGCAAGATTGTCGATATCGTCACCCGCGAAACCCGGACCGGCGGCGCCGACTACGGTTTCCTGACGCAAATCCTGGCGGGCGCGACCAATCCTGGCCTTGGACTGTAATTAACGCAACGACTACTAGGCGTAGCCACGGCCGGGCTCAATCCAACAATGAATTGTGTTGCAGGGGCTACCCCGGCTGTTCCGGGGAAATGCTGCTTTCCATTCGTTTCGCCATCTCGGCAGCCTCGTCAGCTTGAATCAGACGTCTCCAGTTTGCCAAGTGATCTTGTCGATCCTGCTGTTTTCGGAGTAAACGGCTATCAACCAGCTGATCGTCGCATTGGATTGATCGGCTCGGAAACGAGTTCGACTGATCGGGCCACTGCTCTGGGCCGCTGATGCGATCGGAGAAAGCGCGTGAATACCAATACTGGCTGCCGCAAAACGCCGAGGAAATCCAAGGAATGAAGATCTCGAACAGAAAAAGAGTGCTCGTGACGGGCGGTGCCGGGTTCCTGGGATCTCATTTGTGCGAGCGGTTGCTGCGCGACGGTTCGGACGTTTTGTGTATCGACAATCTCTACAGCGGCACGAAGGACAATATTGAACACCTTCTGTCGAATCCGCGTTTCGAATTTCAACGCCATGACGTCACGTTTCCGGTCTATCTGGAAGTCGACGAAATCTACAACCTCGCCTGTCCTGCGTCTCCCGTGCACTATCAGCGCGATCCGGTGCAGACGACAAAAACGAGCGTACACGGGTCCATCAACATGCTTGGTCTCGCCAAGCGCACCGGCGCACGCATCTTCCAGGCATCGACCAGCGAGGTATATGGTGACCCAGAAATCCATCCCCAGACCGAGGATTATTGGGGCCGCGTCAATCCGATAGGTGTTCGATCCTGCTACGATGAGGGCAAGCGATGCGCGGAAACGCTGTTTTTCGATTACAATCGCCAGCACGGCCTGGAGATAAAAGTCGCAAGAATATTCAACACCTACGGGCCACGCATGCACCCGAATGACGGCAGGGTCGTCAGTAACTTCATCGTGCAGGCCCTGCAGGGCAACGACATCACCATCTATGGGGACGGACTGCAGACGCGCAGTTTCTGCTACGTGGACGACCTGATTGAAGGTTTTGTCCGGCTGATGTCGTCACCGGCAGACCTGACAGGACCGATCAACCTGGGCAACCCTTCCGAGTTTACGATCCGCGAGCTCGCAGAAGCCGTTCTTGAGCTTGTCGGCGGCTCGTCTTCGCTTGTGTTCAGCCCGCTTCCGCATGATGATCCGAAGCAACGGCAGCCCAATATCTCGATGGCAAAGCAACATCTAGACTGGACGCCCGAAATCCCGCTGCGAGAGGGATTGAAGAAGACCATTTCCTATTTCAGGAACTTGTAAGAACCAATGATCCCTTCCAGCTCACCTCTCATCATCGTCACACCGGTCTATGAAGACTTTGAGGCGAGCAGCCGGCTGTTCAAAGAACTTCAGGCGGAGTTTGGCGACGACGTTTTCATCGTTGCCGTCGACGACGGTTCTGTCAGACAGCCACTCGATGCGTCGGGACTGGACAGCGCCGGAGTGAGAGGCGCAGTCCTCAAGCTGAGAAGAAATGTCGGCCATCAAAAGGCAATTGCCATTGGCCTCGGCTATGTTGCAACCCACATCGGTGCCAGGCAGTCGGTCGTTGTAATGGATTCTGACGGCGAAGATGTGCCCGGCTCAATTCCGCAACTTCTGGAGAGGCTGCATTCGGATCAAGTGGATGTGGTCGTGGCGCGCCGAAGAAGCAGGGTTGAAACGCTTCGTTTCAAGACCTTTTATGCAATCTACAAGCGTCTCTTCCGGATCGTGACAGGCCGAACCATCAGCTTCGGCAATTTCATGGCGGTGAAAGCGGACGGTGTAAGGCGCCTCTCGGCCATGCCGGAATTGTCAATTCATGTTGCGTCCGCTGTCCTTGCCTCCAAATTGCGAATTGATACCTGTCCACTGGATCGCGGTCCCCGGTATGCCGGTCAATCAAAGATGAATTTCGTCGGCCTCGCGTTGCACGGCTTCAAGGGCATGATGGTCTTCGCGGAAGATGTCTTGGTGCGCGTCGGCATTGCCTCTGCGATCGTCGCCATCTTGTCCGTACTTGGCGGCATCACTGCCGTCCTGCTCAAGGCGATCGGTTACTCGACCCCCGGCTGGTTTTCCGTGGCCCTGGGGATCCTGGTCCTGATGTTCATGCAGACGGGTGTGCTTGCACTCATGACGCTTATGCTCACCGGAGTGGTCCGCAGCGGAACGGTTACGTCCGAACTGGACTATAACGACTTCATCGATGAAATCCTGGTCAGCAAGAGCGCCGAACCGGTGAACAAAGTCATCAGCTCTTAAACCAGACGGCAAACTCTCTCGACAAAACTGAAAACGGCGAGCCTTTTGGGGCTCGCCGCTTTGATGTTCAGACCAGATCTGTCTTTATGCTTCTAGTGGGCGAGGATCGCCAGCAGGAGCAAGGCCATGATGTTGGTGATCTTGATCATCGGGTTCACTGCAGGGCCTGCAGTGTCCTTGTAGGGGTCACCGACCGTGTCACCGGTAACAGACGCCTTGTGCGCTTCGCCGCCCTTCTGGTGCGTCACGCCGTCCTTGTCGGTGAAGCCGTCCTCGAACGACTTCTTGGCGTTATCCCAGGCACCACCGCCCGCGGTCATCGAGATTGCAACGAACAAGCCCGTCACGATCACGCCAAGCAGCATGGCACCGAGTGCCGCGAAGGCGTCGGCCGGTGTTGCCACGGCACGCACCACGAAGAAAACGACGATCGGTGACAGCACCGGCAGCAGCGACGGGATGATCATTTCCCGGATGGCTGCTTTTGTGAGCATGTCAACCGCACGACCGTAGTCGGGCCGTTCCGTGCCTTCCATGATGCCCGGCTTTTCCTTGAACTGACGGCGGACTTCTTCCACCACAGCACCGGCTGCGCGGCCAACTGCCGTCATGGAAATCCCGCCGAACAGATACGGCAGCAGACCACCGAACAGCAGACCGGCGACCACATAGGGATTGGAAAGTGTGAAAAGCGTGCTCACGTCGATGCCGGCGAAGATCGAGCCTTCCTCAGCATTGCTGGAGAAGTATCTCAAATCTTCCGTATAGGCCGCAAACAGCACCAGAGCACCGAGACCGGCCGAACCGATGGCGTAGCCTTTGGTCACCGCCTTGGTGGTATTGCCGACCGCGTCAAGCGCATCTGTCGTGGTCCGCACTTCCGCCGGAAGGTCGGCCATTTCCGCGATACCACCGGCGTTGTCCGTTACCGGACCGAATGCATCGAGGGCAACAACCATACCTGCCAGCGCAAGCATCGTGGTCACCGCGATTGCAATCCCGAACAGCCCTGCAAAGCTGTAGGTGACCAGGATACCCGCGATAATGATGATCGCCGGAAGGGCAGTCGCTTCAAGCGAAACAGCCAGACCCTGAATCACGTTGGTGCCGTGGCCGGTGACAGACGCCTGTGCGATGGACTTCACCGGACGATAGTCGGTTCCGGTATAGTACTCGGTCACCCAAATGATCAGACCGGTCACGATCAGACCGACAACGCCGCAAATGAAGAGATCAAGTCCAGTGAAGGTCGTACCGCCCTCGATCGAATATTCCGTGCCGCCTCCGAGCCATCCGAAAATAATCACGGCAAGTGCGACAGCCGACAGAACTGACGTGGCAATGAAGCCCTTGTAGAGTGCGCCCATGATCGAGTTGTTTTCGCCAAGCTTGACGAAGAACGTGCCGATAATCGACGTCACAACGCAGCTTGCACCGATCAGGAGCGGCAGAAGCATCAGCTCCATGGCCTGCGCGCCGCTGAAGAAGATCGACGCCAGAACCATGGTCGCGACCACGGTCACCGCGTAGGTTTCGAACAGGTCGGCCGCCATGCCCGCACAGTCGCCGACGTTATCGCCGACGTTGTCGGCAATTGTCGCCGGATTGCGCGGATCGTCTTCCGGAATTCCGGCTTCGACCTTACCGACCAGGTCGCCGCCAACGTCGGCGCCCTTGGTGAAGATACCGCCGCCGAGACGGGCGAAGATCGAAATCAGAGACGCGCCGAAGCCGAGTGCGACAAGAGCGTCGATCACCGTGCGATCGGTGGCTTCATATCCCATCATACCCGTGAGGATCGCGTAGTAGACCGCAACGCCCAAAAGAGCCAGTCCGGCAACCAAAAGGCCGGTGACGGCACCGGCCTTGAATGCGATTTCCAGCCCGGCTCCGAGGCTCTGGCTGGCGGCCTGGGCCGTACGCACGTTGGCGCGGACTGAAACCATCATGCCGATGTAACCGGCAGCACCTGAGAGGACGGCCCCGATGGCAAAACCGATTGCCGCAGGTCCGGAAAGCAATATCCAGGCAAGAACGAAAACAACCGCACCAACGATGGCGATTGTCGTGTATTGCCGGTTGAGATATGCACTGGCCCCTTCCTGAATCGCCCCCGCGATTTCCTGCATGCGGGCGTTACCCGCATCCGCCGCCATGACGGACTGAATTGCCCATGCGCCGTACGCAATGGACAAGAGGCCACAAACAATGATGATGACGAGCTCGATCATACTTCCTCCCAGAAATGCGGCGGCCGGTTTTTGTTGTCGTTATAACCACCAGACTGCGCTTCACGCGTTTTCCTCCGCGTGAAGAGAGCACAGATAGCAACAAAGCGGAGCGCTTCGTCAAGCTCTCACTTGGTTTAATTTCGCTCTTCCGTTGCGGCAGCATTTGGTGCAATGCAGAATTTTTGCTGCACGGACGAAGTGGATTTTTGTGAACGGCCCTAAACGGTTGTAACTGCTTTCCTTTCCGCGAGCACGAGCCAGGCCAGCAATCCGAGCGAAAGGATCACGAACGGAAAAACCAGTACATTTACCGTGCCCCAGCCAAAGGCATTCAAAAGCGCGCCCGACGAAAACGAAGCTGCGGCAACGAATCCGAACACCAGAAAATCGTTGACTGCCTGGACAAGGTTCCGCTCTGCAGGTCTGTAAGTGTCGGTCAGCATGGCGGTCGCACCGATGAAACCGAAATTCCAGCCGAGTCCCAGCAGGACCAGCGCCGTCCAGAAATGCGCCAGTTCCAGCCCGGAGAGGGCCACGATCGAGCAACCAGCCAGGAGAGCGAGGCCTATGGTGACTATGCGCTCCTTGCCGAAGCGCGCGATCAGGTGACCTGTGAAGAAACTTGGTCCGAACATGGCAAGCACATGCCACTGAATTCCAAGCGCTGCGTCTGTTTCAGACAAGCCGCAAGCGATCATGGCCAGCGGTGTCGCCGTCATCACAAGGCTCATCAGGGCGTAGGAACAGATGCCGCAAGCCGCGGACACGATGAACCTCGGTTGTGACATGATCTTCAACAAGGGGCGACCACCACCCTGCGTGCGGTTTTGCCGCGGCGGCTTCGGGATTCTTATGAAAACAAGAAGGAAAAGCGCAACCAGCGCTAGTCCGGCCTGTGCCAGATACGTTCCCGCAAACAGAATCGGTTGGAACAAGTCCTTCGTTGCGATCACGGTTTGTGGTCCGACAATGCCGGCCAGCACGCCCCCTGCCAGAACCCAGGAGATGGCTTTCGGCTTGAACGCATCGCTCGCCGTATCTGCGGCCGCGAACCTGTACTGCTGGACAAAGGCGCCGGCAAATCCCCCCAATGCACAGGCCAGGGCGAACAGGCTGAAATCATCCCGGAACACGGCGAAGGATGCCAGCAATCCGCTGGCTACCCCCAAGAGAGACGCACCGGTGAAACCGGCACGGCGACCGAACCTGCGCATAATCATTCCCGCAGGTATCGTGCCGAAAGCCGTTCCAAGCACCATTGCTGAAACTGGTAGCGTTGCCAGAGACTTATCTTCGTCGAGCATCATGTAGCCCACGAGCGGGCCGGTCGCGATCACGATGGAAGCGGACGCACCGCCGAGCGCCTGTGCCAGGGCCAAAAGCACGGCGTTTCGTTTTGCCAATCGATCATCGACCAAGGGTTCCGGCGTCGCGGTCGTCATTCTTTCAGTCTCGAAATGGGCGGGCAGTGTTTCACAGAAGCGTGCCCTTCATAGGTAGCACGGCTCCGGCGACCGGTCATACCCTGAACTTCACCGGCAAGACAGAAGTGATCCTCAGAAATGCCTGAAGCCGTCGCCCGACTGAAATGCAACTTGCTGCCCGCCATCCATTAGGTTGACTTGACCAGCATCCTTCGTAACGCGACCGATCTCCGCGACCGGACAACCGGCAGAAGCAGCTTCTTGGCTAAACCGCACAGCGTCTGCAGCCGGAACCGCCGCCAGGATTTCATAGTCGTCGCCGCCATTCAGGAAGGACAGATAGTCGCTTCCGGCAGATGTCTTCAGGCGTTTCAGCGCATCGGACACGGGTATCTTTGCCAGATCGATTTCAAGGCCTGCACCCGACACACGCGCCATGTGCTCGCTGTCAGCGAACAAGCCGTCGGATATGTCCATCGCCGCCGAAGCGCGCCGACAAATCAGTTCCGCAAGACACGTTCGCGGTCGTGGTAGGAGGTAGCGGTTGAGAACGTGTTGTTCTTCCGCCTCGTTCAGAGACCGCTCACGGCAAAAGCTGTCGTCAAGCCTTGCCTTCAGCCCCGCTGCCGCATCCCCGATTGTGCCGGATACAAACAAGACATCGCCGGATTTTGCACCGGAGCGCCTGACGGCGCGGCCGGAAGGCACCTCACCAATGGCAGTGATCGAAACCTGCAGCCCGTTTCCGGACCGGATTGTATCGCCTCCGAACAGTCGGACATCATAGGTCACCTGATCGTCGGCAAGACCGGCACAAAAGCGTTCCAGCCAGTCCGCGGTCCAGTCCGCGGGCAGTGCAAGACCGAGCAGGTATCCACGCGGCGTGGCCCCTTTGGCAGCAATATCAGACAGATTTACGCGCAATGCCTTGGCAGCGATGGCCTGCGGCGGGTCTTCAGCAAAATAGTGCACGCCGGTGGCAAGAACGTCCTTTGTCAGAACGAGATCATAACCGCTTCGGGGAGAAAACACCGCAGCGTCGTCGGTTAGTCCCACACTCCCGGGGTCACTCGCCAATGGTGCGAAATACGTCCTGATGAGTTCAAACTCGCCGGGCCGGGTATCAGCCATGATCAGGAGGCGCCATCCGCCTTTTGAGCGTCAAATTCCGCATCCCGGAGCTCGTGCGCAAGACGGTCGAGCACGCCGTTCACCAAACCCGGTTCGTCATCTTCGAAAAACGCCTTGGCGACGTCGATGTACTCAGAGATGATCACTTTTGCAGGCACATCCTTGCGGCGCAGCAGTTCATAAGAGCCAGAGCGAAGAATGGCGCGGAGAAGGCTGTCGATCCGCTTCAGCGGCCAGTCTTCCGTCAATGCGGTATGAATATAAGGATCAAGGAACTTCTGGTCCTCAACAACACCGGCGACGATATGTTTGAACCACTGCTCGTCGGCATCGCGGTATTGTTCACCGTCGATCTCCTTGCCCAGCCGGAATGCCGTAAATTCGCTGACGACGCTTGTCAGCGGCGCGCCGCCGACATCCATCTGGTAGAGCGCCTGAACGGCAGCCAGACGCGCGACGCCCCGCTTGTTTGCCGGTCGCACGGTCTTAGCCGGTTTTTCCGGGTCGGCCTTTCCGTTCATTTTGCTTACACTCCAAGCCGTTCGCGCAAGGCGATCATATCAAGCGCTGCCCGTGCTGCGGCACCGCCCTTGTTCTTGTCTCCCACCTTCGCGCGCGCCCACGCCTGCTCGGCGTTCTCCACGGTCAGAATACCATTTCCAAGGGCAAGGTCAGCATCGACGATCAAATCCATGATCACCCGGTTGGACTCGTTGGCAACGATGTCATAGTGCGTGGTTTCACCGCGAATGACGACGCCAAGAAGGACGAACCCGTCATAGAGAACACCGTCATTTTCCATTGCGGTCATGACCATGGACAGGGCAGCAGGTATCTCAAGGACACCCGGAACAGCAATCCGGTCGTAGGTGGCGCCGGCAGCCTCGATCTCCTTGACAGCTCCTTCCGCCAGGGCGTCAGCAAGGTCGTCGTAAAATCTGGCTTCGATGATCAGCAGTTTGCGTTCAGCGCTCATGTGTCCTGATATCCTTTAAGGGGCCGCGACAGGAACCACGTCCGTCCCGGTTTGTCCAGTCTCAATCGTGCAACACAGCCAATACCGGACGGGGTCTTTGCCGTCCGGTCGCTTGCGCGCTTTCATGTCCTTCGAAGGTGTTGGGAAGTCCCCTACCCGGTCTTTGCGAATTCCGCAAGGCGCGCGGCATAACGCGCCATCATGTCGACTTCCAGATTGACCTTGTCACCGACGCTGCGGTCCGACCATGTGGTCACTTCAAGCGTGTGAGGAATGAGGAAGACCGAAAACAGGAGACCGTCCACCTCATTGACTGTCAAGGAAGTGCCATCAAGGGCAACGGACCCTTTTTTCGCTATGAAGGGGGCAGCCTCTTCAGGCGCTTCAAACTGAAGATAAACCGACTCCGGATGCTCCACCAGCTTGACGATCGTCGCCACTCCGTCGACGTGGCCGAGGACGAGATGTCCGCCGAGCTCCGCCCCCATCGTCAGGGACCGTTCCAGGTTCAGTTTCTGGCCCGTCTTCCAGTCCGAAACATTTGTCAGCGCCAATGTTTCCGCGGCGCTGTCGATATCGAACCAGTTGCCGTTCGAACTGTTGGCTTTGGCCGTCACCGTGTGACAGACACCGGCACAGGAGATCGAGGCGCCTATGTCGAATGTGTCGGTATCATAAGCAGTTCGGATGCGGGTCTTCCGCCCCGATGGAACATCTTCGATTGAGAGAATTTCGCCCAGATCGGTCACAATCCCGGTAAACATGTCAGGCTCCACGGCGTCTGAGATAAATGTAGCTGTCGCAACCGAACTTTCCGGCATCGATCCGCTCGAATTTGGGATCTGAATAGACTTCTTCAAGAGCAAGGTCGTGCAGAGCCGGTATGCCGTCGTCCCCGATTTCGATGTCTCCCGTCACGACACAAAGGTCATCGACAAGGTCCGCCTTCAAAAAGGACTCCGCCATGCGTGCACCACCTTCCACCATGACGCGGGTGATGCCCCTGGTCGCGAGCGCACTGAGGATTACCGACGGTTCAATGAAACGGTCGCCGGCAGGAACACGAATGACATTGACCCCGGCAGCGGACAGAACTTCGATCTTGTCCGGATCTGCATCGTTCCCGCAAATAAGCCAGACCGGAACATCGACACATGTTCGCACCAGCTTGGAATCCAACGGCAGGCGGGCGCAGCGATCCACCACCACGCGGACCGGAGACCGGTCGGCCAGTCCCGGCAGCCGGCAGGTCAGGAGCGGATCATCGGCAAGCGCTGTTCCGGAGCCGACAAGAATGGCGTCATGCTCTGCCCTGAAACCGTGAACTTTCCGCATCGCGAGCGGTCCGGAAATCTTGACCTGGCCTTCGCCCGCGCGGCCGATAAAGCCGTCTTTGGAGACGGCCAACTTCAAAAAGACATGCGGGCGCTGCTTGCGCTGCCGCAACGCGAAGCCATGATATATCGGCTCCACGGTCTCTTCGCGCACACCGACCGTAACCTCGACACCAGCATCGCGCAGCATCTCGACACCTCTGCCGGCGACACGCGGATTGGGATCGAGCATACCGATGACCACGCGCTTAACACCTGCCTCTATCAACGCCAGTGAACAAGGCGGTGTCCGCCCATAATGCGAACAGGGTTCCAAGGTGACGTAACAGGTCGCGCCGCGGGCCTTGTCACCAGCATGACGAAGGGCGTTCACCTCTGCGTGGGCCATTCCGGGTCTTGAGGTCACTCCCCGGCCGACGAGGACAGGACCGTCCTTCTCGTCTCTCACGATAAGTGCGGCGACAGCCGGATTGGGCCAGACGCGCCCGAGTCCGCGCCGGGCAAGACGCTCGGCTGCGGCCATGAAATGCAAATCTATGTTGTTTTGAGCAGACATAAGCTGTCGTTCGCAGACGATTACTGGTCTTTCAGAGCAGAGCTCTCGGGGTCACTGAGTTCATCCAGCAGTGCCTCGAAATCCTTGGCTTCGCGGAAGTTCCTGTAAACGGACGCAAAGCGTACATAGGCCACATCGTCGATGCCTTTCAGGCCTTCCATGACGTGGTTGCCGATGGTTTCGGCCGTGATTTCGCTTTCTCCGGAGCTTTCGAGCTGCCGTACGATGCCACTGACCATGCGTTCGATCCGATCAGGATCGACAGGACGCTTGCGAACGGCAATCTGGACGGAGCGGATGAGCTTTTCGCGGTCAAAAGGAACGCGGCGCCCCGAGCGTTTCAGGACCATCAGTTCGCGCAATTGGATCCGCTCGAAGGTCGTAAACCGGCCGCCGCAAGTATTGCAGATCCTGCGGCGGCGGATGGCGGTGTTGTCCTCGGTGGGACGGGAATCCTTAACCTGGGTTTCCTCGCCACCGCAAAACGGACATCTCATGTCAAAAAGCTCCTGACCGGACCGGTATTAATCCCCGTAGATCGGGAACCGGGCCGTCAGTGCTTCTACCTTGGCTTTGACGGCTGCTTCAACCGCCGCGTTGCCCTCTTCACTGTTTGAGGCCTTCAAACCATCCAACACTTCCGTGATCAGCCCGGCAACTTCGCGGAATTCCGCAACCCCAAACCCGCGGGTAGTGGCCGCGGGCGTGCCAAGCCGGATACCGGATGTGACGAACGGTTTTTCCGGATCGAACGGAATGCCGTTCTTGTTGCAGGTGATGTTTGCGCGTCCAAGTGCCTTTTCAGCAGACTTGCCGGTCGCATTCTTCGGGCGCAGGTCCACCAGCATCAGGTGATTGTCCGTGCCACCGGACACAATATCGAGCCCCTGCTCTTTCAATGCCTCGGCAAGTGCCTTGGCATTTTCGGTGACGGCACGGGCATAGGCCTTGAATTCCGGCTGAAGAGCTTCCTTGAACGCCACGGCCTTTGCGGCGATCACATGCATGAGAGGGCCGCCCTGGAGGCCAGGGAAAACCGCAGAATTGAACTTCTTTGCAAGCGCTTCGTCGTTCGACAGGATCACACCGCCACGAGGACCGCGCAAAGACTTGTGAGTCGTGCTGGTTACGACGTGGGCGTGGGGGATCGGAGACGGGTGCACGCCGCCTGCCACAAGACCAGCAATGTGGGCCATGTCGACCATCAGGTAGGCACCGATGCTGTCTGCGATCTCGCGGAATTTCTTCCAGTCCCAGACACGGGAATAAGCCGTTCCGCCCGCCAGAATGAGCTTCGGCTTGTGTTCGTGGGCAAGACGCTCGACTTCTTCCATGTCGAGCAGATGATCGTCCTCGCGCACGCCATAGGACACAACGTTGAACCACTTGCCGGACATGTTGACCGGAGAGCCGTGGGTCAGATGGCCGCCGGAGTTGAGATCAAGGCCCATGAAAGTGTCGCCCGGCTGCAGCAGCGCCAGGAACACGGCCTGGTTCATCTGGCTGCCGGAGTTGGGCTGAACGTTTGCGAACTGGCAGCCGAACAGCTCCTTGGCGCGCTCGATAGCGAGGGTTTCGGCGACATCGGCAAACTCGCAGCCGCCGTAGTAGCGCTTACCCGGATAGCCTTCGGCATATTTGTTGGTGAAAATTGAGCCCTGGGCTTCCAGCACCGCGCGGGAGACGATGTTCTCCGAAGCGATCAGCTCGATCTCGTGCTGCTGACGGCCGAGTTCCTGCTGAATGGTGCCGAAAATATCCGCATCGGCCTCAGCGAGACTGCGGGTGAAGAAACCGGAATGGGATTGCCCCGAGCTTTCCATCAAAGACATCGCACGATCCTTTAGTTCATTTGCCAAGAACCTGGCCCCGGCGGTCTTCAACGTTGAGACCTTCTTGCACCCGTTGGCCGACTTGGCGCGAGGAATTAACACAGCCCCCCTGCAGAACCAAGGGGCATACCGACGCGGTCAATTGGGAAAACGACGCGTTTGCGTTCAAGGAATCTTTTTCCCAGCGAATAAATTCACCCAGAGCCAGTCGGCCCGGGTCAGTAAAGTGTCGGATCCGACGCCCGGCTGCCGGTCGACGCAATCTGCTGGATACGGCGCAGCAATTTGCGCACGGCAACGCGCTTCAGATCTTCCTGCGCAGCAGATGCCGGGCCAAATGTCGAGACCTCGATGCCGGTTGCGGCATCGATCGCAATCACCTTCACCTGCTTCCCGATCGGATGGTACTCCAGATAGATTTCGCCCGGTCGCGGATCGCGACTCATCTTGGATCTCCCGACTGTGTCCTGCCCAAAAAGCCACGAAACGCCGGCCTTATCAAGACCGGCGTTTCGTTGTTTACAGTCGTTTTTTTGGCCGGAAACCTAGGGTCAGGACTCATTAATTTGGCTGAATTGGTAGGGATGAATTTGTTCGGATACGAGGCGCTAAGCTGCAGGAAACCGTCCGGTTTCCAAAGATTTGCAACGACGTTGCCGCGCAAATTCACCCTATCCTGAAGGGACGCAAAAACGGCTTCAATCTGCCGCGTCAAACCGCTCAACCCGGCAGGAAGCCCGCTTGTCGCGCTTTTCCTTGCAGCTCATCGCCGTTTGCTGCGCCAATTCAACCAAATTAATGGGTCCTGACCCTAGAGCCGCGCCTGCGTTTCCGTCCCCGTGCCGTAGAGATCATCCCGGTTGTAGATGTCTTCGCGGAAGTGGATGACACCGTCGGAATTGGCCCAGGCGGTCACGTAGGTCATGTAAAGCGGAATGGATTTCTTCAGCTTCACATCCTCGCGCTCGCCGGTCCGGATAATGGAATCAACGCGCGTGCGGTTCCAATCCGGGGTCGTGGACTGCAGCAGCCAGGTTACCAGCTCACGTACGTTCTGGACGCGTACACATCCGGAGGAGTGGAAGCGCTGGCTTTCCCCGAAGAGCGTCTTCGACGGCGTATCGTGCAGATAGACCTGATGTTTGTTGTGGAAATTGATACGAACAGATCCCAGCGAGTTTTCCGCGCCCGGATCCTGCGTGAAGCGATACTGGGTCGCTTCGTCCGTGTTCCAGTCGATCTGCTGCCAAGCCAGTTCATTGCCGCTCCAGTCGAAGATGCGGATGTTGTTCTTGGCCAGATACTGCGGATCTTCCTTCATTTTCGGGATGAGATCCTTGCGAATGATCGAAACCGGCACCGTCCAGTACGGATTGAAGTTCAATTCGTAGATCTTGCTGTTCAGGATCGGCGTCTGGCGGTCGATTTTTCCAACGACGGCCGTGTGGCGCGAGCGCACTCGCCCCTCCTCGACGGCCTCAATCTCGGCCGCAGGAATGTTCACCATCACATAGCGGTCGCCCAAAAATCCTGACATGGATCGCAGACGGACAAGGTTGGTTTCAAGCTGTCTCAGTCTCACGTCCGCCGGAATGTTCAGCGCCTGGACCGTGTCTTCGCCCATAATCCCGTCCGGGATCAGGCCGTGGCGCAGCTGAAAGCGGCGCAGCGCGGCATCCACATAGGAATCGAAGGTATCGGAAAGACCGGCATGCTGTTCAAGATCGCCGGATGCGATCAAGCGGCGGCGAAGTTCCACAACGCGCGGGTCCTTGGCACCGATGCGGAGCGCCTTGCCACCACCAGTGACTGTTCCCCAACCGCCTGCCTGGACAATGCGCTGATAGCGGTCGATCGCAACCGAAATGTAATCGGCTGTTGCCGGTGACAGGGTCGGTGCTGACGAATTGACTTCGGTGATGTTCTCGGTGGCAATGTCGAAATTGTCGGTCCATTCCACATTTTGACGGTTCTGCTGCAAGGACTGCAATGCGGTCTGCGCGCTTGCCGGAGTCCCAAATGCCAGAAGGCTTCCCAGTCCGATTGCACATGTGCTCAGGACCAGTTTTCCAACACCCTGGTTCACGTAACGCGTCTTCCCGGTCATTCCGGCTAAAAGGTGCATTGCCATCCTCATTCGCTGCGCCTTACACATCCAAATTTAATTGCGGTTTCAATCGGCTGTTCCAGTCCAAATCGAAACCGATTGTTTCATGTCTGTTCATTAGCGGAAGGATGTTAACAAATCGCTTGATTTCTTAACCATGTCTCCGCATGGAGCGCCGCACAAAGCCACCCTTTTGTGACCACAAGATGTCAGCAGACGGCAGAAGGGCGCAATTTCCCAGTCGCCTGAGCCCTTTTGGGGGCATCGAAGCCTTCCTGGACAGGTATGAAGGAAATTCAGATGGATGAAACGCAAATTTGCGTGAACCGCATAAAGAAAAAGCACCGCCCACTGGGCGGTGCCTTGTCATCCGGATTTGCCGCGTAGCTTAAAGGCGATAGAGAATCTGGTCTGTCCAGAAACGCTCCAGACGGCGCAGCGACTTGTTGAGGGCAACAAAGTCCTGCGGACCGATTTCACCGACCTGCTCAACGGACAGGATGTGACGCTCATAAAGATCGTTGACGATCTTGGCGACTTCCTGGCCCTTATCCGTCAGGCTAACGCGGACAGACCGGCGGTCCATGCGCGAGCGCTGATGATGGATATAGCCGGTTTCGACCAGTTTCTTCAGGTTATAGGAAACGTTCGATCCAAGATAATAGCCGCGTGTCCGCAGCTCACCTGCGGTCAGCTCGGCATCACCAATGTTGAACAGCAGCAGAGCCTGCACGCTGTTGACATCGGAGCGACCCATGCGATCGAATTCATCCTTGATGACGTCCAGAAGACGACGATGCAGTCTTTCGACAAGAGTCAGAGCTTCAAGATAAAGTGGCTTGATTTCCACTTCTTCCGCTTCGCCCGGTGAAACAGCGTCGACTGCCCTACTTGCGGTGATCATGTGATTGCGCCTCTTATAGTACCCGTTAATGGGCGGATATGTTCCCGCCTTGAGACACAATCTAACCGAGCGATTCTAAAATCCGCTTAAGAGACACGCTGAATCCTTCGTTAACGTTTGAAGGCCATTTCAGGCACCTGATTCAGATTTTGTTCATCATGTTCCGCGCAGGAATTTCACGATGCCGGAGAAGTCCTGTGCGTCACCGCCGCTGTTGCAGAACAGCGTGTAAAGCGCTGCCGCCTCGGCTCCGAGGGGCGTCGCGGCTCCGGATGTGCTGGCCGCCTCCTGGGCAAGCTTCAGGTCCTTGAGCATCATCGCCGCGGCAAAGCCCGGCTGGTAGTCACGGTTCGCAGGAGAGCTCGGAAGCGGTCCTGGGACCGGGCAGTAGGAGGTCAGCGACCAGCACTGACCGGATGCCGTTGAGGAAATGTCAAACAGCTTCTGCGCGTCCAATCCGAGCTTTTCGGCAAGGACAAACGCTTCGCAGACGCCAATCATCGAGATGCCGAGAAGCATGTTGTTGCAGATCTTGGCAGCCTGGCCGTTCCCCGCGCCGCCCGCATGCACGATCGTCTTGCCCATGATGTCGAGAAAAGGCTTCGCCGCCGCGAAGGCCTCGTCGCTGCCGCCAACCATGAAGGTCAGCGTCCCCGCTGTCGCCCCCCCGACGCCGCCGGAAACGGGCGCATCAACCATCGGCATGCCTTTTTCAGCCGCAGCCGCACTGACAACACGTGCGCTGTCCACATCGATGGTGGAGGAATCAATCATCAGTGTGCCTGGCTTCGCGCTCTCGAAGATCCCGCCCTCGCCCTGATAGATCTGACGGACATGTTTGCCGGCGGGCAGCATGGTGACGATGACATCCGCGGCCGCAGCAAGGTCCGAGACACCGTTGGCTGTTTCACCGCCGGCTTCGGCATGCGCCGACATGGCGGCCTCAGCCAGGTCAAACCCAATGACGCGATGGCCTGCCTTGACCAGGTTGATCGCCATGGGGCCACCCATATTGCCCAATCCAATGAAGCCGATTGTGCTCGCCATACGTTTTCTCCCAGATCGTGTTTTTTGAGTCTTTTGAATCGGTTGCCAGATTCAATTGAAGCAATTTCGCGGGCCGTCCCGCAATTCGGCTATTCGGCTTACCCGGTCGCGGCCCGGTTTTCCTTGTGCATCAGGTAAACCAGCCCGGCGTAAATCGCGACGGTGATCAGATAGAACGTGATCTCGTAAGGACGGCGGCCATAAAGGTCGGAAAAGGCGGTGTGCATCACGATCTGGCACAGGCAGCGGAAGATCCACATGACCGTGCCCCAGGACACTGTCAGCCAGAGGCCCGTTGCGGCAACCAGATCGAGGACGGCGAAAAAGACGGTCGCGACCTGAAGTTCGATCGGCATGTCCCAGAAAAAGTTGCCGTGCCATTCCACGATTCCGATGATCCGCGCCCAGTAGATCACGCCTCCCCCGATCAGAATGACCGCGATGCCCCGCAGGTACCAGATAAGGATGGTGCTCCAGGGTGGGCGGGCATCGACGAGGTCCTGAAAGCTTGTGATCATGTCCGGTCCGGTTGTGCGTTAAAGAGGAAGATCTCCGTCAGACGGTTCCTCGAAATACGATGCCAGCTCCGCTCTGTCTACTTGGATGAAATCCGACGGCGTCCACTTCGGTGACTGGTCCTTGTCGACGACCACCGCGCGAATGCCCTCAAAGAAATCGACGCCATGAAGGATACGAGACGCGATCCGATACTCAAGCTTCATGCACTCGTTGAAGGAAAGGTCTTTGCCGCGTTGCATCTGCTCAAACGCGATCAGAACGCTTGTTGGGGACTTTTCGCGAATGATTTTTGCCGTCTTTTGGCCGAAGTCCGTTTCAGAGCGGTCCAAACGATCAAGAACGTCTTCGACGGAACGCCCCGAAAAAGCCTCTTCAACAAGCTCTTCGTTTTCCAAAAGCGGCCCCTTCTCGGGAACGACGAGAAACGGCTTCAGCGCTTCATCAATGTCGCTCGCCGTTTCCAGCGCCTGCTCCACGTCCGTAAGGCTCGACTGTGCAACGGCGTGCGTCAGAACGCCGGTACCCAGAGCATCGCCCTGCTTGAGCCGGCTGCCGGCGAGCGCGCAATAGACGCCCGAGCTTTTAGGCATGCGCGGCAGAAAATACGTCCCGCCCACATCGGGGAAGAAACCGATACCCGTTTCAGGCATGGAAAAGAGTGTTTTTTCAGTTCCGATCCTATGGCTGCCGTGGACCGAAACGCCGACACCGCCCCCCATGACGATGCCGTCAATCAGGGCAACATAAGGTTTCGGGTAGGCTTTGATCCGGGCATTCAAGGTGTATTCGTCCCGGAAAAACCCCTTCAGATCATCCACCCTACCCGCCAGATTGGCATCATAGATGCTGCGGATGTCCCCGCCGGCGCAAAAGGCCTTTCCCCCCGCTCCCCTGATGACCACATGGGCAACCGACGGATCATCCGCCCATCGGTCAAGGTGGTCTGCAAGGGCTTTGACCTTGGCGTGTGTCAGAGCATTGAGCGCTTGCGGCCGGTTCAAGGTCACGAACCCGGCCTTGCCCCGGACTTCAAAAAGGATTTCGTCGCTCATCAAATCGCCTTGCCGAAAAAGAGAGTCATTTCAAGACACAGATCCAGTTGCTTCACTCAGTCTTTCAACAAGTGGCGGGCAATGATGAGCCGCATGATCTCGTTGGTCCCTTCCAGGATCTGGTGCACGCGCACGTCCCGGAAATACCGTTCAATCGGGTAGTCGCGCAGATAACCATACCCGCCGTGCAACTGGAGCGCCTCATTGACCACCTTGAAGCCGGTGTCGGTTGCCAGCCGCTTGGCCATTGCGGCGAGCTTGGTGGCCTCGTGGGACTTGGCGTCGATCGCGGCGGCGGCCTTGTGAAGAAGCAGCCGGGCCGCTTCAAGTTCGGTTGCCATGTCGGCAAGGCGAAACTGCAGCGCCTGGAAATCCGAAATCGGTCTGCCGAATTGCTTGCGCTCCTGCATATAAGTGAGCGCATGATCCAGACAGACCTGGGCAGCTCCAAGCGAGCACGCTCCGATATTGATCCTTCCGCCATCCAGTGCGGACATGGCGATCTTGAAGCCCTGCCCTTCTTCGCCGACCAGATTGGATTTCGGCACACGGCAATCCTGGAAATTGACCTGGGCGGTCGGCTGGCTCTTCCAGCCGAGCTTGACTTCGTTGGCACCAAAGCTGAGACCCGGCGTTCCCTTTTCAACGAGCAGGCAGGAAACGCCGGAAGGTCCCTCGCCGCCGGTGCGCACCATCACCGCATAAAGGTCGCTCACGCCGCCGCCGGAGATGAATGCCTTGGAGCCGTTCAGAATGTAGTGGTCGCCATCGTCGCTTGCGCTGGTGCGCAGGCTTGCCGCGTCGGAGCCGGAGCCGGGTTCGGTCAGGCAATAACTGGTGAGCAGCTCCATGGAACACAGGCTTGAGAGGAACTTCTGCCGCAGCTCCTCAGACCCGAACCTATCGATGATCCAGGCCACCATGTTGTGAATTGACAGATAGGCGGCGGTCGACGTGCAGCCCTTGGAGAGTTCCTCAAAGATCAGCGCCGCGTCGAGCCGAGACAAGGCCGATCCGCCGACGTCCTCCTTGACGTAAATTCCGCCAAATCCGAGTCCTGCCGCCTTGCGCAAGGTCGGGATCGGGAAAATGCTGTCTTCGTCCCACTGCTTTGCATTCGGCGCGAGCTCTTCGCGGGAAAAACTCGCGGCCATATCCTGAAAGGCGCGCTGATCTTCATTCGGTGAAAAGTCCACGTTCGTCCTCCCGTTTGCGCCCGAGCGCAGCGTCTTTGAAAGCCGGTCATTCGCCCTGCCATTGCGGCAGCACTAAAACATATTTGACGCAAACGTCAAACAATCTCTTTTTTGTTTTTATTTTCAGTTATTTTACAGAATGTTGGAATGCGTCAATCTGCGTGCTAGATTTGCGTCAGACCTTCGCGAGAATGCCATCAGACCTCTTCTTACCGAGCGCTAATTCCATGACGTCCAAACCGCCGCTGCCGCCAATTACGTCCGACCACATGGACACGCTTCTCGCCGGGACCCGAATGCGGCGCAACCGTCAAACCGACTGGTCCCGCCGTCTCGTGCGCGAGAACACGCTGACGGTTGATGATCTGATCTGGCCGATTTTTCTGGTCGACGGAACGAATAAACGTCAGGCGGTTCCATCGATGCCGGAGGTGTTCCGCCTGTCCGTCGACGAAGCCGTGCGGGAGGCAACGCGGGCAGCCGACCTCGGCATTCCGGCGCTTGCGCTTTTTCCTTACACCGACCCGGACCTGCGCGATGCGACCGGATCAGAAGCTCTCAACGATGAAAACCTGACCTGCCGCGCGCTTCGGGCAATCAAGTCGGAAGGCCTCAATGTCGGTCTGATGACCGATGTTGCCCTCGATCCCTATACCAGTCACGGTCATGATGGCCTGATGGAGGGGGAAACAATCCTGAACGACGAAACGGTCGACCAGCTCTGCCGCCAGGCTCTTGTGCAGGCGGAGGCAGGGTCCGATGTCATTGCTCCTTCCGACATGATGGACGGCCGGATTGGCGCCATTCGCCAGGCGCTTGATAGCCAGGACTTCCGGGCGACACAGATCATGGCTTACTCGGCCAAGTATGCGTCTGCCTTTTATGGACCGTTCCGCGACGCCGTCGGCTCATCGGGAACGCTGAAGGGGGACAAGCGCACCTACCAGATGGATCCCGCCAACACGGATGAGGCCCTGCGCGAGGCGGAACTCGACATCACCGAGGGGGCGGACATGGTGATGGTGAAGCCCGGCCTGCCCTATCTCGACATTGTCCGGCGCATCAAGGACGAATTCCAGGTCCCAACCTACGCCTACCAGGTCTCCGGCGAATACGCGATGATCAAGGCGGCCAGCGCCAATGGCTGGCTCGACGGAGACCGCGCGATGGTCGAAAGCCTGCTCGCGTTCAAACGGGCCGGCGCTGACGGCATCCTGACCTATTTTGCGCCCAAGGTTGCCGAAATGCTGGCTGAAAGAAAATAAGCGGCACGCGTCCTCACGCGGCGATGCGGGTTTGATGCTTGATGTGCAGCAGCAGTCGATCAACCCTTCGAGATGGGCGAATTCCATTTTTGAGGCGAACATTCGCACTGCTGCAGGAATAGCCAAAGGGCGCTTCACGTGTCGATGGCAAGCGGATCCCTCAGCTTTGCTGTCATCCCCTACTTGATCGGGGATCCAATTCAAGGTGCCACAGTATCCGGAAATGGTTGCATCGCCATATCGATTGCCGCAAGCACGTAATCTCAGCCGTCAGCTCTGCAACCAGTGGATCCCCCGATCAAGTCGGAGATGACACAGTCTTTGCGGTGACGGGATCGGACCAAACACTTTCGGCGGATCCACCGTTTCATCAAGCAACAAAGGGGCAGATTCATCTGCGGAATTTGCGTTTCCCCGCCACAATCCCCACATGTGCATCATCACTTTTTCGGGAGCCGCTTCATGTCAGCAGACATCTCCGCCGACTATGTCCGTCAGGATGTATTTGACCCAGTTCGCCATCCGGAACTCTTTGCGGGTGTGCGCAGCCGGCGGATCTTTGCCTTTTTCATCGATGTGATCGTGATTGCTTTGCTGACGTTCGGTGCGGGCATTTTGGTGTTCGTGCTGGGCGTGTTCACGCTCGGGCTCGGCTTTCTGCTTTATGGTATTCTTCCGGCAGCGGTTGCCCTGCTTTATGTAGCCTTCACGCTTGGAGGACCGCAGGCGTCAACGCTCGGAATGCGCGCCATGGGCCTTGAAATGCGTCTTTGGTACGGCGCCCGGCCCTATCCGCTGCTCGCCGCAGTCCATGCTCTGCTGTTCTGGTTTTCTGTCTCGCTGCTGACACCGCTGATCCTGCTGGTTGCTCTCTTTTCCGACCGCAAGCGCCTGCTCCATGACATCATCCTGGGCGTTGTCGTGATCAACTCTGCCTATCATCGACAGCATGTTTACGGGCAGGAGTAAACGAGAACGGTCGACGATCTCGTTGCATAAAGGTTTCAGTTAAGCAGCGCCAGAGACAGGTTGAGGACGCTCGCGAACCCCACCCAGGCGGCATAGGGCAGGAACAGAAGCGCCGAGACCCTGTCCGCCTGCCAGTTGGCCCAAACGAACAAAACGATCACCGCGACCATTGCAATGCTTACCGCCAAAGCCGTCCACAACAGATGCAGGGCAAAGAAGAGCGGTGACCAGAGCCAGTTGAGGCACATCTGGCCATACCAGAGATACATCGCGCTCGACTGCGGGGAACGCAAGAAGCACCGCCAGCCTGCAACTGCGATGGACAGGTAAAGCACCGTCCAGACGGGACCGAAGATCCAGTTGGGCGGGTTGAAGATAGGTTTATTGAGATCCTGGTACCAGCTTCCGGGCGCCGTCTGGATGCCGATGAAACTGCCCATTCCCAGGACAACAAGCACGAACAGCACAAGCAATGCCAGGGAACGCGGGCTGCGAAATTGCTCGGTCAAAACGCCTAACTTCCTGAAATTCAAGAGAACCGTACTGTGATGCCATCCGTCACACTTGTCCATAAATCGCTATCTGGCTCATAAGCCCTTTCAATGACCGAACCGCCTGTTTTAAACTGAGCGTTGGTCGAGTGTGGCCAAATGGCTTTGGGCAGGTGAATGCATTCCGTTGATATTGCGATGGCGCTAACCTTTGTGGTGATCGCGTCGACAGTCATCCTGTACGCCCTCGAGCGCTACCCAATCGAGACGGTTGCCCTCGGATCCGTGACCGCTTTCATTGTTATTTTTTCTATTCTTCCGGTGGAAACCCCGGACGGCAAGGACGTTACGACCGCGGATTTCCTGATGGGATTTGCAAATCCGGCGCTCGTGACCGTGATCTGCCTGTTGATTATTGGACAGGGTCTGTTTCAGACGGACGCGCTGGAAGGTCCAGCCAAGGCAATCGTCAGAATGACGCGCGGCAGGTCTGCATTCGCCACGATCCCCATCCTGCTCGTGGTGGCCGTTCTCAGCGCCTTTTTGAACAATACCCCGGTTGTCGTCATGTTCCTGCCGATCCTGACCGCGGTGGCTGCGACGGTCGGCCAGTCCCCTTCCCGGGTTTTGATGCCGCTCTCCTTCATTGCGATCCTCGGTGGCATGACCACGCTGATCGGCTCTTCCACCAATCTACTGGTCGCAAACTATGCTGCCCAGACATCCGACCTCAGACTAAGCTTTTTCAGCTTCACGCCGATCGGTCTGATGCTTGCCAGCGTTGGAGCGGTCTATGTTTTTTTCGTCATGCCGCACCTGATGACGGCACGCAAGACCATGGCGGAAGAGTTTCAGGCAACGTCCGGGAAACAGTTCATTGCCCAGATAGAAATCACATATGGACACCCCCTTGTTGGCGTCGAAGCCGTCTCGGGCATGTTCCCGAACCTCAAGGACATGACCGTCCGGCTGGTGCAACGGGGCCAGAAACCGCTATTGCCGCCGTTTGAGAACGTGGTCCTGTCACCCGGTGACACGGTCATCGTCGCTGCGACCAGAACGGCCCTTGCCAATGCGCTGGCGCGCCGGCAACCGCTGATGGAAACCGAGGCTGAAAACAACAGCGCCGGCCGCGATCAACAGGCTGCTCAGCCGGGCTCCATCAGTCTCGCCGAAGTGGTTGTTGCGCCCGCATCAAGACTGATGGGCAGGACCTTGCCGCAATCCGGATTTTACACCGACACCGGCTGTCTGGTCATGGGTATCCAAAGACGCAGCCGCATGCCCCGCATGGCCATGAACGACATACGCATGGAAGCAGGCGACGTTCTGCTGGTTGCCGGAAACGAAGACGAAATCGCACGGCTGCGGGGCAATCGCGACGTCCTGCTTCTGGACTGGTCGACTGCGGAAGTGCCGAGGCGGCGCTACGCGCCACGAGCCCTCGCGATCTTTGCCTGCGTCGTCGTGCTTGCCGCGTCCGGACTGGTTCCGATTGTCTCGGCGGCGATCGGTGGAACCTTTGCAATGATTGCAACAGGCTGCCTCAACATCCGGCAGGCCATGCGTGCCATTGACAGCCGGATTTTCATGCTGGTCGGTGCCTCGCTGGCCGCTGCCGTTGCTCTGGAGGCAACCGGCGGGGCAACGGCGATCGCAGCCGGTCTGGTCCACATGCTGCAGGGCGCGTCAGCCGCCACGGTTCTGTCCGCCCTCTTCTTTCTCGTGATGGTTCTGACCAACTTCCTGTCCAACAACGCCGCCGCCGTCCTGTTCACGCCGATCGCCATCAATCTGGCAGAGCAGATCGGCCAGCCTCCGGAGGCATTTGTCGTCTGCCTGATCATCGCGGCAAACACGTCTTTCGCGACACCTGTCGGTTATCAGACCAACTTGATTGTCATGGGGCCGGGGCACTACCGGTTCATCGACTTCATCCGGGCTGGTGCACCGCTGGCAATTATTTTATGGTTGACCTTCTCTATGGTCGCGCCATGGTACTATGGGATGTAGAAAAGCTTTGAGCTATCGCGGGACAACACGGTGACACGGCACCCCACAGATCATCCGCAATTCTATCTGACCGCGCCAGCGCCCTGTCCCTATCTGGACGGCAAGCAAGAACGCAAGGTGTTCACGCACCTTGTTGGCCACGGCGCCCCGGCCCTCAACGAGGTGCTGACCCAGGGCGGCTTCCGGCGCAGCCAGAACATTGCCTATCGTCCGGCCTGCGAGCAGTGCCAGGCCTGCATATCGGTGCGCGTCCGCGTCAACGATTTCAAATGGAGCAAATCCCTCAAACGGGTGTGGAAAGCCGGAGCAGACATTGTCGGCGCAAGGCTGCCCGCAAGCCCGTCGGCGGAGCAGTATGATCTGTTCAGGGACTATCTCCAGGCACGCCACGAAGACGGCGGCATGACGGAAATGAGCGTTCTCGACTACGCCATGATGGTCGAAGATACCCACGTTGAGACACTCGTGATCGAATACAGGCGGCGCGGGCCGGACAGTTTCGTCACCGGAAACGGCGAAGGACCGCTCCTGGGCGTCGCGCTCAGCGACCAGCTGTCAGACGGCCTTTCGATGGTCTATTCGTTCTACGATCCCGATTATGCAGGTACGACGCTCGGAACCTACATGATCCTTGACCACATCGAACGCGCCCGAAAACTGCGCCTTCCTTACGTCTATCTTGGATACTGGGTCGAAGGGTCGGCGAAGATGGCCTACAAGGCGCGCTTCAAACCGCAGGAACACCTCGGCCCGAACGGATGGGCCGTCGTGGAGGCAGACACGTCAGCGGGCAGCGACACTTAAAGTCTGTGTCTTCAATCGTCAGCTGTCCGGAATGTGGCTTCGGATTTTCTCAAAAACGTCACGAAACATCTGCTCGGTCAGCCGACCGGTGTTGGTGTTGTAACGCGAGCAGTGATAGCTGTCGAAAAGTGAGAATTCGAAGCCGTCAAGCGGATACTCGGCGCCATGCCCGAACTTGTAGTCCGCTCGCCTCAGCTCAAGGGCCGACAAAAAGGTATCATGGGCAATCCGGCCCAGTGCCAGCACCGCACGAATGGACGGATTGGCCGCAAGAGTTGAAAGCAGATAAGGCCGGCAGGTCCTGATTTCAGGTCCGGTCGGCTTGTTTTGTGGCGGGAGGCACCGCACAGCGTTGGTGATCATTGCGTCTTTCAGGCGCAGACCGTCGTCGGGACGCGCCTGATAGGCCCCCTCCGCAAATCCGAAATCCAGCAGCGTCTTGTACAAAAGATCGCCGGCATAGTCCCCGGTGAACGGACGTCCGGTGCAGTTGGCGCCTTTCATCCCAGGGGCGAGGCCGATCACGAGCAATCGCGGTGCCTCCGACGTGAACGAAGGCACCGGAGCGTTATGCCAGTCCGGGAAGGTTTCCTTCAGCTCTTCGCGCAAGGCGACGAGCCTTGGGCAGTCCGGACAATCCAAAGGCGGATCTACCGGCCCGTAATTTCCCTCAAGAACTGACATTTTTGAGACTTAGTAGTCCTCGTCCTCATCTTCGTCATCGTCGACTTGCGACGACATTTGCGGACGCACTGGCCTTTCGGACGGATCACGGCCGATCTTGTTGGCAAGGCTTGCCAGGTCGATGAAGTGGTCGGCCTGACGGCGCAGATCGTCGGCGATCATCGGCGGCTGCGTTTTCAGTGTGGACACCACACTGACCTTGCGGCCTTTGCGCTGAAGTGCCTCGACGAGCGACCGGAAGTCGCCGTCGCCGGAGAACAGGACGACATGGTCCACGGATTCCACAAGCTCCATGGCATCGACTGCAAGCTCGATGTCCATGTTGCCCTTGACTTTCCGTCTTCCGGCGCTGTCCACGAATTCCTTCACCGGCTTGGTGATGACCTTGTAGCCGTTGTAGTCCAGCCAGTCGATCAGCGGGCGGATGGACGAGTATTCCTGATCCTCGATCAGCGCGGTGTAATAGTACGCGCGCAAAAGGTATGCCTGTCCCTGGAACTCTTTCAACAGCCGTTTGTAATCGATATCAAATCCGATTGCTTTTGCCGTCGAATACAAGTTGGCTCCATCAATAAACAGGGCAACTTTTTCTCGAGCGTCAAACATATTATTTGAAACCTTTCCGAGTTAAATGCGACGTCAAATGCGAGCAAGAAAGAGCTCGGCTCCCGCAGCCAAACCCGGTTTGTCGACCACTTAATCAACGCATTTTGCTGAGAAGACTTTTAACGTATGCCGCCGCTTCACTCAGCTTATTGTTTTCTTTTTCCTGCAGACCCTGATGATTCTTATAGGTCCGGCTTAGTGCCCTACACCATAATATTGGGCCGCCGCAATGCAAAAGCGAGCGCCTGCTGAAAAAAATCGATAAAATCTCAGCACAAAGTAGTGTCTACCTCTGTAATCTGACAAGGGGTTGCTTTTTCCAAGTCTGATCACTATACGCTGGTTTTTCAAGTTCCTTTAGCCTATGGAGACGTCGAATGGCGCGCGTGACCGTCGAGGACTGCATCGACAAGGTCGAAAACCGGTTTGAGCTGGTGCTGCTTGCTGCGCATCGCGCTCGCATGATCTCAAGCGGTTCTCCGCTGACAATTGACCGCGACAACGACAAGAACCCTGTCGTCGCGCTGCGTGAGATCGCCGAGCAGACTGTCAGCCCGGAAGACATGAAAGAAGACCTGATCCACTCGCTTCAGAAGTTTGTTGAAGTGGATGAGCCTGAAGCGGAAGCCGTGCCGGTTGTTCCGTCTGCCAATCAGCATCAGGTGACGCAGGTCAACGCTGTGGACGACAGCGCTGTAGAATTCGACCGCATGTCTGAAGAAGACCTGCTGCGCGGTCTGGAAGGTCTGGTGCCGCCGGAGCGGACCGACGACATTTGATTTTTCGTCCTTATCCCGTCTGAGACGCGACCTCAATATTATCGCGTTTCAGGCGGATTTTCTTTATCCGGCTGACGTTTCAGCCGGTTGCCGGGGTCGGTTGCGGCCATGATGCGTCAGTACGAACTCGTCGAACGGGTTACGCGTTACAATCCGGAAGCCGACGAAGCCTTGCTCAACAAGGCATATGTCTACGCCATGCAAAAACATGGCTCGCAGATGCGCGCATCCGGCGATCCCTACTTCTCACATCCTCTCGAAGTTGCTGCAATTCTCACCGACTTGCGTCTGGACGACGCGACGATTGCGGTCGCCCTACTTCACGACACGATCGAGGACACCGACGCAACTCGCGCGGAAATCGACTCCCTGTTCGGCGAGGAAATCGGCAAGCTGGTCGAGGGGCTGACGAAAATCAAGCGGCTCGACCTTGTGTCCCAAAAGGCAAAGCAGGCGGAGAACTTCCGCAAACTTCTGCTTGCGATTGCCGACGACGTCCGTGTTCTCCTCGTGAAGCTGGCCGATCGACTGCACAACATGCGCACGCTCGGGCACATGCCGCAGCACAAGCGCGGCCGCATCGCCGAAGAGACGATGGAGATCTATGCGCCACTTGCGGGTCGCATGGGCATGCATGACATGCGCGAAGAGTTGGAAGACATTTCCTTCCACACACTCAATCCGGAAGCATACGAGACCATCACCGACCGGCTTGCGGATCTGCGCGAAAAGAACCGTGACCTGATTGCAGACATTGAAACCACGCTGACCGAACGCCTCAGCGAACGGGGCATGGCTGCGGTCGTCATGGGACGGGAGAAGCGCCCCTACTCCATTTTCCGGAAGATGCAGCGCAAGGCGATCGGTTTCGAGCAGCTTTCCGACATTTACGGGTTCCGGGTCACGGTCGGGACCGTCGAGGCGTGCTACAGGGTCCTCGGGGTCATTCATACCACCTGGCCGACGGTTCCAGGCCGGTTCAAGGACTACATCTCGACCCCGAAGCAAAATGACTACAAGTCGATCCACACCACGATCGTCGGTCCCTCGCGTCAAAGGGTCGAGCTGCAGATCCGCACCACGTCAATGAACCGCGTCGCCGAATACGGCATTGCGGCCCATGCGCTCTACAAGGATGGCGAGTTCGGTGGCCGCAACATTGCACGTCACACGGAAGACTGCCGCGCCTTTGAATGGCTGCGGCGGACGACAGAACTGCTTGCCCAGGGCGACACACCGGAAGAATTCCTTGAAAACACCAAGCTGGAACTCTTCCACGATCAGGTGTTCTGTTTCACCCCAAAGGGCAGACTGATTGCGCTCCCGCGCGGTGCGACGCCGATCGATTTTGCCTATGCCGTTCATACCGGTATCGGCAACACCTGTGTGGGCTGCAAGATCAACGGCAAGATCATGCCGCTCGTGACCGAACTTCACAATGGCGACGAGGTGGAGATCATCCGTTCGCCGGCGCAAACGCCGCCGCCTGCCTGGGAGGCTATTGCGGTCACCGGCAAGGCTCGGGCCGCCATCCGTAGGGCGACGCGTGAATCCGTGCGCAAACAGTACGGTGCCTTGGGCGAACACATTCTCAAACGTGCATTCGCGCGGGCCGACAAAGCTTTTTCGGAAGATCTGCTGGAAGCAATCCTCAGTGAGCATCACCAGTCGAGCGTTGCCGATCTTCTGGCTGCCGTCGGCAGAGGCGATCTTAGCGCGCAATTGGTTCTGAAATCTGCACATCCGGACTACCAGGATGAGAGGGTCGCTGTCACCGGACCGCCCATGGAAGAGGGCTGGTTCGGCCTGAAAAAGGGACATGGCCTGAAATTCAGGATCCCTCCCGGCGAGCTTGAGGACCGAAAGGCAAACTCCGGTGAGGAGGCCGAAATCGGTGAAGGCCCGGCACTGCCTATCAGAGGGCTTTCGGGCGACATTCCGGTCAGTTTCGCACCTGACGGAGGCGCTGTGCCCGGCGACCGGATCGTTGGCATCTTGACCCCGTCTGAAGGACTGACCATTTATCCGATACAATCGCCGTCACTGAAGGAATTCGATGACCAGACCGAACGCTGGGTCGACGTGCGCTGGGACATCGACGTCAACAACCCCGAGCGGTTTCCGGCGCGCCTTGATATCTCGGCTGCCAATGAACCGGGCTCACTTGCAGCAATTGCTCAGGTCATCGGTGAAAACAGCGGCAACATCGACAACGTGAAAATGGTTCAACGGGCACCGGACTTCCACCAAATGCTCATTGATCTGGAAGTATGGGACCTGAAACATCTCAATCGAATAATCAACCAATTGCGTTCCAAGCCTAATGTTTCAAGCGTCAGCCGGGTAAACGGCTAGGTTTGGTAACGACTAAGAGGATTGTCTTTCATGACCCGCGATGACGTTTTGTCTATTTTCCGTGAAGCCGGCGCAATACTGGAAGGGCACTTTATCCTGACTTCCGGTCTGCGCAGCCCGGTTTTTCTTCAAAAGGCGCGGGTGTTCATGTATCCGGACAAGACCGAACGACTGTGCAGCGCCTTGGCAGACAAGATCAGGGAGGCCGGTCTCGGGCAGATCGACTATGTCGTGTCCCCTGCCCTTGGCGGACTGATCCCGGGTTATGAAACCGCCCGCCACCTGGAAATCCCGGCAATGTGGGTGGAACGCGAAGACGGTGAATTCCGCCTGCGCCGTTTCGAGATGCCGCAAGGAGCGCGGGTTGTGGTCGTGGAAGACATCGTCACAACAGGCCTGTCAAGCCGCGAGACGGTAACCTCGTTGAAAGCTCTTGGTGCTGAAGTCCTCGGTGTGGCCTGCCTGATTGACCGGTCCGGTGGCGAAGCCGATGCATCGGTTCCGATCATCGCACTGGCCGAATACAAGGTGCCGGCCTACGAACCGGACAATCTGCCGCCGGAACTGGCCGCCCTGCCGGCGGTCAAACCGGGGAGCCGCGGATTGAGCTGAACAACAAAAACGTAGCAGGGCTGAAACACATTCATGCTGTTCCAACGCAGAGATAGGCCATCGCGCATTGAGCGCTTGCGCGTCGCCGTTTGGCCTCGGAACAGCTGGGCGCGGTCGACCCGGTATTTCGGCAAGAGAGTGCTTAGGCTTACAGCCACACCGCACGCAATCGCGGTAGGTTTCGCCGCCGGAGCCTTCGCGTCTTGCACACCCCTGGTCGGGTTTCATTTTCTGACAGGATTTGCCCTTGCCTACATTGTGCGCGGAAACCTGATCGCATCCGCGCTCGGCACATCGATCGGCAATCCGCTGACCTTCCCGTTCATCTGGGCCTTCACCTTCAAGATCGGTCAGTGGATCCTGCACGGACGGGCTCCCAAAACCGATGCTCACCACGTGCATCAGCAATTCCAGGAGGGCCTTTTTGAAAAATCGTTCGACGCCCTGTGGCCTATGCTCAAGCCCATGTTTATCGGCGCCGTTCCGCTCGGTCTTGTCGTCGGATCGGTGTCCTATGTGATCGTCTATAAAAGCGTTGAAGTCTACCAGCGCCGCAGAAAACAGACGCTTGCCAAAAAGGGCAAACACCCCTACGCGCAGCCCACATCTACGATGGAAGAAGACCGCAGCGCTTGAGTTTCGCGGCCCGGGACCCACTTTAGGATTGATGGGTTCTGACCCGAGGATACTGACCCATAAAGCTGAGAAGTCTAAAAAAAGGGCTCTAATCCAGATGATCTTGGGCATTGGCAGCGACCTGATCGACATTCGTCGAATCGAAAAAACCCTCGAACGTTTCGGCGACAGGTTCACAAACAGAGTTTTTACCGAAATTGAAAAAGCGAAATCCGACAGGCGCAAGCTGCGCGCGGCGTCTTACGCCAAGCGTTTCGCCGCAAAGGAAGCCTGTTCCAAGGCTCTTGGCAGCGGGATCCGCATGGGTGTCGCCTGGCGGGAAATGGGTGTCGTCAACCTGCCTTCAGGAAAACCGACGATGTCGCTCACAGGCGGCGCTGCGCAGCGACTTGCCGGTATGACGCCAGAGGGCTTCATAACGACCATCGACCTCACGATCACGGACGATTTTCCACTGGCGCAGGCATTCGTCGTGATATCCGCCTGGCCTCAGGATTGGCCATTGCCGCCATCAACAGGCCCTGCTTGAGCCCATTGCCAACTGCATCGCTTGCTGCATTGCTTCCAACGGCGTGAACCGCTAAGAGTTTCGCTCGGTGGCGGCCATGCGGAGCAGGACCGCAAAAACGTACTTTAAGGGATATTATGAGCGTGTCGGAAAACAAGAAGGATAACGAAGGCGGTCTTTACGAGACACTGAAGGTCGTCGTCCAGGCACTGTTGCTTGCCCTCATTGTCAGGACGTTCCTGTTTCAGCCGTTCAATATCCCGTCCGGGTCCATGAAAGACACGTTGCTCATCGGCGACTATCTGTTCGTGTCGAAATACAGCTACGGCTATTCCCGGTATTCGTTCCCGTTCGGACTGGTCCCCTTTTCAGGAAGGGTTTGGGCTGCGGAACCCCAGCGCGGTGACGTTGCCGTGTTCAAACTGCCGACCGATACCTCCATCGACTATATCAAGCGCGTGATCGGTTTGCCTGGCGATACCGTGCAGGTTCGCGACGGTGTCGTCTATATCAACGACGAACCGGTCAAAAGAGAACGGATCGACGACTATATCGAGACCTCTGCTTCTGGAGCCGTCCGGCGCGTGCCTCGCTTCAGGGAAACGCTGCCAAACGGTGTTTCATACGATACGCTCGACCTGACGACACGTGGGCAACTGGACAACACACGTGTTTTCGAGGTGCCGGAAGGCCATTATTTCATGATGGGCGACAACCGCGACAACTCCGTTGACAGCCGCGTTCTGTCCAAGGTGGGTTACGTTCCATTCGAGAACTTCATGGGCCGCGCCGAAATTCTGTTCTTCTCGATCGAGGAAGGCACGCCTGCCTACTATATCTGGACATGGCCGTGGACAGTGCGCTGGAACCGGATCGGAAAAACGCTCTGAGTCAGACCGGCTCGGGGCGTAAACAGGCGCATGACACAGAAACAAAAACAAAACGCGGTTTCGAGCCTGAAGGCGGCCTTGCACTATGAATTCAAGGACCTGGAACTGCTGCGCACCGCGCTGACACATGCCAGCGCTTTGTCACCGTCTGAAACCGTTGCCGGCAGCTATCAGCGGCTTGAATTTCTGGGTGACCGGGTGCTCGGCCTTGTGATCGCCTCCATGCTGCATGCCCATTTCCCCAAGGCGGATGAAGGCGAGCTCGCACGGCGTTTCAATCATATGGTCAAGCGTGAAACCTGCGCCGAAATCGCACAGGAACTCGGCGTCGGCGACGCCATGCGGATCGGCTTGGCGGAAGCGCAAACAGGCGGCCGCAAGAAATCAGCGCTTTTGGCCGATATCTGTGAAGCTGTGATCGCGGCCATCTATCTCGACGGTGGTTTTGAAGCCGCGGAAAGCTTCGTCAAGCGCCTTTGGGAACCGCGTATGCTATCCTGGACCGGCCCGCTCCGCGATGCCAAGACAACGCTGCAGGAGTGGGCGCAGTCCAAAAGCCTGCCGACACCGCGCTACGAGGTGAGCGCGCGCGAGGGCCCGGATCATGCGCCCAATTTTACGGTCTCGGTGATTGTGCAAGGGCTGACACCCGGAGAGGGGCAAGGCGGTTCGAAACGCATCGCAGAACAAAATGCTGCCGAAGCGGTTCTTCGCCGCGAAGGCGTCTGGAAGGAATAACGGTCAATTGAGCGACGAAAACGACCCTGGCGATCCGCGCGACGAGGATGACGGCTTTGTACCACCGTCGGGACGGTTCGATATGCCTTTGCCTGAACCCTTGCCTGAGATGCCCGGTGGAACAAAGGCCGGTTTCATCGCGCTGATCGGCGCACCAAATGCCGGCAAGTCCACGCTCATAAACCAGCTTGTCGGCACCAAGGTTTCCATTGTGACGCACAAGGTGCAGACAACCCGATCCATTGTGCGCGGTGTCGCCATGCATGGTTCGGCGCAGCTCGTGTTCATCGATACGCCCGGGATCTTCAAGCCGAAACGCCGCCTTGACAGGGCGATGGTCGATACCGCCTGGGGCGGTGCGCGCGACGCGGACGTAATTGCCCTTCTGATTGACGCCCGCAAGGGCATCGACGAGGAAGCAGAGAATATTCTCAAGCGGCTGAAAAGCCAGCCTGCCCCCAAGGTGTTGATCCTTAACAAGACTGATGTCGCGAAACGGGAAAAACTCCTCGATCTGGCGCAGAAGGCCAATGAGTATCTGCATTTTGAACAGACCTTCATGATCTCCGCGCTGACAGGAGACGGCACCGCGGCCATTCTCGATCACTTCGCCGCGAAAGTTCCGGAAGGGCCGTGGCTTTACCCTGACGATCAGCCGTCCGATCTGCCACTACGCATACTGGCCGCAGAAATCACCCGCGAGAAACTGTTCGAGCGGCTGCATCAGGAACTGCCCTATATTTCGACAGTTGAAACCGAGCAGTGGCAGAGCCGCAAAGACGGATCCGCCCGCATTGAGCAGACGATCTATGTGGAGCGGGACAGCCAGAAAAGCATCGTCCTTGGCAAGGGCGGCCAGACGATCAAGGCGATTTCGAAAGCCGCCCGGGAAGAGCTTGCAGAGATCATCGAAGCCCCCGTGCATCTGTTCCTGTTCGTGAAGGTGCGCGGAAACTGGGCCGACGATCCGGAACGTTACAAGGAAATGGGTCTCGAATTTCCTAAGTGATTGGGGTCAGGACGTTTGGAATGGAATAGCCGCGGCGTGGTTCTGACCACCCGCAAACACGGCGAAAACGATATCATTCTGGAGGTCATGACACTCGATCACGGCCGGCACCTCGGCCTTGTCCGCGCTGGCCGCTCGCAACGCAACCGGCCCTTGCTGCAGCCTGGCAACGAATTGGCTCTGACCTGGAAGGCTCGTCTTTCGGAACACCTGGGCGTATATCAGTTCGAGGCGGAAAACCTGCGCGCAGCCAATCTCATGAATTCCGGTGTCGGACTTGCCAGCGTGCAGCATCTCGCATTTCTGCTCCGCTTGCTGCCTGAGCGGCACCCCTATCCCCGGCTTTATGATGCGTTGAACGTTGTCCTGGAGCATCTCGACGCGCCAGACGCAGCTGCCGCCGTGCTGATCCGTTTCGAGCTGGAATTACTCAAAGACCTGGGAACCGGTCTCGACCTGTCGTCCTGTGCGGCGACCGGGCAAACGGAAGATCTTGTTTATGTCTCGCCCAAGTCGGCGCGCGCTGTGAGCCGGGAAGCGGGCCTTCCCTACCATGAGCGGCTTCTACCGCTTCCGTCCTTTCTGGTGGAAGGACAGAGACAGGCCGGGAGTGAATTGACCTGGGTTGACGTGAGCGAGGGTTTTGAGCTGACCAGCCACTTCGTCACACGCTATCTACAAGAGCGCGGTCACAGAGACGGCGGGACGAGAACACAACTCCTTGCGGCTCTTGAAAAGCGCTACAAAGAGGCGTTTCCCTGGAATTTTCAGCCCTAGATCAATCCAGACCCGGTTTCATGGAGCGCCAGACAAATCGCCTCGACGGTCCGGAAAAATAAACGTGAGAAGCGACCCCGATGAGGTTTTCAGCAGGAATATAGCCTATGCGGGCCAGAACGCGGCTATCAATGGAATTGTCCCTATTGTCGCCGAGCACAAAATAGTGCCCCTCGGGAACAAGGTATTCTCGCGTGTCATCGAGCATACCGCTTTCTGTGAGATCCAGCGTTTCATAGTGGACGCCGTTCGGGAGCGTTTCTTGGTAGCGGGCAACTGAAGTGCTTCCGTTTGTCCTGGAGTGGTCACTGTAATCATCCAGGCGTTCGCGCAATATTGGCTCGCCGTTAATGTGCAGCAGCCCCGCCTTCATCTGAATCGTTTCCCCCGGAAGGCCGACAACACGCTTGACGTAGTCAATCGGAGGGTCGGTTGGCGCCTTGAACGTGACAACATCGCCGCGTCTCACCTGTACACGCGGCATCTGGTCAGGACTGTAAGTGCGCAAAATCTCGTCAAACGGAAACGACACCGGAATTTGGACGTAGAAGCGATCGCCAATTTCAAGCGTTGGTTTCATGCTTCCCGATGGAGAAGAAAACGCCTTCAACCTGTCCGCCGACGCATTGAACCAGATATATCCGGTATCAGCTCCGACAGTTGCGAGTGCCAAAAGAAACGGCAGTCCCAAAGAGTACAATTTCAGTTTCAAGTTTTTGCTCGCACGAAAATGCTTCCGTTCAGGATCGGGACGTATGCATTAAAGCCCGAACCGGGGTGACAACCAACCAATTTTTGACGACGGTAAAAATGACACGGGCGCAAACGGGTGTATCAAGCACATCGGGTGACCTTGCCTCCGACCCACCGGTTCGGATCGGTGCTCTTTCTGCCCCGCACGCGCGGCAAAATAGTTGAAATCCGTTGAAAATCTGCCGTTTTGGTCGCTGATCCCATGCTCACGAATTGCGTGGACGAGCCGAAGCAGTTAGCTAACAGATATGGGAAAAGAGACGACACCACCTCCGAGCGGCATTGAAGGGATTAACCTGCGGGAAGCGTTGGAAGAACGCTATCTCGCCTATGCGCTCTCAACGATCATGCATAGAGCCTTGCCGGATGTCCGCGACGGACTGAAACCGGTGCACAGACGGCTGCTCTACGCGATGCGCCTGTTGAAACTGGACCCGGGGGCCGGGTTCAAGAAATGCGCGCGTGTGGTTGGCGACGTCATCGGTAAGTACCATCCGCATGGTGATCAGGCCGTTTACGACGCCCTGGTTCGTCTTGCTCAGGACTTTGCTCAGCGCTACCCGCTGATCGACGGCCAGGGCAACTTCGGCAATGTCGATGGCGATAACGCGGCAGCCATGCGCTACACCGAAGCACGCATGACCGATACGGCAAAGCGGCTGCTCGATGGGTTGGACGAAAATGCCGTCGATTTCCGCGAAACCTATGACGGTGAAGACAAGGAACCGATCGTCCTTCCCGGAGGATTTCCGAACCTTCTGGGCAATGGCTCTTCGGGGATTGCCGTGGGCATGGCGACATCCATACCGCCACACAATGCCTATGAGCTTTGTCAGGCCTGCCTCCATCTGATCAAGAACCCGAAGGCCGAGGTCGACGAACTGCTTGAATTCATCAAGGGTCCGGATTTTCCGACCGGTGGACTGCTGGTTTCCGATCAGGGCTCGATCCGCGAAGCCTATGCGACAGGGCGTGGCAGTTTCCGGGTTCGCGCACGCTGGGAAGTCGAGGATCACGGCCGCGGCCAGTGGTCGATCGTCGTCACCGAGATCCCCTATCAGGTTCAAAAATCGCGTCTGATCGAGAAGATCGCCGAATTGCTGACCGCCCGCAAACTGCCTTTGCTGGACGATGTGCGTGATGAGTCGGCCGAAGATATCCGCATCGTTCTCGTTCCACGCTCACGCAATGTCGACGCCAACCTGTTGATGGAATCCCTGTTCAAGCTGACCGACCTGGAAAACCGGTTCTCGTTGAACATGAACGTCCTGTCGATGGGCAAGGTGCCCATGGTGATGGGTGTGAAACAGGTGCTGCGGGAGTGGCTTGACCACCGCAAGGAAGTCCTGATCCGCCGCTCCGAACACCGGCTGGGACAAATCAACCATCGGCTCGAGGTTCTGGAAGGCTATCTGATTGCCTATCTGAACCTTGACGAGGTCATCCGGATCATCCGCGAGGAAGATGATGCCAAGGCGGAGTTGATCAGAACGTTTGAACTGACCGACGTTCAGGCCGAAGCGATCCTCAACATGCGGCTCAGATCTCTGCGCAAGCTGGAAGAGCTGGAAATCCGCAAGGAGCACGAAAAGCTCACCGACGAAAAGGACGAGCTCACCAAGTTGCTTGGGTCAGACGGCCGTCAGTGGACCAAGATTTCCAAGGAAATCGTCGAAATTTCAAAAGTCTATGGTCCTGAAACGGATATCGGCCGACGCCGGACGGACAAGTCGGAAGCGCCAGAAGCCGATCTGGTCGACATCCAGCAGGCCATGATCGAAAAGGAACCGATCACAGTCATCATTTCCGAAAAGGGGTGGATCCGCGCCCTCAAAGGGCATCAGAGCGACCTGTCCACGCTGTCTTTCAAGCAGGGGGACAAACTGAAACTGTCTTTCCACGCGGAGACGACGGACAAGATCCTCATCTTTTCAACGGGCGGAAAGTTCTTCACGCTCGGCGCGGACCGCCTGCCCGGGGGGCGCGGACACGGTGAACCGATCCGCTTGATGGTCGAGATGGACGAAGCCCAGGATGTGGTCAATGCTTTTGTCCACAAGCCCGGCCGCAACCTGCTTTTGTCCAACAACGAAGCCAGAGGCTTTGTCGTTTGCGAGGACGACGTGATTGCCAACACCCGCAAGGGCAAACAGGTGCTCAACCTTACCGCGCCGGCGGAAGCTGCGCTGTGTGTCGAGGCAACCGGCGACCATGTCGCAATCATTGGCGAAAACCGGAAGCTGCTGGTGTTCCCGCTTGCACAAGTTGCCCAGATGGCGCGCGGGCGCGGCGTCCGCCTGCAACGCTACCGGGATGGCAATATCTCCGATATCCGGGTCTTTGGAAGCGCCGAAGGATTGACCTGGACGGACAGTTCCGGGCGCAGTTTTACGCGCACGCTTGAGGAATTGGCCGACTGGCGCGGTGACCGCGGACAGGCGGGCCGCCTGCCTCCGACTGGCTTCCCGCGGTCCAACAAGTTCGGCCCGGGCTCGCTTTAAGTCAGCTCCTGGCCCTTGCGGCAGTTAGCTGCCGCCAAGCGCCCGGTGTCATTCCAAATGCGCGCTTGAAGTGCCTTGTCATGTGGCTTTGGTCGGAAAAACCGCTGTCCAATGCGACGTCCGCAAGAGGTTTCCCAAGCAAAAGCAATTGCTTAACATGCGCGAGCCGACGCATCAGAAGGTAGCGGTGCGGGCTTGTCCCGTAGGCCCGTTTGAACTGCCGGGACAAGGTGAAGCGATCGAGATTTGCCAGTTGTTCGAGATCGTTCACCGTTATGGGATCTTTGAAACTCTCCTTGATGAAATCGGTGCATAGCCGGAGCGCTCGCCAGTTCAACACGCCGGCACTGGCACCACCGTTTCCTCCAAGCCTGCCAAGGGCGCTCGCAAGTCCGGCCAAAAGCGAACTGCGCTTCAGGTCGCCCATTTCAACGTCGATGTCTTCAAGACAATCAATGAGGATCTTCTGCAATCGCGGGTCGGTGGAAACGGGATCGGCAAGATGAGGCAGGCTGGTGACGCCTGTTGTCTCAAGAGCTGCCTGAATGTCTTCCGGCTGCACATAAATCATGCGGTACTGCAAACCGCTCTCTGTTCCGGCGCCGCCGTCATGCAGTTCATCGGGATGAATGACGATGATTTGTCCGGGCAGCGATGCGTGCACCTGGCCACGATAGCTGAAGGTTTGAACACCACGCAGCGTCAGACCGATTGCATAGGTGTCGTGCCGGTGCGGGTCGAACCCATTGCCCCGAAAACGAGCTTCTATCCGCTCGATCTTGTCTTCGACGGGCGCAATCCGGATTGAGTCCGTACCCGCTGTGCACAAACGTTCAAGACACCGTTCCTCTTCAGGCGCATTGCTTGGTCGAACCCTTACAGATCTCGTTCCTTTCGTGGAGTTCGCGCTCATGTTCGATACCAAATTCGTCATTGTCGTCCGTGAAGACCTGGCCGTCTGGCAAAAACTGAATGTCACAGCGTTTCTGTCGACGGGCGTTGCCGCAGCCAAGCCGGAGCTTATCGGTGAGGCTTATCGCGACGCGGCAGGAAACAGCTATCACTCCATGAGCGTCCAACCAATCATCATTCTGAGCGCAGACACGGATCTCATTAAGAAAGTCCACCAGCGAGCGCTGCAAAGAGACGTCGCATCAAGTCTTTACATCGAAGAGATGTTTACGACGGGACACGACAGGGCCAATCGGGAGATATTCGGGACGTTTTCTCCCGAAAATGCAGCTGTTGTTGGCATCGCGTTTCATGCCGACAAGAAAGTCGCCGACAAGATCACCAAAGGCGCACGCATGCATGCGTGATCGTCTCCGTCAATTCGTGCAATTTTCCAAGATGTCCCTCTCGACGGATGGTGCCATTCTGGGCAATCTGTGAGGTGTACGAGGCAGGGGAAAACATGATCGGTTCGTTTACGTTCAATACAAGCCAGCGCATCGTTTTTGAGAACGGCGCGGCCGACAAGATCGATCAGCATGCCGCATTCTGCCTGGGGCCGCGCCCCTTCCTCGTTACTGATCCAGGCATTGTTTCACTTGGTCTCGTTGACGGAGCGGAAGACGCCCTTTCGCGGGCTGGGTCTCACGTCGGCAAGTACTCCGAGGTCGTTGCCGATCCACCCAGATCCCTAATTGAGCAGGCACTCGAAGAGGCGAAAGTCCACGGGGCGACGTCTATCATCGGTTTCGGAGGCGGGTCTTCACTCGATGTTGCCAAACTCGTCGCGCTTTTGGCTGGAAGCGGCGAAGACCTTGATAATGCTTGGGGTATTGGCAATGCGATAGGACCTCGCCTACCGCTTGTTCTTGTCCCCACAACCGCTGGAACCGGTTCGGAAGTCACCCCGATCTCGATCATCACCGTTGGTGAGGAGGAAAAACGCGGCGTAGTCTCACCTCTCCTTCTGCCGGACTTGGCCATCCTGGATCCGCTTTTGACGTTGGGCCTTCCTGGCCCCGTCACCGCGGCCACCGGGATCGACGCCATGGTGCATGCCATCGAGGCGTATGCCTCGAAATCAGAGAACAACAATCCCGTTTCCAGAACTCTTGCGATCGAGGCGTTGCGCCTGCTTGGCGCGAACATAGAAACCGCGGTGTTCTCGCCGGCAAACGAAGACGCCAGGAGCGCGATGTTGCTCGGCTCGATGCTGGCCGGGATGGCATTTGCGAACTCACCTGTTGCTGCAGTTCATGCCCTTGCCTATCCGCTCGGAAGCTCGTTCCACATTCCGCACGGGCTATCAAACGCGCTGGTCCTGCCTCATATTCTGAAATTCAACAATTCACATGCAGCAGACACATATGCCGAGATCGCGCCGCATCTGTTCCCCGATCTGTCAGCAACCGGCGATCCGGCCCTGAGAGCTGAGGAATTTGCAGACCGGCTGGCGGGCCTCTCTCGCAAGCTCGGACTTCAAACCCGGCTAAGCGATGTTGGAATTGCCGAAGAACACCTTCCGAAACTGGCCAGTGACGCCATGAAACAGACGCGCCTTCTGGTTAACAATCCAAGGGAATTGACAGAAGAAGACGCCTTGGAAATCTACAAGGCCGCCCTATGAATTCCACAAGTTATCCACAGGCTGTGCGCCCATATCCACTTTCGAAGTCCGACTTCAGAGCGTTTCAAACAATCCCCACCCGGTGGATGGATGTGGACATCTACGGACACGTCAACAACGTGCAGTATCTGAGCTTTTTTGATACTGCCGTAAACGGCTGGTATGTCGCCAATGGCTTGCTTGAGCCGCGGAAGAGCTCCGAAATCTTTCTCGTTGTTGAAACCGGCTGCAACTACTTTGCCGAGTTAACATTTCCAACCGTCGTTTCTGCGGGTCTGCGAATCGAGAAACTTGGCTCCAGCTCTGTGGTTTTTCGGGTAGGATTATTTGCCGGCAAAGAAACTGAAACAGCCGCGCACGGGCGCTTCGTTCATGTGCTCGTAGACAGGGAATCCCGCCGTCCAGTCCCCATTTCCGAACAAACCAGAAGCATTTTGGAAACTTTGACGGCTTAGGAAAGCGATGCCTTGCGAGCAACCTGCTGTCCAGCACCAGTCACCAGAAAATCCACGGGAGAACCTACCGAAAACCTGTGTGCGGACCTTGCCCGATATACACAGTCGGTCCACATGTTATCCTCAGAATGTCAACACCTGAACTCAACTGTTCACAGCAATTATTCAGCCTGTGGAAAAGCTGTTAGCCCAGGTTCTTCATGAGACGTGACTTCTCGCGCTGCCAGTCGCGCTTCTTTTCGGTTTCGCGCTTGTCATGCAGCTTTTTACCGCGCGCAAGGGCCAATTCGAGTTTCGCCCTTCCCTTATCGTTAAAATAGAGCTTGAGAGGGACAATGGTTTTGCCCTCTTTTTGAACGGCACCTGCGAGTTTCCCGATCTCGCGCTTGTGCAACAGAAGTTTGCGCGGCCGCCGGGGCTCGTGATTGAACCTGTTCGCCTGAAGATACTCGGGAATGTAGACGTTGTAGATCCAGATCTCGCCGCTATATTCAGCGGCATAGGATTCGGCAATATTCGCCTTGCCGTTGCGCAGGGATTTCACTTCCGTGCCCTTCAGCTCGATCCCCGCTTCCAGCGTATCCTCTATCTCGTAGTTGAATCGGGCTTTCCGGTTGTCAGAAATGATCTTTCGCCCCGGATCGCCTCCCTTTTTCGAAGCCATTTTTGTCCTTCAGGGCAATCGGCCCTGTGTCAATCAGTTGATCAGCCCCGCGTGAGCCATCGCGTCGCGAATTTCCGCGCGCGTTTCCTCGGTGACCTTTACAAGCGGCAGCCGGAGTTCTTCCTCGATCTTGCCCAACAGTGAAAGCGCGTATTTCGCTCCGGTCGGATTCGGCTCAAGAAACAGCGCGCGGTGGAGCGGTGCCAATCGGTCCTGATACTCAAGAGCCTTATGGTAATCTCCTGCCAGGGTCGCAGCCTGAAACTCCGCGCACATGCGCGGTGCCACGTTTGCCGTCACCGAAATGCAGCCAACGCCGCCATGTGCGTTGAACGCAAGTGCGGAAATGTCCTCGCCGGACAGCTGGATAAAATCGGGACCACACAAATGGCGTTGCCGGCTCGCCTTTGCAAGGTCGGCGGTTGCATCCTTGACACCTTTGATGTTGTCGCAACTCTCATAGAGTTCCGCCATGGTTTCCGGCGTCATGTCTATGACGGAACGTCCCGGGATGTTGTAGACGATGATCGGCAAGCCAACGGCGTTGCTGACGGCGTTGAAATGCGCCTTCAATCCGGCCTGGTTCGGCTTGTTGTAGTAAGGCGTCACAATCAAAAGGCCATCCGCGCCAGCCTTTTCGGCATAGCGGGCGAAGTCGATCGCTTCCAGCGTGTTGTTTGATCCAGCGCCTGCAATAACGGGAACGCGTCCAGCGGCGGCTTCCACGCACAACTCAATCACGCGCTTGTGCTCGTCATGACTGAGTGTCGGGCTCTCACCGGTCGTTCCGACAGGCACCAAACCGGTAGAACCTTCAGCTATCTGCCACTCCACGAAGTCCTGAAACCGTTTCTCATCAAGCGCTCCGTCCTTAAACGGGGTAATCAGCGCTGGAATGGAGCCTCTAAACATCTCGGTTTCCTCTTGGACGATTCTTCATGTTCCGGCGAGCGTACTCGACCTGTCTCAATGGTGGCGCAACATACTCATCTGCCGCAGAAGGAGCAATGCTTCCGGTTCGTTTCAGGCACCCCTGCGCGATTTTCTTTCACGTGTTGCGCTCTTTCAGCGACACCTCGGTGCTGCGTTCGCTCAAGGGTAAGGACACTTCCTATTGGCAGCTTCTCAAAATCGGCACTATCTTCGATCAACACCATAATGGAATGGAAACGTTTTTGGAGATCGTCATGAACACTGCGCCGCAAGAAGCGCTGACCGGCACCCTGCCCTCAACAGCATCAGAACCTGTCGAGTTTACCTGGAAGAGTTCTGATGGTCTGCAGCTTTCGGGCCGCGACTGGGCGCCCGCTGAAACCGGCACCGACGAAACCTGCGAGAAAATTCCGGTCGTGTGCCTGCCCGGCCTTTCGAGAAATTCTCGTGATTTCAATGATATTGCACGTTTTCTTCAAGCTTCAGGTCATCGTGTCATCGCCCTGGACTACCGTGGTCGTGGAAGAAGCGACTGGGATTCCGATTGGCGGAATTACGCGCTGCCAATCGAGGAAAACGATATCGCAGCCGCGCTCGACCTTCTGGGTCTGGAGCGCTTTGCGGTGTTGGGCACGTCGCGCGGCGGACTGCACGCGCTTGCCATGTCACTCAGATATCCGGCGAGCCGGATGGCGGCGGTGATCTTCAACGATATCGGTCCGCATATCGAGATGAAGGCGATTCATCGGATTGCGGCAACGCTCGGTCACAAGATGAAGAGCGAGTCGATGGAAGAGGTCGCCACCAACCTGGAGCACACGATCGGTCTTCAGTTTCCCTCATTCGAACGCGAGGATTGGCTCAAACTGGCGGGACAACTGGCGTCTGACCATGCCGGTCAGATCGTGATGGACTACGATCCTGCCCTCGCACATCAGCTGGCCAGTCTTGACGATGCCGCACCGGCACCAGATCTGTGGCCGCTTTACGAAAAACTGACTGATCGCCCGGTTCTCATCATTCACGGCGAACACTCTGATCTATTGAGTTCCGACACGTGTAAACGCATGCTGGAAACGCATCCGAACGCCCGGCTCAAGACAATTCCAGGCCAGGGTCATGCACCTGTGCTTTGGGAAGCGGAAACGCATGCGGCCGTTGCAGCGTTTTTGGAGCAACTTCAGACTGAAAAATAGACGAAAACGCCGCTCCGCTGCTTTCGAACTTGGGTTCAGCTCCGACAAAAGCCAAATCGGTTCGCGCTACGCTTCAAACAAAAAGAAAACCCGGCGTTTCCGCCGGGTTTTCCGTCAAACCTCTATGAAGAGGATTGATTAGAAGGTTTTCTGCGCACGTACGCGGAAGACCAACTCGTCCTGATCGCCAACGTTGTCGACGTCGGTGTTGGCATAACCAACGTCCGCACCGATACCGAAGGTGGAGACCGGCTCCCAAACAACCGAACCGTCGATTGCGTAGCGGGTCACGTCGTTGCCAGTGCCGGACATGTCGACTTCAGCGTAAGAACCGTCAAGCGCGAGGCCGATGGTCGGAGTCGCCTGGATGTAGATACCAGAGGACAGGGAGTAACCGCTGTTGGTGTCGTCGCCGGTGTAGTCGGAAACAGTGCCAGCCTGGATCGCGTTAGCGGAAGCCGAGATGCTGTCACCGATGTATTCCAGAGCGCCGTCAGCATAGAAACCCTGGAAGAAGATGTTGGAACCGGAGTTCGCGAACGGCAGGTTGAACACTGCACCAGCACCGATTGCCCAACCGATGTTGTCTTCGCTACCCGGGTTCGTGCTGTTGAATGCAGCATCCGGGTAAACCTGGTGAAGAGCACCAGAGATCTGTGCAGAACCCCAACCCTGGGAGATAGCCAGAGCAGCTACGAGATCCGGAACGCGTGTGCCACCGTAGTTGCCGGTTTCACGTGCACGACGATCTTCGAGAGCGACCGTTGCGGAGAAGCCGTTGCCGAAAGCAGCGGTGTAAGCCAGCTGGTTGACGGTTTCATCGGACCAGTCACGACCGATCGGACCCGACCAAACCTGACCGGTGAAGATGTCGAAGTTTGAACCGAGGTAACCAGCGGTGATGCCGCCCCACTGGATGTAGGCAGCGCCCATGTCGAAAGACTCAACCTGGTTGCTGATCTGACCTTCAAGAGTGAAGTAAGCGCGCAGCGTGCCGAATTCGGTAGCGGTACGAGCGTCGATGTACAGATAAGCTTCGGTCAGCCAGGTGTAACCGTCAGAGTCACGGTTGCTCCAGTTACCATCGTCCAGAACGTTGTTGATGGTGACCTGTGCACGAACACGACCGCCAACACGCAGGCAGGTTTCGGTGCCCGGGATGTAGTAGAAGCGAGCGCCGTAAGCGTCACAAATACGTACGTAGTCAACCGGCTCCGGAGCAACCGGCAGATCGGCCGCCTGAGCGGTGGTAGCGGTAGCAGCGGCTGCTACGCCGAGCATCAAGCTCTTGAGTTTCATTTTGACCTCCAATCAGTCATTTCAATCGGCACAAACAGAAGTGCCACTTGTCCCCGCGAATTTACTCTGCGTTTGCTTCCGACCGGAGGTTGGACGTCCGAGGCATGCAAACCAGTGCGGCGCGAAGCCGCTCGCAAGATGACCATACGCATCCGCATTGGCGGTTCAACACAGAATGCACTCTGTCGGGGGTCCCGGTGCTGTTTTCAAAAACCGGTGTTGCGCGAATGTCACAAAATCGGGGTCGATCTTTAGAAACTGTTAGGAAATGAGGGCTGTAACGGCCTGATTGCGTGGTGTGGACAAGCATCGAGGCGACCTGTTTGGCAGTGCATATCGGGTCGAGATTCGTGTTCAGTCGGCGCGGCAGACATCCCATTTCGGCGTAGTCGGGACTCTCGAATCGAATGGTTCTAGCGCATCAGGACGGTCACCGCCGCGCTCTTGCCACTTGCGTCGACAATGGTGACATCCGCAAAGCCCGGCGCATCGGGTTGCCATACAAGCTGCCTGCCACTTTGACCGGTTGCGGGTAATGGAGCACCGTTGACGAGAATCGAAAACGGCGCCGTTCCCCCCTTGAACTTGACCACGAGCGGTTGGGCCAGCTGGAAACCACCTGAGTCGTTTGACAGCCCAAGATCCAGCTCGGCGCCGTTCGGGGGATAAGCTATTTCAAGGGCATTGTTTGCGATCCGCCGCTCAATGCGCTGTGGGATCCGGGCAAACTCAAGCGATTGTGGTACGTCGCCCTCAAGCGCCGACTGGGCCTCCGCCGGATAGGCAGGCAACGGCGCCCTATTCAGTCCGAGAGACTGAAAAACCGAAAAAAGGACAGGCACGGCCGCCTTGGCCCCTGTCTGACCGGGGACCGGAGAGCCGTCCGGCCTGCCGACCCACACGGCGGCAACGTGACGGCCATCATATCCGACCGCCCAAGCATCTCTGTAGCCATAAGACGTACCGGTCTTGTAGGCGATATGCTGGGTCTCGGCACTGTTGATCTGCGGCATCCCGATCAGAATGTCGCTCACCAGGGCGGATGCCTTTGCTGTAAGAATCGGCGTCGCCTGCGGGCCTCCGGCTTCAGGCGCGCAGTCGGAGCGGCAAGAGCGGAGCACGACGGGCGCGCCTCCTCTGGCAACGGCGCCATAGGCCTGAGCAAGATCTTTCAGCGACAGGCCAAGACCGCCGAGACTGATCGCAAGCCCGATGGACTTGCCCTTTTCCAGCGCAGGCTGAACGCCCGTGCGCTTCAGCCTTGCGATCAGCCTTGCAGGCCCGACTGCTTCAAGCAATTGAACGGCGGGTGTGTTCAAAGAGAGCTGCAAAGCTTCACGAAGCGTCACCGTTCCCTGATAGGCCTGGTCAAAGTTCGTTGGCCGGTAACCGCCGATATTGGTCGGCCGGTCGATGATCAGGCTTTCCGGAACACCGATCCCCTCTTCAAAGGCCAGACCATAAATCAGTGGTTTGAGTGTCGACCCGGGCGAGCGGACAGCGCGCGTCATATTCACATGACCAAGGCGGGTCTCGTCGAGAAGGTCTGGAGCTCCGATGCTCGCCAGGATTTCACCGCTTCCATGGTCGGCAACCACAACGGACAGGGAAATGGGAGCCGGAAATTCCGCGACACGTTTTTTTGCAATGCTCTCAAGCGTCGACTGTAGATCGCGGTTGAGCGTCAGCCGATGAACATTTCGTTCAGGATGTTTCGACAGTGCGTCGCGGCTTTCGTGTGCCGCGATCAGAGGCATTGCGAATCGTTTGGTACGCACTGGCTCTGCTGCCGACGCAGCGGCCTCGTCCTGCGAGATCACGCCTGCAGCCTCAGCCCGCATCAAAACCCTGTCACGAGCTTTGCGCGCATTTTCGGGGAACCTGTCCGGCCTCCGTGCTTCCGGGCTCTGCGGCAAAGCCACGAGGAGCGCGGCCTCGGCGGCCGTCAACCGGCGCGGTTCCTTGCCGAACCAGGTGAGACTTGCCGCACGCACGCCTTCCAGATTGCCACCGAAAGGCGCGCGCAAGACGTAAAGCCTGAGGATATCCTCCTTGGAGAAGGCTTCTTCAAGCTGAACGGCCTTCAGGACTTGCTCGTATTTGCGCCGCAGGCTCTTGGTCGGTGCCTCATCCAGCAGTCTTGCGACCTGCATGGTGAGGGTCGAGCCGCCAGCAACAATACGGCCATGTCTTACGCTTTGCAGCGCTGAGCGGACAAACGCACGTCCATCTACTCCGCCGTGTTCGAAGAAGCGCTTGTCCTCAAAGGCAAGCAGCATCTTTACGTAAAGCGGGTCGATATCTTCCAGTTCAATGGGGAGCCGCCATTTCTCGTCATGGCTTGTAAACGCCCTCAATAACCTGTCGTCGCGGTCGAGCACCACGACCGACAGCGGCAGGTCGCTGATCTCGGGCAGCGGCGGAAGTCCGACATAGTCGTACCGTACCTTGTAGGCTCCAGCCACTAGCAGCACGACAAGGCAAAGCCCGGCGACCGCAACAGATCGCCGGTACGTCAGCCAGAAGTGCCGCAACCGCCTTTGCATGGGCGCTTACCGCGTCGGACCGAGCACCACGAAACGCGTCGTGTCGGTGATTGCACGCCGATCCGGCAGATACATGTCCTCAACCGAAGCCGGAGGATGAGCGAATTCTCCGGGAACAGCCGCGCGGGCGAGATAGGCGAACGTCAATTCCTTCCCGCCTTGCCTTGTCTGATCGACGGCAACTTCGAACCTGTCGGAATAAAAGGCTGCATGCTGAGGCGAGTCGATCGTCGACAGGAAGGAGAGCCCTCCCAGGTCGCCGGAACGCACCAAACGCGGATTGTCGATCACCAGCCCGGCGGGCAAACGGTCAACGACCATCAGCCGGCCTGGGCGATCCGTCAGCGCACGCACGGTGACAACAACTGCGACACGTGTGTTGACCGGCACCGCCGAAGCGTCCACCGGATTGCCGTCGAGATCATAGATCATGCGTTCAACAGCATAGTCCTTGCCGCCAGCCGGCTCCGGTGTCGAAGGCTGACCAACCACGGAGACCAGCAGATCAATGGCTTTGGTTCCGTTGTTGGTCACCTGCGCCGGAGTTTGAGCAACGTTGCCGCCGGCAAGAGACCAGGCCAGCCTTCCCGGTGTTTCCTCACCGCGAACGGAGATTTTTGCTTCTTCTGCCGACTCGTTGAGCGACTGTGCCGCCAAAAGCATCCAGGCCATGTCCTGTGTCGACAAGTGCGAATTGTTCCGCTGTGCCGACTTCAGGAAATCGATCGCTTCGTCCGTCAGCCGTGCACCCATGGACGCCGAGACCACATAGTCGGTGACACCGGCACTGTCGCGCAGCGGGGACCCATAGTCGCTCCTGTAGGTCTGCTGCCTGTCATCCGGCAGCGCGGCGAGCGCCGCGGTGAAACCGGTGGTCGCCCGATCCCGTTCGCCATATAGCGCCAGACTGGCGGCAACCTGTGCTTTTGCCAACGGCGTTGCAAAGCTCTGCAGCTTTGCATCGAGGTAGTAGCGCAGATCGCCCATCGAAGCGCGGCCGTTGCGAGCCAGCACATAGAGCGCATAGGCGATCCCCTCGCCCCCATTTTGGAAGTCGGATGCATAGGCGAGCCGGTTCTCCAGATTGTCGAGCGCGGTCGTGAAGGCGATGTCGGGAACCTTGTAGCCTTTCTCGCGGGCCCGGGTCAGGAAGTCGGTAACGTAGGCATCGAGCCAAGTGTCGCCGTCGCCATAGCTGTTCCAGAGACCGAAATCGCCCGAGGAGGACTGATTGGCAAGGATTGCCGCAATCGCCTTGACCACCCTCTCGCGGATCGCGTCGTCCCCGCCCAACCCGGCAGCTTCTGCGACTTCGCTCAAGTAAAGCAGCGGCAGAGCACGGCTGGTGGTCTGTTCGGTGCAGCCATAAGGGTACCTGTCGAGCGCAGCAAGGAGACCTGCAACATCAATGCTCGCTGCGCCACCTGCGGTCAGCGTTATGTCGACCGTGTCGGCCCGCAAGCCGTCGAAACTGTCGGCACCGAGGTTCAGGTTCCCACCTGCGGCAAGCTGAAATGCGGATCTGCGCACCACCGCAGGCTGGGTATCCTTGATATCAAGAGCAATCCGCTTGACCGTGCTTTTGCCGTCAGGACCGGTTAGCGATGCCACAAGTTCGCTGCTCATGGGCGCCGCACCGGCACTGACTGGCAAGAGCGCAAGGGCTTTCTTGCCGTTTTCAATCTCCAGGCTGCGCACCTGACGTGGCGCATTGTCGAGCGAAAGTCCTTCTGCAGCGGTGACTTCGAGTTCGTAGCTTCCCGAGGCGCCATCCACATTGTCAATTTCAATGGCGATTCGCGATCTGTCACCGGGAGCAAGGAAGGCCGGGGCGCTCGCGGTCATCACGACGGGCGACCGTACTTCGACTTCCTGGTCGGCATGGCCGACACCGTCCTTTGTCCAGGCCACCGCAATCAGCTTCAGCGCACCGTTGAATGCCGGCACATCAAATGTGACGGTCGTTTCTCCGTTCGTGCCGACATCTACGAGACCGGAGAACAGGGCCACGGGTTCATCGTCGGGAGGTGGAGAATCAAGACGCAGTGACATGGCGTCGCCACCTGAGCGAACCCGGCCAACGCTGCCGGCCATCCTGTCGATCAACTGTCCGTAGAGATCCCTGATGTCCGTGCCCAACCGGCGCTGGCCGTAGTACCAGCCATCGGGATCCGGTGTCTTGTAATCGGTCAGGTTCAAAATGCCGACGTCGACGGCGGCAACCGTCAGATAAGCCTGGGTTCCAGCTTCCAGGTTGGTAAGCTTCACAGGCACATTCAGTGTTGTTTCAGGCAGAATACGGTTCGGCGCCGACAATTCGACCTCAAGCGCGCGATTTCCTGGATCCACTTTCAGCCAGGAGACTCCAATGGCCCGCGACGGCATGCGCTTTTGCGTGAGGTCCATCGGACGGTAAAGGCTCGCGGTGACATAAGCACCTGCTCCCCAATCATCGCTGACGGGAATGTCGACCTCGATTTCTTCCGCGGAAACTTCCACTGTCTGGCTGGCCAGCAAGCCGCCGGCGACGACATTCACCACCGCGATCCCGGCCATTTGCGGTTTCAAGCGCAATTTGGCCGTCTCGCCGAGGCGATAGCTTGCCTTGTCCAGACCTACATCAAGATAATCCGGCGTATCGGATGTCGCGTCAGCCGAATACCAGCCGGCATTGAAGGAAACGCTTGTCGCAGTTTGAATGGGGCCGCTTCCCTTCACATCCAGGCGGTACTCGCCCCATTCGACCGGAAGCGACAATTCGGCGGGCTCAGTCGCTGTAACGGTCAAATCACCGTTTGCAACCCGCGTCGAAGACGTAATCGGTTCAAACGACCAGCGACCGTCCAAGCGGTACCACTGGTACCTCCGGTTGACCTTGGAGAGCGTCCAGCTCAGGCCGCTCGCATCCTGCTGCGTACCGTCGGCACCAACGACAATGACGGAGAATGCGGCCGGCCCACCTTCGTCGACGCCCCCGTCGAATGCCGGTTTGACGCCAATACGTGGCCCATTCAGTGCGACCGGCAAGTCCAGATCGCGTTCGACATAGCGTCCTCCGGCTTCAACGAGCCGGGCAACCAGTTCACCGTCATAAAGCGCCGTCGTTTCCGGCAATTCGGGCAGCGTCACGTCAAAGGACAGCTTTCCGTCCTCGTCCGTTTTCAAACCCGACGGAAGACCGCCCCGCTGGGAATAACTCTCCTCGCTTTCAAGGCCGAACTGATATCCCGGGAAGGCTTCAAGCGTGCGAACGGGCCGCACGATGACGTCGCCTTCGAGCGACTGGCCGCTAGCCGGTGACCCGTAGAGAAACTTTGCATCCAGAGAGACGGGTGTCGGCGACGTTCTGCTGAAAGTCGAAGCCGACGTTTTCAGTTCGAAATCAACCCGCTCGGGCTGGTAGTCCTCGACAAGAAACGTCTCTTGCGCGAGCGAGCGACCCTTCGGATCGGCGTAGACCTGCCAGGACCAAATACCCTGCTGTGCGGACTGGTCCAGAACGAGATCCTGCAAATGTCCACCAAGGCCACCATCAGCGACCGTAAAGCGCGCATGTTCGACACCGTCCGGGCGGCTGAAGACGAATGTCAGCGGGAAGTCTTCCTGCGCGATGGCCTTTGCATTGCGCAGAAGCGCCTGTGCATGAACCGTCTCTCCTGCCTTGTAGATACCCCGATCCGTCCAGGTGAAGACGTCCAGCGGCCCGGGCGCCGGACGGCCCTCAACGCCGCGGTCAGAGAGATCAAATGCGGGTTTGCGCAGATCCAGGAAGGCATAGTCGCCCTCGCCTGTTTCGGCGATCAGGACACCCGGCGCCAATCCTCCGCGTCCGCGAGTCAGACCGGCTGCGAACTCCGCAAACCCTTCAGAGTTGGTGGCGACCTCGCCAAGGATCTCGTTGTTGACCGCAAGAAGCCTTACATTGACACCCTCGACCGCCTTGGCAGTCGAAAGAGAGCGAATATTCGCGGCAATACCGCTGTCGCCCGTCAATGCCGTCAGGCCGAGGTCGGAAACCAGGAACCATTGTGTTGCAAGCGTTCCCCACTGGTTCTGAACATCCAGTTTCGAGCGGGCGGTCATGGCGTAGATGCCCGGTTTCAGCTCGACGCCGGTCTGTGAAATCGGAATTGCCGTGGTGATGTCCTGGTTGAGGCTGCTTTCGGTCTCGACGATCCCGGACCAGACTTTTTCCCCCAAGTCCTCTTCGATCCGGTCGGCCTGCCAGGAATCCAGTTGGCGCAGGAACCGGTTATCGCGCAAGACATCGGCCACGGACCGGCTGCCGACCCTGTAAATCGTTGCCTCGACTTCGGTCGTGTTGACCGAAACGATCGGTATCGTCGGCTCTCCACCGGAGGGCAGCACGTAGGAGCGTGACAGGAAATGCACCGAAGGTGAGCGGTCTCTTACATAGATCGACAACTCGGCGGTTTTCTCGAGCTTTTCACCATCGGCCGCCGGCAACCCGCTTCGAGCAGTCACCTGATAGCGCGCACCATGCTCAAGGCCGTCGGCGCAAATCTGCGAACCTTCCGTCTCGATCGAAACCGTGCCAGCTCCCCTGACCATCACATAGGGGCTGAGATCTTCGCCAAGGGGTAGTTTTTGGGAGAAAACCATGCAAATTCGCGGGGAAACGCTGTCTGAATCGACCTGGTGATCGACTATGCGAAAGCCGTGTTTTGCCACCAAGTCGTCGTAACGCTTGCGAAGGTCCGGGTTTTCTTCAAGGACGAGTGACGCCCGGAGAGATCTGATCGCCGACTTGAATTCACTGCGTCTTTCGAGAGCGCGCCCAAGAAGGTCGAGAGCAAAGGCCCGCTCCTGTGGATTGATCGCGCGCAGATAGGAATTGATGGCCGCTGAGATCGCGTTTTTCTGCTTGGATTCGCGATCCTGCCAGTTGTCAGGGTTCTGCAGAAGAAGCGCTGCGGTCAGATGGGTCCAGTCGTTGAAGTCGCCCGGTTCGAGCGCAAGCAACTGAACAAAATCAGCCTCTGCAAGCGCGCCGTTCCGATTGCTGAGCGCAGTCAGGCCGTTGTTCCGGATCTGCGCCACTGTCTGTCCGGTCGAGCGGGCACCATTTGCAATGCTTAGCGAATATGTCTCCGCGCTTTCCAGTTGCGTATCGGGCAGGAAGGTCAGTTCGGCTTTCCTGTCGGCGCTCATGTCCGCGCGCGGCGCGTTGACCTCGACCACCCGGCCGGCAACTGCACCATTAAAACTCTGAAGCTGGCCGAAATCTGATTTCAGGAAACACCAACCGGCAGAGGTGTTGAAGGTGAAGGCTCGGCACTGGTTGTCTTGCAGACACGCGGACTTGCAGCCCTCCAGATCGACATCCTTGACCGTCTGATAATCGCCACCAAAGAAGTCCGCGTCGTCAATTGTCACGATTCGCCGGTCTTGCGCGTGGCCTTGAGGCGCCAGCATGGCCGTCACCGCAAGGGCCAGAAGAACTGCGGAAACCGGTGATTTTCTTCGCTGTCTGCCTGCTTGTATGAAACGAATGGATTTTAATACTGTCGAAAAAAGAAACATTGCCTGTCCTCCCGGACCGAGTAGTTCCTCTATCAAGGCACCGGAACGTGACAAGGACAAGGCAGAAAATGCCGTCAGGGTTTACGATCAGCCGATC
>Ga0207422_1000889_pt1 | contig 77079 bp, 74 predicted proteins | sample MarCyaLeptolynsp_FD_187757 | JGI IMG/M metagenome (GOLD analysis project Ga0207422, IMG submission 187757) | Marine cyanobacterial communities from Panama - species 1 Leptolyngbya sp. (SPAdes) | ecosystem: Environmental > Aquatic > Marine > Unclassified | place: Panama: Panama City | collected...
CAACGTTCCAATGAGCCATTAGGTGGAATCTCTCGACCTAGATCATTCTTAACCTCCTTGAAGATATTCACCAGTGAAGGAGGAAAAGGTACACCCTCATGGACTGAAAAACAGAGTCCATTAGCTTGTCCAGGACCATGATAAGGGTCTTGACCTAAGATCACGACTTTTACCTCGTCAAAAGGACATGCGTCAAATGCTCGAAAAATATCCTTCCCTTTTGGGTAAACTGTGTGTTGTTTATATTCCTCTTTTACGAAACCAATAAGCTGTTTGAAATAATCTTTCTCAAACTCTTCTGACAGTACATTAGACCAACTTTCTTCAATTTTTACGGCCATCGAATTTTCTTCAGGGTGGTTAGTTATTTTCGAACTAATCTATAACTTTAAATCACAGAAGTAAACAGAAAATGATTGTTACAGCGACAACGGAGGGCATCAAAGTTTGTGTAGAAACAAACTACCAGGCGGAATATTCCAGCCCAAGTCAGTCGCACTATGTGTTTACTTACAGGATCACCATTGAAAACGAAGGTGATTATACCATTAAGCTTCACCGCAGGCATTGGTACATTCATGATGCCAATAATGTAATGCGTGAAGTCGAAGGTGAAGGCGTTGTTGGCCAACAGCCGATTTTGGAACCAGGCGAAAAGCATCAATATGTTTCAGGTTGTAACCTGCGATCTGGCTTTGGTAAAATGTACGGTACCTACCTCATGGAGAAAGTGGTTGACGGCAGAGAATTTGAAGTCGCCATTCCTGAATTCAATATGGTGGTGCCCTATCTGATGAACTAGTTTTGTTCGAGATACTTTCCTTTTTTAATTATTGGTTGAAGAGAATTGATCAGCATTCACTGCACTCTCCTTTTGTGTTTGATCTTTTCACTCAAGTAATATCTAAACCGTCTGACAAAGACAATGAAATTGAGGCCTTGAGATTTGCTTTGACACATTCTCGCAAGGCTATAGAAATCACCGACTTTGGCGCAGGGTCGAGAGTATCAGGAAAAACAAACCGTTCTATTGGCTCAATTGCGAAGTATTCTACTACACCGTCAAAATTTTCGAGGTTTTTGACAAAGGCCATCAATTACTATGGATATAGCAACATTCTGGAATTAGGTACTTCTCTGGGGATTAACACACTTTATATGAGTAGTCCATCTCCCACTCATGTCACCACCTTTGAGGGTGACCCCACATTAGCCGAGATAGCTAGAAAACATTTTGATAATTTTGGCCGAGAGAATATTGACCTTATCGTGGGAAATATTGACAAAACCCTGCCAGAGCAGCTGAAAACACTTGGTCCGATTGATATTGCCTATCTAGATGCCAATCATCGCTATGCCCCCACATTACATTATTACGAATTAATTCAACCACTGACGCATAAAAAAAGTATGATCGTCATTGATGACATTCACTGGTCAAAGGAGATGAATCAGGCATGGTATGAATTGAAAAACAGGTCGGAAGTAACGCTTTCAATAGACTTGTTTGAGGGAGGCCTTTTATTCTTTGACCCCAATATTCAGAAAGCCGATTATATCCTAAAGTTCTAAAGGCCTTAACATAACAAATAACTCACTGCCAGATCTTGGCGCAATTGAGTTATAGGCTTCTTCCATAACATCGATAATGAACTGGCCTGAAAACAGTGACCTGTATTCACTTTCACTGCCACCAAAAGGTGGTCGATCATCAAACAAAGGTATTTTGAACATGAGCCCTACTAGCTTTCCACCTGGTCTTAGAAGACCATTCATTTTCTTAACATATCGGCCTCTGAGTTTGGGATTTAGTGCACAAAAGAATGTCTGCTCAATAATCAAATCGAAGCGATCTTCTAACTGAAAAAAATCTACGTTGACTAACTGATCCTTAGGAAAATCTGGGACTCTCTTGTTAAAACGATCTAGGGGTTCTACGGAAATATCAACTACATGAACATTCGCAAAGCCCTTGTTCCAGAGGTATTCTGCCTCATAGGCATTACCAGCTCCCGGGATGAGTATCTTAAGACTCTTATCCTCGATTTGATCAAAGTAATCTTTAAGGGGTGTTGAGACATAGCCTATATCCCAACCCGTTTGATCTTTCTGATATTTATGAGTCCAGAACTGCTCGTTCAAGTCAACATTTACAGTTTCTCCTTTTTCCGACATTGAATAATTAAAAAAAATGTGAGTACTTCGCCCAATAATCAAAAGACCCAACGTTTTTAAGTTAGTTGGTAAATCCACTGGATCATGAGTGAAGCAACAGGTAAAAGTAACAGAGATATTATCAGAATCGTTCTAATCGTCATTCTGGTTGGCGTAGTAGCAGGAGGAGGATATAAAATCTACAATGATGCTGAAGAAAGAAAGGCGCTACAAGCTGAATTCGATCTAACCCGTTCAACACTTACCAATAAGCTGGACAGCATTTCTGTAGAATTAAGCAGTCGAATTTCAGAGATTTCTGAATTAGGTGGAGATATTGATTCGTTGATATTACTTAAAGACTCCATCACCTCACAGCGTGATCAGTTGCAAAGAACCAGGGTAGCCAACAAAGCCCTTATCCAAAGATTAGATAGAAAAGTGAATGGTTATGAAGAACTCCTTTTAGCCAAAGACGAAGAGATTGTTCAATTAAAGAAGTTGAACAATGATCTACTGGAAGAAAATAATGATCTGAAAGTGGATAAAAACGAACTAAACAAATCACTAAGTGAGGCCGCTCAACGCGAAGAGGCATACAAACAAAGAATATCTCTTGCCGCTAAACATCGGGCTGAAAACATTAAAATCTTTAACATCAACAGCCGGGGCAAAGAACGCGAGGGTGACTTCCGAAAAAGACAGGCACAGAAAATAAAGGTCACTTTTAATTTGGCACCTAACGATGTGGCACCGGTAGCTGGTCACCAAATCCTAATACAATTGGTTGACCCCCTTGGAAATGTAATCTTTGATGTGGCCAGAGGATCTGGATCTTTCCAAATCGATGGGCGTGAAGAGTTCTATACGGCTATGCAAGAGATTGTCTTTGACAACTCCAGACAAGAACTCTCTTTTGTCTATGACAAGGGCTCAGAGTTCAACCCTGGAGATTATAAAGTAGTGATACTAGCCGATACTTACGAAATAGGTCAGACGACCTTTAACGTGAGATAAAGCTCTTTTTCTTTTTCCTTTTAGGCATGGTTTGAGGAACGTGCAAACGTTCGCATTTCCGTTTCGGGTCTAAAGCCTTATCTTTCTTTTTTGGTAAAAGTCCGTCCTTTGCTATGCTTCCTATTCAAAAGAATTTCACAAAATCATTTTTTGTAATACTTAGTCTTCCGGCCACAGCCATGGGCTTCGCCCTTTCAGTACAGATTGCAGCGCTGAGTTGGATTCTAAACACCAAGTTTGGCTTCGATTTACACGAGATTGGTATTGTATGGGCAGCAGGCCCTTTGGCGGGAATTATCGGCCAGGTTATCATTGGTTTGATTAGTGATAAAGTCTGGTTTTGGGGAGGACGAAGAAGGCCCTTTATTCTAATTGGTGGTTTAATCGCAGCATTGATGTTGTTGGCCCTGCCCAACATTGATTTGATCGGAAAGGCTTTGGGTGTTGAAGAGTTTTTAGGTGTTGCTATCGCGGTAGCCCTTTCTCTCGACTTAGCGATCAACATTAGTTTCAACCCCACACGATCTATCATAGCTGATGTTACTTCAGAGGGTTCTACACGGACCAAGGGTTACACATGGATGCAAACTATTTCTGGCTTTTTCGGAGTGGTCGCCTATTTGATCGGTGCCTTTGTGAGCAACTATGTCCTGATCTATACAGGGGCCGCATTGGTATTCGTTTTTTCAATTGTACCTACCCTATTCATTACCGAGCCAAGACAACTGAATGCCTCAGCTGATAATGCTGAGGAAAGTAAACCCGGCAGTACCAATATGCCGGAGTTCATGAAAATATGTGTAGCCCATGCATTCACGTGGTTGGGTGTACAAACCATGTTTGTCTATACTTTCGCATATATTAAGGAGGTCATAATGGGCTTTGGTACTACCGAAACGCTGGCTGAGGCCCAGAACAATGAAATTGGATTCATTACCGGAATCTCTTTCGCTGTGCTTAACACTGTAGGGTTCTTATTACCGGCATTGGTCTTAGAACCGATAACCAAGAAAATTGGACGGGTTAAAACGCATATGCTCTGCATAGCGGTTATGTCGATTGGCTATGTTCTAATCATCCTACTTGGTCAGTCATCCACAATGCTGTTTGTTCTAATGGCTGTGGTGGGCATTGGATGGGCTGCAGTGGTTAGTTTGCCTTTCGCCATTATGTCTGAAACAGTGGATCAGAGTAGAATGGGTTTATATATGGGCCTATTCAATTTGTCTGTTGTCATTCCTCAACTCGTAGCATCTAGCTTGGGAGGTTTCATTGATGGTCAGGCTAACAAAAACAGCATTTTTATCATCAGTGCCATAGCCCTTGGCATTTCGGCAGTGCTCTGGCTCTTTGTAAAGGAATCAGACAAAAAAACTTCAAAACTGAGTCCTTCGGGCGGTCACTAACCCTACACTATGAAACATCTTTTACGATCAACGGCTTTACTATTACTTATTATGACGGCTTGTGATAAAACACCCCAATATGAGGCTCTGGAGGACTATCCGGTATATGAAGGCAATGACTTGGGTTTCACGTATACCTCAGAAGCTACTGTTTTCAAAATGTGGTCACCCGCTGCTCAAGAAGTAATGGTCAATATTTATAAGCAGGGAAATGGTGATGACTTAGAAGGTTCATTTAAGATGAAAAGAGGTAATGATGGGGAATGGTCCTTCACCTTGAATGGCGATCATAAAAACAAGTACTATACCTATCAAGTCCGTCAGAACAGTCAATTACTTCAAGAAAAGCCCGACCTCTACTCTGTGGCCGTTGGGGTTAATGGTCAGCGCTCTATGATTGTGTCATTGGATGATACCGACCCTCAGGGATGGGAGAATGATCAAAGGCCTGCACTTGAAAACTACACAGACATCATTCTTTACGAATTACATATCAGGGACATGTCCATACACGAGACTTCAGGGGCACAACATAAGGGAAAATACCTAGCACTCACGGAAGAGGGAACTCGAAGCCCTAATGGACTGACAACCGGACTTGACCATATCAAGGAATTAGGAGTTACTCATGTGCACCTTCTGCCCACTTTTGATCATAAGTCAATTGATGAAACACGTCTTGATGAAGCGCAGTACAACTGGGGCTATGACCCCTTGAACTACAATGTTCCGGAAGGAAGTTTTTCTACAGATCCCTATGACGGCAGGACAAGAATCAAAGAGTTTAAGGAAATGGTGCAGGCCTTTCACCGCAATGGCATCCGTGTTATTCTGGACGTGGTTTACAATCACACTGGCCAAACCGAAGATTCAAACTTTAATCAACTGGTACCAGACTATTTCTATCGTCAAAGGGCTGATGGTTCATTTTCTGATGCCTCAGCCTGTGGAAACGAAACAGCCTCTGAAAGACTCATGATGCGCAAATACATGGTCGAGTCAGTCAAGCATTGGGTCAATGAGTATCATTTAGATGGTTTCCGATTTGATCTGATGGGCATTCATGACATGGAAACCATGAATGAGGTCAGCGCTGCAGTGAGGGCAATTGATCCTACTATTTTCGTTTATGGCGAAGGATGGAAAGCGGGTGACTCTCCCCTACCCGATGATCAACTTGCTCTTAAGGCAAACACCTATCAAATGGAACAAGTCTCGGCCTTCAGTGATGATCTGAGAGATGGTTTGAAAGGAAGTGTCTTTGAGCATGAGCAGAGAGGCTTCGTAAGTCAGGGAAATGGAACAAGAGAGAGCATTAAATTTGGAATTGTAGCTTCTACCCAGCACCCTCAGCTTAATTATGAAGCTGTAAATTATTCCAATGCGCCCTGGGCGACTGCCCCTTCTCAAACCATAAGCTATGTCTCATGTCATGACAACCATACACTCTTTGATCGACTTCAAATTTCTAACCCAGAAGCTTCTGAGAAAGAATTGATCAAAATGCATAAACTAGCCGAAACCATTGTTTTGACCTCTCAGGGAGTTCCTTTTGTTCATGCGGGTATGGAAATGCTAAGAACGAAAAATGGTGAGGAAAATTCATACAATCTGCCAGATGAGATTAATCAAATCGTTTGGAGCAGAAAAGAAAAATATGAAGAGGTATTTAACTATTACAAGGGTCTAATTGCTTTGAGAAAGGCGCACCCAGCCTTCCGAATGCCTAAAACCGAGATGATTCAGGAGCACCTGGAGTTTCTGGACATTGAGGGAGAAAATTTCCTCGCATATCGATTGAAGGACAACGCCAATGGTGATACATGGAGGGAGATACTTGTTTTCCTTAATGGCAGTGATTTGAACAAGACCTTAGCCCTTCCAACAGGAAAGTGGACTTTAGTTGGGAATGGAGAGGTGATCAACGAAAAGGGAATTGGTAAATCGCGATCAGGCAGCATCACGGTTCCTGCCATGACGGCATTCATTCTGAGTCAGGATTAAATATTTAACTCTGATTCAAAAACCTTGACGGCATAACCACTAAGAATAACTCTATCGTCTCGTAATTCCGTTGTCATATTCCCAGAACGGCTAGAAGCTTGAAATGCTTTGAATTTTGATCGCCCCATTCTGGAAGACCAGTAAGGAGTCAGTATAGTATGCATAAAACCGGTTACCGGATCTTCCTTAATACCCAAGTTTGGTGCAAAGTACCTGGATGCAAAGTCATAGGCATCACTACCAGACCATGCGGAGACAATCACCCCATTTTCTGCGAGACCAGCTATCACACTCGTATCAGGGTCAGTGTTCAGTAAAGTAGTCAAGTCCTCAAAAATTACGATCAATTCGTTGGGCACAGTCAAAACCTCCTTCACCCTACCTCCAAAAAGGCTTTCCAATTCAGGGATAGAAACTTCTTGTTCCTCAAGCGGTATAGAGGCCGGAAAATCCATAGAAAGACTACCATCGGAATTCTGAGTTACGATCAACTCGCCACTGAGCGTGTTAAAGACGATTACCTCATTAACAGACCAATAACCTTCATTGTACAAAACATGAGCAGTCGCAAGGGTTGCATGCCCGCATAACGGTACCTCTTTGGCAGGTGTAAACCATCTCAAATCACAGGAAACTTCACCAGGCTTTACAAATGCGGTTTCAGACAGGTTCATTTCTAAGGCAATCTGCTGCATTTGCATGTCGTTCAGAGATTGCTCGTCTATACAAACAGCAGCTGGGTTACCTTTAAAGAGTTCTCTAGTAAACGAATCAATTTGAAATAACTTCATTCTTCTTTCTATTCTTAAATGCAACATTTAGGACTACACCTACCAATACGGCCGTCATGCCAAGATAAGTCAGCAAGTTGAAAGTCTCATCAAAAAGGACATAACCAAAACCTAAAGCATAGATAATACCTATAAAGTTAATGTTGGCCACCTTAGCTAACTCCTCTGACTGATAAGACTTAGTCATAAAAAACTGAGCCACCTGGGTTAAAACTCCTATGGCCAAAAGAATGATCCACTCTTCACCCACAGGCATCACCCAGTTAAAGCCAGAGTAAATTGCAACAATGGGCAAGGTGACTAGTGGAAAATAAAAGATGATTACTAGTGGATGCTCTGATGTTTTGAGCTTACGGATCATATTATAGGCAACACCAGAAAAGAATGCAGCTCCAATACCAAGCAGAGCCATTTCAATAGAGATTCTAGTATCAAAGCCCTTGATCATAACAATGCCACCGAACGAAATAGCAAAGAATAGCCATTGCAACGGATTAACTTTTTCCTTCACTATCCAAATACCTAAAATAGTGGTGAATATTGGACTCAAGAACATTAAGGTCACTGCACTAGCGAGAGGAATCTCCTGAAGTGTGATAAAGAACATAATCAGAGCGATGGCTCCGGCTAGGCCTCGAATTAAAAGAATCTTGCGATTTGTTCCTAAAAGCGGTACACGCTGATATTTCAAAGCCACCCCAGACATTATAAACGAAACAATTGAGCGAAACAAAATGATTTCTACTGCAGGTATATTTGGAATATACTTGATAAGCACGTTCATGACGGCAAACACGAATGTTGCCAAGAGCATGTAAATCACCCCTTTTGAAACCATGTGCGAAGATCCGTTTTTAGCGTAGATTTAAAAATTAGTAGACAGAAATAGTTATGGCATTAAAACCAGGCGATAAAGCTCCCAATATTGAGCTCAAAAGCACGTCAGACAAGAACTTCAAATTAGAAGACAATGTTCCCTGTATCATCTATTTTTATCCGAAAGACTTCACGCCAGGTTGTACCGAAGAGGCATGTAGTTTTAGAGATGGTTTTGCAGAATTAAGAGACCTATCCATCGATGTTTATGGAATTAGCAAAGACTCCATATCAACTCACAAAAAGTTCCGAGAAAAAAACAAGCTCCCCTTTCATTTATTGAGCGATCCGGACGGAAAGGTATGTAAATCTTACCAAGCATTAATTCCAGTAGTGAGAATACCAAAGAGAATAACCTACCTAATTAGCAAAGACATGCGAATAAAAGCCGTTTATGCCGACCTTTTTGGATTTAAGAAGCACTTAGATAGTATGATTCGCGAATTAAAAACTGAATAAAAGTCAGAAATATTCGTTCGAATTATAAATTTGTACCTCCTATGCAAAAGAGTCTCTTGAGGAAAAGCTTGTTATTCACTTTTTGTCTACTGTTAAATGGGTGGGTTATGGGCCAGCAGTTCGTAACAACAGGCGATTTTGATCGCATCTCAAAAGCAAGTATTGGCTTTGGTTTGAATACTTATATTGGAGAACTAAGGAGGATAACCGATTCTCAGTTCCAGTCTGGAGCTAGTGTAAGCATTGGTTATGAGCACCTCTTCACAGATAATATTGCCCTAAGAACTTCCTTTAGTGTCTATAGAATTCAGGCTGACGACTCGCTGTCTCCTATTGCGGCAAACAGGCAAAGAAATATAAACTTCAAGGCGGTCAATGTTGAGTTTGTGGCACAAGCCATGTATTATGCATTTAGACACCCCCGATCAGGTTATAAAGACAGGTCTTTTATAAACCCGTATTTCCATTTGGGCTTAGGTGTGACCTCAAATAACCCAAAGACCTCTGTGAATCTAACGGACTACAAGTTAAGACCATTGGCATTAGAAGGTGTGCAATATGGAGGCATAGCCCTTGCCATACCCTTTGGTGTAGGCACGAGTATTTATGTTTCGAGATATGTGGACATTCAATTTGAAGTTCAATATACTATTGCCCTAACAGGCTACTTAGATGATGTAAGTGGAGTATATAGAGATCCGTCTTCTTTTAGCGATACTAATGGTGTTGATGCGACAACTCTGGGTATCCTGTCCGACCCGAGGGTAACCCTCTCCACTCCACTGCCACCAGTGTCTGCCGGAACACCCCGTGGTGATTTGTCTAATGACGCTTACTTGAGATTCGGCTTTAGAATTGGATACTATCTGCCTAAGTCACTTTATGGCAAATCGTCGATACGCTGCAAAGTCGTTAAGAGGACACGATAGTCCCATCTTTTATCTCAACCTTTCTGTCGGACATTTCAGCCAACTCACTATTGTGAGTTACGATTACAAAAGTCTTATTCAATTCATCCCTTAGTTTAAAGAATAGGTTATGAAGCTCTGCTGCATTTTTTGAATCCAGGTTACCGCTTGGCTCATCAGCAAAAATGATCGATGGGTCATTGATCAATGCACGGGCAACCGCCACGCGTTGTTGCTCTCCTCCTGAGAGTTCAGATGGTTTATGATCGAGTCGACCAACTAATCCGAGCATACCAAGCAGTTCTTGCGCCTTCTTTCGCACCTCCCTTTCAGCATTGCCACCTATGAACCCTGGTAAACAAACATTTTCCAAGGCAGTAAACTCCGGAAGCAGGTTATGAAATTGGAAAATAAAGCCAATGCGCTTATTCCTAAAAGCAGCTAATTGTTGAAATGACAGTTTAGATATTTCTGTACCATCAATTTCAAGCAATCCAGTATCTGCCGAATCGAGGGTCCCAAGAATATGTAAAAGAGTACTTTTACCAGCGCCTGAAGCCCCGATAATTGATAAAACCTCTTCTCTTTCTACTGTGAGATCTACGCCTTTTAAAACATTCAAGGCTCCATAAGACTTTCTTAGATTAGTCGCTTTTAACATAAGCTGATCCATAGCTGGTCAAACATAATGATTAATGTCGTATTGTTCCTAAATGCTTGAATGTATTAGTATGAATTCGCTTGTTATTATAAGCCCAAAGATTTAGCTTCGCACAAAATTTGAGACATGAATATTCACGAGTACCAAGCCAAAGAATTACTTAAAGGATACGGAGTTAAGATACAAGAAGGTATTGTTGCCGATTCTGCAGATAATGCTACTGAAGCCGCAAAAAAACTTAATGCCGATACAGGTACAAGTTGGTATGTAGTGAAAGCCCAAATTCACGCAGGTGGAAGGGGAAAAGGAAAAGTTCAAGAAACAGGTTCTAACGGTGTAGTATTAGCCAAGAGTTTAGACGAAGTGGGACCAAAATCAGCCGCCATTCTTGGAGGTACACTCGTTACTCACCAAACTGGTCCGGAAGGCAAAAAAGTGAATAAGGTCTTAATTGCACAGGATGTATACTACCCTGGCGATTCTGAACCAAAAGAATACTATTTATCCATACTACTAGATCGAGCCAAGGGATGCAATGTGATAATGGCATCTACTGAAGGAGGAATGGATATTGAAACTGTTGCAGAAGAAACTCCTGAAAAAATCATCAAAGAGTGGATAGATCCTAGAGTTGGACTACAAGGTTTTCAGGCTAGAAAAGTAGCCTTCAAACTTGGTTTAGAAGGTCAAGCATTCAAGGAGATGGTGAAATTCATTTACTCCCTTTACACTGCTTATGAAGATAGTGATGCATCTCAATTCGAAATCAACCCTGTATTAAAGACATCGGATAATCAAATTCTGGCTGTAGACGCTAAAGTAAATTTAGATGATAACGGTCTTTTCAGACATAAGGATCTTCTGGAGTTGAGAGACATTACGGAAGAAGATCCGTCTGAAGTAGAAGCTGGGAAGTATGGCCTCAGTTATGTGAAGCTTGATGGAAATGTTGGTTGCATGGTCAATGGTGCGGGTCTGGCAATGGCTACGATGGACATTATTAAGCTTTCAGGTGGAGAGCCGGCCAACTTTCTAGACGTTGGGGGTACCGCAAACGCAGAGACTGTTGAGGCAGGCTTCCGTATCATCATGAAAGACCCTAATGTAAAAGCTATATTGATCAATATCTTCGGTGGTATTGTGAGATGTGATAGAGTAGCCAATGGTGTTGTAGAGGCTTATAAAAAGATTGGCAATATTGAGATACCAATTATCGTAAGACTTCAGGGAACCAATGCTGAAGAAGCAGCCCAAATAATAAATGAGAGCGGTTTGGCAGTACAATCAGCTATTGTACTGAAGGATGCTGCATTAAAAGTACAAGAAGCTCTATAAGAGTTTGCACCCGTAGCTCAACTGGATAGAGCACCAGATTTCGGCTCTGGGGGTTGAGGGTTCGACTCCTTCCGGGTGCGCAAAAGTCCTCAAGATCATCCTTGAGGACTTTTTATTTTTCTCAATTAGTTGTAGATTTAAATTCCTCGACCGAGATTTTTTTGCTCTAACCCCATCATTTAATTAGTTTTGTATTAATTGAGTTAATCTCGATGAGAAAATTCGCTTTCATCTTATGCCTATTTCTAGTATTTGCTGAGTTTGCAGATGCTCAGAGTTTCTACTCCAGAAGAAGAGACCGTTTATGGATGCTATCCTACGGTGTAGGATACTCTCTGTACAATGGCGACATGTACGATTTCTTGTATGATGGCTTCTCTGCCGCTGCAAACCCTACAATTGGTGCTGGAATAAGAAGAAAATTTGGCTCTCAACTATCATTGAGGTTTGATATTAACTGGTATCAGTTAGGAGGAAATGATGCCGAAGGAGGTGCCAGTGCCATAATCAATCGCCCAGCGGGAAGAGCCTCAGGCGAGGCTGACACAAGATTCATACGAAATTTAAATTTCAGAGCTCGGAACTTGGAAATGTCTCTGATGGCCATTTTCAACCTAATACCGGTGGATGGAAGTTATACCCGAAGACCGATAGTAAACCCCTACCTGATGTTCGGTATTGGCCGAAGTACCAATAGGCCTAAAACTTATCTCCCGGGGCAAGAAGGAAATTATACTGTTAACCTATGGGAGATTCAAACCGAGGCAGCAGCTCCGGTTTCCAGTTATCCAAAGAATGTTACGGTTATACCCTTTGGTATTGGAGTTAGAATTAAAGCCAGCCGTCAAATTGACATTCTATTAGAAGGAGCAAGACGCTTCACCTTCACCGATTATTTAGATGATGTTGCCACTGTATACCCTAGTGTAGACGAAATAATTGAATGGAATGGTGGACCTGGATCGCCACAAGCTCAAATAGCACTACAAGTATTTGATAGATCAGTCGAGGGTGGATTTGAACAGCGAAGACCTGGCAATACCCGAGGAAGGGAGAATAATGATGCTTATTATATATTTCAAATTCGACTTGAAATGTATTTACCGGATAACTTCCTTTCCGAACTGCTTTCTCCTTCTAGAAGAAAGCCAAAATTCAGATAACCCTGTTCATTAGGCGACTAGTCCAGGATCTCGAATTGAGAAGCCTTACTTTTATACTCCACGATAAAAGACTTCAACTGCCGCACAAGGTCAAATTCAATTCGAGCATTATCGCTCTTTAAAGTTTCTGAAATATTATCCATGTTAGTTTTAACATCTGAAAACTCAATGACTCTGGTTTTAGCGATCATTATTTGGGGATGGTGAGTAGACATATTATTCTCATTGTTGTCTAATAACTCCTCATACAGTTTTTCTCCAGGTCTAAGACCGGTAAAAGTGATTTCGATGTCTTTCCCTTCAATTAAGCCAGATAACTGAATCATTCGTTTCGCCAAGTCAACAATCTTTATAGACCTTCCCATATCAAACACAAAAATCTCACCCCCATTACCCATGGTAGCTGCTTCTAGCACCAAACTACAAGCTTCAGGAATTGTCATGAAAAACCGTGTAATCTCTGGGTGCGTCACGGTAATCGGGCCACCATTTTGAATCTGCTTCTTAAAGATTGGTATAACCGAACCATTCGATCCTAGAACGTTCCCAAATCTGGTAGTTATAAACTTAGTGCTTGTGGACTTATCTAATGTCTCCAGAAAGTCATTTAAAGACTGGACATAAATCTCTGCAGCCCTCTTTGTTGCACCCATCACGCTAGTAGGGTTGACCGCCTTATCAGTCGATACCATTACAAATTTCTGAACATTGAATTCAACAGATATATCTGCTAGGTTCTTTGTGCCCATTACATTACACTCAATGGCCTCTGGAACATTGGTTTCCATCATAGGAACATGTTTATAGGCAGCCGCGTGAAACACCATATCGGGTTTATAGACTTCGAAGCAAGCCCTCACCCTTTGAAAATTTGTTACATCAGCAACGAAGCATACAAGGCGTTTATCAAGTTTTAGAATAGAACGCAGCTCATTCTCAATTTCAAATAATCCCGTTTCCCATTGATCCAACAATATAATCTGTGAGGGGTTGTACCTTACCACTTGCCTTGCTATCTCACTTCCTATCGAACCTGCAGCTCCAGTTATCAATACTGACTTATTCAACACTTCTTTAGCGACATATTCGTTATTCAGAACAATCGCACTTCTGCCAAGCAAGTCTTCGATCCTGACCTCCCTTATTTGTGAAATATCAAACTCCCCTCCGATCCACTTGTCTGTTGATGGTACAGCAGATACCTTAATACCAAACTCCAAACAGCGATCCACCAAGTCATTTTTCTTCTCAAGCGATAAACTTGTCACAGCGATAATAAGCTCTGTGGGGCTTTGCTTCAGGACCACTTTTTCGAACTCCTCTGTAGCTGAATATATTCTGACACCACCAATCACATTGCCAATTTTGCGCTCATTATCTTCAAGAAAACCAACCACTTTAATGTTCGACTTAGTATCATTATCAAGTAGCTGCTTGGTCATCATTCCAGACCGACCAGCGCCCATAATGAGTATTTTCCGTTGTGCCTTTGGAGCTGTACGATAAAATGCAAAGAGCTCTTTTACCAGAAGTCTATAGCTAATAGACATCACTAGAGACACTAAAAAAGCGATTACCGCAATCGAATAAGGAAACGAGTTTTCCGATAGGTAATTTACGGCCGACACTATAAGAAGAGTGACAAGGTTGGCGTAGAGCACTCGGATGGTATCTTGAATACCAGTATACCTGATGATACCTGCAAAACTTCTGGTTAGAAGAGAAGCAATAAATCCAGAGATTGTAAAGATCAGTATACCTCTTAAAAAATCGTATTCGTAAAGCTGGTCTAGCAAAAAGTTCAGCCTTAACAAGTAAGCCACCAATGCGGACACTGAAAAGACCACTAAGTCTATAAAGACTATAATCCATCGGGGTAGAACATTAAGAGTCTTAATTCTACTTATCATGTTCCTTTAAAAAGCTCCTTAGACTATTTTCAATGCGCTTTAATTCAACCTCGCCAAGATTCGAACCTGACGGCAAACATAACCCTTTTTTGAAAAGCTTTTCTGACAACCTATCCCCATAGTATGGGAAATCTTTGAACACAGGTTGTATATGCATGGGTTTCCATAACGGCCTTGATTCTATATTGTCCTCTAACAGATAAAGTCTCATCTGCTCTCTGTCAAAGCCAGTCACAGCCTCATCAATCATTATTGCCGTAAGCCAATGGTTCGAAAAGAAATCATTATTGGGCTCTCTCAAAAACTCAACACCATCTACGGCACCCATTAAGCCCCTATAAAACTCGTGATTTGCCCTTCTCTTTTCTACCCATTGATCCAGTACCAGCATCTGGCCTCTTCCAACGCCCGCAATCACATTTGACATACGGTAATTATAACCAATTTCGCTATGTTCATAATGTACGGCCTTATCCCTGGCCTGGGTGGCCAAAAAACGAGCTTTAGATATCCACTCTTCATTTTCTGACAACAAGGCACCTCCACCTGAGGTTGTAATGATCTTATTGCCGTTAAATGAGAAAACACCTAAATCACCAAAAGAACCTAATTTTTTGTCTTTATAAGAACTCCCTAGCGCCTCTGCCGCATCCTCTATAATTGGCACTTGGTACTTTCGACAAATTTCAATTATTTCATCCAAATTAGCCGGCATTCCATAAAGATGAACCAGAATCAAAGCTCTCGGTGCTCTTCCGGTTTTTGCTATTCTATCCAAAATTGCCTCCTCCAAATAGTCAGGAGACATATTCCAAGTACTCGGTTCACTGTCCACCATAATGGGAACCGCTCCTTGGTAAATTATGGGATTAACTGAGCCTGAAAAAGTAAATGTGGAGACCAAAACCTCATCGCCCTGCTTGATGCCAAGAATAATCAGTGCCAAATGAATAGCAGCTGTACCACTAGTCAGGACTGAGGCATGTGAAACACCCGAATAATCTTGCAAATCCGATTCAAAGCCATCGACATTCGGTCCCAATGGAGCGACCCAATTGGTATCAAAGGCAGATTGTACAAACTCCTGTTCACGTCCTCCCATATGTGGTGAAGACAACCAAATTCTCGGTGAATCATTCATTGCTCCTTATAATTCTCCCAGGATTTCCAACCACAACAGCAAAATCGGGGATGTCTTTTGTTATAACTGCCCCTGCACCAACAGTCACCCATTTGCCGACTGTAAGGTTCGGGATAATAGTAGCTCCTGCTCCAATGTGAGTGCCCTCACCCACGGAGACTGATCCACATAGCGTAGCATTCGGGGAAACATGCACAAAATCTGCTAAATGACAGTCATGATCAATTGAACAGGCCGTATTGATTATGGTATGATTGCCAATATCTGTAGCACTATTTATAATAGCACCAGCCATAATGACTGAACCATGACCAACTGATACTTCATCTCCTAATATTGCAGAAGGATGAATAGCCCAGCCGAATTTATTCTTCAGACGATCAGTCACTTGCTTTCTGATTTTATTATTCCCTATGGAGATAATAACTTCTTGATCCTCTGATTCAGAGTTCCAACTTGATTCATGAAAAACATTATATGATTGAAGTGATTTGATTTCAGGGTCGGCATCCACCAAATGATCCACATGAATACCTTGTTTCTCAAGAATATCAATTATCACTTTTGCATGTCCTGAAGCTCCAAATAAAATCATTCCTTAGTTCCTCTAAACTTTTCCATCGTGGCGGAAGTCTCTGAATTAATGTCTTTGGATTTAAAAACTTTTACAACGGTTAAAAATAGGATTTTAAGGTCTAAGACGAAAGATAAATGATCTACATACCAAACGTCATATTCAAACTTCTTCTCCCAATTGATGGTATTTCTACCATTAACCTGGGCCCAACCTGTGATTCCAGGTCTGACCTCATGCCTCCTCTTTTGTCTCTCATTATACAATGGCAAATATTCTACTAGAAGTGGTCTTGGTCCAACAAAAGACATATCTCCCTTAAGTACATTGAAGAGTTGAGGTAGTTCATCTAATGATAACTTCCTAATGATTCTTCCAATGTCAGTCAGTCTCTCGGCATCGGGCAGGAGAGTTCCATTTTCATCTTTGCCATCATTCATGGTTTTCAATTTGGCTATTACGAAAACCTTTCCATACCTACCAGGTCTATTCTGAAAAAAGAATACACTCCCCCGGTTCAATATCAACAGTACTAGTAACAATAGAATGAAAATCGGGAGGAGTACGACTATGAGTAAAGCCGCGAAAAGAAAATCGAAAAGTCTTTTAAAAAAATTACTGTACATCTGTTAGTCCCATGAAATCGAAGATTTTTTGATTGATGTTCCTGACGTCAAATCTATCACGTGCTAAATGAAGGCTCTCCCTCCCCATACTCTCTATCTGCTCTGGATTAATCATAAAAGACTGCATAGCATTAGCCAAAGCCTCTGCATTCCGTACAGGAATTAAATAACCATTCTTTCCGTTTTCAACTGTTTCTCTACATCCCGGATGATCTGTGGTAATGATTGGCTTACTCATTGCCATTGCCTCTTGGATTGTTCTAGGTAAACCCTCGTTATAGTAACTAGGAAGTACGAAGATATCTGCGGCATTCATATAAGGTCTAATATCATCGGTAGTTCCTAGGTAGTTTATCAAACCTGATTCATGTAACTCTTCAATTTCACTTGCAGCAATACCTCCTGGATTTGGGTCGATCCAACCTAAAAGTTGAATCTCGAAATTGCTGAAAGACCTTCTCAATATTCTTGCTGCCTCTAATAGCTCAGGAATTCCCTTCTCACGAATCAACCTTGCAATGAAAAGGAAAGTGATCTTATCTCTCTTACTTTCTTTTGATGTTGCCTGATAATGGTTTAAATCAACTCCAGTACCCTTGATCACTGTTGATATAGAATCACTATTAAGAATTTTCTCTAGTCTAAAAAATTCCTCGTCATTCTCATTTTGAAATATAACACCATCAACAGAACTGAGGGTGCTTCTGTACAAGCGTTTTACTAAAAGTCTTATTATTCGAGCTTTAAAAGTCGACTGGTCGAAACCTGAGCCCTTTCCGGTAATCAATGCATACCTTGTCACATTTCTGCCCTTTGAGGCACGTAACCCAAAGATGACTGGTTTAATTGTATAGGCCAGAACGTAATCTGGCCTTAGTTGTCTCAGTTGCTTTCTAAATTTGAAATAGGCTTTTATATCTCTGACCGGGTTCAAACCCGTTCTGTCAAACTCTGTGGATATACAATGGGCTCCCAGCTCCTCAACTTGAGCACCTGTTTTCTCGTCTATGAAGGGTGCTGCTGCATACACTTCGAAATCCTCAACAAGCCTCTTTAATAAAGGTCCTCTGAAATTGATTAAAGATGAGGCAAACCCACCTATCAGTAAAAATCTAGGTTTTTTGGATTTCGGCAAGCCTCTGTAATTTGTTTTGATATAATTTTTGTCTCTTTCTTCTAAGAAGAATCATTCGCTTGTCTGAGTACGCATATATGACCATAAACATGAATGGATATAGAATGATCCTCTGCCTTGCAATTAAGCCTAAATTACTCAGTGCCAGACCAGCACCAACTGAAAAAAGTAATATGAAAATTATGCTGAAACCCATCAGACGATCTTTACGGATCATTCCAATAGACCTTCTAACGGCTTTCCAATTCCTAAAAGCCAAAAACCAGATAATGTAAATGTCGAAAAAACTTATGATCTGAAGAACCCCTCCCACTTCCCAGGGAAAAGGTCTAAAAAGTATATTGATTGGAGCTTGAACAAATGCCAATGGTCCCTGAACCAGTGTAATTTCGCTTCCTCCATAAGACGATTTTCTCCTTTGATCAACTGCAAAATCTGTCACCTCTGTGATATCACTAACCCCGACAACAGACAAAAAATAAAGCGCTCCAGCGGAGGCTACAATTAACACCAGGACGTTCTTAAAGGTGAACTTTTTGAAGGATCCTAGAAAGTATGCACCTGCTAAAGAAAAGGCTAACATAGCTGCAACCTGCGGTCTAACCAGATAGCACCAAAACAGCCCAAAGGCCATTATCAAAACACTTTGCTTTCTCTGTTTGTTGACCATACCGAGCAAAAAAATACCAACTCCAAAGATCATCCAAGTGTCCTTGCTCACATTTGCTGTCCAGAACCACAAGGACGGATAAAGGAGTACGGCAAATAGATAGTTCCTATATTCGGTCAATCCATAGGCTCTAAAAAAAACTTTTGCGAAATACAAGAGTCCAATAGCACAAAGGGACGAAAACAACAACCAAGTGCCCCTAAAGCTTTCACCAACAATTAAAATCATAAAGGCTGCCGGATACCCTACGAAGTTGGTTCCTGTAAATGCAGGGCCTCTCCATGTTGCGCTGTCAAAAAAAGGAGATAAATCAAACTGCTTAAAATACTCAGCAAAACGTTGACCCCACCTAAAATATACTACGGGATCTGCACCACCCCTGTAAATACCAAATGCAACAAATGAGTAAGCAATTACTCCCAATATTCGGACGAGAATTGAGATGCCGATAATGTTTCGATTTTGTGCTGGAACATTTCGTTGACCTGCAAAATACATCAAAATCGAAAAGAAGATGATGGCTATGAAAAGACCTGGAAACTCGAATGCAGCCATCTAATGATTCATAACAGTTTTGTAAAAAACTATAGTTTCCTCTATCATTCTTGACAGATTGAAGTAACTCGTAAGTCTTGAATAGGCCTGATCAGTAATGTCATTTTGTAAATCTTTCCTTTCAAGTACCTCAATTATCTGATTTGCTAAGGAATTAACATCATAGGGCTGAACAAGGTAACCCGTTTTCTGATGTTCCATTAACTCGTTACCGGCAGGAACGTCCCAAGAAATCACTGGAGTCTTTGCAGCAAATGCCTCTAAGAATACCACTCCAAAGCCTTCGGATATTGATGGAATGACCACAACATCTGAATTAGCCATATAAGCCCCTACTTGCTCGCTATAACCCAGAAAATCTACATTTTCGGACAATCCCAATTCCTCAACCCTACTCTTGAGTTCACTTTCTAAAAGCCCAGTTCCAGCAATTAACAATTTAACATCCGCTGCAAATCGCTTCACAACCAAAGTCAGGGCAGATAAAAGATAGTTATGGCCTTTAAAAGCCACAAGCCTACCAGCAATAATTAGTTGCTTATCAGATACCCTGAATTGAGGCTCACCTTTCCTTTGATAGTGCGATTGCATATCAAATCCGTAATGTATAAGCTTCATTCTGCTTGGATTGGTCAACCTTGTCTTAACGAAAAAATCAAGCAAGCCTTTGGAAATAGTAAATGAGGCATTCATTCGCCCCTCAGCCCATTTGCTAATCAAATAGTACGGAGTTGGCCTCTGCTTGTCAGGGTTGAAACCATACTTTGATGTGAAAGCATTGTCGTAGCCATGTTTGGTAGATACTAAATAGGGTTTTAAACCAAATAGTACTTTTATTAAGGCCAGATGAAAGTCGGCATGAATAAGATGAGTGTGTACGATGTCAAAATCTCCCGCAACAACGATTTTCTTAATCTTTCGTAGGGTACTTACGGTAGGGTACTTACCAATATTTACCTGATATGTGGTTATTCCAAATTCATTTAACCTATCAATAAAAGGTCCTCCCAGCCCTCCTTGATGATTCGTATATAACCTCAAAAATTCTACCTCGATCCCCTGAGCCAGTAAACCAGGAATTACTCTTAGCTGATAATTCTCTGCTCCAAAAATGCCTCCTTCTTTCTGAACAAATAGGATTTTCATTTGAGATAGTTCCTTTCAGTAATTTCTTTAATCAACTCTTCGTTGAATTTTTCAACACCGGATTGCCTCAAATGATGTAAGTCATAAAGGTCTTTTGGGTATTCGAGCTCCATCAGTCTATTGAAATTTATATAATCGCCAAGTGACTGAAACTTTTCGTCCATCTCATCTTGATTATCGAATAATTGGAAATATTCTCTGTCTACCGGTGATTGTACCATTAGGAAACTACCCTGCCTTTTATTGATAAAATTCACCATCTCAACGAGAAAACCCCATTGGTCCTCACGAAAATTCCAGGAAGATTTTCTTCCCATTTTTTGCTTTCGCGTATAACCATCGCTTTTCTCAACATAGCCTCCGGGAATATATAAGTCATCCCCTTTTTTTTCTGGCTCTCTGAAGTGGCGATTGGCCCCAATAGACTCCATAAAGATATCAAAGAGCAACGTATTGTATGTCTTCAAGTGATTTACCCGAGTAGCCATATTGAGCGTTTCCCAATTCAGCTCCTCATTGGCTATAAGATCCAAAGATGACTCAACCCCATCATTTTGAAAGATACCTGGATATACCTCATATAAAACCAGCTTGGGGTTAAGTTCGTCAATATATGTTCTTAGTAATGATAGAGCCTGCTTTGGTGTTTGATTGCTGGAACCAAGGTTGAAAACCCTGATTCCATTTCTTTCAAAAATCCTCGGATCAAAGCCTCTATATGCATGGGAAGATCCAAGAACTAGAATATCCACGTTTTTCACCTGTTTGATCTCACTCATTCTTGAGAACATATGTCCATAAGACCCTACCTGGTAATTCATGTTCTTTTTCATGGCCTCATAAGGAATCAGATAAGACCAAGACCATAAGATCAGGCAATATCCTATTGCCGTAAACCCGAAAAACATGATTAGGTGCTTTAAAAACTTATTCATCAGAATTGGAAGTAAATAAATGGAGATTCCTCTGTCTGCATAAACATTCCTATTAAAAATATTATGAATGTATATGCCCCCCACCTAATAGCCCTGGGATAACTTTCTAGAAGATACTCTATGGCGAATTGTCTTTTTCGACCGAACCATTCTACAATAACAAACCCCAAGACAAGGAGCAGGCAGGCTAGCACTTTGGGTGAATAAAAATCCTGAGGAGCCATGAAAAGAGTACTACTGAATATCTGTGAATACATTTGAAAAGCATGGTCAATGCTTTCCGCTCTAAAAGATATCCAAGCAATTACTGTTAGAAAGAAAGTACTTGAAATCTGGATGAGTTCTTGAATACTTGGCAGATAACCCTGATGTGCAACTATTTCGAGGTTATTCCTATTTCGATTCAATAGAAAAATGGGTAGAAAATACAGTGCATTAAGTGCTCCCCAAAGTATAAAGGTCCAATTGGCACCATGCCAGAAGCCACTTACTATAAAGATGATAAAGATATTTCTTACCTGCTTCGATTTGGTTCCTCTGCTCCCACCAAGTGGTATGTACAAATAATCTCGGAACCAGGTAGAGAGTGAAATATGCCACCTTCTCCAAAATTCAGCTATATCTCGTGAAAAATATGGGAAGGCAAAATTTCGCATCAGGTCAAAACCAAACAGCCTAGCTGTTCCAATAGCAATATCCGAGTAACCAGAAAAGTCACCATAAATCTGAAATGCGAAGAAGACTCCCCCCAAAAACAGAGTACTCCCTCCATATACCTCTGAATTGTTAAATATTTCATTGGCATAAGTAGCACAGTTATCTGCAATCACTAGTTTTTTAAAGAACCCCCATAAAATTTGTCTCATGCCATTGACTGCTAAGGCATAATCGAAAGTTCTTTTGTTCTTAAACTGTGGCAATAAATGGGTAGCACGTTCGATGGGGCCAGCTACTAACTGAGGAAAGAAGCTCACAAATGCAGAAAAGGCAATTAGGTCAGAGGTCGGTTCAAGTTTACCTTTATACACATCTATAGTATAGCTCAGCGTCTGAAATGTATAGAAACTTATTCCCACAGGAAGAACGATATTCAGCATATCACCACCTATAGCGAAGCCAGCAAACGAAAAGGCAGATTGGAAACTATCCAGAAAGAAATTGTAGTATTTAAAAAAGCCCAAGAAGCCCAGATTGATTGCAATACTCAGCCAGAGTAACCTTTTCCTGTGAGTATTCTTTTTCTCAACACCTAATCGCTTACCGATAAGAAAATCTGCAAGTGTACTAAAAAGTATCAATGAAAGGAATCTCCAATCCCACCATCCGTAGAATAGATAGCTTGAAATTACAATCAATATATTTTGAAGTCGCAGATTCCTTTTTAATAGGCCCCAATAGAGCAGAAACACTATAGGGAGAAAAATTGCAAAGTCTATGGAGTTAAAAAGCATTCTTATTACTAAATAATGTTAGGTGCTGCTTTAAAACCTCTGTCTCTCTATACTCTTTGGGTACAGAGGCCCGAATAAAGTCTTCGTCTAAGGACTCTGTAAGAATTAATTCACTTAGTTCGTCTATCCGTAATGCCAGACTTTCATAATCACCACGCTTGGCAACGAGTCCATTCGCACCCACTTTAATCAAGTTTAATGGGCCATCACAGTCAGTTGACACCACAGGTAAACCAACATTAAATGCCTCTACAACTGCGTTACCAAATGTTTCTGATAAGGAAGGTAAAATGAGAAAGTCATACTTAGCAAGAGTATTGTCCACATCCAATACTGGAGCGTTAAATGATATATTTTTGAGCCCTAATTCCTCAATCCTCTGAGTCAATTCTTGACGTAATGGGCCATCACCGTAGACATCTACCTTGATATTGGATTTCACTATTGAAAGTGCCTCGACTAAAACCTGTACCCCCTTTTCAGGAGACAACCTTCCAAGGCATATCGCCTTCAGACAAGCCTCCTCCCTCACATGTGACCTCTTCGGAACTTCAGGAAAAAAATTAGGTATGTGCTTTACATTATTAGTTTTAAAAAGTTGGGAGTGCTCTTCCTTCTGGTTTTCAGACATTGCCAAGATTCTCACCCTATCTTGATTAAACAACTTTTTTATCTCGAACTTCTTCAAACCTGAGAATAAAGAGGGTTTAATAATGATATCATTGTGAAGTCTAAATATCAGTTTCCATTGTTTAGTAAAATAATTAAGGCGACTCAACTGACGAAAATTATTCGGTCCATTCACAAACACCATTGAATCCTTTTCAATGACCTTTTTAAGACTTCTATACAGTGATAGAAGCTTCATGGGATTATTCGTATTTGGAATTTTAAAAGTGCGAATTTCTACACCTGGATTCAATAGTTGTCTAAGTGGACCGCTCTGATCAGCTACCAATATGGTCACGACATCCCCTCTTCTATCGTATGCATTGGCTAGCTTTGCAACAAATTTTTGCGCGCCTCCAAAAGAAAAATTCCAAATAAGTATGTATATCTTCATTGTAATACTTGGCTCAGAAATCTTGTGGTCACTTCCTCAGGATCATGATTCTTTTTAACCAAACTAATAGAATTCATCCCTTGCTGTTCAATAGCCGTCCTGTTTTGGATGAGTTTTTTGAGCGCATTCACTAGTTCTGCTGAATTGCCTTTTCTGAATATAAACCCATTTTCTCCAGGTTTGATATAACCCGCGGACCCGTCAACATCTGTGGTTATGGTTACTAAGCCAAAAGACATGGCTTCCAGCGTAGTAAAAGAAGCTGGGTCATGATTGGTCGGCAGAACAAAAATATCATGGGATTTGTATAACTCTTCAACCACCTGATGCGGCTGATTGATCAGCAAGTCGATATCCTCATTAAATTCAGAACTTTCCTTAAGTTCTAGCATATTGAGATAATAATCTCCCTCCTCATCACCAGTACCGCAGATAGTCAAACGTAAAGAATCGTTTTCCTTCCTCAATTCCTCAAAAGCCTCGATCATCATAAGAGGGTTTTTACTACTAAAGTACTTGGCAATACAGAGGATATTGATTTTTCCATTTTCAAAGAACGAACGGTCACTGAGAGCCGACTTAATCGAGAATGGGAAATAAACAAACCTCTTGGATTGGGAGGGGTACTCCGCAGGATTTCCCTGGCAAGGAGAGATCCAATAAGCATTAAGCAACCACATAAATAACTTGAAGAAACCTAGTTTCAAAGGTGAATAATGACGATGAATGTGGATTCTTGAATGGAATACTATCCTTATTCTAAAGAGCAAGGCCAATAATATCGATTGATATCCAAAAATTGTAAATACAGGTCTAATTACTATAACATCTGGTTTCTGCTTCTTTACGAAAGAGTACAAGTCTTTAAATGCGGGAAAATAATAAGGTGAGAAGCTATCAACTCCGTCTCCTCTTGTTCTATTGTTCTTTCGCATCCTTTTCATGGATAGCTTCGAAGGGCTTAAGTATGTAGACTTCGGCAAGTCTTCATGATTAACATTGTCGGGTTTATAAACCAAAAGGTTCACCTTATGGCCGTTCCTTTCAAAACCGCGAAACCAATTGTGAAGATTGGTATGATACCTATGGTGTATAAATAGTAAGTTCAATCTAATAGTAATCTTACTTGTTTAGTCCATGTATGGTACTTAGGTGTTGGCACCCGTCTTTCACTGGACTCAATACAATCTTTTGCTTCTTCTAAGAGAATTAACTCATGCTTATCAGGAAAAATCTCAGAAGTTACACCAAGACCTTTGACTACTATAGCGCAGCCACATAAAACGGCTTCCAAGCTCGGCCAGCCAAACCCTTCGCTTATGGATGGAAACAAGAGGTATTCAGCATTTTCATATGCCCATTTGAGATGCTCATCTGACAGATCTGAAACTTGAGTAATCCGGTTTTCCAAGCCTGTCTTCTTTATAAATTCTTCATTCTTGGAGTTAAAATCACCTACTCTTAAAAGGTGAAATTCTGAATCTAGCGTTTTTAAAAGTTTCAAACTCCACAGATTGTTCTTATACCATGCATCAGTACCCACAGACAATAACACTTTCTTTTTATCGAATAAAGGAAACCAATCGGCAGCCTCTGATGAATTTACTCGATCAGAAATCCAAAATTCTTCTATGCCATTGTGTATTACTCCTAACTTGTTCGAATTACTGAACTGAGGACAGTATTGCAACAAGTCATTCTTGGTATAAAGAGAGACACAAACCAGTTTGTCAGCGCGAGACATTGCATTTAAAAAAAACTTGTATAAAACTCGGTGCATCCGAGAAGTTTCTGCCTCTGGATATAACGTATGTAGGTCGTGACAGATAACTATCCTACTTTTTTTCAAGAAAAACAATAAGTATGAATAGCGTTCACTTATGATTAAGTGCCTGCCTGGCTTATTTCTAGTTCTCCATGCTAGGAATGGATATTTGACATACTTTGCAATAAAACCTTTGCCAATCGGCTTGACTATTTGGACTTCGTAGTTATTCTCTATACAGCCTTGTAGGACGCCTTTAAGGTACCGCTCCATGCTGTATGCTCCACCAAGGCTGGGGTAAATATATACTTTCTTAGAGTTCATTCAGGTGAGTAACAAGGGCCCCATTTTCGACACCTATTGGAAGGATAAACTGATTTTTTATCGCCTCTTGATCGATTCCTGTATTTTCAAAATGAATATCTTCCTCATTGAAAGACCAAAAGTCCAAGAAAGTGGCCATACCTAGACGTTTTATGACATCTTGTAATCCGGAATAATTGATTTTGAACAAAATTGTCGGAGTCCAGTAGATTGCTGGGATTATCATTGTAGAGTAAAAGCCAAAACAGCCAATAGCACTTTGTACAATTCGATTGAAATTTTCTGTATGTCGAATGTAACGGATGTTTGAATCATTTGGCAGCCACGTAGAATTATAGGACTCAGGATGTAGTTTAATATAGAGTTTTGCTCCTTTTCTGAGACAATACTTATTGATTTTCAAATAAAACTCAATCATTATCTGCTTATCCAATGTCTCTTCCCCAAAGGAGTTTTCAGCCAAAGCCTGATCGATATGTAAATAAAATGGCTCGTTGACTAAATCTGTTTCCTTATGCAAGTATTGTATTAATTCTGGACTACCGATGTACTTGATCTTATCGTCCAAAATTCTGTCGGTCTCTTTGTGTATGGTCGCATTAAAAGGGCTATAACACAGATACAAATCTGGTTTTTTAATCTTTAAAGGCATTCTCTTTGATACCCAATAAGGACCAAACTTCTGCTGTAGTTTGGTGTAAATGGAAATTGGAAATAGTTTGAGTTTATCTATTCCAGTCAGGGAATTATATAAAAAAGACAAAGTCCTAAATCCCTTAACTACGTGTTCCGAGCGTATCTCTTTGGCCCTAGAACTTTTCCTCCATAGCTTTTCACGTATTCGATAGTCCTTGTAATTAGTGAAAATGCCATGTTGTAAAATAATTGTTCGGATGCCTCTATTCTGAGCAAGATGGTTGATTGTCATGCTCAAACCTGACTCTATGGACATAAAAATTAAACCATCGGGCCGAACCTTTTCCAACACTTCTCCGACTGAAGTAAATTCCGACCAATAAATACAATCAAAGTCCTTTGCTTCATTATTCTCATGGGGAAAAGTAGAGGGGAGAAATGTAAAAACAAACTCGTTTTTCAGTTGTTCAAAAACGTGAACCCAGTCTTTCCTTATTGTAGGCCAGACCAAGAGATAATGTTTCTTTTTCTGAATAGGCCTTTGAGCATCTTGCTTAAATTCTTGACTATTGAGGTTTGAAAATCTATTCACAGATGACATAAAGAGTCTCTTGTCATTTCATTAGTATAGTGAGTCGGCCTCGAGCCATTAAAGAACTTGATCGATGCTGACTCCCTCTTTGGTCATCAACCATTCCACAAACTCTCGGAAAGCTCCTTCACCACCAACTTTTTCGGTCACATACTGAACATGGCATTGAATATAGGAAGGTGCATTGGAAGGTGCAGAAGATGTCCCACATGCTTTTAATAGTTCAAGATCACCAATATCATCTCCTATATATGCGACCTCTTTGAGGCTTATGCCCATTTCAGAACAAAGTTCAGCCGCGACCTTCAGTTTGTCTTTTATACCCTGAAAGAGGAGTTCGATATTCAATTTGGAAGCCCTCCTTTTTACTATATCGGTATTTTCACCCGTAATAATCCCAACGGGGATGTTGAGTTTTTTTGCAAAAAGAACTCCTGCACTATCTGAGGTATTAAACTTTTTCCATTCGTTACCAGACTGATCGTAATACATTCCACCGTCTGTCCAGACTCCATCAATGTCGGTAAGTATAAGTTTGGGCAACATCTTCTGAGAATTTAGTTAATCCATTTTACTTCCAATTGCTTTTCAGTGGTCCAATAGTGTATCATAGATTACCTCATCTGCTGGTATATCCACTTTTAAAGTTTTGCCTATCACCAGGTCTTTTTGTGCCCACCGGAACCCATCTCCTGGGCTCAACAAATGTACATCAGCTTCTGTTATGACTTCGCCACTCGTCATTGCCCTTTTTGTGGCAATACTCCTTTCGAGCTTTACTCGTGCTAAATCGACTGCTTGGTTTCTTTCCTTTTTAACTTCGCCCAACGCCATTTCTAGATTTCGAATATCGCGTACCATTCTTCTCATTCCATCTGGGGCTAACGAACCCGCCTGATCCGTCCCTTTCATAGTTCTATCCAGGGTAATGTGTTTTTCAATGATGGTCGCTCCCATTCCTACAGCAGCCAGGGGGATAGCTATTCCAATACTATGATCTGAATAACCTACTTCGTAGTCCTTATATCTATCCTTTAGGTAATCAATACTTTTAAGGTTGATGTTTTTGTACTCGCTGGGATACTGAGACAGACAGTGTAATATAGAAACCTTATCATGATGCTTAGTAATGATTTCCAATGCATCATCAATCTCTTCTACACCACCCATTCCTGTAGATATCACTATAGGAATCTGAGTTTCAGCCATAGCATTTAATAAAGGTAGATTGGTCAGGTCTCTGCTCGCCACTTTCAACCTATCTGGACTGAACAACTTCAGGATGCTGAGGCAACCTATGGCACATAGCGTCTCAACAAAATCCAAACCCTTTGATTTAGCGTACTGGTATAGCTCAAAGTGTTGCTCGTCATCCAATTCTAACTTCTGACGGTGCTCGCCATAGGTTTTGCCAAAGCTATGAAGGCTCTCATAAGGCTTGGCCATTGCCGAGGCCGACAGTTCTTCATTAAGATCTCTCTTGGTAAGTTTAATGGCATCCCAAGGTTTCAAATCTAAATTAAAGAGCTCGTCTCTTACAGGCTGAGCTGCTTTGTCGATCAACAATTTAGCGATATCAACAGAGCCATTATGATTTTGGCCAATTTCACCAATAAGATATGTATTTGACATCCTTTAATAAGTTTGATTAAAGATTTTAACTAACAAAATAACTGTTACCCTCTAACTGTGATATAGTACGATTAGCATAGTTATCATGGACATCTCTTTTGAGTTCGCTGATACCTTTATAACCCAACGAAATGTCATTTACCTCTTTAACCGTAATGCTCACAGGTGAATCACTTTTCACCCGAGGTATTCCTTCATAGTATCTCAACCTTATTTTATCAATATGCTCTTTACTCAGAGAATCTAAACTTGATGACTCAAGCGACTTCCTTTTGGAAAAAATCATGGCCAGATGCCCCTTATGAAGATCTGTCTCCAGATAAGGGTTCACCTGTTGTACAAGCTCCCAACCACACCTCGATGCCAAATTTTTGAGAGAAATAGCATTAAAATTACTGATGTGAGCTAAGTATAATGAATCATTCCAATCGAGAACATGATCTAGTACTTCAGGTACCTCAACATAAAACAAAGTGTCTTCGGTGGCATGATCAAGAGCCTTTTTCAAAAAGAACTCGGGGTTTTGAAAATGCTCCAAGGAGTGAATAAGGGTTATAAAGTCAAATTTATTTTCAGAACCATATGTTCTAAACTCACCCATATGCACCTTGTGCCCTTTCTCTATGGCAAACCTTGCCCTTGATTCATCGGGGTCAACACCCTCTACATCAAACCCTAGGTCACGAAAAGCATCTAATCCTGTCCCTGGGCCGCAGCCTACATCCAGTATAGTTCTACTATCCTTCTTAAAGTTTGAATTCAAGTAACTCCCAATGGCATGGTAACGATCATACCGCTGCTTTTCGATGTCAGGATTCAAGGGGTTAAAACCAACGCGTTGCTGCTCTTTATGCCTTATCTCAAAAGCCTTATTGAACCATGATTCTGAAGGTACTCTTGACCGAAAAACATGACCACAATTATTGCAAATTGTTGTAGCCAGAAAAGAAATGCTCGCTGGGTTAAAACACTGGCTGATCAGAGCGTTAGATTTAGACTTACAACAGGGGCACTCAGAGGCCTCAGTGATGTCTTGCTCTTGTATTTCAAAATTCATAAGGATTATTTAGTATAAGATTGTATGCCTTTACTCATTAGCCCCAAAATATGGGGATAATTATTGGTGATATTGATTACATCTTGAAGAGTTTTTTGAGTTCCACCAACTAATTCAATTAGCTCGGCCATATTCTTAAAATCATCCGCTGTATCAATTGTAAATCTAAGATCTCTTCGAGAAACTACCTCTTTCGGTGCTCGCTCAAGTTTAATCTTGAAAAGATCACTTCTCCCATATATAAAATTGGTAACATGCTCTGTGTAAAACCTATGTTCTGGATGCTTCAATAAAAAGTCTTGTGCCCTTTCTAAAGCGTTTAATGAAACACCCTCAACAAACAAACCCCAATGAGTCCTAATTGCCGGATAGCCTGCATCATTAGCGTAACTTATATAGTCTAACCCACCTTGAATTTCTCTTAGGTAACGAGGTATTTCTTGGAATTGGAGGAAAGGGTTATCTGAGCACACCCTGATTATATTCTTCGCATCAAATTCCCTTGCACAACTGACGAAACGATGCAGAACATTATTTTCCTTTCCCCTGAAAGTGTCAATTTTGTTGTCATTTGCCCATTTAACCAAAGCATCATCTGTTCGGTTGGTTGTTGTTGCTAAAACAAAGGGCACATCGATCTTCTTTAAGCTTTGAAACTGCAAGTCAAGCAAGTGCATGCCCCTCCATAAGGGCTTCAGTACTTTTCCTGGTAACCTGCTAGATGATAACCTGGCCTGAATTATGATGAGGTTATCAGTTTTCATGAGCTAAGGGTTGACTTTATGGATGAAGTGAAAATTCTTAGCCAGTCCATAAAATCCGTCTTCAAAGAAGTAGGTCTCATATTTTGAGCTAAGCCTTGTTCGAATTCTGTATTAGGATTGAAAACCTTGAACAGGTTTTTCTGTTGAATCGACAGTATCTCTTCCCTAGAAAATTCAACCCTTTCTAGTTGCTCAAGCAATTCTAACTTTGTTGTAGACATAAGGCATAGTTCTAATTTGGAATAGAAAGACACATAGCTTCCATTTTCCTCTAAATGCCATTTGTCATTCCCACGTGAATGATATTTAAAGAACTCTATGGCGGGACAACCAGCTGCTATTGAATCGGTAATGGTCGATGACCAAAAATTTATCGAGACATGCCCCAACGAACACAAGACAAATGGGTTCAACTCGGAGATGTGAAAGTCCTTAAAACCTGCTTGGTTCAACAAACTCTTAAGATAAGACGAATCTTCTCGTGGATGTTGTTTGAAAACCACGAAGTTCTCCCTGGTCTCCTCCACTACACTAACAATTGTGTGAATAAGATTTTCGTAATCTGACTTATCAAGAAAAGCCCCATCAGGGGGCCTAGTAAAAACTATTAAAACCCTCTTGCCTTTGGCAGCATCTATTATCTTATCCAAGTGATCCTTATTGTGCTCATTCAGTCTTTTAAGCCAATTTGGGCGATAGGCTGGACTTCCAACAATCCTAATCTTCTCTGGCTGCACTCGCTCTTTCCAGTAGTGTTCATCATAGGTGGTATTAATCAATAGGTTATCAAAGGTCTCTGCACTGTGCTTCATACTTAAATCGTCTCCAGCATGCTTACTTAGCCGTTGGGCGATACTATAGATGGCATTTGAATGTGGGTACAAGTTCAGCATAGCCTTGGTACAACAGAACCGTATTGCTGCGGCTAAACTACTTCTATAAATAGGCCAGAAATCTTTATAGATGACTTCAACCTTCTTCCTGTTTATTAAAAGGAACCCGAATAAACTCTTCTTTTGTAGAACACTCCCAAACCGTAGAAATTCATTTAGATGAGCATGCTCTCTAAGGGCCTTATTATATACCTTTTTGGAAAAAAATAGAATGACAAACTTGTATCCAAGGTCTTTTTCTTTTAAGGCATAGAAATGTGGAACCAGCCATTGTAGCTCTCCCAAAGAGCTATGAATTATACCCAGAACTATCTTATTATTCGTCTTATTCACTAAGCCAACCTGTATCTGAGAAAGAATCTATATACCCATTCCCCATACTCCTCAATTCCGGATTATTGTACCCAAAAAATTTAATATCATTCTGTTCTGCCGCCTGATAATCATTAGTTGAATCGCCAATAAGTAAACAGTTTTGCAAATCATATTTGTGCAATGCTAACAAGTCCTGAACCAAGTCCGTCTTTGGCGTTGGAGAACCATGAATGCTAATGAAGTATTTAGCTATGCCCACAGTTTGACAAATTTGGTTTAATTCTTTACCATCTGAACCAGAAACAATGTGCATGTTAATTTTAGCTGAGTTTCTTATGACAAAATTCAGCGAATCGGAAATTAAGAGGCTTTTGTCCATTAGGCTTTCGAGCATAATACTAGAGAACTGCTCTGCCAGATGGTTTACCTGAGACGCTGTGATCTCTTCACCTAATATCTTTTCATAGAAGTACCTGAATTTTACATATCGAGAAAGCCCACCGTTTCTCAGGTGATATTGCATAAGTTCATCAATCTGATGTTCGGGGTAACCTTTGAGAACTTTCCTGAAACCATCATTCCTTATCTCCATGGAATCCATGAGAACGCCATCAAAGTCCCAGAATATTGTTTTAGACATTTATAACCTGTTTTTGTATGGCCTCAGCAATGAGAAAGTCATCAGGCCAATCAATATCAAAGGATTTAAGTTTATCCTGAATGTAAAACCACTTTTTATTCCCAATTCGATCATGTAAGCTTTTGTATACGGCAACAGAGGCAACAAAAGCGGCATGATTGACCTCATAAAGTGGTTTTAAGTCTTGAGTTCTTGGCCAGCGCATTTCACCAGACCCACTTGAATTTGTTATTTTTCCAGTGTCTGGATCAATTAAGAAATTCTGAAGTTCGGTGACAGAGACCAATGAATCATAACCCTTGTCTAATGCTGCAAAATAAGATTCAATTATAGAATCGTACTCTGCCCCATCAATGAACGGAGTTGTTACATGCCCCCAAATTACGTGTTGAGAATTGACAACCGTGGGTACATAGTTGATAAGATCGGTCAAAGGAGTCGTGTCCAAACAAAGTTCTTCAGGCCTTTCAATTATTTTAATACGTTGGTCATCAAACCTCAAGGCTACCTCAATACAACTTTCATCATTGGTTGAAAGTATAATCTCGCTGATACTCACTGATTGAGTCAATTGAGAAAGTTTCAGTGCTAAGAGACCTCCTTCAATCCCTGCAAAATTCTTGACATTCTTGTTCTTTACTCTCTGACTACCCTTTCTAGTCGGTAAAAAAAATGAAATACTATTCTTCATTTCTAAATGGCTGAGTAAATAGAAACCTCTTGGACTGATTCATATTTAGTTGGGGTTAGAGAAGTTATCTGAGAATAAGCATCTTGAAAATCTCTAAACAACACTTCATTCTCCATTGATAACTCTAGTTCAATTTGACTCACATTATTCCCCAAATAGCCGTCATAGCCTGCAATAAAAACGTTCTTTGCCTTCATTTCAATGACCGATTGTAGGGCCAGAACAGTATGAGAATCTTTTACTTTATCGGTGAAGGTTATTTTCATCAACTCATAACTCTTTGCGGCTAACTCCTCAGGAATATAAGTACCCATTTTTCTAGGATACGGGGGCAGGATGCATTCAGAGACAAATCCAAAATCACCTTGGGTATTTTCTTCTAGCCTATAGCCTTCATTGCCTACAAGACAGAAAGTCTGGCTTATTTCTAACTTCTTGAAATACAGAGAGTTTTTTGAGCTGGCATGAATAACACAAATACTACTCTGCTTGTTAATCCATTGATTTAAAGCAGTTGCATGCTCTTTAATCGATGGTCCTCCACCAATTATAAGCACAGCATCATATGCTTTTGAGGATTGATAAGGCTCCAAGCGAACATTATCTTCCAGTCCCGCACTTTGATTATTCAGTGCCTGGATAATACTGTTCATTGAGTAGTATCTTTTGCCAACCCACTCCATAACATCCTTTTGCGGTAATGAATTGGCTCCAGAAACCATATAGGGTAAGTTAGTTCCCCAATTATATATTGTCTTTAACTTCTCAAACTCGCCTACAATACTTCCTAGTGCATTAAAATCTACGTTATAAGCACCCATAGATGCCAAATAGGTAAGAAGTAGCTCCATTTTGAGGTTTCCTGCTCCTCTTCCCATACCAGTTATCGTAGCATCCACTATATCGGCACCAGCCTCAACCGCAGCTAATGTATTGATAAGGCCCAGCTCTAAATTATTGTGACCGTGAAATCCAATTTTTGCACCGGTCTTAGATCTAACTTTTTGAATCGTGGTTCTTACCTCTTCTGGAGATACTCCACCATAGGAATCTACTAAATAAAAGTAATCCACCAATCCATCGGTTCGACTGATTTGCTCGTAGAACCCATCAATCTCAGACCAAGTCGACATGTACATCACATTAAATGCGACATGATAGCCTCTTGACTTAATTGCCCTTGCCAATTCTATCGCTCGATTCATATTGGCTGGGTTAACCGCAACTCTTACCAGATCCACCAAACCTGAGCAATCATCCAATACTTCATCCAGAGATTCAATTTTAATATCTTTCTCATTCAACAAAATGGCCATATGTTTCGAAGTCTTCTTCTTTAATCCTTCTAAAACATACTTTGGGCAGTAAAAATATTTTCCGAAATATTCTGTTTTTTGGGGGCTTCGATACCCCACTTCTAGATAGTCAATGGGTAAATTTTCACAAGATTTCAGATAAGTATCCACAGTGGAATCATCGAAATCCCAATTCGTATAGTATCCGCCATCCCTTAATGTGCAATCTAAAATTTCAAATTTTCTGTCTGACATACGTGTTCTAATATTAACCTCTTGGGTTTAGTATCTTCTGAATTTTGGGTTCAACCAATTGTGGCCTTTCTATTATTACTTCTCTCCCATTCGGAGCAAATAAATAAGCGGGGTAAAGAAATTTTGCTAGCCTATATAATACTCCATGCAATGGTGAAAACCTCAATTTCCTTAAGTAAAACTGCCACCGCAAATAAGTTTTTATTAAGCGACCATTTCTCAAACCATAAGTATGAGACTTTTCCCAAAGCTCAAAAAGATCCGTAAAATGTGAGCTTTCCAACTCCAAAGCAGCAAAGTTCAGGTGTTTGAGATAATGCTTATCAAAGTGCCGAATATATCGATCATTCGAACTTACCTGTAGCCTTTTTTCCATTTCCAGAAATACCTTAAATCTGGGAATCAGTCTTTCAATATTATTCGTAGTAATTGATATGCGTGTCCCCCCATGCCCCGACCGGATATAAACATCCACTTCCGAGTAGGGAAACTTAGTATACTTTGGCTTATCAATAAGTATCCCTAAATGAAATTCCCAATCTTGAAGGCATGGTGCATTTTCATCAAAGCGGTATTTCTTTATAAATGAAGTTTTAAAGAAAGTAGATGATATACACCAACCTTGAAGTTTGGAAAACGCTTCAATGTCATCCTCATGTTTTAGGCTATTCCACAGTTTAGTGACTTTGAGGCTATCTCTTCTAATTATACCTGTTTGGGTCACAATAAAGTCATCTTCATTGTGAGTTTCCATCAAATTCAATCTATTCTCCAAGCAGTGATGGCTCAAAAGATCATCAGAGTCAAGAAACATTAAGTAACGGCCTCTGGCCATTTCTATACCTATATTTCTACAAACTGGAGCTCCCTTTGGTGACTTTTCTCGCTTTACGGATATTATCCGGTCATCACTAGCTGCAAATTTTTCAGCCACAACAAGAGATTCATCCTCCGATCCATCATCAACCAAAATAAGCTCCCAGTTGCTGTGGCTTTGTAGAAAGACACTTTCTACAAGCTTCTTGATATCTTCTTGCCTATTAAAGACCGGAGTAATGATGGAAACTGATATCATATCAAAAAGAGATTAATCAGTCTTGAGCAGGTTGAACCTCATAAAAATGAAATGTAATCTTCAGTCGATCTGTTTCCTCACACCATATAAAACCTTGGCAAAGGTACTTCTCAACTTAAGAGCAAATTGCATTGTACCAATGGAACGCTTCAAATAGTTGTTAAAGGCCTCGCTCAAGGACATACCCCTATTCAAGCTTTTATAAATACTCAAGTTCAGTTCTATTGACCGTCCTATATATCCTTTTATCAGTTGATTTCTGTCTGCCATGTATCGAGACTTCAATTCCTTTGATCTGTACAAGGAGGTTTCCAAAAATCGATAATTGACCAAGACCTCATCTAAGAAATAAAATCTCTTCCCCTGATCCAGAAGCTTTAAAAAAAGATATAAATCTTCGAATAAAAGTGACTCATCATATACAGGTGAGGCTGGAAGATCTTTCATTCTTAAGAGAATAGTTGGGGCTATAATCTTACTAGAACTCATCATCTTCTTCATCAAATTAGGATTGTCTTGAAGCCCTGGTTTTGCTTCATTGTCCAAGACTTTCTTTGACTCTATCACCTGATCATTTTCATCAATTATTTGAGCAGCACCGTAGACCATTGTAACCTCTGCTCTTCTAGACAATAAATCTACTTGCCTCGTTAATTTTCCAGGCATCATGGTGTCATCACATGATATTCCTTGAAAAAACTCTCCTTTAACATAATCAAGCGCAATATTCAGAGATTTGCAGACACCTAAGTTTTCTTTATTTGCTATGAATTGACACTCAATATTTCTTTTGTCTATCCATGACTCTATTTGCTGTACTGAATCATCTTCTGAGCAATCATCAATAATTATTAATTGAATATTTTCATAAGACTGATTAATGATGCTTTCGAGCGTCTTACTTACAAAGGCTGAATGATTATAGCAGACAGCAACAACACTTACCAAGGGCAGATCATACTTTCCCATGGGGGAACTTGTTGATTTGATTGCATATGTAAGCTACTTGCTCTTCTTTCATTCCTATGAATAAGGGAAGACTGAGCACTTCATTGGCCAACTTCTCAGCTATAGGAAAGTCTCCTCTTTGATATCCTAGTTTTGCATAGGCTTTCTGCAAATGAGGAGGGATTGGATAATGTATAAGCGTAGCTACCCCCTTACCCTCAAGGTAATGTTGCAGCCTATCTCTCTCAGGATGCCTAATTACATATAAATGATATACACTCGTACATCCATCTGCCAACTGCGGTTTTATTACTACATCTGATTTCAAGTACTGGTTGTACCAACCCGCTATTTTATTTCTTTCCTCCGACCATTGATCGATTAGCCTAAGTTTAATAGAAAGAAAACCTGCTTGAAGCTCGTCCAGACGCGCATTGAACCCAACAACTTCGTTGTGATACTTTTTAAGAGACCCATAGTTTCTTAACATCCTTATTTTTTCAGATAAGGTGTCATCATCTGTAGTTACTGCCCCTGCATCTCCAAATGCGCCAAGATTTTTCCCAGGGTAAAAACTCGTTGCACTCAAATCTCCAAAACTGCCAGTCTTGACGCCATTACATGTTGCACCTTGAGCCTGAGCATTGTCTTCGACTACAAAAAGTCTGTTGACCTTGGCTACACTCATAATTTTATCCATTTCGCATGACTGACCATAGAGATGCACTGGTAGAATTGCCTTGGTTTTATTTGTAATAACTTCCTGGATCTTCTTTGGACAAATATTGTGAGTGTCTGGATTTGGTTCAGAAAAAACCGGGGTAGCTCCTGTATATGTAACTGCCAAAACGGATGCTATAAATGTATTTGATGGGAGTATTACCTCATCTCCCTGACCAATTCCAAGTGCCAATAGGGAGAGATAAATAGCATTTAACCCATTATTTACCCCAATAGCGTGCTTGGTATTTGAGAAACCTGCATAGTCTTTCTCAAACTTTAAGAGCCTATCTCCCAAGATGTAGCGTTTGGAGTGATAAAATGACTCAAACTCTTTAAAGACATCTTCCTCAATCTGACTATTAATTTCATCAAAGGATAAAAATGGTATTGATTTCATAACCTTATGGATAATACGGCAAGCAGAAAATATACGTATTGCCCTGCACCACTTTCATTACATTACTCGTATAAAAAGCGGCCTGAGTCTTTATGCAATCTGTCAAACTTGTCTGAGATGTTCAATATAATATCTGATGTCGGTTCTTTGCCCTCAGAAACATATCTGGTAATCTCATCGGTGTAGTCTTTAAATCCGAATTTAGCCAAGGCATATAAGTTAACCCTAGGTTTCTTACCACGGACAAAAATGGTAAATGGTCTCACGTTCTTTGTTAAGGCACTACCCATGCCAATCAAAGTATATTGACCAACAATAGAGTACTGGTGAACTTTAGCACCCATTCCAATATTCGCTCCTTCCAATATTTTAGCAATCCCTCCAATTATTGATAAGGGAGTTATAACAACTTTGTCTTCTATAATCGCATCATGAGGTATATGAACTCCGTGCATCAAAAAGACATCGTTCTCAATACGGGTTATACGCTCATAACAGGGTTTTTGAATTGCCGTAAACTCCCTAATAATGTTATTATCACCAATTTCGACAAGCGCATTTGACGAGTCATGTCTCGGATTTTTTGTATCCTCTCCGGGTGACCCAATAACTACATGGTGCCCGATAATATTATTGTTTCCAATTTTTGTTGGTCCCTCGATAACAGTATACGCACCGATTTCATTGTTATCTCCTAAAATGACATCTGTTCCAATAATAGCCGTTTCGTGAATCTTATTCATTGCAAATAGATCTTGATCATTAACTTTTCAGTTTGTACGCTAAGAACTCTTGGAAATCTCTCAGATAATCGGCTTCCAAATACTTTTCTGAAGCCAAAACCAAACATATAGCTCCAGAAGAAAAATTGTTCAATTCTCTCCAGATACCCGGCAAAAGATGTAATGCACGGTAGGGTCTATTCAGGGAAACAGTCTTTGTGTTTCTTCCATCTTTCAAGACCACATCAAAACTGCCGCTGGCGGCAATAAGGTATTGCTGCAATTCTCTATGTGCATGTCCTCCTCTTTCTGATCCTCCGGGCACGTCATACAAATAGTAGACCCTCTGTACTCTAAAGGGAATAGTTATGTCATTTTCTACTACAGTGAGGTTCCCGTTTATGGTATGAGCCTTATCTAAAGTATTGATGGAACAATCAAAAACAGAATTTTCCTTGATACTAGACATTTTCGGGTAACTCTTCTTTTGAATAAATATAGTCGGACGAATCAAACAAGGACGATGAGGCTATTAAAGCTAGAGAATTGGTTGAAAAATTGGTCAACTTTCTCCAGTTCATAGGAGGAACATAGAGCGCATTATAAGATCTTCTAAGATTGAAAGTCTTATGAGAATTGCCATCATAGCACTCCACATCAAAACTACCCGAGAGTGCTATAATGACCTCATGAGAGCTTTTGAAGGCATGCCCACCTCTTTCTTTATCTCCTGGAACATCGTAAACCCAGTAAACGCGCTGAATAGAAAATGGCAAGTGATTATCGGCTTCAAAGAAAGTAAGGTTACCCCTGGTATCTTCAATTTTGGGCAGTGCTATTAATCTTACTTTTTCCTTACGCTTCATGCTTTAATCTATCTAACATTGGTCGTTGAATTGTAAACATTATCGATCAAAGTATAATTGATCATCCGCCAAGCTTTTTGATCACCTTATTGCTTAGCCTAACATTTTGTTTGAGAACAGATTTCACTGTTTTGTTGAGCCCTGAAAACACACTCCCTTTACTCTCACGTTCGGCCATTTTCAATTCTTTCTCAATCATTTTAATTTCACCTTGAGTCAGTAGATCTTCAAAAGAATCGAACACGGCTTCTGAATAATCGACTCCCTGATATTCAATTTTTTGCCCCAAAAAACTACTCGACCAATTTAATTGCGATGAAATATCAAGAAATTGACAGACATCTTCCATAACCTGAGTTCTATTTTTTATCAATTGATCAAAGTCAATGATTAGCACCCTCTCAGGGTCGTCTTTGGACATTCTTTCCAAACGACTGTAGTATTTCTGATATGCCTGAACCTCTCCTCTTTTTAATAAATCAGTCACAGACTTATTATTATAGTCTTTAGATCTGAAGTCGATTTCCACTGGCTTTCTTCCAGTCTGAATTGCGATTGTATCCTTTATACTTCTCTTAACTACAATTTGCTTAGAATTTGGATATAATTTTGCAAAGCTTGTTAAGTTGTCTTTACCTCGCCATCCTCCCATAAACGCAAACTTGTCAATGGGTTCTTGAGATGGAATCAAGTTATATTGAAAGCTTGAATAAAAAGCTCTCAACAAACTATCAGGAGTCCATTCATCATTCGAGAGAATATCTTCAATTATTCTTTTGTCAATAGTGGAAAAATCATTGGTGAGTGCATAGTCCAGTTGTACACCACTCTTATACTCGATAATGTATTTTCCTTGTCTTATGAAGTTCTCAGACCTGAAATAAAGGGTATTCTGAGCCATAGATTTTCTCAACTCCCAGATATCTTTATGCCTTAGCCAATCTTCATTTGTGATAGGCTTTCTAAAGAGAAACTGTAATAGATCATGAAACGGATGGGCATATAGCTCAGGATGCCCATCCAATAAGTACATTAATACCGATTTACCACTACCCGACCAACCGTCAACTTGAACTAGCATTATTCAAATTTTATTAAACAGCAACGCATCGTAGGCTTCAAACATCTTCTTCAAGCCAAAATTTTCAATGACATGATGCCTGTTTATTTGACCAATCTTTTTTCTAAGGCCCTCATTACTCTCAATAATCAGAATCTTATCTGCAAGATCTGAAGGGTCATCGAAATCTGCCAATATTTGTTGGTTTTCATGTGACAAGATCTCCCTTACTCCCGGAATGTCTCTGGCAATAACTGGCAATTCCGCTCCCATGTACTCGAGAACAACATTAGGACAACCTTCTGTTTTGGACGTGAGAACCCCAACATCAGCTAGTTTTAGCAGATATCCACTGTCAGACACCTCTCCCAATAATGTGATTTGATCCTCAAGGTGATGCTCTTTTATAAACTCACCGGCAAGAGCAAAGTTGGTAGCGCATACACTTCCTTTTCCTAAACCAGCAATTATTAACTGAGACCTTTTTGGTTTTGCTATTTCCCACGCCCTTAAAAGAAATTGGTGATCTTTTTGGCCAAAAAAATTTGCTACCATTAAGAAAACTACCTTACTACTATCCAATTTTGGGTTTTGGTCATGGTTTTGCTTGTCATTTACTTCTGGAGAATATCCATTTGGGATTACCCTGACCTTTTTAATATGAATACTTCTACTTATTGCTAGGGACTTCGCACCATGCTGCGAGTTTGAAACATAAACAGGTTTCGACCACTTCTTGAGTAATTTGACCCAACTCCTTTTTTCCTTTTTCTGTCGAAGGTGCCCTCCTCTTTCAAAGCTTAAGCTCATTCTTGCTCCTGACAAGCGCCAAACTGCATTAATAAAATCGTCAATACTCGTTGTGAATGGAAATAGTATCTCAGGTTTTTGTTTTCTCAACCAGACCGTTAGGCCCCACCAAAACATAATTCGATGATATGTACTTTGGGATTGATATAGCTTCATTCCTGTTCCAATTTCCGGACAAAACTCAACGTCAATACCTTGACTTATTAAATCGTTTCTGAAATCAGCATCGCAAGAATGTAGACCAATTACTTTGGTTCTATGGCCAAGAGCAGTATAATGTTTGGCTAATAGCATTACCTGAGTTTGAATACCTCCTATGGACAGATTTGGAATAATGAATAGAATAAGTCCCTTTGATGTTGCCAATTTTTTATTCAATACACCAACGCTATACTTTATACCTTGCCCAGGCTCTATTTCTATAAAGGAATTTCATAAAACTAACCGAGTGCTTTGGTGCCCAAAAAATCATGTTAAGGATAAAGTACCACTTCGCTCTGTTCGCTTTTCTTATAAAATTAGCCTCCTTGGTTATACCAGACTCATGATGCCGATAAAAACCCATAGTCTCCTTCATGTAGTAGCCCTTACCTAAAGTCATTGAAATAACTTCCAAGCACCAATCTCCATTTATAGCCTTTGAAAAATAAGTCGGTAATTGCCTCTGGAACAAGAAGTTTCTGAACATTATAGAGAGCGTGGACCCCTGCTTATTACTCAGACTATCCTCTAAATAGAAACTGAAGTCATTTGCTTTTTGAAATCGGTAATTACTCGATCTGTTGGACTCAACGTTATGATACACTAAAGAGTATTCAGGTCTTTTTTCAAGGAGTTCTACCTGCCTTTGCAACTTATATGAATTAGACCAATAGTCATCCCCCTCGCAAAGAGCCACATATTTTCCTTGACATTTCTTAAGACAATCCATAAAGTTCAGTTTGCCAGGAAGATTTGGAGGTTGACTTAGGTTCTTTTCATGAAACAGTAGCACAACATTTTTCAAAGGATCATTATTCTTCTCTAAACTTTCAAGAATCCTTTCACGATTACGATCTTTTGAATTATCATCGCCTATGATTATCTCGATTGGGAAATTAATGACCTGCATGAATATCCCCTCAAGACAAGACTGTATATATGCCTCATGATTATAAGTGGGAACAATTATGCTTACTAATGGCTTATTAGCGCGATTCACCATTTAGGACTCCAACTCATGTAACGTGAGTTCAGCATATCCAAAACCAGAAGCACCAAACCCATTACCATTATAAAGAATATGATACACCTCATTGGAAACAGGGTAAATTGAACAGTATTCGTTCATAAGACTATCCCAACCTGTCTCGCTTTTACTGAGTGGCCTTTTCTCATTTTTCCAATTGAGTCCATCCTTAGAAACTGAATGTTCAATTCTGTAAGCCGATTCTTTGTTACTTCTATAGTCCGTGGCTAAGCGGTTTGAATGCAACATGTGGTAAACGTCATTATGTTTCCAAACACAGGGCCTGCCTATTGCATCTGTCTTTGGGTCGAAATCTATGCATATCTGATTTTCTCTGGACCAATTAATACCATCCTCAGAAGTTGCATATTTGACATTATAGTATGGCTCTGGTATGTCATTTATCACGGCTATCCTTTCACATGACAGATACCACATCTTCCATTGACCATCCTCATTCAAAACACAAGGCTGTCCCACCCATATGGGGTCGTGAATGGATCTGTCAAGAATAGGACCTGCAAACTTCCTTTGAAAGGTAAGCCCTCTATCAGTACTTACTGCCAGACCAATTGAAAGTCTATAAGAGGCTGATTCGCTCCTATTCCATGCGGTATAATAGAGCCATAATTCATTACCCCTTTCTACAATCCAAGAGGGCATAGTACCAGAGTCATCGTAGCTACCTTGTGAACCAAAAGAAAGAGCTGGCTGGTCATAAACTTTCTTAATTTTCGATGGATTCTGTTTATCTACATCTAATACTCCAACACTAGATCTGCTATGTTTATCTCGTGTCGAATAAAACACTCTCAAGGTGGAATCATCCAAGCAATAGGCAAATGGAACCTGAGCATGTGTTTGAGACCACTCCAATTCGCCAGAAGGCTTGAAAACAAAAGACTTTCTTTTCAACCTCATTTACCCTTAATAAGCTTCATAACTTTTTTTACCTGGAATTTTCTTTGCGGGGCTTCCTACATAGATACCCCATTCTTCAGTGTTCTGTGCCACTAGTGAAGCGCTCATTGCCAGTAAGGTGCCTTGTGCAAGAGTACTAAAGTCCCTTATTGTTGCATTAACACCCAAAAAACAGTGTGACCCGATAGTACAATGCCCTGACATTACCACATGTGATGTAAAGAATACGTGATCCTTAATCTCACCATGATGACCTATATGGTTACCACTCCATAAAACCACATTATTCCCAATCTTTGTAAAAGGTTGTAGGGTGTTGTCTTCTAAAATAAAACAGTTTTTACCTATTTCATTATCACAAACTGTAGCTCTTGAGCTAACGTAGCTAATGTAGCTATAGCCCATCTCAATTCCTTCTAAATACACCTTCTCCCGTAACCTGTTCATATTCCTCCCCGTCAGTGGGGCAAACAGTTTGAAATCGCTAGGAGGAAATAGTCTAGATAGGTTTTCAAAGGCAACAAGTGGAAGCCCCCTAAAGTGTGTCTTCCCCTCTAAATATTGCTCATGAACAGTAAAGGCAACGACTTCGTGTTCTGAATCGTTTTCTAGGTAGTAATGTGCCAATTCAGCCGTGTCGAGTATTCCAAATATTACAACTTTTGCCATTTAATTGAGATAATTTTTTATTAATCAATCTTTCAGGTTTTTGGAAGACAAGAGTCTTCGAGCCATTCTTAGTCTGTTAGCATTAGTCTATCTTGTAACTTAATAAAAAATCATTTTTTACTAGCACAGGACTATTCATCATCAATACATCCAGAATGGATAGATAGGGAACAAATTCTGACGTCCCAAGTTGAGGATAACTCTTTAACTCCATCTCCAGAAATTTCAATTCAATCCCCTTACTTGAAAACTGTTCCTTGGTGTATATCTCTTTCCCTCCAATAGGGTTGATGTATACGTCATCATTTAATTGCTTACAAATGTCTATTAGACGATGATGTTTCCTTAACCCTTGGTTCTTAAACTCCGAAGAAGTTCTAATTATCTCTACCTCAAGTCCCAAATAATTCGCAATAATTTCCAGATTATCTGTTAAAAATCGACCTAAGTTTCGTTCCGTGGAGGCCAAAGTCTTATCTACGATAGCCATGACTGGGTCAAAGTACGGTGCTTTTTTGTAACTCATTTCAATAGTCCTGAAGAGCTTTTTCTTCCATTTCTCTTCTGACACTATTGATATTTCGTTGATCCGCTTATTCTGGCTTGCCTCGCTTAAAGGAAGTGTAATCAGTTTTTTCTCTCCATTTACCAAAATGTTATTTCTATTGATCCAGCCACGGTTGATATAGTTTACATCGTCATAGATTACAAACTTATCGACCAGCGCCATCAATTGAATGTAGCCAAGGTAGGGCATGAAATATGGCTGCATTATGGCTATCACTAAATGTATTTCATTGTCCTTATTATAACTCTGGTAATATATTCGACATCTGCCCTTGTAAGGTCATGATATAGTGGCAGACACAGTACACGTTCAGAAAGATATTCCGAATGCTTCATTTCCATATAATTTAAATAAGGGACTTTATTCAAGCTAGGGAAAAAATACCTTCTCGGAAATATATGGTTACTGTTTAGGGCTTCAATCACACTTTCCAAATCCCGTGTATCTTCGAAAACAACCGGGTAGTAAGCATAATTGTATTCAGTATCCGCCAGTATACGTTGTCTGGAGAATCGTATCTCATATTGATCAAAAATCTCAGAATACAACTTCCACAAAAGCTTCCTTTTGGATATTATTTCTTCGACATGATTGAAATTGGCAAGTCCCATTGCCGCATGAAACTCTGACGTCTTTCCGTTAATCCCTACACCCTCAAAGGTATCTCCCCGGTGTCCAAAGTTTCTTGAAAAAGCAATTTTTTTGAGCAGCTCCGCGTCCTTAGTCACAACTGCCCCACCCTCAACCATATGATATAACTTCGTAGCATGCAAGCTTAGTGTACTCACTTCCCCGTAATTCATTAGAGCCTTTCCTTTATAATTTACTCCAAAAGCATGTGCTGCATCATATATTACAGGTATGTTATGTCTTGAGGCAATCTCACCTATTCTGTCAACTTCGCAAGGGTTTCCGAAGACATGTGTCGCAACTATACAGGACACATCGTCTGTAATCTTTTCTTCGATTGCATCTGCATTTATATTAAAAGTCTCAGGGTCGATGTCAACAAAGACTGGCTCAAGGCCCTCCCATACGGCAGATGAGATTGTTGCTATATAGGAAAATGGAGTGGTAATAAACTTACCTCGCAAACCCATTGCTTTAAAAGCCAACTGAAGAGCAATCGTACCATTGAGTACCAATAGAAAATGAGGTGCACCAAAATATTCCTTGAGCTTAAGTTCCAATTGGTTGGTCAAGGGGCCGTTGTTGGTTAACCAATTACGGTTCCATGCCTCCTCTAAGAGTTTATCAAACTCCTCTTTTGGAGGAAGAAATGGTTTGGTTACAGGTATCATCTAATCAACAATTGCAAAAATCACAGATTCTTCCCAGTGAATGGTTGGATGTCCCAGGTAAATTTTATACCCCAAGCCAAGTTCACTAATCCATAAGGGTATATTAACAAAGTCATCCATACCGTGGTAATTGGTTATGGCCAATTTTGGTTTGTACTTCTTTATTGTTTCAATGGCGCCCTTAAGTGCATATGGTTCGGCTCCTTCGATGTCCATCTTAATGAAATCAACTTTGTCCAAGCCTTTTTCTCTTACTATGGTGTCAATAGTCCGAGTAGAAACTTCACCTTCAGCTCCTTCAAAGTCCTCAAACTGCACCTTACTTCCTGGACCTCTGTCTATAAAGTATACGGTTCTATCGTCTTCATCCCACAATGGGTGGGCCACTACTTCTACATTTTTTAAGTATTCATTCAATTGTTTATTTTCTTCTATTACTTGAATGTTACCAGGAATAAACTCCACAGATAAAACCTTGCCTGTATTACCAGCCAAGTGAGCAAAATAAAGGCTAGAATCTCCATAACATGCACCGGCATCGATAACGACATCTCCTGACTCAACTTTGATTAAGCCTTGATAATTGTATTGCTCCGAAATAAACTGATCAATGATGCCAGTTGCGTAGAGTTTTATTGGAAAACCCAACGATTGTAAATCAGCCTGGAAAATTTCATGGTCAGATTCAAGATATGTTGCTCTAATAGATTTTGACTTATCAAAGACCACATTCTCTTTTTGTCTTCGCTCTTCAAGACCTTTCCGAGCTCGAAGCCGTATTTTTTTATGTCCAAGAATCCTAAAAGCAATGATATCTATGAGTTCTTGCTTAGAGTTTTCATCCGCTAATAAATCATATATTTGACTCAACTGCCTACCGTAGTTAAAAGCAATCTCATTGTGTATTCTTAGAATTTTCTGGACATCGTAACCAGAGATAAATTTCTTCTTCAACAGTCCATCCACGAACTTCTGCTTAATAGGAGGTATAGTTGATGTGACAGGACCATATCTCCGGCTGTCGTAGTTATCATTGAAGTTATTATACAATGCTCCAGACAGTTTGCTTAAAAGCGCCTTTGCGAATTCACTATTCATGAGTTTTTGTTATTGTAGAATTTATCATTGTAGGCCTTATGAAACCGGGATACCTGCCCATCCAACCTAAACCTCTGGAAGACTCCTTAGGCTCAAAAACAAAAGCATCCTGAATTTTTAGAACTGCACGAGTTCCATCTTCAATAGCCATTAAGTTAATGGCATACACCCTATCATTTAAAAAATTAGGCGGAATTAGGTATTCAATGATGAAGTTGCCCTTCTCAAATTTCTGTGAACTAGAACCTACCACAAAAAGAACATTTTCACCTCCATCGGTGAAAAACAAATTGACATGGAATTTATTATCCACCTCCTTATGAAAAGTTAACTTCACTTGGATTGCAAAGCCTTCATCAATAAATGCGTCTTCTTTATTGATACTGACCGACAACACTTCCAAAACTGAATTATTGGAGACTCCATTAATTCTATTTACACTGTCAGACAATTTTGCCGACAAGTATTTAGAAATAATATCGTCAGTTTGTCCAATGGAGTTAATAAGTCCATTTTCAAGGAGAAGGGCAGAATTACATAAATTGCTTACAGCAGTCATATTGTGACTAACAAATAACACCGTACGTCCATCCCCTTTACTTACATCTTGCATTTTACCAATTGCCTTTTTCTGAAATTCAGCATCTCCAACAGCAAGTACCTCATCTACTATTAGGATCTCGGGTTCAAGAAACGCAGCTACGGCAAAAGCCAGTCTAACTTTCATACCTGAAGAATATCTCTTGACAGGTGTATCTATATAGCGTTCACAACCAGAAAAATCAATGATCTCATCTAGCTTAGATCGAATTTCGACCTTCGTCATTCCTAAAATTGCACCATTAAGAAAGATGTTCTCTCGCCCAGTCAATTCCGGATGAAAGCCAGTGCCTACCTCCAAAAGAGCTCCTATTCTTCCATTTGCTAAGACCCGACCAGTCGTTGGACCTGTTACCTTTGAAAGAATTTTGAGCAGCGTACTTTTTCCCGCGCCATTCTTACCAATTATCCCCAGAACATCACCTTGTTTAACCTCAAAGTTGATATCCTTAAGTGACCAGACATAATCAGAACTTCCTTTTAAGCTTCTGTCGTTAACCTCGCCTACCTTTAAAAAAGGATCTTCTTTACCTCTCAACCTTGCCCACCACCTATTAAGGTCATGACTTATAGTACCAGTCCCAACGAGCCCTAAGCGATATTGCTTAGATAGATCTTCGACTTTGATAGATACATCAGACATTAAGTTTTCTTTATGAGTACATGACAACGGTAAATATTTAAACCGTATCCATGAAATTCTTCTCTGTTCGATTGAAAATAAACAAGCCTACTATAAAAAGAGTAATAGCAAATACCAGAGAATACAGAAGGTGCATATAGTCCAACGAGCCGATTCCCAGAAACATAAACCTGAATGACTCAATAATTGGAGTCATTGGATTAACTAGTATCAAAATTTTATACTCTTGTGGAATGCTCGAAAGTGGATAAATAACTGGGGTTCCGTACATCAATAATTGTACACCAAATGTGATCAGATATTTAAGATCCCTGTACTTGGTCGTCAATGCCGACAAAATGAATCCGAAGCCCAGACCCAACAGCATCATTACAAAGACCAACAGAGGAAACAATACTAACTCTCTTTGTAAGCCAACCGTAAACTGATCGGTCAAAACAAAATACACATAGAACCCTGCAAACAAGAGTAGTTGGATACCGTAAGTAACCAAATTGGTAATGGTGACAGAGATTGGTACAATGGCCCTGGGAAAGTAAACCTTGCCAAATATCTGTGCATTTTTAGTAAAGGTGTCGGAAGTCTTGGTTAAGGAGTCAGAGAAATATCGCCAACTGGTTACACCAGCCATATAGAATAGTATTTTTGGCAACCCATCAGTGGATAACCCAGCAATATTTCCAAATACCAGTGTAAATGTCAAAGTAGTAAGAACAGGCTGCACGAAATACCAAATAGGCCCCAGGATAGTTTGTTTGTACTGAGCCACTAAGTCTCTTCTGACAAAGAGTATTAATAAATCTTTGTATCGGACAAGCTCCTTTAGTTTAAGGTCAAATAGGGTTGACCTTGGCTCAATGACTGTATCCCAATTGTGCTCCTTCAATTTTTAAATAATTTGAAGATAGAAGGTCTTCCATTTTGACTTTCCTCATCCGAATAGTACCCAGAACCATAATTTCCGTAGCCATAACCATAACCATAACCATAGCCATAGCCGTAACCGTAACCGTAACCGTAACCATAACCGTAACCCCTGTTTACTTTGAAATCATTCAATAGTAAAGTTGGATTCTTAACTATTCCCTTATTAGTAATATCATTGAGGAAAGGGAATACTTGTTTAACCGTATAGTTTTGTCTAATAACAAATACATTCAAGTCGGCAAGAGGTGTCAGGTTAAATGTATCAGCAACAATACCAACAGGTGGCGTATCTACGACTACATGATCATAATTGTCTTTTAGATAAAGAATGAGGTCTTTTAATTGATCTGAAATCAATAGTTCAGCAGGGTTGGGGGGGACAGGACCAGCTGCAATCAAATCAAGGTTCTCATATTCGGTCTTTTGAATTATTTTCTCTCTATCAACAAAACCAGCCAAATAATTTGATACCCCAAAGTCATTTGTCAAACCAAAGTCATTGAATAGTTTCGGCTTTCTTAAATCCAGTCCAATGAGTACAGTTTTCTTACCAGACAGGGCTAACATGGATGCTAAGTTTAGAGAACAAAAGGACTTACCCTCACCTGAGGCATTAGAAGTTACTAGAATGGTCTGAATAGCCTTATCTCGGCCAAAGAAAGCCATGTTGGACCTTATGGCTCTAAAGGACTCAGACATAATTGATTTAGGGTGTTCCAGAACGGTAAGATTAGCATCATACTTATTATGCCCTATCATCCCAATAATCGGTATCTGAGTAATCTTCTCGATCTGTTTTCGGAACTCAATTTTGTCATTTAGTAGTTCTCTCATTACCAAAAACAACAATGGAATTGCTAGTCCGAGGCCGGCCCCAACCAGATAATTAAACGACTTATTTGGAAACACTGACCTTACATTGCCTGAAGCCTCATCCACAACTTGTGCGTTGGCCTCGTTACTTGCTTTTGAAATTCCTGACTCAGCTCTCTTCTCACTAAAGAAACTGTACATTCCAACATACACATCGTAGATTCTTTGAATGTCGCTAAGCCTTCTTTGCTTTTCTGGGTAATTTTTAAAATCTGCATTGGCTCTAGCTATTTCTGTATCAAGGGTCTCTATTTCATTTTCCAAATCACTAATCTGAATTTCGGCAGTATTCCTGATCAAGTCGACCAAGCTAGTGATCTCAAAATCTTTTGCCTTTACCAATTCATTTATAGGAGATAAGTTCTCCAAAAGATCATTTTTCTCAATCAAAAGTTGTTGGAGTCTATTAATGTAAATATTCAGGTTGGTGTTCTGAACTACAGTCAGAGGAATAAACACTTTCTGATAATTTGCTGTATCGTTTAAGAAACTAATATTTTCATTCAAAGACCTCAATGAAGCCCGGGCTATTTCCCTTTCCCCCTCCAAACGAGTCAGTTTGGTAAGCACTTGATCACCTATATTATCTAAAGTAAGTGTCTTTTCTTGAACCTTCACTTGATCTAACTGCCTCTCATAAACGGACAAAGTATCATCTAGAACGGTCAGTTCACGATTTATGTAGTCAATGGTTTTATCTGCCAGTTCATTTTTTCTGTCTAACTCTTGATCCCTGTAGGCATTCATAACTTCATTGATGAACCTGGCACCTTTCCGAGGTTCACTGTGAGTTAACTTTAGAACGGCAATGGTAGTAAATTCTCTCAGGTAGGTGACCTTAAGCCGACCATTCCATTCTTTAACCAAGCTCTCTCTATCTCTAAACCTGAATGTGTAACTCTTGCCTTCCATTGAGGCAGACCTATTAAAAAAAATCGAAAAACTGTACCTGTCAGACTCAATTAAACTATTCGGTGGATAAAGCCTACTTTCTTCGTGCGAGTCATCATCAGCAAGGGTGAGTCTGAATTGATTATTCTCATAAAATGTTACTAGAAAGTCTCGATTGTAGACTTGAATGTGATTCGCAGTCTTAATGACTTCAAAGGGCAACGTGTTATATTCTTCAATAGACTTAATTCTACCTTTGGAAAAATATTCAATATCAAAATCCAAAGAATCGATTGCCGCCTCTGTGATCCCCTCACTTCTCAAAACTTCAAGTTCATTTAAGAAATTTGCCGCAAAACCACCACCAATAAAGTCTTGAAGAAAATTGGAAGCTATGTTCGGATTTGTTTCCGGGATCATAATAGACCCCCTTACGGTATACCTTTCTGTAGTATATCGATGGTAGGTAAACATAGTGAGCAAGCCCAAGAATATGGATAGAATCACAATAGGCCAATTTCGTATTACCTTGATTAATATCAAGATAGGATCGATGGCCTGACTTGAGTTCGAACTCGAATCAGTTCCTAATTCATCAAAAGAATCAAATTCATTTGCCATGCTGTTAGTTGTAGAATTTTCCTTAACGCGTCAAAACACCAATAATCACTGCCGTACCTGAAACCACACTGATTATAGTAGCAAATGTCTGTAAGGCTGTTTGTCCTGTTCCTAGTTCTCTAATTTTCAAAGGAGGAACATAAATAACATCATCAGGTTGGACAAAAAAGAACTCAGTTTTAATAAATTCTCTTCCGGTGACATCAATTTCATGAATTCTAATACCGTCAGGGTACTGCCTTAGAATTTTAACGTGATTACGATCTGCGTTTATGGTCAAATCACCCGAAGCAGCAATAGCCTCCAAAATATTTACTTCATATTGCCTAATTAGATTCGGACCAACACTCGCCACTTCTCCATAGATTGTGTAAGGTATCCCACTGAGTTTTACCCCAACAAGGATATCAGTAACACCATCTTTTTCTCTAATACGCCTCTCTATTTCGTATTTTAGTTCAGATGTAGTCAAGCCTGCTGCTTTTACACGTCCTAAAGCATTAATTTCAATATTGCCTTCTTTGTCTACATTATAACCGGTCAAATATGGATCTACTGCACCAGCAACTCCCCCACCTCCTCCGTTATTAGCATTGTTCTGAATTGAATTGGGTCTGGCGAAAATTGGGTAGTACTTCTCCACAGCCTCAGCTACACCACTGTAAAAGTTGATTATTAAAATATCATTCGGCTGTAGTCTATAATCAATCCTCTCCAGGGTAATTAAAGAATCGTTAGGAATGGTTTGTGTTTTATCTTGCAAGTAGACCACTTTCTCATTTGGGATACAACTACTTGCCAAAAACAGGATAAACAAGAAACCAATAAATAGTTTTAATGTTGACTTTTTGTTTGTCATTCAACTGAATTTTGAGCTTGCTGACCAAATTCAAAGGCTTGCTTGCTCATTGTTAGAAAATCATTCATTTTATGCAGTGGAATCATATTTGGACCATCACTCAAAGCAACTTTTGGATCAGGGTGTGTTTCTATAAAAAAACCATCTACACCAGCTGCTCCAGCAGCTCTTGCTAAATATGGGGCAAACTCTTTTTGCCCACCTGAGCTACCTCCCGCACCACCAGGTTGTTGAACACTGTGAGTGACATCAAAAATCACCGGTGCATACTGTCTCATGGTCGGAAGTGCTCTCATATCAACTACCAAATTATGGTAACCAAAAGAAGCTCCTCTTTCAGTAAGGCACACCTTGTCGTTTCCAGTAGACTTTACCTTGTTAACAGCATACTGCATATCCTCAGGAGCCATAAACTGTCCACGTTTGATTTTCACTGTCTTGCCTGTCTCTCCTGCTGCCACTAGAAGGTCTGTTTGTCTGCATAAATAAGCCGGAATTTGCAATGCTTGCGCCACGTCACTCACAGGTTTTGCCTGATTAGGCACGTGAATGTCGGTGACGATTGAAAGGTCAAATTCGCGTCTAATCCTGTCTAGTACGCTTAACCCTTCGTCCAACCCTACTGATCTGTATGAATTTACCGAAGTTCGGTTGGCTTTGTCAAATGATGCCTTAAATATATACTGAATATCGAGCCGTTCACAAGTTTCTTTAATGCTTTCCGCAACCCTTGCGCAAACGTCATAACTCTCAATTGCACATGGCCCTGAGAACAAAACCATTTTTCCTTTGCCCAGTGATATTTCGTCCGTTATCTGAAAGCCTTCCTTAAAAATCTGCATTACTTGTTAAGTCCTTGATTATTTGTTCATAGTAGCCTTGGCTGTCCAAAACTAAGTCTGCTAATTCCCTCAAAACTCCTTTACCACCTTCTGCATTGGTGATGTAGTCAACCAAATCTTTTACAGCATGGTGTCCATCTGCGGGTGTTGCGCTTAAACCACAGTTAACGAGAATCGGTAGGTCGTTGATGTCATCACCCACATAAGCGATCTCATGCTTAGACAATCCAAGTTTACTTAGCACTTCTTTAAACACCTCAATCTTATTTTCAATGCCATGGTAATGAAAATCTATCTTAAGCTCATCACATCGGTTTCTAACCACCCTTGAATCACGGCCAGTGATTACTCCTGTCAGAATATTGAACTTTCTAAGATGCTTGATGATTTGGCCATCCTTTACATTGAACCTTTTGTACTCTTGTCCAGCATTATCATAGATAATACCTCCATCTGTTAGTACACCATCAACATCGAAGATGATTAATTTTATTCGTTTTGCCTTTTCGAGAATTTCAGGCGAGATGTCCTTCATATTACGATTTAAACAAAAGTAAAAGGAAATTCCAGTTTGACCCAATAACAAACAATAGGATATCTTGATAATGTGTCGCTGCCGAATTTATTATATTAACGAGCATATCTCTATCTCAGATCATGAAGCTATTTAAATTCCTACTGTCCTTACTTTTTACAATCGTCATTTTCTATGGATTGAATAACAAGTTTGGATCAATCCCACCTATTGGTAAGTTCCTAAACCCCTACACCGGAGTTTGGCAGAATGAAACATCGACTGAGGGCTTTCAGGGTATCGAAAACCTTGAAGGACTATCTGAACCGGTTACAGTTCATTATGATCAAGCGCTGATCCCACATGTCTTTGCTCAAAACGACCAAGACCTTTACAGAGCACAAGGTTTCATAACCGCTCAGCACAGGCTTTGGCAGTTAGAATTCCAAACACACGCTTCAGCCGGCCGTTTGTCTGAGATTGTTGGGAGTGCTGCATTGGATTTTGATCGCGGGCAACGTAGAAAAGGGATGGTTTTCGGTGCTGAAAATGCCCTCAGAACGATGCAAGAATTTCCCGACCTTGTCAAAAATCTAGAGGCTTATAGAGATGGGATCAATAGCTATATAGAAAACCTCGCTCCTGCTGACTACCCACTTGAATACAAACTACTAGATTATGAGCCTGAGCCATGGACTTTGAAGAAAACAGCACTGCTACTCATGTATATGACAGACATGCTAGCCGGTGGTGAATCTGATCTGGAATACACTAATTTCCTGAAGAAATATGGTCAAGAAAGATTCGATCTATTCTTTCCCGACTTTTATGATGTTCAAGACCCTGTAATACCTGCTGAAAGAGATTGGACAGATTTTGGAGAAGTAGAAGTACCCGAAGTGCCGGAGGGAGAGCTACCAAAAGATTATGTTTCTGACCTATTACCCAAACCACATCCCGACAATGGTAGTAACAACTGGGCCGTTGGACCAGAAAAATCTTACTCGGGCAATCCAATTTTGGCCAATGACCCACATTTGGGACTGAATCTTCCCTCAATCTGGTATGCCATGCAACTCGCAACACCGGAAAAAAACACCTTCGGAGTAACGCTACCCGGAGCGGCAGGGATAGTCATTGGATTTAACAACGACATCTCCTGGGGCGTAACCAATGCTACTCGTGATGTTAAAGATTGGTACAAAATCACATTTGAAGACGAATCAAGAGATAGGTACCGCTATAGAGATGCTTGGGCAAATACGGATAAAAAGATTGAGGAAATCATAGTCCGCGGTGGAGAAACTTATTACGACACAGTTGTCTATACACATCATGGTCCGGTCACTTATGATGCTAGTTTCGCAGGAAATGAAGAATTGGTAGGCTATGCCATGAAATGGGCCGGACACCTAGGTGGCAACAACCAAAAAACACTACTTGAGCTGAATGAAGCCACGAATTATGATGATTACAAGTCTGCCCTTAAGCATTTTGTTGCACCGGCTCAAAATTTCATTTTCTCCTCCAGAGAAGGTGATATTGCGCTTTGGGTTCAAGGAAAATTCCCCAATAAATGGGAAGGACAAGGTAAGTTTCTCTTAGATGGAAACAATGCCGACCACGATTGGAGGGCTTTCATTCCTCAAGAACATAATGCGCATGTGAAAAATCCTGAGAGGGGCTTTGTTAGTTCAGCCAATCAACACCCAACGGATGAATCCTATCCATACTATGTCTTTAATGATGGATATGAGGCCTATAGAAATAGAGTCATTAATGACTTCTTCAGGTCAAAAGAAAAGTTTGACATACAAGACTTCAGAGACTTGCATAACAACAATTACAATTTGAAGGCAGCCGAGTTATTGCCCCACATGATAGCAAATATTGATGCCACTCAACTAAATCCTGAAGAAGAAATGTTGTTGGGTGAAGTATCTGACTGGAACTATTACAATGACATTAATGAAAATGGTGCAACGATTTGGGAACGCTGGTGGACAAGGATTAGAAATATGGTTTGGGACGAACTGTCCGAAGATGATATTGACATGCCATATCCATTCTCATATCAAACTATTTACCTGCTCAAAAACAACCCTAATGATAAATTCATGGATATCATGGAGACAGATAAGGTTGAGACTGCTAACGATCTCTTCCTATTGAGCTTTAAGGAGGCTGCAGAGGACATTAAAAATTGGAATACTAACAACGATGCCTATAACTGGGGGGACTATAAGTCAACCTTTGTAGGACACCTTCTTCAGGCGCTCCCGGCCTTTTCTAGATTCAATTTACCCATTGGAGGAAATAGTGGTATTGTCAATGCGACAAGTAGAAACCATGGTCCTTCCTGGCGAATGATAGTCGAGATGTCGGATCCACCAAAAGCACTCGGCATTTACCCAGGTGGACAATCAGGTAACCCTGGCAGTAAATACTATGACAACTTTGTTGACACATGGGCCAATGGAGAGTATATGGAAATACTATTCATGCAAAGCGAATCCAGTAGGGATGGAATCATGTTTTCTCAAACTTTAACACCAAAACAATGAAAAGTACATTATCAAACTTCATCCTTACTATAGTACTTGCTTTGGTGCTTTCTTTGTTTTTGCCTTGGTGGTCAATAATGCTTGCTGCATTTTTATCTAGTGCAATCGTTCGCTTAAGAAAAGCGTCCGCATTCTTTGTTCCATTCTTGGCAATAGCCTTATTTTGGATAATATACGCCTGGACATTGAGCAGTGCGAACGACTTCATCTTAGCTAAAAAAGTAGCAGTCTTACTTTACCTTGACGGCAACGCTTTACTCTTAATTTTAGTCACGGGTATCGTTGGTGGACTTGCTGCAGGGGTTGCAGGAGTTTTTGGCAACCAATGCCGGGCAATTTTTAGCCAGAACGATCAATGAATCAGACCACATCGGAAGTCCAGCATTTTGTAATAGATTTTGACAGTACCTTCACCAAGGTAGAAGCACTGGACATTCTTGGCGAAATCTCTTTAGAAAATCATCCTGAGAAAGATAAACGGCTTAGTTTAATCAAAGAGGTTACTGATAAGGGCATGGCTGGTCAAATGTCCTTGAGAGAGTCCTTAGAATCGAGAATTAACATTCTTGACGCCCATCAATCTCATATCGATGAATTGATTAGACGCCTTAGTAAATTAGTCTCTAAATCGATTAGTAGAAACCAGACGTTTTTCGAGCACAATGCCGCCAATACATTCATTGTCTCTAATGGCTTCAAGGAGTTCATTGTTCCAGTAGTCACTAAGCTTGGTATACGACCAGAAAATGTATTTGCCAATGATTTTGTCTTCGACAACAAAGGTGCCATCATTGACTTTAACAGAGAGAACGTACTTTCTTCCAACGGAGGGAAAGTCAGGCAAATAGAGCAGCTAAGCCTTAAGGGAAATGTACATATGATAGGTGACGGCTACACAGATTATGAGGTCCGAAAAGCTGGTGCTGCTAACACTTTCTACGCCTACACTGAAAATATTGAACGAGACAGTGTCAAGGCTCATGCCGATCACATTGCCCCAAGTTTTGACGAAATACTATTCCATAATAATATGAGTGGCGCTTTATCATACCCAAAGAACCGAATCAAGATGCTCTTATTGGAGAGTGTCCATCCCAAGGCCTTGGCCAAACTAAAAGAAGATGGATTTTCAGTAGAGAGTTATCCAGCAGGACTAGATGAAGAGGAGCTCACGGAAAAGATTAAAGGAATTAGGGTGCTTGGTATCAGGTCCAAGACACAGGTCACGGCAAAAGTGCTTGAACATGCAGATAAACTAATGGCCATCGGTGCCTTCTGCATTGGAACCAACCAAATTGACCTTGAGGCCGCACTCAATAAGGGTGTGGCAGTGTTTAATGCTCCATACAGTAATACACGATCGGTTGTAGAACTGGCTATAGCAGAGATTATCATGCTCATGCGCGGTATCCCTGACAAGAGCAGTGACATGCATCAGGGTAAATGGTCCAAAACTGCCAATAACAGTTATGAAATCCGCGGCAAAAAACTTGGAATCGTAGGATATGGTAACATAGGTGCTCAATTATCTGTACTTGCAGAAAGTCTGGGAATGAATGTTTTCTATTATGACATCGAAGAACGCCTTGCATTGGGTAATGCTACCAAATGTGATTCACTAAAAGAGCTTTTAACCATTGCCGATGTTGTATCTCTCCATATAGACGGAAGACCTGAAAACAAGAATATCTTTGGAAAAGAACACTTCGATATGATGAAAGACGGAGCTGTCTTTCTGAATCTCGCAAGAGGACCTGTGGTTGAGATTTCTGCTCTTAAAGAAGCTATCTCAAGTGGGAAAATTAGAGGGACGGGGGTAGATGTATTCCCTGAAGAGCCAAAGAGTAACAATGACCCATTCAAGTCTGAATTAATTGGGTTACCGAACACAATTCTAACACCTCACATCGGGGGCAGTACACAAGAAGCTCAGGAAAACATTGGCGATTTTGTCCCAGGTAAAATCATGGATTACATTAACACTGGCAATACCGCACTGAGTGTCAACTTCCCTAACCTTACCCTACCTCCTCTCAAAAATGCGCACAGACTCATTCATATTCACGTAAACAAACCAGGAGTACTTGCCGAGATTAATAATGTTTTGGCAGCATATGAGGCCAATATTGTTGGGCAGTATTTAAAGACAAATGAATCCATTGGATATGTAATTACCGATATAGATAAGGAGTATGGCAAAGACCTTGCAAAAGCACTGAAGAAGATTGAACACACAATTAAATTCAGAGTACTCTACTAGCCAACCATTAAAAACCCGTTCTCGCTTATTGACATAGTTCTCATTGCGATCCAGCTAGAATTATGCTAGTTTTTAGCATAATTGAAACCTTAAACTATGAACAATACATTTAAGCGACTTCTGTCTTTAGTTGCATTAGCAGTGCTTTTAGTTACCCAAGCCTGTTCTCCCAAAACTGGACCAGACACCATATTTATAAATGGTGAAGTCTATACCGTTGACAAAAACAATTCCAAGGTCCAGGCAGTAGCCGTCACTAATGGAAGGATTGAGGCAATTGGGACAACGGATGAAATCAGTAAGCTGGCTGGTTCAAATACAAAGATTGTCGACCTAGCGGGGTTGACTATGACCCCTGGCATCATTGAATCCCATGCCCATCTGATGGGAATTGGTTACAACAAACTTGAGCTCGACTTAATGTATGTAAAAACATATGACGAGCTAGTAGAAAAAGTGGCTGAAGCAGTGGCAAAAGCAGAACCTGGCCAATGGATTACCGGACGTGGATGGCATCAGGATAAGTGGATAGAAAAACCAGATGTAGTGGAAAAAGGCTTCCAGACCCATGACAAAATGAGTGCTGTAAGTCCCGACAATCCAGTATACCTTCGCCATGCTAGTGGACATGCTACTTTTGCCAATGCAAAGGCCATGGAAATGGCAGGCATCAATCGTTTGAGTATTGAAAGTCTATCTGGTGAAGTTGAGGGTGGTGAGATTATTAAGGATAAGCTTGGTAACCCGACCGGTGTTTTCACTGAAAGGGCATCTTCAATTATTGGTAAGCTCGTACCACAAGAAACACCTGAACGTGCGGATCAGGCACTGGAAATGGCCATCCAAGAGCTACTAGAAAAAGGAATTACCAGTTTTCATGATGCAGGATCAGGTCAGGCTTTCATTGACAGACTTCAAAGATTCAAAGCAGAGGGCAAGCTAAAAGTACGTCAGTATGTAATGCTCACAGGACGTCAACCGGAGTTACTTGAAGAGTGGTATAAAAAAGGCCCAATGATCGATCCCGATCATATGGTGACCGTACGTTCCATCAAACTCAACTGTGATGGTGCCTTAGGTCCAAGGGGAGCTTGGCTATTGGAAGCTTATACTGATCGTCCTGATCACTATGGACATGAAACACTTCCAATGGAAACTGTGAATACCGTATCAGAAAAAGCCTTGGCGGCAGGCTTCCAGGTCTGTTCTCATGCCATTGGCGATAGGGCAAACCGCGAAATACTGGATCGATACGAAGCATCATTTAAGAAATATCCGGACATAAACTCAAAGGATGTCCGCTTTAGAATTGAACATGCACAACATTTAAATGTTGATGACATTCCACGCTTCGGTGAAATGGGTGTGATTGCAGCCATGCAAGCGGTACATATGAGTTCTGATAGGCCTTGGGCGATTGACCGATTAGGAAAGGCCAGAATTGAAGAAGGTGCGTATGTCTGGCAAAAGTTATTGCAATCAGGGGCCAAGATTATTAATGGAACCGATGCGCCTGTAGAACCAGTTGATCCTCTACCTTCATTCTTTGCTTCTGTTGCTCGAAAAACACTCCAAGGGTTTCCTGAGGGAGGTTTTGAGCCTGACCAATCTATGTCGAGAGATGAAGCATTAAGATCATTTACAATTGATGCCGCTTTTGGCGAATTTGAAGAAGATTTTAAGGGATCGATTGAAGTGGGTAAAGCTGCTGACTTTACCGTATTCGATAAAAACATAATGACTATTCCTGAAATGGAAATTCTGGACACCAAAGTGGCCATGACCATTATCAATGGAGAAATTCTTTACGAAAAAGGAGCTTAGCCACTATCAAATTTTTTAAAAGCACAGTCCAAAAGGGTTGTGCTTTTTTCATGCTATTTGCTTAAGATCTTTGGCGGCTTTTTTAACTTCACCCTCAATGGAGCAATCCCTCTTCAACCACTATCAGCTGACAAACTGTTCGCTCAAAACCATGGAAGGTTACATAAGCGAAAACTACTTGGTTACGTCAGATCAGGGTAAATACGTATTGAAGGTTTATGAATATTCCGCTCAAATAGAAGCAGAAATTACCGCTGAAACCGAGTTCGTTAATCGCCTGACTCATCTTTCTGACAATCAGGTTTCGCAACCTTTACGAAACATTAATGATGAATTGATTACAAGGACAGCCGATAACAAAATACTCAGGCTACTGTCATTTGTAGAGGGCACCTTCTTAGCCAATGCACAACATAGTCCTGAGCTGTTCGAGTCACTAGGGAGTTTCATGGCTCAAATTGACGTGAAGTTAACAGAATTCAGAAACCCCGGCATAGAAAGTCGAAGACTCGAATGGGATTTACAGTACCTGCCACTCATAAAACCACTGGCTAATCACATCCAAGACCCCTCTCGAAGAAAGCTAGTAAGGCATTTTTTTATGCAATGGGATTTGAATGTAGCACCAGTACTCCCACTACTCAGGCGATCAATTATTCATAATGATGGCAACGATTGGAATGTCCTGACTCACAAGAATCAGGTGACTGGGATAATTGATTTTGGTGACTCAGTTCATACTCAACTGATTAACGAGTTAGCAATTACCATCACCTACGCCATCTTTGGCAAAGAAGATCCTTTGAAATGGGCTTGTTATATCATAAAAGGATACCACCAAGAATATCCCTTACAACAAAATGAATTAGAGGTTCTATACTACCTGATTGCTGGAAGGTTGATAACCAGTGTATGCAAGTCGGCACAAGAGAAAATCAACCAACCCAATAGTGACTATATCACTATCAGTGAACAACCAGCTTGGGACTTGCTCGAAAAGTGGTTAACAATTAATCCAGTACAGGCGAAACATCAATTCTTTCGAGTAGCAGCATTTGAGGTTGATAAAATTGATCCAATCGAAGAAATACTTTCCAAAAGAAAGCGTATCACTGGATCAAACGTTTCCGTCAGTTACAAAACACCTATCTATATGGAAAGTGCGGCTTTCCAGTATATGTTTGACAGATACGGAAATACGTACCTTGATGCCTACAATAACATTCCTCATGTCGGACATCAACATCCTTCGATAGTAGAGGCTGCGCAGCGACAGGTTGGAAAATTAAATACCAACACCAGATATCTATACGATAGCCTTCACGAATATGCAGAGCAGCTATTAGGAAAATTCCCAACTACTTTATCCAAGGTGTTTTTTGTCAACTCCGGTAGTGCTGCCAGTGATCTTGCCATCCGGCTTGCCCAGAACTTTACTCAAAAGAAACCTATTGCTGTCATGGAACATGGCTACCATGGCAATACTCGGCTCGGTATAGACATCAGTCATTATAAATATGGAGGCTCTGGCGGTTCGGGAAAGACCGATCAGATTATCGAGGCTCCTATTCCTAATGCATACCGAAGCAAGTTTAAGGAGGAAGTACATACTGGCGCTCTATATGCCAAAGAATTCACCGAGAAATTAAAGTCAGCTAATGGTGATGTTGCTGCTTTTATTTCCGAACCCATTGTGGGTTGTGGGGGGCAAGTACCATTGGCTCCCGGCTACCTCAAGGAAATTTATCCTTATATCAGAAGTCAAGGAGGTGTTTGTATAAGCGATGAAGTACAGACGGGCTTTGGTCGTTTAGGAGATCATTTTTGGGGTTATGAAATGCAAGAAATTATTCCAGACATTGTGGTTTTGGGTAAACCCATTGCCAATGGTCATCCGATGGGTGCAGTGGTCACCACCAGTGCTATTGCCGATGCATTTGACAATGGTATGGAGTTTTTCAGTTCTTTTGGGGGTAATCCAGTTTCATGTGAGATTGGTAAGGCCGTGCTATACGTTATTCACGAGGAGGAACTTCAACAAAATGCCAGAATAGTGGGTAACTATCAAATGGAATGCCTTCGTGAGCTGCAAAAAGAGTTCTCAGTCATAGGTGATGTCCGTGGATCTGGTTTGTTCATGGGTATTGAGATGGTTCAGGAGGGCACTCTGGAACCACACACGGCACTAGCCCAGCATATAAAGAACACCTTCCGAGACAATCACATCCTTATTAGTACCGATGGCCCTTATGACTCGGTTATTAAGTCTAAACCTCCACTTTGTTTTTCCAAAGGCAATGTAGATGAGGTAATTGATGTATTGAGAAGTACTTTGAAGGGGTGGAAAAAATAAAGCCTCGACAAGTCGAGGCTTTTATATTATCCCACTTTAAGCCTAAAGGTCTTTCGAACCTCTATGTAAGACAAGATTTGGGCTATCCTTTAGACTCGCAACAGTCCACTGTTATCCTTTTCCGAAGAACGAGGCCCCGACAAGTCGGGGTGAGGCCTTGTTTTGAGAGGGATTCACCCGGTATTTGAGTTATAATTGTAAAGTTCGAAAACTAGTCTAAGCTCAAATGGGAAGTCTTTGTCAAAACTGTTAATTACATACAAACATAACAGGTGTTTGGTTTCAAATAGTACTTTATGGCAATAAATAATGTTACATTTTTATTCTTCAACGCGTCTCATCGAATAAATGCACAAATCGGTATTTGGCATATAATTTCTTAGCTTGCACGCTTAATAGGAGATCAAAAGGCACATTGAGTTTATCTACTGACAAAATTCTGACGCGAGATTACATCTTGCACTTTACCTCCTACTTCCTGATGGCTTCGGCCTTTTACTTCTTGCTACCTACACTGCCAACTTATGCTGAGGTAGCTTTAGGAGCCAAAAAGAATCAAATTGGATGGATTATAGGTGTTTATGCCGCATCGGCATTGGCGATACGTCCATTCTGTGGATATGTGCTCGATGCTTATGGCCGAAGAGCTGTTTACCTGATTGCCCTAGTACTATTTACAGTACTGATGTGGCTTTATCACTACTCATTTACCTTCTATATCCTGCTGGTTATTCGAGTCTTTCACGGTTTCACTTGGGGCATCATTACCACAGGCGGTAGTACTATTGCTGCCGACCTTATTCCAGAAAGCAGAAGAGCAGAAGGAATAGGGTATTTTGGCTTGGCAATGACCTTAGCTATAGCCCTGGCACCATTCTCAGGCGATCAAATCATGGGGCAAAACAACTTCTTCAATCTATTCACAATTTCGTTTGCCTTTGCGGTAGCTGCCCTCCTACTGGCGTTCTTAATAAAGGTTCCGAACATCAAAACAGGTGAAACCAAAATCGGCATTTCAAAGATGTTCGATAAACGGGTCAATAGAATAGCCATCGTGATGTTTACCGGTGCATTCCCCTATGCGGCTATCTTCTCATTCATCCTCCTGTACAGCGAAGAACTCAACATAGAACAAGGTTCTCTCTTCTTTATTTTCATGGCTGTTGGAGTTGCCTTAGCAAGAATTTTTGTTGGGAAAATTATGGACAAACGTGGTCCATCAATGCTCGTGTTTGCTGGTCTCGCGGTTACTGTTCTGGGACTGATCTGGTTTAGTTATGTAGATAGCTTTTGGCAATTCATGGCTGTGGGCGTCTTAGTGGGTATCGGCAACGGCATTATTATGCCTACCGTTCAGACCATGGCCCTCAATATGGTGCCTCTTGAACGTAGAGGGGCTGCTAACGCTACCTTTTTCTCAGCTGTAGACTTAGGCATTGCAGCGGGCTCAATCTCCTTAGGTTACATTGCTGAATATTATGGCTTGGCCAATATGTTTTTTGTTTCGGGAGTAATACTTTTGTTCCCGTTGATCTACTTTTTCCTCTTTGTGAAAAAGCACTATGAAAGACATGTTGCCATACTTAAAGAAGCCGAGTTAGATGCCTAAGAAGATTTTTTTCACGCCTGGACCTTCAGCACTTTATTTCACAGTAGAAGAACACTTAAAGCAGGCCACCAGAGCTCAGGTGATGGAAATTAATCATCGCAGCAAGCAGGCGGAAGGTTATTACAAAGAGGCTTCTGACAACTTAAAGGCCCTAATGGACATTCCTGAGGACTATCAGATTTTCTTTTTGAGTTCAGCCACAGAAATTTGGGAACGACAACTGCAGAACCTGGTCGTTGAAAAATCATTTCATTATTGTCTAGGAGCCTTTTCCAATAGATTTTATGACTTCGCAATAAAATGGGGCATTAATGCCGAAAAAGCTGAGTCAAGTTTCGGTGAAATTCCTAATACCGACCCGGGGCTTATCCCTGAAGATGCTGAGCTCATTACTTTGCCTTTAAACGAAACTAGTACAGGGGTTTCCTTCCCTGTAGAAGACATCTACAAGATTAGAGCCAGCCATCCGACCGCACTTATTGCTGTGGACGGTGTATCTGCCCTACCGGTGATTGACTTGGACTTCTCACAAATCGATAGTGCCTATTTCTCAGTGCAGAAGTGCTTTGGTCTACCTGCTGGACTAGGTGTCTGGATTGTTAGCCCCATGGCACTGAAAAAAGCAGAACAGAAACTCGCTGCAGGACATTCAATCGGAGCATATCAGGCCCTACCCAACCTGATGAAAAATGGGCTTAAGCATCAAACTACTTTTACTGCCAATGTACTCAACATCTATTTACTAGCTAAGGTGGCTGGAGATATGCTGGAAAAAGGAATTGATGTAATCAGACGTGAGGCCAATTATAAAGCCGCACTCTTAAATCATTTGGTAGAAAACCATCCAAAACTCAGTCATTTTGTAGTTGACAGAAAGTTGAGATCTAAAACTGTTACTGTTGCCAACACCATTGAAGAGTCTGCGGAAATATTGGAAAAACTGAGCAAAAAAGGTTTTGTCCTTGGCACTGGATATGGAAACTATAAGGCCAAGCAGATAAGAATAGCCTCCTTCCCTACTCACTCAAAAGAACAGATGGAATTGTTGGTTGACGTGATCAATGCAACAATCTAATTCGACAACTATTCTTATTTCGAATACGATTTCATTATTTTCAAGAAACCAATAATTCGTCATGCAAAAGAAGTATTAATTTTGCAGAGAATTTTTTGAGCTTATGCCTTCTAGAGAAAAAATAATGGTTTTAATGGATACCTCAGATGCGGACAGAACGCTTCTGAAGTTTCTTGAGATCATTGCCACCACCAACGAGACCAAGCAAATCCACTTCTTCAATAGTATCAGCGAAATGAAAATCCCTGATGAGGTATTAAAGGAGTTCCCTGAGATCAAAGAAAAGTCTATTGCCGAAAGAAAAAGTAAAATAGAGGTTCTGGCAAAAAGCGTTCTTACTAAAAAGCTAGTGGATATAAGCCAGGTGCATATTCAAGAAGGCGCTCCCTCCAGGGCAATATTGAAGTTTGTCGAGAAAAATGATATTGACCTTATCATTATGGGTAGACACAAGAACTTCATTGGGGGCGGTGTTTTATCAAATAGATTGGCAAGAAGGGCTGCCTGCTCATTGTTCATTATTCCAGAGGGTGCCGAACCCAATACAAGCCTTCTTCATGTTCCATGTGACTTTTCTAATCATTCGCGAATTGCTATGGAAGAGGCTATAAAAGTGGCTCGGAAATACAAGGATGTAAAAATCATTTGTCAAAACGTTTATACTGTACCAGGCGGATACCACTATTCCGGAAAAACTTACGAAGAGTTTGCAGGGGTAATGCAGAGTAATGCAGAGAGGGATTATAAACGTTTTATGTCAGAAATTGATCATGATGGCATAAACCTAGAAGTTGTTTACTCTCTAGATACCAATGATAACCCTGTTACTGATATTATCGATTTTGCTCACGACAATAAACCTGGCGCTATTTTCATAGGCGTAAAAGGACGTACTTCGACAACTGCCTTGTTTATTGGTAGCCGTGCTGAGCAACTAATTCAATACAACAATGATATTCCAATGATGGTTGTTCGCCCCAAGGGCAAGAACGCTGGACTAATGGACTTTATCAGGGAAATCTAAGCCTACTGACCCTTTAGTCTTTTTTCTTCCTTTTCAACCCAGGCAAGTAATGTCTTGGTTTCATCATCTGTTAGCTTCATTTGCGGTCTTCTTTCCACAGTTCGTTTCGGTGGCATTTTGCCATCCTCAAGTACTTCGAAAAGTTCTGCTACCAGGTGCTCCTGCTCCTCTTTATTCATATCAGGCACTTTGATCCATTGAAGTTTCTTCCTCGCCTTCTCATTTCGAGCATCAGGTTTATGACAACCCATGCATTTGGCTTCTATTATTTCCTTCACCTTGCCGGTAATCTCAATTCCATCTTGATCTTGGTTATCGATACGCGCAAGATCACTTGTGCTGGTGACAAAGACAGTACTAAACAATAATGAAAAGGCTAATGGGATTTTAAGCAGGTTTTCCATGGTATGAATTTTAACAAAAAGAATCTATTCAATTGATTTCACTATTTGACCTCAAATTCTGTGAATGGTTTAGTTTTCCATAACCGCTTTAGCTGTTAACCGCTTTAGAAAGAACAAGGCAACCAATAAAAGTGCCATTGGAATCAAAGTATAAGTAAAGGCTTGGTCAGCACCCAACTCTTTGAATAGAATACCAATGATTCTTGACCCGAGAGTTCCTCCTAAGGCCGAGAAAATGATAATCAAACCAGACATTGGGCTGTGCAACTTTTTAGGTAGTGCACTCAATACCACAGAATTTAACAAGGGATAGATTGGAGCGATAAAAAGCCCTACAAGAGGGAAGGCATATCCTATTGCCGGAACATCTGCCAAGGTTTTTACCAAACCAATATCAGCATTAACCGCTTTTGGTAAAACAAAGAGTACAACTGCCATGGAAGCGAAAATGCAAACAGTCAAAACCCACACCCATGAAAACTTCTTGGCCAATTGACCGGCCAATATTCTTCCAATACCCAGACTAATAGCCAAAATACTTGCCATCATAATGGCCACATTCTCCGGCAGTTCAAGCACCCTTTCATTAAAAGTAGGCAACCAGGTCATAATGCCTTGCTCTATCATTACAAATAGGAAAGCAGATACAACAAAAACGATTACAAGAACTTTGGCTATCAACCTAAACATCTGTATAAAATCTTCAGCAACATTGGCTCCAGGCACCTCATCGCCTTCTTTGAAGTCTGCTCTGAGCAAAAACAGAAAAGAAAGCATTGAGAGTCCTGCGAGCAGCCAATAGACATTAAGCCAAGCATTAGGATCGCTCTCAGTATTAAAGGCTGGAAATAGGAAGTAAGCCAAGGCAATTCCGAACATGAATACCCCTTCAATGTTGCTCATTAAACTGCCATGTTCCTTTGCGTTCGATGTAATAAGGCCAATGACAGAGTAAACGGATACCTTGATAATAGCAAAACTTATTCCTACCGTAGCGAAAAGCAATTTGGCAGTCCAAAATGAATTACCAAAGTACATCCCTATACATGCTAAGGATACAAGGGCCAAAGCGGCCAGCATTCCCTTCTTGTAACCTATTCTTGGTAAGAAGGAGGCAATGAGAAAAGAAACAATGGCAATTGGCAAGTCTTTGAATGCCTCTAGTACACTGGCCTGTACTTCATCAACTCCATAGACATTCTGAGACTTCAGTATCACAATGCCTACGCTATTCAGTAGAATAGCAAATACAAAGTAGTTGATATACAGCGAGAGCTTAATGGCATTGTTTTTCATAGCGCGTTCTAAGGTTGAGATGGAAGATACTAAAATGCATGAATATCGTAATTCGAATTACGATGCATAAGTACCGGCATTTCTCAACCCTTGATACAAATTAAACCTCAGCCCAGTTCTCAGGAAGAACTCATTCATCTCTCAAGCATAAAAAAAGACGCTTATAAAGCGTCTTTTACTTTCTTTGTATTTCTATTTTACTTTCCAGGAAAAGCAAACATTTCATCGTTGACAGGTATATTCACTTCCATTTTCTGAACCGTAATACTAAAGGCAGTCACCCCTCCTATTTTTTGAGTGATTTTCATAGGAACGTTCAGACCATTCATTTCTGTGTAATCAGAATAAACGCTCATTGTCTCTTGTCCATTGGCCAATTCCTTTGTCGCCATTTGTAAGCCTGTGGTTTTATCAAAGTAATGAGTACTTTCTTTTCCATCTTTATTGGTCAATTTCACAAGATGATATGAGACGCCCTCGAGATCCGCTTCTCCTTCATAACTTAGTGCATATCCCCGCTTTTTATAATCAATAAATTCATCTAAGAATTGAGTCGCAAGTACCGCTTCGGCTTGTGCGCCTTGGAGTTTCGTGGGCTGATTAATTCCTTGAAACTGATTTATTGTCCAAGCTGTGCTCGCATCAGACGCCTGTACCATTTTCATCCCATTAAATGCCAGTTCAAACCTTTCACGGTTCTTATTATCTCCAATAATAAAACCTGGTATATCAAAACCAGCTTGGTTCAGCGTGATTGTGTACTTACGGGTCTTTACATCCTTCCATGCTTTAGCCCCGCCAATTGCCTTTACATAATTGGCAGCAATTTGATCCGGAGATTGTGCATTAGCTACTCCTATTGTAACTATTGCAATCAAAAATATCGATAAAATCTTCTTCATGAGTTTTTGGTTTTCGTAGTTTGAAGAAGCCACCAATTCTGTTGATTACCAAAATTTTATGAGTATTCGGTCTGTGAGAAGGGTGAACCGCTTCATAGATTGACAAGATAACCTCTGGTTTCAGTAATTTAGGTTCATGAAAATACTCATCTCCTGCCTGACCCTTCTAATAGCACTTTCATCTCAAGGACAAGAAAACAAAAGACCACGAAATCTTGGCATTGAGTTCGGTGTTATGAAAACCGGTCCTTTGAATTCCATTACAGATGTAAAAGGAGTTAAAGTTGGTCATCAAACACTTATTAAGGCAGATAGTATTCGAACTGGCGTAACGGCCATTCTGCCACATGGCGAGAACATTTTTCAGTCTAAAGTACCTGCAGCCATCTATATTGGCAATGGTTTTGGAAAGCTTGCAGGAATTAGTCAGGTGCAAGAACTTGGAAACTTGGAGACACCAATTATTCTTACCAATACGCTTAGTGTCTCTATGGGTATTCAAGCGACAGTCAAATACACACTGGGCTTAGATGGCAATGAGAATGTGCGCTCGGTAAACGCAGTTGTGGGAGAAACAAACGATGGCTATCTAAACGACATTCGTGGAATGCATGTTTCTGAGGGTGATGTAATTGAGGCGATTACCAGTGCAAAAGGCGGAGCTGTTACCGAAGGTAATGTCGGTGCTGGAACTGGCACTGTGGCCTTTGGATTTAAAGGAGGAATAGGAACCTCTTCTCGCCTACTACCCAAATCGCTGGGCGGCTACACGGTAGGTGTTTTGGTTCAAACTAATTTTGGTGGTGTGCTCAGCATCAACGGTGCACCCCTTGGCAAGGAACTAGAACGATACCCTTTTCGCAATGCGATTCAAAAAAGCGATGGGTCCTGTATGATCGTGGTCCTGACAGACGCACCTCTTAATGCTCGACAATTGGAACGTGTAGCAAAACGCGCTATGATGGGCCTGGCCAAAACCGGAGGTATTGCCTCCAATGGTAGTGGGGATTACGTTGTGGCAGCTTCAACGGCCGAAAGCATGCGTATCCCCTATCAGACAAGAGAGAGACTCGATAAAGGTGACGTTTTAAAAAACGATGTTATGTCGCCTCTATTTCTGGCTACAATTGAAGCAACCGAAGAAGCCATTATCAACTCGTTGTTTGCCGCTGAAACGATGAGCGGTCGTGATGGACATACTATTTGGGCGCTTCCACTAGACGATGTTTTAGAAATCCTAAAGCGGTACGGGGTAATTAAGGGTTAAACACTCCTCAATTTATCGAGGCATTCATTCATTTGATGCGCTTCAACGTCCGTCAAAACTTCCATCCGCTTCATCCATAACTGCAGCGCATTATCTACCTCATTAAGCACTGCAAGTCCTTTTTCTGTAATTAACACATCCTTAGCCCTGCGATCTGTTTTGCAAACTGTTCGCTCCACCAACTCCTTATTCTCCAACCGATCTACAATTCTGGATGCATTAGACATGCGATCCAACATTCGATCAATAATCATGTTTACGGTACATGCATCGGGATACTGGCCTCTTAGAATTCTAAGGACGTTGTATTGTGGTGTGGTAATCCCGTAAGGCTTAAAGATTTTGGTCTGTTCGTCTACAATCCAGCCATTGGTATACATAATATTAACCACGAGCTTCTCGTAAACGTTGTCAAATTTCTTACCCTGTTTAATATCTTCCTCAATACCCATACGCTTGGTAAGTTATATTGGTACTAAATTAGTAATAAGTTGTAAATCAACTCTATAATAACGCTGGAAACGACAACTATTGAGTGAAAGGCTATATTTAACTAACCATTGGTTAAACTATTTGATCGAATGGGCATCTAAACGATGAAAGAAAAATACCAATTGGAAGACAAAGAAATACTTCAAGCCTTTAGAGTATCATCCAACAAGGATTTTGCCTTCAAAAACTTGGTTTCTGAGTATCAAGAACGTGTTTATTGGCATATAAGAAAAATTCTGATCTCCCATGATGATACTGACGATGTAGTTCAGGAGGTCTTCATCAAGGTATATAAGAACTTGGATACGTTTCGCGAAGCGTCTCAACTCTTTACATGGATTTATAGAATTGCCACTAATGAGGCATTGAACCACCTGAAGAAAAGACAACGTAGACAGGCTGTTTCAATGGATGATGTATACCATGAGCTGGAAAACACACTAAGTCATGGTGATCATATTGATGGTGATGAAATTCAGATGAAATTGCAAAAAGCACTTTTGAAATTACCCGAGAAGCAACGATTGGTTTTTAACATGAGGTATTTCGATGATTTAAAGTATGATGATATCTCTGAGATTACGGGAACAAGCGTGGGTGCTTTAAAGGCCAGCTACCACCTTGCAGTTAAAAAAATTGAAGAGTCTTTAAGTATGGGTTAAACCCTTTAACAGTTTGACTATCAAATAGAAAATGAATAATAAGGATCACGATAAGAACCCTTTAGAAAGGCCGGAACTAAAACAGCTTCCTTTTCAGGTTGAAGATGGTTATTTCGATGGCTTATCGGAGCGTATTTCTAATGCCATCAATGCCGAAGAAAGTGAGCTAAAGTACAACTTGCACCTTAAAAAAGCTCCTTTCACTGTACCAGACGAATATTTCAGTGGATTGACAGAGACTATTGAAAAGAAACTTACCACCGGTATTAAAAAAGAAGTGAGCTTCTATCAGAGACCATTAATACGGTGGATGACCGTGGCAGCATCTCTGGTTCTAATGATTACATTTTACTTCACAAGGACGGGTTCAACAGATTCAGATTTACTTTCCAGTGTCTCCGATGAGACAATTATTTCATTTCTTGAAAGTGAAAACGCGCTTGGGGATGACTTGCTTGTCGACTTGGGAGAGATAGACAGCGTTCTTGATGAGATTTACGCTGATGAGATTGGTATTTTTGTGAATACCATTGAGACCGAACCGGAACTAGATTACGATTTTGAATATTTTGATTACTAAAGATATGAGAGTCATACATATAAGTTTGCTGTTGTTATTCTGTAGCGCACTAACATTTGCGCAAGATGGGAATAGAAGAGGTCCGCAAATGGACAGGGAAAAACTACAGGCCGCTCGCATTGCTTTTTTGACTAATCGACTGGAGCTGTCTTCAGAAACTGCTAAGGTCTTTTGGCCCATATTCACAGAGTACGACAACGAGAAAAGTAAATTATCCAAGAAGTATGGGGCTCAGAAAAGACTACTTTTCGATAAAGACAGTAGAAGCCTCTCAGATGAAAATGCTGATAAAATGCTCGACATTTACTTAGAACAAAAACAAGCCGAACTTGATCTAGAAAAGAAATACTTAGGCAGATTCAAGGAAGTACTGAGCATGAAACAAGTTTGGCGGGTTATTCGATTTGACTCGGACTTCAGGCGGTCTCTAATGCAAAGAGTGAGCCGAGGTAACCGATTAGAAGGTAAACCTAAACCCAATACGGGTGGCAATTAAAATTTATAAAAAGCCAAAAAATCCTGTCTACTCGGCAGGTTTTTTTGTTTGTAGCCAGTTCACTTTGGTGTAATTTGCATCATGGCGCAGCTGACCCTCTTTGAGCTCAACAACCTTATTAAAACACAATTAGAGGTTAATCTAGATCCCAGTTATTGGGTGATTGCTGAAATCAGTGAATTACGTATTAACCAAAAGGGTCATTGTTATTTAGAGTTGGTTGAAAAAGAGAACAACTTCATTCAGGCCAAAATGAGAGCGAATATCTGGTCTTATACCTACCGTACGCTTAGCTCCCAATTTGAGCAAGCTACAACCACACCTCTAAAGGCTGGAATTAAGGTACTGTTTAACCTGACAATCAATTTTCATGAGGTTTATGGCCTCAGTCTGACTGTAAATGATATTGATCCCAACTACACCATTGGGGAGCGTTCAAGACTCAGAGAGCAGACCATAAAGAGACTAGAAAACGAGGATTTAATCAACAAAAACAAGTCATTAAGCCTTCCCATCGTTCCACAAAAAATTGCCGTCATCAGCTCAGATACTGCCGCTGGCTATGGTGATTTTATAGACCAACTGAATAACAACAGTAATACATATAGCTTTTATACTCAGCTATTTCCTGCTCTTATGCAGGGTAATGAAGCCGTAGTGTCAATAAGAAAAGCACTTAAGGAAATTCACGAATGCGAGACAAGCTTTGACGCTACAATCATTATTCGTGGTGGGGGAGCTCAGGCTGACTTAGATTGTTTTGATACTTATGAATTGGCCAGGGCCATTGCCCTTTTTCCTAAACCCGTTCTGACGGGCATCGGTCATGAAAGAGATCAAACGGTAGCGGATTTGGTAGCACATACAAGCCTAAAAACTCCTACTGCAGTGGCGGAATTCCTCATTACCGGGATGAGCCACTTTGATAACCTACTTTATGATTACTTGTACCGGATAGAAAAAGAGTATAAGACAAGACTAAATGCTGAGGAACAGAAACTTCAATATCTATCCAATAGAATCGATCATTCCGCCAAAGAAATGCTACATGCCAATGCGCATGAACTCGCACAGAAAGCCCTTGGCCTAAAGCATCTATCGGAACGACAGTTGGAACGCCAAAAGTCTCTCCTCAATCGGCTTGATCAACAGCTTACCCTAATCAATCCGGCAACTATTTTGAGTAAAGGATACTCTCTGACCTTAAAAAATGGCAAGTCAGTAATGACACAAAAGATAGAGATTGGTGATATTTTAGAAACCAGAGCCGCAAATAAGACTATCAATAGTCAAGTAACCCAAATCGAAAATGAGTAAAAAGAGTTTAAGCTATAAAGAGTCTATAAACCGGATTAATGAAATAGTCGAGATAATCGAAGGAGGAGAAGTTGATATAGATGAATTGACTGACCTGGTAAAAGAAGCTACGAATTTGATCGCTACCTGTAAAGATAAACTCCAAAACGCGGAAATTGATCTTCAAACTTCCTTAGACAAACTAAACTAATATGACAGCGCAGGAGGCCCTCAAAGCAATTCAGTCACTCACTGAAAAGATCAATTACCACAGTGAGCTTTACTATCAGCAAAGCCGGTCAGAGATCTCTGATTATGAATTTGATCAATTACTTGAGAAGCTCATCGCTCTGGAGAATGAATTTCCGGAACATAGATTCGAAGACTCTCCCTCCCAGCGGGTAGGCGGAACAATTACTAAAGAATTTGAAACTGTCGTTCATAAGTATCGCATGCTCTCCCTGGGCAATACATATTCTAAGGAAGAGCTAGTCGAATGGGACAACAGAGTGTCCAAGGGTCTGGATGGCGCCCAATACGAATACTTCTGTGAAATGAAGTTTGATGGTGTGGCACTGAGCCTTATTTATGAAAACGGTTTGCTCAAGAAGGCTGTCACTAGAGGTGATGGTACAAAGGGGGACGATGTCATTACCAATGCCAAAACCATTCGGTCTATTCCCTTAAAAATCGACCAGGAAGTTCCCAATGCGTTTGAGGTCAGAGGGGAAGTATATTTTCCCAAGCACGAATTCGAACGCGTTAATCAAGAGCGCCAGGATATAGGAGAAGATAAACTCGCTAACCCCCGCAATGCTGCTTCAGGAACATTGAAGATGCAGGACTCAGCAATCGTGGCCAGTAGAAAACTCGATTGCTACCTCTATTATCTACTAGGTGATGGTTTAAACTATTCAACGCACTCTGAAGCTATTCATCAAATTGAGAAATGGGGATTTAATGTATCACCTACATATCGAAAATGTGAGAATATTAACGAGGTGCTGGAATATATTGCTGAGTGGGAAGAAAAAAGGCATACACTCCCATCAGAAACTGACGGTGTTGTAATCAAGGTGAACAGTCTAAATCAACAAGATGAGTTAGGTTTCACTGCCAAAAGTCCTCGCTGGGCCATTTCTTATAAGTACAAGGCCGAAAGTGCTTCAACCCTATTAGAGAGTATTTCCTATCAAGTTGGCAGAACAGGCTCAGTAACTCCTGTTGCCAATTTAAGGCCTGTCTTGCTGGCAGGAACAACAGTTAAACGTGCCTCATTGCACAATGCAAATGAGATAGAAAGACTAGGAATTCGAATTGGAGATACTGTTTCAGTAGAAAAAGGTGGCGAAATCATACCGAAAATAACCGGTGTAGACTTATCTCAACGCAGCTCTTCCAGTATACCTACCACTTACATTACACACTGTCCAGAGTGCAATACTGAACTTGTCCGCTTAGAGGGTGAAGCCAACCATTATTGCCCTAATGTGAAGGGGTGTCCTCCTCAGATTCAAGGCAGAATTGAACATTTTATTCAGCGCAAGGCCATGGACATTGATAGTCTAGGATCTGAAACCATAAGAGGGCTTTTAGACCATGGACTTATCCGCAATTACGCTGACTTATATTCCCTAACTTATGAGCAATTAAATGGACTTGAATTCAAAACCTTCTCAGAAAAAAAAGGAGATTATAGCCTCAGAAGTTTAAGAGAAAAATCTGCTCAGAATATCGTTAATGCTATTGAATCTTCTAAAAACATACCCTTTGAAAGGGTGCTTTTTGGTTTGGGGATTCGGTTTGTGGGACAAACCGTAGCAGAAAAACTCGCTGAGCACTTTGAAACAATTGACCGGATTGCTGCAGCAAACTTTGAAACACTAGTTGAAGTGCCAGAAATTGGCGAGCGGATTGCAGAAAGTGTTGTGGAGTTTTTCAACAATGAAGAAAGTTTAGACCAGATAAACCATCTAAGAGTTGCAGGCCTTAATTTCGAAATTGTCAAAAAGGAAATCGTTAGCGAAGGCTCGAATTTGAGTGATAAAACCTTCGTTATCAGTGGTGTTTTTAGTCAATTCAGCAGAGACGAACTAAAGGAGAAAATAAAGGTCAATGGTGGCAAAGTGGTCTCATCGATTAGCGCTAAACTAGATTATTTAGTAGCAGGTGACAAAATGGGACCTGCAAAATTAGAAAAGGCAACCAAGCTTGATGTAAACATCATCTCAGAATCAGAATTCTTAGCACTCCTAGATACCTAATGTCAGTAATTGGAAAAAAAATACTCAGCTTTTTAAACAACCCTAAAAAACGAAAAAAGGGAGAAAAAAAGTTAGTCACATTTGAACAAGCCCAACATATCGGCATTTTATACTCGTGGTCCGATGGCAAGAAAGAAGAGGTCTTGACATCCCTTATAGAAAAAATCGGGCCTGAAAAAAAAATTGAGGTGCTATGCTTTAATCCGACAAAAGTTACAATTAATTCTCAACACCCAACTTTTGATGATTCGATACTGACCAACTTTGGCAAACTGAATTCAGAGGATGTGCAAAGGTTTATAAAAGCCCCATTCGATTACCTTTTTCATTTGGACTTCGAATCGAATGAACTTCTTAAAAACATACTGATCCAAACGAACGCTAAGTGCAGAATCGGTGTTCATAACGAAGAGCATACAGGCTATTATGAGTTGATGATCGGTATCAATAAAAGTTCAGGCATTTCTAACTTTGCCGATCAAATGATGAAATACGTTAGAGCAATTCGCTAATGGAAAAATTTAAAGGCACAGGAGTGGCATTGGTGACACCATTCCATCCAGACGGTTCGGTTGATTTTGATGGTCTTTCAAGAGTACTAGAACACACAGGGCAAGCAGTGGATTACTTTGTAGTTCTTGGTACCACAGGAGAATCGGCTACGATTACGGCTGAAGAGAAGGCTGAGATTCTTCAATTTGTAAAAGAGAACAACC
>Ga0207422_1000893_pt1 | contig 76748 bp, 60 predicted proteins | sample MarCyaLeptolynsp_FD_187757 | JGI IMG/M metagenome (GOLD analysis project Ga0207422, IMG submission 187757) | Marine cyanobacterial communities from Panama - species 1 Leptolyngbya sp. (SPAdes) | ecosystem: Environmental > Aquatic > Marine > Unclassified | place: Panama: Panama City | collected...
ATTTCAATGGAGAAAACTTCTGGGCGAGAGGATATGCAGTCTCGACAGTGGGTTTTGAAGAGGAGGTAGTGCGTCGTTATATTCGAGAACAGGAGGGAAATGATCAAAGTGGTCGGTTCTAAGCCGAAGAGATTGCTATAGGACGACCGCCCTTGGGGCGGCCCCACTCATCAAGCCACCCGCTTTGCGGGTGGTGTCTGACCTCGATGCGACGTTCCTTGCGCCTGATTCGCCTGCGGACAATTATTTTTTTGGCAGTGGAGTTGCGATTGATGGCAACAACGTCCTGATTGGCGCAAGTGGTGAGAATGCAGGAAGTGGTGCTGCCTATCTCTTCGATGTAGACACAGGTTTCTCGCAGAAGTTCCTCAATCCGTTTCCAGAAGTCGATAGCCATTTTGGCGAAGCGGTGGCCATCTCCGGCAACTATGCGCTGATCGGTGCCACTGATGCTGATAAGGGTGTCACCAACAGCGGCGCGGCGTATTTGTTCGATATCACGACTGGCGCTCTATTATATGATTTCGCCGATCCGACTCGTGATGTGGGTGATGCCTTTGGGGCTTTCGTTGCCATTGATGGCGATAACGTTCTCGTTGACGCACCCAGAGATGACACTGACGCATCGAATGGCGGGACGGTTTATCTGTTCGATGCAGACAGTGGTAACCTGGTGCGCCCTTTCCCCAATCCCACCCCAGCTGCGGATGAGTTCTTCGGCGTTCCGGCGATTGATGGCGATAACGTCCTGATCGGAGCGCGAGCTCATGACTTCGGGGGCAACGACAGCGGTGCTGCCTATCTTTTTGATATCGATGGCACCCTGTTACAGACGATCCCGAATCCCACCCCAGCGGTGGATGACTTCTTTGGTATTGCCCCTGCCATTGATGGCGATCGCATCCTGATTGGCGCGCAAAACGATGATGTTAGCGGCAGCAATAGTGGGGTAGCTCATCTTTTCGACCTTGATGGCACGTTGTTGCAGACGTTCCTGAATCCTACCCCTGCCAATGGCGACCGTTTTGGGCATGATGTTGCAATCGATGGCAATATCTTAGTGATTGCTGCCGACGAGGATGATAGTGGGGCGACGAATGCGGGGGCAGTCTATGTGTATCGTCTCCCCATCGATCCGGTTAGCACCCCTGACCCCTCCTCTTTTCTGGGTCTGGGTACTCTGGCTCTGGCGGCTGGAACGCTGCTGAGGCGAAAGCGACAAGGCTGAGCTTTCCCAGGTAATTGTCGATTTGCAGGGGTACCCACAAGGGGTACCCTCTCCAGTGTCGATTTGTAGGGGTACCCCTTGTGGGTACCCTCTCCAGAGATTACCGAGGCAACCGCAAGGGATTGCCTCTACAGATGAATGGCGCTTATATAAGGTTGGTGGGCAATACTCACCCTATGAATTTTCAGGGTTTTCAGCGATCGATTTTTGCTGATGCTAGTGACGGCCTCTGCTCGAGAATTGCGATTCCCTGCGGCAGGCTACGCCAACGCAACCCAAACTCTCCAAACCATTTGCTTCTCTCAACTGTGACAGGCATCACCCGATCGGGTGAGCTGCTATCGCGCAGTCGGGCTATTGACATCACGGGTTTGGTTCTGGAAGGTCACAGGGTTTGGCTGGGTGCGATCGCGGAACGGGATTCAAAAATCCTGCATAGTAGAAGGGTCGAATTCCCGAACGGCTATGCAATCCAAGGTGCGTTTACAAAATGTTGGCCTCCCCTCCGATCGAACGAAAAAGCGGCAGCGAGTGCGCAGCCACTCCCCGACGCAACAACAGACGGCTCGCGATGCGCCAACTTCGATCTGTACCTTTCTGGTGGAGTTGGTTAGAACTCAGCCGCCAGAGACCGTTTTGGAAGAATTCAAACAGTTGTTCATCCACCCGGTCAATGTTGCCAGTTCCACACCCCGGCAGGCTGTGCGGGAGTTAATCTCCACGGGCGACGCGGCCAAGTTTCACAGCCTTCTCAAGCGGGCCTGCTATATCCTGATTAATAAGTGGAACACGACTCGCCAGTATCAGGCGATGCACGATCTGGTGCAGCTCTTTCACCATTCCAGCATTGAGGACGAGACAGCGTCACCGACTTTGCAGCGGTTGAGGGGTTGGTTGCGGCAATTTGTCAACAGCGAGGACTATCGAGAATTGCAGCTGTTTGCGGCCAAGCACGGAGAGAACGCGCCCTGGAATCAGCGCTATGCCTCATTTTTATTGACGTCGCAATATGCCAATGCCAACAATCCGATTGAGCAACGAAAGGCTGCAAAGGTCCTGGCCAGGAATTTGCGCGAACAATATAAGTTTGAACTGGCGATGTATACGGCGCGATCGCAGCGACAGGAAGTGAAATCCCAAATGCTTGAAAATCCCACTCAGCTGGGTGATGAAGTGTTCAATCTGGTGCGGCGAGTGGTGGCAAAGCGCGGCTTTTTCAACCATGCCAACCTGGCGAATATCTTCGTACAGCAAGTGCAACATCTTTCCTATGGAGAGTTCAAACGCAGTCTGCAGAAATACCTGGCGTTTTCGACGAAGGATGAAGCGTTAGGGGATAGTGTCACCGCACAACTGGCGAAAAAAGTGGCGGGCCTCTATCCGGAACGCGATCGCGACATCGTTGATGATGCGTTGACCTTGAGAACGTGCAACCGCATCATTGAGTTTCTGACGGTGAATAAAGAGGGCAAACCGGCTGCGCTCTTCATCAACTTTCTCGCCCAGGGTCAGCCGCTGACGTTAGTGATGATTTTGCTGAAAATTATTCTGGTCTGCAAACATGCCCGCACCCATCTGGAGAGCTGCATTGCCAAACTCATCCGATTTCACGAAGCGGATTCTGAAGAGGAGTGTCAGGAGTTGATCTGGTTTCTGGAAATTTACAACATTGCTTTCACCGTGCATGCTGAGAACGTCCACTACAACCTGGTCAGTATGAGAGAATCTGTGTCCCGGCATCAAACTAGCTGCAAGCCCAGAGCAAAGCGCATCTTCTCCCAGCAAGCTAGCATAGACAAGAGTTCGTGAAACCGGAGCTTGGTTTGATGGTGACGATGGAGGAGGGTCAGGGGTCGTATTTCAGGCAGCGCGGATCGGGGAGGGTGGCTTTTTCTGGCTCGCGGGGAAACCAGGATGCGGTGCGTTTGCAAAATTCGACCAGCATCAGCATCACCGGGACTTCGATCAATACTCCCACCACTGTCGCTAAGGCAGCTCCGGAATTGAGGCCAAAGAGGGTGACTGCGGTGGCGATGGCGACTTCAAAGTGGTTGCTCGCTCCGATCAAAGCTGCTGGCGCGGCGTCTTCGTAAACCAGCTGCAGTTTCTGGGCGGCGACGTAGGTAATGAGGAAGATGAAGTGGGTCTGGATGAACAGAGGGACGGCAATGAGTAAGATGTGCAGGGGATTGTTGACGATCAATTCGCCTTTGAAGGCAAAGAGCAAGACCAGGGTGATGAGCAGGGCTGCGATCGCGACCGGACTCAGGTATTTGAGAAACACCCGATCGAACCAGACCTTACCTTTGTGGCGCAGAATCCAGGTACGCGAGACCGTTCCTGCCAGCAGGGGAAGTCCCACATAAACCAACATCGACAACACAATCGTTTCCCACGGTATAGTTAAGTGATTTGCCGACAGCAGCCACCCTCCCAACGGCGCGTAGAGAAACAGCATTGCCAACGAGTTAATGGCGACCATGACCAGCGTGTGACCCTGGTTGCTATAAGACAAATAGCCCCACATCAAGACCATTGCTGTACAAGGCGCAATGCCCAGAAGAATCGCGCCTGCGATGTAGGAATTTGTCAAAGAAACCTCTGCTCCACGGACGATTTCTGTTCCGTCCAGAAATGCGCGAAACACCCCGCCTAAAAAGAACTGAGCAAAGGCGACCATCGTAAACGGTTTGATCGACCAATTCACGACCAGGGTGAGCACCACAGGCTTGGGCATTCGAGCTGCTCGCTGCGCCTGGGAAAAGTCAATCTTCACCATGATGGGATACATCATGAAAAAGAGACAGATGGCGATTGGGACTGACACCTGTTGGATGCTCATGGCATCCAGAGCGTTGGCGATATCGGGATAAGTTCGCCCTAAGGCAATGCCGACTAGAATACAGAGAATGACCCATGCAGTCAGATAGCGTTCGAAAAAACTGAGTTTTCCACCTGCCTGAACTGCTTGAGGTGGTAGATTGGAATGTTCAGCGGTCATCAGTGAAGTGCCTCCTTTGGACTGCCAGGAATTCCCTTGCTTGTTGAAAATTTGGCTTGTTCAGACCCATGGGATGACCCTGAATTCTGTCGTCAAAGAATGCAGGCATGGCCAACATGCCTCTCGGGATGTAAAAATGCTATGCCTGTTATTCAAATCAAATTAATTTGATTTGTCAAGTTATACAAAATACATTTAGAAACTTTTGTATTGAGAATAAGTTTTCTAAATTTAAGGATGTTTGAGCACGCGGGTGAAACTCGCGTGCTCAAACATCCTGACTTGTCGATTGCTACGGTATCAAGTTTGGGTGTAGGGTTCGTCATCTGCGCAAACCCGCGAGGGCAGCATGGGGCTAAACCGCCGAAAGTCCGAGAGATATTGCTCCAGCACCGCGAACTGAGGTAGATTGAGGCTGTAGTAGACCCACTTGCCTTGTTGCCTGGAGCGTAGCAATCCTGCTGCTTTCAGAGTTTTGAGGTGAAATGAAAGCTTAGACTGACGGACATTGAGGCGATCGCAGAGATCGCAAACACAGAGTTCCTCTTCCCGTAGCAATTCAAGGATTTGAATTCGCAGCGGATCGGCAAGCGCTTTAAATCCTATATCAACTGAAGTTGATTGGAGAACAGGGGTTTTTACCATCAAATCTACCTGGATCGATGGCTCTATCATACAAAAGTTTTCATCATGCCTGTGAAGGACCCATGCTGCGATGAGGGCATTGGTGGATTTGAGGGCTCGATTGCTGTCCGTTTTGCGATCGCAGCAGTTGCAGCCCCATCAGCGCAAAAGATCCAAAACTAGGTGCAGTCAATCTTTCCCTTCTGCCCTCTGCCTTCTGCGTCCTGCCTTATGCCTGACTGTTCTTTCCCTGGCGGGCGTTGCGATTGACGCGACGATTCTTGAGTTCTAACTGATTCACTTCCTTTTCCAGAAAAATGTTGAGGATAATCCGAATGCCTGTGACTGCCCCCAGTTTGCCCAGCGCATCCCAACTGGGAGAGATGGCTGTGGCAACGATGTCAGCGGCTAACAAAAACTCCAGCGATAAGGCTAATGACACGCCTAAATCGAGCCGAATGATGCTCCAGTCTTGTTGTCGCCGGATCAGTTCCAGATGGCTGAGCAATTTCAGCAGTGTCTGAATTGCAGAGATCGCAATAATCAAGATCGCAGCGCCTTCCAGAAAAATCTTGAGCGCAACGACCCAGTGTTGCAATATCTCCTCTGCCCAAATTGTGGCGTTAGCGTTGGACGCTGAGACAGTTCCAAATCGAACAAATAAAAATGGAGGATTGAACATGCTTGATGGAAAAGGAATAGCCAGGACAGTTCGATTCTCCCATTGAATTTCTCTGCTTGGCTGTGTTTCTGATGGAATTTATTGACTTTTGGGCAGTTGAATGATGAAGCAGCTGCCCTGCCCGACCTGACTCTGAACTTGAATGCTGCCCTGGTGGGCTTGCGCGATCGCACTCGCAATGGCCAGCCCCAATCCCGATCCGCCCGTATCGCGAGAGCGATCGTCGTTGATGCGATAGAAGCGATCGAAGATTCTAGCTTGATGTTTGGGGTCAATGCCAATGCCGGTGTCTTGAATTTGGATCGTTGCACGATCGCCATTGTCTTTGAGACGGACGCTAACCCGTCCGCCCGCTGGTGTGTACTGGATGGCATTAGCGACGATATTGAATAGCAGGCGATAGAGCTGTTCTTCCTCTCCCCTGATCTGAATGGGAACCTGAGACGGGCAGGCGAGCTTCAGGGCGATCTGATGTGCGATCGCGAGCGCTGCCAATTCTTCTTCCAAATCGCTCAGCAGGTCCTGCAGACAACACAGACGATTGGGTCCAGAGCACAGCTGCCGATCTAGACGAGAGAGCAGCAACAGATCGTTGACCAATTGAGCCAGGCGCTGATTTTGGCGTTCAACAACTTGCAACGTTTCCCGTGCTTCTGATTCGGGTAAATGCTGCAGCCGTAGCGTCGCTTCAACTGTGGCTAGAATTGCCGCTAAGGGCGTTCGCAATTCGTGGGCAGCATCTGCAGTGAATTGTTGGATTTGTTGATAAGATTGATGGATTGGTTTCATTGCCAATCCTGCTAGCCACCAACCTGCGGCTCCAATCGCCAGAATTGCCACGGGCAAACACAGCACCATCACCAGTCTGACAGACGCAAGATACCGATCGAAATCTTGCAGCGAGCGTCCCATCTGCAGGGATCCCCAGGGTAGATTGTTGTGCGTATAGAGAGATAAAGAAATCTGTCGGTAACGATTGCCATGGCTATCTTTCAAGCTATGCCAGCCCTCCTCTGGGTCCGCAAACGGCAATCCTGGCGGCAGCGATGCAGTTTGTGCAACCAGGTCTCCTGAACGGTTGAATAAGCGAATGTAGTAGCTGTTGTGATTTGTGCGGCTGAAGGGATTTTGCTTGTTTAAAGAAGTCTGAGGTATGCAACGTTTCCCCATTGGTTGGCTTGCCACTCTCTTCTCAAGTCCAGTTGTTACTCTCTTCTCAAATCTATTCTCAAAACAGAGGTCAGGGAGCACCTGTTGGGAGGCGGATTCCAAGTTTCCTGGTTGTTTGAGCGTTAGCTGCAAGCTATTTTGAAGGGTCGCTGCAACAGAGCGCAGTTCCCGGTCAGCAGTGACGCGATGGGCATGAGCAATGGTTTCATAGATGCCCAAACCAGAGAGAGTCAGAATTAGTCCCATAACGCTGGCATACCAGACTGCCAATCGCCAGCGGGTACGACGAAAAAGATCGATCGAATGAGGCAAACGCATCATGAGTCAGAAGAATTCTGCAAGGGAGCATTAAGACGATAGCCCACCCCATACACTGTTTCAATCAGCGATTGGCAACCGAACTGAGCCAGCTTGCGACGCAATAAGCGTATTTGTGCCGCGACAACATTGCTCGCAGGTTCTGCTCCCAGTTCCCACAAACGATTCAACAAACTATCGCGGGTCAGAATTTGATTGGGATGACGCATAAAGTATTCCAGCAATTGAAATTCTTTGTGGGTGAGAACAATGGGGTGCGTGTTGCCTGCTGCGTCTGAAAAAGAGGCGGTGTGACTGTCATAGTACAGGGCGAGATGACCCACCTGCAAGTGCTGAGGTTGAAGTTGAGGCGATCGTCGTTGTAGCGCTCGCAATCGAGCCAGCAATTCAGCCATGCCAAAGGGCTTTACCAGGTAGTCGTCTGCACCTGCATCCAGTCCTGTAACTTTGTCTTCCATGCTATCTTTGGCTGTGAGCATCAAAACGGGGAGCGGGTTGTGGTGCGATCGCAGCCGTTTGCATAGCTCCAATCCCGATAGCCCCGGTAGCAACCAGTCAAAAATCGCCAGCGTATATTCCGTCCAACTATTTTCCAGGTAGTTCCATGCTTCAGCGCCATTCATCACCCAATCTACGATATAGGCTTCATGATTAAGCGTTCGTTTAATCGCGTTTCCCAAGTCTGGCTCATCTTCAACCAACAAAATCCGCATCTCGCTGCCCTTCCTTGCTATATCGATTGTTTCAAAATCGACAAGGTTATCGATCGAATAGCCTGGCAGATAAGAATGAAATTAGCATGAAATGATGTCAGATACAGAGCATTGCTACACCATTTGGAAGCTTATAGAGGCAGGAGGCAGAGGGCAGAAGGGGCAGGTTGACTGCATTTGGTTTTGAGTTGTTGTTCTGTTTTACTCTATTCTCGTAGTGATATAGTGCCCCAATTGGGTCTAATCATTCAAAACTCAAAACTCAAATTTGTTCAAAGTCCAGGCAGAATTGATGTTGGGGTTTTGGACGTCATCAATTCAAGTCCGAATTAAAGATCGGCGGCTTGGTTTGCCAAGATGCCCTGACTGCACAGCAGCTCGACTTCCTGTTTCAGGCCGACTTCTAGAGAGCGGGGAGAGAAATTCAGATCCCGTTGGGCTTGTGCATGAGGATACGCTTTATCTTCCTGCAGACGCAAGATTTGCTCCCGTCGCACGGGCGACCGCTGGCCCAATCCACCTTCTAACGCAGTTGCCAGCCAGACTCCCGCAGTTATCGGGATCGGGATCGGATAGATGGTTTTGTTGAGGAGGGATCCCACTAAGGATAGCAGTTCGCGGAAAGTTACGATGCTGCCACCAGACAGGTCATACGCGCCTTCGATTTTGGGACGTTGTACGGTAGCGAGGATGGCTTGGGCTAGATCGTCTGCATGAATGGGCTGCAACAGACAGTTGCCAGTACCAAAGACGGGGAAGAACGAGGTGCGATCGCAAAACACCAGCAACTTATGCAAATTCTTATCGCGATGCGACCCATAAATCATCGTCGGTCGCAACAAACAATAAGAACCTGCATATTGGGCTAATTGCTGTTCGATCTGTTGATAGATTTGCGCGTACTGATTGTATTGAGAATAGACCCCAGTTGTGCCAACCACAATCAGTCGTGGCGTTTGACCTGCAGCTCTCAGACTATCAAGCATTGCAGGCGTATGCCGAATTGATGCAATATGAACAATTGTATGAGGTGTACGCTCTGCCAACCATGCATCCCAGGTTGGACGTCTTGCACTATCCCCAATTGTATATTTTAAATTCAGTGCCAGACCCTCAAGCGGTGCGCGATCGCTGGTAGACCGCACCAGACAATCTACAGCCATTCCAGGATGAGACTTTTCCAGATGCCCCAAAAACAAGCTTCCCGTGAATCCTGTTGCCCCAGTCACCCAGAGTGGTATTTGTACGTCCAACTCCATTATCCTCCCTGTGCAACCAGTCCCAGTTCCCTATAGCACGTTGCCAGTCGTTCAAACACCAGGCGCTCGTCATACGTCGCCTCAACCCGCCGCCGCCCCGCCCGCCCAAACTGAGATCGTAACTCAGCATCGATCAGGAATTTTCCCAACGCTACCGCCAGTTCTGCGCTCTGTCTTGGCGGCACAATGAAACCTGTTTCCCCATCTACAACCGCTTCCCGACACCCTCGAATATCGGTTGCGACGACGGGAAGTTCCATGGCCATTGCCTCCAGAATCGAACGCGGCAACCCTTCCCGATAGGACGGCAGCGCAAACACATCGACCAGCCCGAGTAAGTCTGGAATATCAGCCCGGAACCCCGTAAAGGTAATGCGATCTGTCAGCTGTCGCTGGGCGATTTGGTCTGTTAATTCAGATTGAAAGGTATCTCGCTCGCTGCTCAATTGTCCCCCCATTACCAACAAATGGAGGGTCGGAAATTGGCTGCGCAGGATTGCCAACGCTTCAATCAACTCTAGATATCCTTTCTCCTGGGTCAGACGCCCAGTCATGCCAATGATAGGAAACGCCGCATCCGGCAAATTGAGCGACTGACGCAGCCTTTGCTGATGTTCTGGCTTCAGATTGGCCCGTTGAAACCGTGCAACATCAATGCCATTGCCCAGATACGACAGCTTGTTCAGTGGGCAAAGCCTTGTCTTTTGGGCCGTCGCCAGATCCTCGCGACTTTGAGTTAAAATCCGATCGGTCAACCAACCCGCGACCCGTTCCACAGTATGGTAAAAGCGATAACGATTTGCAGACATATCGTCATGAAAATAAAACCCATGCGCTGTATAAACAATCCTTTTTGTCCCTGCTAGTGTAGCGGCAAGCCGTCCCAGAACCGACGCAACAGGGGTATGAACATGCACCAGATCGTATTGTCCCTGTCGGATCAATCCTGTCAGTTGAATAATACTTTTCAGATTCGACACTGGATCGATTCGACGATCGATCTGGATTGGATGCATAATGTATCCTTGTTGTTGCAAGTGCTCGATTTCCAACCCTGGAGAACAAGCAATTTCAACTAAAAAACCTTGTTCCAGAAAGTAAAGAATCTGAGGCAACAACAGATTCTTGACTGTAAAATCGACTGCACAAATATGCAGAAGTTTCATCGTTACCTTTGACGAAATTGTATAAGGGAAATATTCTAGATCCCATAGAAAAAATAGTAAAGAGAAATTAGGAGATTTTGATTTTCAGATAAGCAATTTAAGTTTAGATATATTTTAACTCTGTTGTAATTACGCTTGCTATTTTCATTGCGACTACGACAATACAGTAATTAGAGTTTAATAGCGATAGAGCAAGGCTCAATACTGTTCGGTTAAACAATGGCGACTAGAGTTGCGGCGACAAGAACAAAGTCCTAATAGTCCCGTAGGATGGGCAAAGGGCAAGCGCCCGTGCCCATCACAGGATATAGATGGGCACGCTTTGCTTTGCCCATCCTACGGCTTAAACTGAACAGTATTGGAGCAAGGCTGAAGTTTGCGATCAGAGGTTTTCCCATTGTATGCACAGATGTTGAGCGATGATTTCTCCGGCTAAACGGTGCCCTGCTTCATTCCAGTGTCCGCCGCAAGGTGAGGCATTTTCAAAGCCGTGCAAACAAGCCTGATTTTCTTCAGCATATGCTTGAAACGTCTCTGCCAATGTTAATACTGGGAAGTCTTCTTGCTGGCCCAGGGTTTTGATGCGTCGTTCTGAATAGAACAAGTCCTCAATCCCGAGTTGTTGCATCAGGTTCTGGCGTATCGCGGCATCGGGATGCACTTGCCCCCCATTTGTGAGCGTCACCACCAGGAAGCTTGCATTGCTCTTTCTAATCTCCCGATTCATGAGTGCGATTAATCGTTCTGTGACTCGCCATGCGACTTGCCACTCAGGTGCAGTCGGTTCGCGATAAATTGCATTATCTAGACCTGCTTCTTGGGTTTTGACAGGGGGCGTCTGAGCTACGGATACGGATTTATCCTGGTTGCAGTCGTCGGTCGGTTCTGCGGTTGCTTTTTCAGGCGGCGTATTTTGGTTTTGACTGGCTGCTAAACGATTGCGCTGGATATGCACAGCATCGCCGAGTAACTTCAGAATTCGCGAGTAGTTTATGGCTTGATAAACGAGCTGCCAATGCCAATACTGGCGACGACGATAACGTGTCGAGGTGCGGAATGAATTGTCCAGCACCAATTCGCCATTCTGTTCGATGAAGTAGGGTCGCATCTCGTCCTGTTCCAGGTGGCGTGAATTGTTGCGAATGTCGTTGCCCGCTAAGAAAGCCAGCAGAATAATGTCAGGTGAGTAGTCCCAGACATGGTGACGCAAGGTTAGAAGTTCTTGTGCTGTGCCATAGCCGGAGACTCCAAAGTTGATGGCTTCGACCTGCTGTCCGGCTAGAGCCTCGCAATTGTTGAGATGGCGTTCCATCATTGACCAGAATGTTTTTTCGATGGGCACTTGTAATGCCTCGGCATAGGAATCTCCCAGGACGGCAATGCGCAGGGTATTTTTGGGTTTGGCGCGATCGCGTTCTCGGTCTCGCAATCCGTCGCTGTTGATGCGGATATAAGCTTTGCCTTCTTTTGTCCACCAGCCTGAAGCTCCAGGACGGAGTGCTGCACCTCGATGTTCGTCGACGGTATAAAAGCTGGGGTTGGATATGCCGACGACACGTAACCCGATTTCAACAATGACAAGTCCGCTGAGGATGCTGGCTACAATCAGGACTGTATTTTGTAGCAGGCGCTTCAACATAGGAGAATGACGAAAATGCTGATGAAAGCCATTGAGTGAAAAATGGCACCGTTCAGTTTGCTATTCTGCAAAGGTTCTTGCTGAATTGAGCAAAATGGCTGAAGAAAGGATCGTTTAGTTTTACGATCGCGCAAAATTCAAAATTTCAAAATAAGGTGTAAATGAAGGGTGCGATCGCAGATCCCTGGGTAAAGATAATTAATGCTCCCAACAGTACCAGCGTTATAATTAACGGAGCAAGCCAGTATTTCTTTCTGACTTTCAGGAAACCCCAGAGATCTTGGAGAAACTCAATTGTGGTTTCAATCATCTGTCTCTCTCCATGGTGGCACTTGATTTGCGGTTCGCTCGATCTCAGAATAGCGTATTTAGGGTCTGGATCGAATTCCTGCAGATAACTTGATATTTAAGGCACAGCCTGAGCCGATGTGATTTCGCTCAAAGCCCCACTCACAATCGTTGCTAAAACGTTGTAGCCTTTTTGATTAAAGTGACTGTGCCCTCTTTTTCCCAGAAATAATATATCAGGACTCTCCTGGCCAAGGTATTCGATAAATTTCTCCTCGCTATTGAGCACATGTAAATTTTCTATCTGATTTAACTTATCTAAAAAGATTTGATGTTCCCAATGACCTGTTTTTTGAAATTTCTTGATTGCTTTACTAGATGGAATAAAAAGGACGATAGGCTTTTGATTCCTGGACAACGCGGTTTCTTTAAAGGCTTTGGCAATCGCAACAGTTAACTGTAACGAACCAGATGGATGGGTTTCGGAATAAAATCTGGAAACAGGCATAATATTGTCTCGCCGCTGCATTTTGAAAAATGCTTTGGCCAGGGTAATGGAATAAGGAAAGCGGAGTCGAGTTCTAAAAATACCATCAGGGCTATAAAAGTCATATTTCAAATACTTTTTGGGATTATTTGAAAAGTGTTCTAAATCATCAACTTTAATGTCTGGTAACGGAATCAGCTTGAGCTGAGAATCTACCAGTTTAAATCTTGGCTTAAAGCCAAATTTATGACCTGTCCCAGGTCGATAAAAACCTCGGTACTGGTTGACATTTCTCCTGATGTTTTCTGAATAGATCCCAAGGATAACAATGGGGCTGCGATCGCGATGATTGCCTAAATATCTTAGATAAGCCTGATCCGTCCCATATCCCCCAACTCCAAAATTATTCACTCGACAATTTTGTAGCGTAGCCAGGATATTTCCCCAGGCATGTTGATTTTCAACTTCATCAGAATAAGTGAAAGAGTCTCCATAAAGAGAAATACAAGATTCCTGTTGGTCAGGATTGTCAAAAGCTGGGCTTCTTCTGGCACCAATTTTGTCAAACATGGGGCCATCAAATTGGCTTGGGGATGGCCATCCTAGCACTGGATCTCTGATTCTGAGATAGTCTTCGTAATTTGCCTTGATATCTTTTTCCTGCGCAAGTTTTTGATATAAATAGAGACGATTCATTGGATCTTTGGCGATTTGTAATCCGGCTAAAAAGCTCAAAGCATCTATTGCAGCGGCAATAAAGCCAATCATAATAGCTGTGAAAATCGTTTCTTTCTTAATCCGCATTGTGCTTAAAAAATGAGATCTATTCTAGTAATAGGTCAGATGAATTGGGCAATAGAGAAAGATTTAGTAAGGTTTTTCCATCCGTTCTTTATCCGTTTGTTGGCTCTTGACCCGATAGGTCTGGCAATTTGGATCGAACTTTCTTGCCATGACATCGCGTTTGATCAAGGACATGATTACACTCATGGGAGTCACAGCAATATAGAAAATCAAGCCAAGAATGACACGGCTGTTGATCCATCCTAAAACGAGACCAATTCGCATCCAGATCTGGTAGACCGGGTTAAGCGTGGTGGGCGCGATCGCAGCCCATAACCACAGCACGCCCCCAGCTATCCACGGCCAATGTGGTAGTTCATGTTTCCAAATCCAGGGCAGCAAAAGGCCAAACAAAACTGCAACAATTGTGCCTGTGACGAACCCAAACTTTCGCAGCCCTTTCTTATCTAGTTTTTCAATTGAATGAAACATAAGGAGTTTTGGATTTTAGATTTTTTGACACTTCAGCTTCTGGCGCATTAATTTAATTTTTTCCAGAAGATTTTTATGATTTCTATATAGCACTACGAGAATAAGTTAGAGCATCACAAAAAACGCCAAACCAGATATCGTCAACCTTTCCCTTCTGCCTTCTGCCTTCTGCCTTCTGCCTTCTGCCTGTTTCTATAATTGTTTCTAATCCAGCTCGAATTCGTGTTTCCAGGATTCATCTTTTTCCCAGGGAATTTGATCGGCTTTTGCCAGCAAATAATTTTCCAATACCAGATAGTCCATTTCAGTGCGCATAAAACAACGATAGGCATCCTCCGGCGTACAAACAATCGGTTCGCCGCGGACATTGAAGGAAGTGTTTACTAAAACGCCACAACCCGTTTTTGCTTCAAATTGACGCAATAGCTTGTCGTAGCGAGGATTAGTTTCAGGGTGAACGGTCTGAATGCGTGCAGAGTAGTCCACATGAGTGATGGCAGGGAGATTAGAGCGCGGGACTTTTAATTTGTCAATGCCGAACAATTGCTGTTGCTCGTCGGTCATGGGAATACGCAAATCTTCCTTAATCGGGGCGACCAGGAGCATATAGGGACTGGCACGATCGATTTCGAAATAGTCGGAAACACGCTCTGCTAAAACTGAAGGTGCAAAGGGACGAAACGACTCGCGATATTTGATCTTGAGATTCATCACCGACTGCATCTTGGAACTGCGCGGATCGCCAATAATTGAACGGTGGCCCAGAGCGCGGGGGCCGAATTCCATCGCTCCATGAAACCAACCGACGACCTGTTCCTGCGCCAGGATATCAACGACGGCAGCGAGTAGTTCATCTTCGCTTTTGAAATGCTTGTAGTTGGCTCGCACCGCATCCAGATACTGAAAAATGTCGTTATCGCTAAACTGGGGTCCCAGGTAGGCTCCCTGCATTTTGTCAGTACCGTTGACGGCGCGGGGCTGGTCGCAGTACTGGTGCCATATCGCTAGTGCTGCTCCCAACGCTCCGCCAGCATCCCCAGCAGCAGGCTGAATCCAGATATCTTTAAAAGGGCCTTCTCGCAAAATACGACCATTGGCGACGCAGTTGAGCGCTACGCCTCCAGCAAGACAAAGATAGTCGGTGTTTAGTTCTTTGTGGACGGTTCTAGCGAGACGTAAGACAATTTCTTCTGTGACTTGCTGAATCGAGGCGGCGATGTCCATTTCGCGCTGGGTCAGCTTGCCTTCTGGTTTGCGAGGGGGGCCGCCAAACAACCGATGCAATTTGGCGCTGGTCATGGTGAAGCCGACGGTGTAGTTGAAGTAGTCGAGATTGAGACGAAAGGTACCGTCGTCTTTGAGGTCGAGGAGATGGTCGAGAATTAGATCCACATATTTAGGGTCGCCGTAGGGGGCAAGACCCATGAGTTTGTATTCGCCGGAGTTAACTTTGAAACCCGTGTAGTAGGTGAAAGCGGAGTAGAGCATGCCCAGGGAATGGGGAAAGTCGATTTCCCATTGGGGCGTCAGCTGGTTATCTTCACCGAGCCAGACGGAGCTGGTGGCCCATTCACCGACGGCATCGAGGCAGAGGACAGCAGCTTTTTGAAAAGGACTGGGAAAAAAGGCGGAGGCGGCGTGGGATTGATGATGTTCGGTGAAAAAGAGCGGCGGTAACTGGGCAAGCTTGCAGTTGGCGATCGCAGCCAGTTCTTTTTTCAGCACCGTTTTGAGAAAAAGTTTTTCCTTCAGCCAGACGGACATTGCTGCAATGAATGAACGAACGCCTGTGGGGGCATAAGCAATATAGGTCTCCAGAAGCCGTTCGAAAGTAATCAGGGGCTTTTCGTAGAAGACGATACGATCGAGGTCGCGTAGTTGGATGTTGCCTTGCTTGAGGCAGTGTGCGATCGCATGCTCTGGAAAGCGAGCATCGTGCTTCTTGCGCGAGAACCGCTCCTCCTGGGCTGCGGCGATAATTTCGCCGCCCCGGATCAATGCTGCGGCGCTGTCATGGTAATACGCAGAGATGCCCAAAATGTCCATCTCAGACTCCTCCGTCAATCGATCGTTCTCAGTATTCTACAGAGTGTTAAGAAATTATGCACTCTGTATTGCCACTTGCTCATTCGTTAATATGGGTCAATGAATTGGAACCTGGGGCCTTCAGCCCCAGATTTCAATTCATCCTTATAAATGGCCAACGCTCATCCGTTTCGGGTACAATAAATCCAATTTCGAATCCAGCCCATCATGACTCAGGCCCTCTCTAAACCTGAACTGAAGCTGACCTTTGATGACTATCTGGCCTATGACGATGGTACAGATAATCGCTATGAATTAGTGGATGGGGAGCTAATCGCATTGCCACCAGAGTCGGGAATCAACGACTTTATTGCCACCGCGCTTTTAGTGCAGTTGATGCCGCTCGTTGCCCTCAAGCGGATTAAGCTTCATACCTGCGAGCTGCAAGTGCCAGTCTTGAAGTTGGGTGATGCGGCCAATCGCTACCCCGATCTCGTTCTCCTCAAATCCGAACATCTTGGACTGACCCAGCATCGGCTCACCATTACCCTGGACATGCCACCGCCCGATCTGGTTGTGGAGATTGTCAGTCCAGGCAAGGAAAACCGCAAGCGAGACTACGTTGAAAAAAGAAAACAATATGCAGCCAGAGGCATTGCCGAATACTGGATTGTCGATCCCATCGATGCAGTGGTTATTGTCCTGATGCTAGACGGACACCAGTATGCTGAAGTGGGCAGATTTCGGGGAGCCGATCTGATTATTTCCCCAACCCTACCGCAGCTGAAATTGACTGCCGAGCGCATGCTTCAGCCAGATCGCTAATGTAAAGTTTTGTTTCACATCGCCGTTCTCTTGCATAAAATTCCCTGGCTTTGTCTGAGTACACATTAGAGCTTAGACCGGAAGCGAGCGAACAACTATGAACGCACCGTTGTCAGAACTGCTCCAATTCGGGCAGAGATTTGGGTGGATCCATCAATTTAATCAAAGCTTGTGGGGAATGTTTCTGTGTTATGGGAGTGAGCAGTCTGGAATTACTGACCTGGCGTGTGAAGTCAAAATGAAGCCAGGGCTTTTTGCTGTATTGAGAGTATGAAGTTTTGTAATTCTTTTCAGACCCTGCGATCGCGAACCCGAATTAACCATGCAGGCAATTTGCAGAAAACACACTCAAGCGATGGGTTATCTGTTTCTTTCCTTCCAGGTTTTAAGCAGCACGATTAAGAACTAACACGATTAGATCCTCCAATATTCGTCAGGAGGCAAATACCATGAAGATACTCTGGAAAAAAGCATGGCTGAAGGCGACCACCTGGCTGGTGGCAGAGATTTTGCTGAGCCTGATTGGGCTGGACAATCTGGCTGACTACAGCGAATATCTCTTCGAACGGACGATGAAGCTGGACGATGCCCACCCGAAGATGACGGCAATTGCCCCTGTCGGATATCCTGACGCAATCGTCCCCAGGGACCTCGAATTATCAATCTGAGGGTGAAGAAGTTTCTCGTTTCAGCACTGGACAGTTGCATACTACGGCTGTAGTATGTTATGTATTCATAAAAGCATTGTATTTCCCAAGGAGGGCTACTCCTGTGCGCTCTATATTATCCTCCACGCAAATAAATCATCGGCGACTTAGCGGGCATCCAGTCATGTCGGCGGGGAAATCTGCACAGATTAATAGAGGCGAGTGTTTAGAGAAACCGGCCACAGGATTTAGTTTGGATTGGCTACAACCCTATAGGCGAAGCGGGATGGGGAGGCTGCCGACAGCCCTACCAAAGTTGGATTAGAGCAACGATTGTGCGTCTTTTCCCGACCCCCGCTTCTCCCCCCAGAAGCGGGGGTTCTTGTATGTGAGGAGGCACGGCGATGACAATTTCTCGACCAGGACAGCAAAGTCAGCCCCATATACTGGCGCAGTCAGTAGTGGTGTTTTCCAGGAACTATCTGCCGATGGCACGGATTAACTTGAAGCGAGCAGTGGCACTGCTGGTCACCGGACGGGCAGAACCCTTGGATCTCGGTGATGGTGGCGGTACGGCCTGGATGGTACGGTCTCCGAGCATCGTTCTGCAGGTACCCGAGCATATCCGCTTGACTGCAGGCAGCCCAGAACGGCACTGGCGCGTGCCACCCGTGAACCGGCGAGAAGTGCTGCGGCGCGATGGCCACGCTTGTCAGTACTGCGGCAGTGCCCGACGTCTGACCCTGGATCACGTCATCCCCCGTTCGCAAGGGGGCTCTCACACCTGGGAAAATGTGGTTGCTGCTTGCGAAGCGTGCAACCATCGCAAGGGAAGCCGTACGCCCCAGGAAGCGAGGATGACTCTGAGCCGTCGGCCCAAAGCACCTATGCATCCGGCAGTGGCATTTTCAGAACGATTCTGGCGCGATCGCGCATAAGGCAAGAGAAGGCAGAAGGCAGGAGGCAGAAAGTAGAGGTAGACGTAGAAAATAATTCAATCTTCTGAGTATTTGCCTCACTTTTTTGATGCTTCCGCCGCTGCTTCTCTGATTGCGATTGAAGGCTGCTGTGCTGAATGGGGTGTTTCTACGACCTCTGCGATTGCTTTTGCTTTTGCTTTTGCTTTTAAGGTCGGCATTGACTGCGATCGCGACTTTCTTTCTCGTGAGTAACACGATCGGCTAAAACCCTAAAATCCCACACCTTACAAGGATTTTGAATATTTAATCCAAAATCCAAAATCCAAAATCCAAAATCGCTAGGGGGTTCCTGACGATGTTGAAGTTGATCTACACAGAAACTGGCCTGCACCTGGAGCGGCTGGCGATCTCGTTGGAGACGATCGTCACCCAGCGGACAATCCTCGCTCTGCGATTGGGGCAATCCCTTTATGTCGAAACCAGTCGCGCTGCATTCTTGCTGCCCGCTGATTTACCGGAAATTGCCTCGCTGGAAGCCGCTTTGAGTCAAGAACAAGGCGACGCGATCGCGCTTTGCCCGGTAGATGATGACTATGTGGAAGTCAGCCTGCGGGGCGTCTGGGTGGCGAACGATCGTCAGGCTGAGGAGGGGATGTTTTTATCCGTTGTGCGCGATCGCAGCGAATTCTTCATCTACAAACTCTGGCAGCTCACCCAGACAAAAGTTTCATTCTTTGCCTAGCGAATGGGAGGGGAAATCGCTCCTCTCCCACCTTCCTGGGAAACAAAAGTTGTAGATGCAGAGTGAAACAAATAGCGTTCATATCAGAAAAATAGGCGATCTCAAGTCAGCAAAGTGGATGCCTACGCGCTCAACGCTTTGCATTATTGTCGTCATCGTAAAAGTGTGAAGGTATTGCTTGACAATCCCTTAAGAACAAGGGACTGAAATGCTAAGACATCGACGACGAGAGCCAGAGAAGCGCCTATTTTCAAACGTTTCCAGCCCCAATCAAAAAAGTTTCACCAACCCCTTGACAAGAATGTAGTATGCATACTACATTTGTAGTATAAGCCCAAACGGGCACTGCACCTGAACCTTGAAAACTAAATACCGCCATCTGGGGATGTAGCTCAGTCGGTCTAGAGCAGTCGCCTGTCGAGCGAAAGGTCGCGAGTTCGAATCTCGTCATCCCCGTTGGATTGCAGCCTGATACCAGTTTGGATTTTAGATTGGCGATTTTGGATTAGGAGAAAGCTTGCTAGTCAAACGTTCTGTCAATTTTAGCGATCGCGTTTTCAAGTCAAATTGGTATGAGCAAAAAGATTTGAGAGTTGATACTTATGTTTCATTCACTCATAGAAAAACAGGTTGCCCAGCCTTGTGGACGACTAGACAAGTCGCTCTGGTTCTCAGCTAGAGAGAAGCGGGTGCAACTCCCGTCAAGGCTTCCAACTGCCGGATAAGCTACCCGCACGAATCATACCCCCTGCCGCCTACAGGAATCGGTAGATTCAGCGAAACAGCAAAGCATCAGGTCGCCACAACCGAACGGCGCGAATTCCTCGATCGCGCTCCGGCATCCATTTTCTTCAGGTTAGTCTCTGAATCGCAGTGATTTTGGTCGTTTCGCTTAGCAAGACGACTAAAATAACGGTTCCGTCTGACAGATTCCCTGTCCAGGTCGCCAAGTGGTAAGGCATTGGTCTGCAAAACCGATCAGCGTGGGTTCAACTCCCACCCTGGACTTCACCCGCTGGAGCGTAACTTAACGGCAGAGTCCTGGGCTCATAACCCAGTCAGTGTGGGTTCGACTCCCACCGCTCCTATGACACGACTTGGAAGTTTAGCGCCCCCTTCAGGGGCGCTAAACCCCATTTCTTCCTGCCAGAACGGAAAAATGAGTTATTTTGAAAGCCTTGCTCAGCAAGGCTTTCAAAATAACCTTCCAAGTCGTGCCTATGAATGCAGAGATGGTGTAACGGCAACATCTTGGTCTCCAAAACCGAGGCTCCGGGTTCAAATCCTGGTCTCTGCGTTCTACTGCGTGCCCTCATCCGCGAAGCTTACATACTGGTCAGCTGGTTGAAAAATCAGAGTAGGTTCGAATCCTGCAGCCTCCACCAACCCTGGGGGCTGAATTCACAAAGCTTCTCAAACTTGCACGGAGTAGAAACTTGACAGTGCCGTACGCAAACGGTTAAGCGACTTGTCTTTCAAACAAGTGATTGCGGGTTCAAATCCCGTCGGCACTCCCAACTCTGGGGTCGGCTCGCCTATTGGTGTGGGCACCTGTCTGTAAAACAGCTGCGTATCGCATTGCGGGTTCAAATCCAGCCCGACCCTCTGGCGTTTTCCAAGCCGTGTTGAGTAAATTTGGAGAGGTGGCTGAGTTGGCTGAAAGCACTCCCCTGCTAAGGGAGAACGGGGTCATAACCGTCGAGGGTTCGAATCCCTCTCTCTCCTCTGTTATTGCATTGCCAGCTAATGATATACCTCCAATCCAAAATCCAAAATATTCTTATCCCCCGGTAGCTCAGTTGGTAGTAGCGCCTGTCTGAAGAACAGGAGGTCGTCAGTTCGATACTGACCTGGGGGGCTTGTGAAGAACGGAAGATGGAGGACGGAAGATGGAGGACGGAAGATGGAGGACGGAAGATGGAGGACGGAAGACAAAATTGCTTACTCTTCTTTGTTAGAGCACTGCGAGAATACATGAGGACATAACAAAAAACTCAAAACCCGATTGAGTCAGCCTTGCCCTTCTGCCCTCTGCCTCCTTCCCTCTGTCTTCATTCTGGTTTCGTTGCCGGATGGACGATTGGCAAGTCGCTGTGACTCTGAATCACAGAGAGGTTGGTTCGACCCCAACTCCGGCATCCAAATTGACCAATGCCTCCAAATTTCGCGCAGACACAGCGCGTTTGCGATCGCTGCCCTGTGGTGTAACTGGCAACATCTCCCGCTTTGAACGGGAAGACTCCAGGTTCAAACCCTGGCAGGGCAATCGGGGGGAGCGGGACTTACCTGGGTCATGCGTCCTTAACCTCCTGTTTCATCCTTACTCCTGTAGCCCAACTGGCAGAGGCGGCTGTCTCAAACACAGCAGGTTGTGAGTTCGAATCTCACCAGGAGTACTGACCATTTTGTCTGTTGGATTGATGCTTGTGCCTTGCGAAATGCTTGCTCAGCAAGCATTTCCAAGATATCTTTGCTGATTCAGATGGAAGTTTAAGCAACGGACTGTAGAGTTGAATGGCGCTTACTTAAGCAAGAATTGCAAGCTGAAAGCCTTGGAAATTTGTAGGGTGGGCACTGCCCACCAACCTGATGTAAGCGCCATGCGACTGTAGAGTTCAACTCAAACCGTCTTCTTGCTCCTGTAGCCCAACTGGCAGAGGCGACTGTCTTAAAAACAGTCTGTTGTGGGTTCAAATCCCACCAGGAGTACTGGCCATTTTGAATGGTGGATTGACGCTTTGGCCTTGCGAAATGCTTGCTCAGCAAACACGCTAGCCAATCTTATTTGTCGTATTTCCAATAGACCTGTCCGAGAACTGAAGTGGAAGCCCCCTTCCGGGGGGCTTCCACTCCAATTTCCGAATGAGTCTAATTCAGATGGAAATGAGGTTGAAGCATCAGACTGCAAGGTTCGTCTTCAATTCTCTTCTTACTCCTGTAGCCCAATTGGCAGAGGCACTGGTTTTAGAAACCAGCGAGTGTGGGTTCAAATCCCACCAGGAGTACTGCCGGGATGTAATTCAGCGGCCAGAAGCCCTGGTTTGGGACCAGGGAGTCGCAGGTTCGAATCCTGCCGTCCCGATCTGACCCCTGTGATGTAACTGGAAAACATCTTCGACTCAGACTCGAAGTTTTGTGGGTTCGACTCCCACCAGGGGTATAAGCTCCCGTGACGGAACTGGTATACGTGCTGGTTCGAGAGACCAGATTCTGCAGGTTCGAATCCTGTCGGGAGCACTAACCCTCTGGGTGTGGCGCAGTTGGGAGCGCGTCTGGCTGGGGGCCAGAAGGACGCAGGTTCAAGCCCTGCCACTCAGACTTGTGGGACGTTGGCATAGTGGTTGTGCACCGCACTTTTAATGCGGTATAGGTAGGTTCGATTCCTACACGTCCCACCAGAGTATTTTGGATTTTAGAGTTTGGATTTTTGAAAGTGACAATCTGATGGGTGGAAGAAGTTTCTCGTTTAACAGTCTGAATCTTACTTTTGAGGATGGGAAAAACTTGCGGGGATGGAGCAAGAGCGGCTCGACAGTCTCATAAGCTGTACATCGGTGAGTGCAACTCTCACCCCCGTTTCCAAACTTTGGCGTGGGTTATTTAAGAGACGAATTGGCACCCGATTGACCCATGCCTCCAAAGCTCGAGGCGAGTCCTGCAGGTGTGATGTAATTGGCAACATGAGGCTCTTGTAAAGCTTTCTTGCGAGTTCAACTCTCGCCACCTGCTTTTCCTGGGTGGGTGCGATGCACCGCTTCGATCCTCTTTAGCCCTTAGCGCGAAAGGCTGGAGCACCCACCCCATGTTTATCGTTCAGCACTAAGAATCAAGGTTTAGCCCCCCAAAGGAAGGGCTAACCTTCCAAGTGGTGTTCTTAAAACCTTGCGGATGTAGTGTAACGGTAGCATACGAGGCTTCCAACCTCTTGGTGCGAGTTCAAATCTCGCCATTCGCTCTGAGCGACTCACCCTAATCAGCGAAAGGATCGTTGCTCATCGTTCATCGTTCATCGTTCATTGCTGGGATAAACACCTGAAACCTGAAATGTTCAAACCTGTCACCTGAAACCTGTCACCTGAAACCTGTCACCTGAAACCTGTCACCTGAAATCTTTAATGCGAGTGTGATGTAATCGGTAGCATCTGAGTCTGCCAGTCTCAGCGCATGGGTTCAAGTCCCATCACTCGCTTTCGCAGTCCCGTAGCTCAGTTGGGAGAGCGCCTGTCTTACAAACAGGATGTCGCAGGTACTCTGCGAGAAGGCTTCGCCTACGATCCCTGCCGGGACTACCAAGCGTGGGAACGTAGCTCAAGAGGAAGAGCACTGGTCTTCTAAACCAGGTGTTGTAGGTTCGAGTCCTACCGTTCCTGTCAGATCCTGGGTTCGTAGCTCTAACTGGGAGAGCGCCCGCCTTGCAAGCGGGAGGTTGTGGGTTCAAATCCCACCGAATCCACTAGGCATCTTGCACGATGCCACTCTATGGTGCCTGAAGTCGAAGTGGTCGAGACGCTGGCCTGTGAAGTCAGTCGTTAGCGGGTTCAAGTCCCGTCAGGCACCCTTGTTTTATAGCAACAGCCAAGCTCTCAATTTTGTCCACGACTTGGAATATTATTTTGAAAGCCTTGCGGAGCAAGGCTTTCAAAATAATCTATTTTCCCGTTCTGGCACGAAGCAATGAGGGTTAACGCCCCCTCAGGGGGGCTAACCTGCCAAGTCGTGTTTGTCCTAAATGATATGACTACTGCTATAGATTGCAGTCGATCGGTCAGTTTTTCGAGGAAGGTGCCGCTGAATGGACGGCAAGCGGTCTTGAAAACCGTGGTGCGACTCGTCGTAGGGGTTCGATTCCTCCACCTTCCTTTATCCACCAGAGGCGGAATAGCGACGCGCGCAGCCGATAACTGCGTTGTAGCAGGGGCAGTACCTGCCTGGTGGATTGTTTCATTGGTAGTCCTATGGAGGTAATGATTTTTGAGCGCGCAGGTTCCACCTGCGCGCTCAAAAATCATTACTTGTTTACCACTACCATTTCATTTTCCCTCTGCTAGCGGATCTAGAGCTGACGCTACGAACGTCGGCCTTGGTGGTTCAACTCCATCCAGAGGGATTGATTGTTTCCTCATTGTCTTCTACGAGCATGTCTAGGGCTATTGCTAGTTTGGCGAAGCCTGCGGTTAAACATACGTCGGCCTTGACGTCGCCTACATCCAGAGGTTTTCCCTTGCCTGCGAGATGCAGAAGTCTGGAGGGGGTCGGCCTGAAGAGATTTTACGTTTTTCCCTTGCCTGCGGGATGCAGAGCTGTCTCTCCGAAAGATAGTGTTCCAGGTTCGACTCCTGGGTAAGGGGCTGGACGCATTGCGGGATAGCTCAACTGGCAGAGCGCGCGGCTGTTAACCGCGGAGGTGCAGGTTCGATTCCTGTTCCCGCAGCCAATCTTTGCAGTCAATAGGTCTGCAGCACTTAAGAGAAGGTTTCGCTCACCGAATAGCCTTCTCATGTTTACTGTTCAAGGCATTCAATCCAATCCTTGGATATGTTAAAGGAAATATGCAATCGCTGCGATCGGTAAAGTTTTTTAAACAATGGTTGCGATCGCGCTTCGATGTGAATTTCTCCTTGTTCAAAAGAATACGCTGTATTACAAGGGTGTTTGCTGCTATGACCAGCAGCAGTTGGGTCAAACGAAAAGAAGCTTGAAGCATGACGTTAGAAATTTCTCAGGATGGGTCATGCTAAAGGAATCATCTTGAGAAACCTGTTGTCCAATTTTGTGGCTTCTGCCAATCAAGCGCAAATACAACCTGCAATTGAGCCAATCTTGTGGTGCTGGAAAAAAAGAATACGTTCCGACGAATTAAAAACCGGTTACGCGCTACCCTGCGGCAAACCCTTCCCTGTCTGGTTGGTGCGGGGGCTTTGCTTGCAACAGTTTGGCTTTGGCAAGAACTGGAAGCCCAAGAACGCAAGCAACTCAATCGCAAGATAGAGCTTGCTGCAGCAAGTTTCAAAATTGAACTGAATGAAAGCATAGAAGAACGCGTTCAACCCCTGGTTCAGATAGCGAATCAGTGGGAAGGCTCTGGCGGATCGCCAGGAGCGAACTGGAAAAATGCTGCCATGCTATTGATCGATCGTTTTGGGGGGTACGAGGCAATAGTCTGGCTCAATTCAGAGGGGCAAATCCAATCTGTTGTCCCGATCCTGGGTCCAGAAAAAGATCAGAATCTTAAGCGCGTCCTGGGTGAAGGGTATCCCAAACTCATTGAAGCCAACCAGCAGCAGCAGAATACGCTGATTACGCGGACAATTGACTGGGGGCAAAATGGCAAAGGATTTCTGGTCTATACTCCCATTTTTCAGAATGCGGAACTGACGGGGTTTCTGGTCGGAGTGTTTCGTACCGATGAGTTATTTGATGCCCTGGTGCCGTTTTTGAATTGGTACGAAATCTCGATTGTAGAGGGTGATGAAGAAATTTACGATCGTCACCCGTCCTGGCAGTCCTCCGACCGAGAGTGGCGACACCAGAAAGCTCTGAATCTCTATGGCATTCATTGGAACTTACAAGTCTGGCCAAAGCCAACCTTGTTAGTTGCTGAACGTTCGATTCTGCCAGAAGTTGTTCTAGGAACGGGGATTGCAACGACCTTCTTACTGTTTTTGACTACTTATCTGGCTCAAACGGCGGAACGGCGTAGCAGAGCACTAGAGAAAATGAACCAGGATTTGGCGAGAGAAATCGAACAGCGTCAGCAAACCCAGGGTGCTTTGTTGCTAAAGCAATTTTGTATCGATCGCGCTACTGAGGCGATTTTCTGGGTGCAGGCTGATGGGAAGATTTTTGATGTCAACGAAGCAGCCTGTCAATACCTGGGCTATTCTCGAGACGAATTGCTAGCATTCAACATCTCTGATATTAACCCTGATGTTTATCCAGAGACCTGGCCAGAATATTGGGAAAAACTGAAGCAATGCCGTTCGTCTGCAGTAGAAACCTGTTATCGCACTAAAACAGGTCGCATTATCCCAGTAGAGATGAGCTTCAATCATTTGGAGTTTAAGGGTCGGGAGTATAAAGTAGCTTTTGTACGCGATATTACAGAGCGCAAACGAGCAGAGGCAGCCTTGAAGGACAGCCAGGAGCGTCTTAATAGCATTCTGGAATCTTTAGACGATGTTATCTGGTCGGCGTCTGTGCATACAGGACAGCTACTTTACATCAATCCTGCTATTGAGAAAGTTTATGCACGTCCAGTGTCAGAGTTTTTCAATTATCCTCAGCTGTGGATGGAAGTCGTACATCCAGAAGATCGAGAGCTGGTTAAGACGTCTGCTAGGGAACTATTAGCTGTCGGTAGCCAGGATCTGCAGTATAGCCAGGATTTGGAATATCGCATTGTGTGGCCTTCAGGAGCAGTGCGTTGGATTCGCGAGCGCAGTCGCCTCATTTATAATGCGGCAGGAGTACCAATCCGTATTGATGGTCTAACGACTGACATTACCCAACGCAAACAGACTCAGATTGCCTTATGCACGAGTGAAGAACGCCTCAGTACGATTATCAACACCAACTCCGATGGACTTATTGTTGTAGACCCTAGAGGTGTTGTCCGTTTTGCCAATCCCGCAGCCGAAAATCTCTTTGGCCGACCTGCCTCAGATCTGCTGGGACACTGGTTGGGATCCCTCTATGTGGTAAGCGAACTGGCAGAGATCTCTATCATTAGACCAACTGGCGAAGTGGTGATTGCTGAAATGCGAGTCGTACAAATTCAATGGGAAAACGACACTGCTTTTCTGGCTTCTCTGCGAGATGTTACTCAACGCCAGCAGGCAGAAGAGAGACTCAAGAAACGAGAAGAACAGTTTCGTCTGATTTTTGAGTTAGCCCCTACGGGTATGGCTATTTTGACGCCAGATGGTCGATTTCTCAAAGTTAATCAAGCCCTATGCAATACTTTAGGATATGACAACGAAGATCTGCTTGAACAAACCTTTATCGGCGTGACCCATTCTGATGATTTATTCTCTAGCTTGACTCTGCATAAAAAATTGTTGCAAGGTGAAATCTCTCATTGTCAACTTGAGACACGCTACCTGACTAAAGATAGTAGTATCGTCAATGCGATTTTGCAAATGGTTTTAGTCAGAGACGATCGTGGCGATCCGGTTCAGTTGATTGCTCAAATTGTCAATATTACCGATCGTAAGCGTGCTGAGGAACAATTGCAACACAATGCTTTCTATGATGGCCTGACGGATTTGCCGAACTGGGCTTTGTTTATGGATCGATTGGCTCGCGCACTTCAGCGCTCGAAACGTTACGAGTGTTATGTTGCAGCGGTTCTTCTGCTTGATATCGATCATTTCAAAGCGATCAATGATAGTCTGGGGCATGGTGCTGGCGACCAGTTGTTGATCGCGATCGCACGCCGACTCGAAGTGTGCCTGCGTCCCACTGATACGGTTGCCCGATTAGGTGGCGATGAGTTTGCAATTCTATTAGACGATATCCAAAATATAAAGGTAGCTATAAGCACTGCCGAAAAAATTCAACAGGAACTGGCAGCGGCATTTGAACTTGAAGATCGAACTATTTTTGCCACGGCCAGTATTGGCATTGCAACCACAGCTGTAGATTATATCCAAGCAGCTGATTTGCTGCGAGATGCGGATATTGCGATGTATCGGGCTAAAGAAGCGGGTAGGGCACATCATGAGGTCTTCGATCGAGCGATGTATGCCAGAGCGCTGGAGCGCTTGCAACTGGAAACAGATTTGCGTCATGCGATCGATCGTCAGGAATTTTTGGTGTACTATCAACCGATTGTGTCGTTACGGACTGGTAGATTGAACGGTTTCGAAGCTCTGATTCGTTGGCAACACCCAACTCGAGGACTGGTGTCACCAATGGAGTTTATCCCGGTCGCAGAGGAAACGGGATTAATTCTGCCCATTGGCCAGTGGGTATTTCAGGAAGCCTGTCATCAATTGCAACACTGGCAAAAGCTGTTTCCTACGATGTCTTCTCTAACGGTTAGCGTTAATCTGTCTAGCAAACAGTTTGCTCAAGCCGATCTACTGGAGCAAATCGACCGAGTGCTTCAAGAAACAGGGTTAAAGGGTAATCGGTTGAAATTAGAAATCACTGAAAGTGTTTTTATCGATAATGCCAAAGCCGCTAGAATTATCTTACAAGCGTTGCAAGCCCGTCAGATCGAACTCTGCATCGATGACTTTGGTACTGGCTATTCATCCTTAAGCTATTTGCACCGCTTTCCAGTGAATACTTTGAAGGTCGATCGCTTTTTTGTCAGTAAGATGAACGCGAGTATCGAAACCTGCGAGATTGTGAGAACGATTCTGACATTAGCCCGTAATTTAGGGATGAATGCGATCGCAGAAGGAATTGAAACTGCCCAACAGCTCAATCAGCTCAAGCAATTAGGATGCGAGTACGGGCAGGGATATTGGTTTGCTAAACCCCTGCCCGCTCAGCAAGCCACTGCATTGATTGTCAAAGAACCCCAATGGTAGAATGGATATCAACTTAGGCTGAGAAATTGTGGGCTTTCTGGAATCCATGATTCAGGAACCAGAGGGAAACTCGATTATGCTGAAGCAACTTTTCCGCAAAACTGGCTTGAGTTATTTATTAATTGGGTTTTGGAGCCTCTCCAGTACTATCGCGACTGTGCTGGATTTACAACCTGTGCAATTTTTGGAGCAGCAAGTACAAACCCTGTTTTTTGTTCTTCGAGGCCCGATTTCGCCACCAACCGATATTGTTATCTTAGCGATTGACGAACAATCGCTCTCTGCAGCTGAAACCTATCGTGACGATCCCAAAAAGCAGCAGATTGTCGCATGGATGCAAACCTGGCCCTGGCAACGAGCAGCTTATGCTGAAGCCCTGGAGCGATTGATGGCGGCAGAAGCGAGAACAGTAGCCTTTGATATTTTGTTCGATCTGCCGAGCGGTTATGGAGAAGCAGACGATCGACGATTGCAAGCAGCGCTGGAAACCCATGCAGAGCGAGTCGTCTTAGCAACTGCTTATTTTGATTCTCTGGGACCGCAAGGAACGACCACAGAGCCGTTTGGTCCTCATCCATCGCTACAGACGAATTCCATGGCCCTGGGGCTGGTGAATTATCCGCCGCCCGAGGTAGACGGTCGGGTTCATCGACTGGGAAATGCTTACCGGGAAGAAGTTTTGCGTCCGTTAAACCTGGAGATGGTGCTGTCTCTTCCTGAAATTGCTTTGCAATTAGCAGAGATTGATTACCCTCGCCCGCGCGGGAGCGGCATTTTCTTCTATGGGGCGTCCGGGGCTTTTACCCGCATTCCGTTCTGGCAGGTACTGGCCCCAGATTGGTGGAAATTACATCTGGAAAGCCAAACCTTTGCCGGGAAAATAGTTTTAGTGGGAACGACTGCAGAAACGACCACGTCCTCAGATTTTCATCGTACGCCGTTTTCCCCTCGGATGCCGGGTGTAGAATTGCACGCAAATGCGATCGCAACCTTACTGGAGGGCAAATCGATTGCTGAGGCATTCCCCGATCCCTGGTTTCAAGGATTATTTGTGTTTTTTGGGACGTCTATGGCTGGAGCTGCTTTGATCTGCCTGGCCAAACGTCCTTTGTTGCAGCTTTTTGTTGGTACTGGCTGTGCTTTTGCTTGGAGTAGTTTTTCTTATCTTGTTTTTACTTACGGTCAGCTCATCGTACCGATGGTGCCCATGACAGGTGCGATCGCGCTCAGCGGTCTCTCCTGTTTTGTCATCAGCGCAGTCAGCGCTCAGCTGGAAAAATTCCGCTTACGTCAGACCCTGGAAAGATACGTTGCCGTACCCGTTGTTCAAGAAATTCTCAAACAACCAGCTGACTTCCACGCTCTACTCAAAGGCCATCAACTACAAGCCGCTGTTCTGTTTGCTGACATTCGCGGCTTCACTCGTCTCTCTTACACCCTGCCTCCTGAACAACTGATTGAGCAATTGAATGCCTACTTCAATGCCATGGTAGAAGCCATCATCAATGTAGGAGGCACCGTAGATAAGTTCATTGGCGATGCCATCATGGCCGAATTCGGCTTTCCCCTTTCACAGGGCAAGAAAAACGATGCCATGAATGCGATTCGTGCCGCCCTGGGTATGCGACGAGCTTTAGCACAGCTACGTCAGCAATTTATTCAGGCAGACCAGGTACCCCTCTTTAATGGCATTGGCCTGAGTTTTGGCGAAGTGATTGCAGGCGACATTGGTTCTTTGCGACGAAGAGAATATGGCGTTATTGGCGATACAGTTAATATTGCCAGTCGGGTAGAAAGTCTAACGAAGAAATTTCAGGTCGATATCTTGCTGGCAGACTCTCTCTACCAGCTGGTGGCCGAAGAGGTAGATGCCATCGATCTCGGAGAGCACCAACTGCGAGGACGGGAAGAGCAAACAGTCAAGCTGTACAGTTTGATTGGCTTGAAAGGTGAAGATCGAGGGCTTTACGACTGCGTCCAGGAAGATCTCCAGCAACACCTGGGAGAAGGTCACTCTTAAGGCAGAAGGCAGAAGGCAGAAGGCAGAAGGCAGGAGGTAGGGAGAAGGCAGGAGGTAGAAGGCAGAAGGGAAAGGCTAATTAGTTCTATCTAAAAAGTAGATTTTATGTCCAATCCAAATTTACCTCCACACAGTTTCTTTTGCCCTTTCACTCCCTGCTTCCCTTGCATCCTCCGCCTCGCTGCTAGCATCTCGCAGTATGCCAGTTGAATCATCAGAGTTCATCTTATCGGTCAGGTTCAATGCCAGTGGAGAGAGACCCTCGAAAGGAACGACCAATGGGGGGCTCTTCCCCACCAATGCTAAAAACACGAACTCTGACTGCACGACCATCCTCCAGGATTACTGTACCCGATGCATTGTTGCCGCTTAAGCCGACTGAATTCGCGATGCCAGAGGTGCCATCAATAGAAATTGCACCCGTGTCAAAGTCAACGGAGATCGGAACGCTAGGGCTACCGTCAGCTGGGGTGAAAATTGCGGTACTGCCACCCGTTCGGGTGAAAATACCAGGAATGACAGTGGGAGCGGCAACAACTGGTTCGACGCCTTCGAAGTTGCTGTCGCCCCCGCCCAGGGCGTCCTGGAGGAAGGTGCTCCGAAAGCCACGATCGCTACTGCTATCGATCGGACTCTTGTAGCCCTCAAATAGCTGCCCTTTGCGGATATTTTCTAATTCTTGTAAGGAGAGAGGTTCAACCGTCCCGATCTCGCCATTTGGCCCGATCGCCACTTTTTGCGCTGGACGCACGACCACAGGCGGCGTATCTGGAATTTCTAAATTCGAAAGTTCAATCTCGCCTTCCAAGACAATGACTTGCCCCTGACCTGTTTCCATTACTTCCAGGGTATAGATGGTGCCGCGTGTTACGGCAACTACTGAGCCAATGCATCCTCGCGTTCCTGAGATCGCAATCCGTCCGCTGTTCAGGCGAACGCATTGACTGCCCACGATGAGCGATGAATTGCGCCCTAACCGCACTGTTGCCCGATTGTTAAAATTCAGTCCTGCTCTGGCTTGCCCGGTACGGACTTGCTGACCGAGGCGTGCGATCGCGTTCTTGCGAGCTTTCGCATTTTGAATGAAAACCTGGTCGCTATCCAGAATTTCGATAATCTTGGCTTGCTTAATGGCCTGGCCAAGGGCAGGCAGAGGGATTAGCGTACTGACAAGGGGTAATGCCAGTGCCAGCAATACCAGGTGCATTGTGCCAAACCATGGCCGCTTGCGGCTGACGTCTCGCGAAGAAAGGGAAATCGCAAAATTCTGCATTCGTTTCATCCCTTTGTCAGAGTATGAAGTTGGGTTCAACATAGTATTTGGTAAATGCGAACATTGATATTTTCAGAAACGCTGGTGATGAATCTTCGATCGGCAGGAGAGTGGGTGGTACTTAGTTGCATGATAGCTCCTGTCTTGATGAATATGGAGAACTTAGAATCTGAAAGTCGTTCGGATGGTGCCGACAAAGATTGTGTTATTCTCGACAATATGACCCGGGTTGGTCACCACGAAAAATCCTGGTGTTATAGAAATATTGTCGTTCAACTGGAAACGATAAAAGACCTCGTAGTGAAGAGAAGTGGATTCGTCGATCCGCTCTACGAGTAGACCTGCACTCAACTTGGGGGGTTGACCGAATAGAAAGGCCAGCAGATCGCCATCGCGACCAAAGGGATCGGAGATGCCAACAGATGCTTGATAGGTAGTTCCCAGGGTAATGGCATCCGATTTCAAAGAACTGCTGACTGCAAACCCACCCCACGCCCCCAGGGTGACGTTTGGCAAAACTCGCCATCGTAGTGTGGCATTAAACGCATTGATTTTAGCGGGTTCGTTGAATCCCCCAGAAATATCTGCATTAGTACTTCCTGTGAAGGTATCGAGAGCAGCATCGTTGGCGTAGGCATTCACATAGGCTAAACCAGCAATCACAGTAGAATGAGGTTTGTAAAGCATCTGTGCACCGAAAGCGCTATGGTCAGCACCGAAAAAATCCACGCTTCCTCTACGATTTCCTCGGGATCCATAAGCAAGTTGTAGGCGCAGGCGATCGGTTGCCAGCCAATCCACTCCCAGGCCAGCATCCAGGTCGCCAATTCTGAAAATGGGACTCAAACTCGCAAACCGCGAAATTCCTTCCTGTCCCGCATCAGTGTAGGACGAATTGGCGCTGAGTACTGTATGCAAGCTAAAGCCAACGGGTGCAAAGGTGAAGACAACGCGATCGTCAAAGGCGGCAGTCCGGTATTCCAGAGAATTGAGCAGCAGACGATTGTCTAAATCGGACTGGAAGGACAGCAACGACATTTGTGTGTTCAAGGCTTGCGGGTTGGTAAAGCCGTTTTCGCCAAAACTGCCGGTTGCGAGTCCCAGGCGCAGTACGTCTTTACCTGTGAAGGAAGCAGCGATTTGCAATTGAGTGAGTTGTGCTAGCACGGCATTGGTGTTGCCACGCCCAGGCGGATTGCCGCCAAGGGCATCTGCAAAAGCAAAGATGACTTGCCCGCCGAGACGAGCTGTGGTGGAAAACTGATTGGCTTCTAACTCAGCTGTACGAGCTTCCAGCACGTCAATGTTCCCGCGAAGAGTTGCCAATTCGGCAGTAAATTCATCTTTCAGCTTTTTCAAGACTTGCAGATCGGTTTGAGAAACCCGATCGCTGGTGTGAATTGCTGTCAGCTCGCTAACGCGGTCTAAGCAAGCCTTGAGACCGGCAGCAAACTCGTAGCGGTTTAAAGAACGATGACCCTGGAAGGTGCTATCAGGATAGCCTGTTGCACAGTCGTAGCGTTCAACGAGCGATTGTAAGGCACCAAAGGCCCAATCTGTAGGTAGAACATCAGACAACTGTGAGACGGAGGTGACTTGTGCGAAGGCGCTGCTTGGTAAGACAGTCTTGTCTGTTGCAGCCTGATCGAGATCGGGTGCTAGATCGAATTCCAGGGTATCGATAGCCAGTGAGGGCGCATTGGCAGAGCCTCGCCGTAGGAGAATCGCAGTTTCCTCAAGGGTCTCTAAATTCTCAATGTCCTCAAGGGTCTCTAAATTCTCAATGTCCTCAACATTCTCAATGTCCTCAACATTCTCAATGTCCTCAACATTCTCAATGTCTTCAACATTCTCAATGTCCTCAACATTCTCAATGTCTTCAACATTCTCAATGTCTTCAACATTCTCAATGTCCTCAACATTCTCAATGTCCTCAACATTCTCAATGTCCTCAACATTCTCAATGTCCTCAACGGTCTCTAAATCTTTAGCTGTCGCTAATGGCGATATGCCTTCTACCCTGTAACCTCCATTTTCAGAGAGCATCTTGCCCTGTTGCCCGAGACGATCGCTTGCAGAGTGACTGATTTCACTTGCGCTGGGTTCTGCAACTGTCCATCCTCTGCGATCGCGTGCCTGCTGTTGTTCAGCTGATGATGAACGATCGCGATTGGACAGGTGAGGATGCAGTAGTTCTGTGACCTGGTGTTGAGATTCGTGTGCCTCCACAGGTTGGTTTGGGGTCGAGCGATCGCTCATCAAAGAATCCAGCTGGCGCTCCACAGAGTGTATCTGGAGGATGTCTTCTTTGGGGAAAGCACGGGTGCTAGCTGCTGCTGGTAGAAGAGGAAATCCAACAGATAAGGGTACGCCTAAAAGCGTTGCCGAAGTATGAGGCCGCTGTTGCTCTGATTGGGGTAGATCGAACTCAGTGTTGTTGGCTAGGACCTGGGGAGGGGGTGAGATAGTATGAGTCGTATTAGAAATGTCTTGAATTTCCGCAGGGACCGAACGAACAGCAACGAAGGAATAATCGGATGGTAAGAGTGGTAGCATGTGCTGGAAAAGTGGTTTCAAAAAAACGCAAACCGAGCAATCTAGTACTGGCTCTCCAGAAACAGTTGTATCGCAAAACTTGCACCCTATATCATCCGGAAGAGCAGTAAAATTGAGTACTGCTCTTTGAGTCTCATCCGACAGTTATCGAACACTATGCAGCTAAAAAAGCAGAAATCCCGCTGTCCAAAGTTACAGATGGCCTAGCTTTGTTATGTTTGGAGACTTCGATTAAACAAACAAGCAGTTTTTTGATATTCCACAAGAGAATTTGAGATTTTGTCGAGTATAGCTTCCAAATCGCATTTTGCCTGGAACAGATTTAAAAATTTTAGTATTTTTTTGGGCGAGCTGAAATTGATGTTTGTCGGTCGATTTTTGACTGCAAGGCGATGGGTTTTTGTGCTTGAAAATACTTATATTGCTTAATACATTGCTGCATGGCGAGATGAAGGTGAATCTGGAACCAGGTATCCAGGTGCCAATTTGTCCTTTAAATCAACAGCATCAGAAGATTCATCATTATGCGATCGCACGCCGCCACCACCACGTTATTCCACACAGAAACGCTCCAGCTAAAAATGAGGCTAAAGCTGGAACATTATAGAACAACAGATGCTTGTCAAAAACACCGAGACCAAAAGCTAAAGTAAAAACGAGCCAAACGTACCCGCTGCCAAGACCATGCAAGACCTTGATCCCCAGATTGCCGCGTCCTTGATAAAGTCGGTCAAACAAATGAGGATTAACCCCTTCCACCAGAGAAAACAACACCATAATGATCCATAGCGGTGCAGTGATGGCCCATACGATGAAAGGACAGCTCTGGCCCAACTGATAATAAAGCGTAATCTGGTAGAGATGGAGTAGATGGGAAATCGTTAAAATGAACCACAAATAACGGCGATTCGCTTGCGCCCATTGACCAAGCTCGCGAGACAAACTCAGCATTGCCAGAGGTCTGGCTGCAAAGACGAGTAAAAAGGGCATGGCTGTTGTCACTGAACTGACCCGGAGCGCAGTCAGAATATTCTCGCTGGTCGGTTCAGGATACAGAATTAAGCTAGAGGACAAGATTATTGCAACAGTAGCGCTTGCTACACCCCCCAACCCTAGAGATTGCTGTTTTTGTATAGTCATAGCTATAAGTGTGTCTCAGGCTGCAGTCGTAACTTCAACCCACTCCCTGGTTTCATTGTTCGTTGCTTGGTTTCTGGCTCGATCTACATCGATTGGGTATAGAATTTTTACCGCTCACCCTGACAATGCAACCCTGTTGAGAGAATGCGAGCACCCTCATCTACAACAATATTCTGTCTATACCACTCTTCCTATCGATTTTTTCTTCCTATCGATTTTTTATCATGTCTGCAGCGAGATCGAAAGTATTGGCAAGTAACGACCTGGAATACTATCAGATTCTCGTTGTCCGATGGGATGGCCACCGGCTGCAAGGTAAAATCCCTCAGCATTTGGATCGCTTTGAACAAGCAGGGTAGACGCTCCGAACTCTCGAGCTTCGTTTTTTGCATGTTCGATCAGCGCCCGACCCACGCCTTGACCAATGCACCAGGGTTCAACAAATATTCCCTCAAGTTCGGCTGCATCCGGCGATCGCCACTCAATTGCATAAAAACCGAGAATGGAGTTTTCCCTTGCAGCGACGAAAAAACAAAACCGATCGCCCTGAATTTGCTCTGCAGTGTAAGTGAGTTCGTCTCGACAGAGAGCCATAAATTCTGTTGAATATCCCCAATACGCTTTAGAACGAAATGCCAAGTCGCTGAGTATCTCTGCTTCTGGAGATTGGGCTTCTCGGATTTTATAATTCATCATCAGCCCTACAAAAAGCTTTCTAGTGCGGCGTCACAGTTTGATTTTAAGGTGAATAAATTTCAGAAAACTTACGGACAAAGACTGACAGAGATCGTTAAACTTAATTTTCAATCTTGACAGAGCAATGTTGCTCTGTCAACACTAAAAGTTAGGGTAAACCCCGTGGAGTTTACCCTAACTTTTCATTGTGATACTGCACTAGTTTTGAAGATGTCTAATGATTAGAGGCTGTAGAACCATCAACAGCTTGCAAATTGACATTGCGCTTAAGCCAGAAAATAGAAGCGATTGCAATCAGGCTATACAAGCCGACAAGACCTAGAATTGCCCAATCTCCGAATAACCAGTTCCATCCTAATCCTTCTCCCAGCCAAAAAGTGCCTAAAGCAGATAACAATAACCCGGCCCCCAATTTGATCGATACATCGGGAACTTTAAGCAAGTATGAATGTAAAACTAAAATGATAAGGATAGAAATGACCAGAGCAAGGCCAGTGGCACCCAATGCTTCATACCAGGCGTTCGATGCCAATCCTAGAGTGATGATGATAATAGCAATTTCGATTGCTTCCAATGCAGCACTTTTTGCCATGACTAAGAAATTTAGCGTACTGAACCCTTGCTTTTGCGAGTCCAGTGCAATGCCTTCTGCAGCCAGTGGATCTTCATCCAACCAACCTGCTCGACGACCAGTTGCCTGCCGTTGTACTGATTTCTTCACCCAACCCCAACCAAACCAGAGCAATATAGCACCTGTGATAAGTTGAAACCAATGTAGTGGAATAACTTGCAGGCTGGTTCCCATGAGAATCGCTGCAATAGCGATCGTGGTTATACCGACGATGCAACCTAGGATTGCCTCACGCCTATAGCCTGATTGGGCAATTGCATAAGCAATAGTCGCGATTTCTAAAAACTCAAGGCTGGAACTGCTTCCAGCTGCGATCGCAATTTCCCAGTTGATAGACATGATGCATCCCCAAAATGGTGTGATTAAAATTCAGCTGATAGATCGCGAACAGTTTGTGGATCGAGGCACTTTTCTGAGCGTTACTCAACAGTGCAGACGCCACATACTATTGCAAAAACTTTTCAATAGTCAAGCCATTTTGATGACGATCTCAAGGTTTATTTTGAGATGTTTATCCTGCAAAAAGAACCTTGAAGCCCAGCTCTTAGAATGGAAAATATAAATCTTTCCGTAGTCCTATAGGTGTCATGATTTTCGAGCGTGTGGGTGGAACCCGCACGCTCGAAAATCATGACTTGTTTACCACTACCAATCTTGCAAGCGATGAAACGATTCAAGATGGGGCGATGATCGGAAAGGCTGACAATTGAGAATATGCTACGGATAATTCCACAACAACAGCTCCAGCGTTATACCATTTTGTGTTAAATCTGCCTCAAACAGCCCCCTGCCTGTCTACGTTTCAGGACTTCAAACCCTGCATGTATAAACCGAATTAGGATTACCCTATCAGCGTTAGAATTCTCAGAAAGCTCCTCTTCAAAAAGGCGTTGTCGTAGACTAGATCTATATTGGGCATCAATCCTCTACCTTAGGAGCAGATGGTGAACCACAATCAATGGGTTTGCACGGTTTGCGGATATAACATGATTGGCGAACAACCAGAAGTTTGTCCGTTTTGTGGCGTTGGTCACGATCATTTTGTCACCTGGGAAGCAGCAGAGCAAATGTACTGCGTGACGCCGAATCGAGTCAATGACTATGTTATGCAGTTGAAATCTGTTCCGCGCCTGGGTTTAGAGCATGCAGCCTATCGCATTGAAACAAAAGCGGGTGCAGTGTGGATTGATTGCCCATCGGCGTTTAATCGGGATCTGGAGCCTGTGCAAGCCATCTATTTCACCCACAAGGATTTTCTGGGGGCTTCAAACCAGTACCGACAGCTTTGGGATGCGAAAGTGTATCTGCACGCACGCGATGCAGAACATCCTTTAGCTCAATCGTTTCCAGTAGATCGACGCTTTTCCGGGGATTTTGCGGAGCGTGGAATAGAAGCCTTTCATATTGGCGGACATACCCCAGGATTTACCATTTATGTTTATGACGAAGTATTGTTCATTTGCGATTACGCCTTTCCGCCTGGGCCGAAGATGCGGCTGAACCCGTTCGGTAATCAGGAAGAAACGCGCGATCGCGCCTCGCGCATCCTTGAAGTCATCTCTGGCAGATCGCTACAAAAAGTTTGCGGCTACAACTTTATTGTTGACTTCCAACCCTGGCACCAAACCTTCAAAAATTTAGTCGTTCCAGTGCAGCATTCTCACTAGTGCAGGATCGCAATTAAAAGTTAGGGTAAACCCCACGGAGTTTACCCTAACTTTTAGCGCTGACAGAGCACTAGGAATTCTGGGCGAGCTGCGATCGCAGCTGCCGCAGCACTGTGCTGCTGCCATCCTGGAAAGCCTGTTGCACCAAACGAGGAATCATTTCAACACTAGGAATGGTGGGAAACACAAGACTGGTCTCAGAAAGAATATATTCGCCTGCCTGGAGCGGGTAAATAGTCAATCGACCTTCCTCATACACCCAGACCTCTGGTACCCCGATCGCTCTATAAGCAGCCAGCGTTGTTTTGGAAGTGACATCCGACTCAATTGCCAGGTCTGGAGGCGGATCCTTCTCTAAGTTAATTCGCAGACAACCTCGGACTCGTCTAGCATTCTGGATATAGAAACAGGTATCGGGTTCCAGGTCGGCTCGTTCAGGTTGCCGAAATGTGGTCGAACCAAAGTCCTCCCAGTCCCGATTTTGAGCATCCAGCAGGATTTTCACAAGGTCTCCAATGAGGCGATGGAGACGTTCGTGTATCGGTAGAGGCGACATGATTTCCAGAGTGCAATTGCTATAGTTGATACGAGGAATCGAGCAGTCTTCGCCCAATTCATCCAGAAAGGTTTCATATTGTTCCCAAGCCACATCAGAGATCAGCAGATGGCTGCCAGGAAAAAGGTGAATGGCATGCAGCGAAACAGTCGCAGAGCTGACAACAGTCATCAGTTTAATGTCCAGGTTGCATCAAGGAACAGAAAGCGAGCGCAATGGGCAAATCTTGTTCAGATCGTTTTTGGTTGATTGCTTCCAATCCCATCAGGCTAAAAGTTTAAGTTGGGACAAAACCATAAAGTCCAACACTGAAAAAAACTTGCCTTTCTTTATGATAAATTTCGCAGCGGCCAACTTTGCTTGAAAAATCAATCCGATTGATGTGGAGAGCTGAATTGATTGAAGCCCCCTCCATCTTTCATATCTGGCATGTTCCTATCGGAGAATAATCGCGATTCCAACCGAGGGGAGCAACATGAAATCTGCGATCTACATAATGAAGTGGAGCCTGACGCCAGGATTTCTCGAAAAAAGTCTAGATTCATGTGCAATTAGCACGTTACTATAGAAAGCTGTGAGTTTTTGAAATAGCATGAACGCTGAGCAAATCATCCGCTCGATTGAAGCGGAACAGATAAAATCCAATCTGCCGATTATTTATGTCGGCGATACTGTTAGAGTCGGGGTGCGCATCCGAGAAGGCGGTAAGGAGCGAACGCAGCCTTATGAAGGGACTGTGATTGCTAAGCGCAATGGAGGAATTAATGAGACGATTACCGTCCGCCGCATCTTTCAAGGGATTGGGGTAGAGCGAGTCTTTTTGTTGCACTCCCCTCGCATCCAGGGTATTCAAGTCATCCGTCGCGGCAAGGTGCGGCGAGCGAAGCTATACTACTTGCGCGATCGCGTCGGTAAAGCCACTCGTCTCAAACAACGATTTGACCGACCTCTTTAATGGAGGGGTGGAGGTATCAGCGTCAACGCGCTAAACTGTAACGATACGAATGGCTAGTCTGACTCTTTGCGATCTAAATGATGCGCCCTTAGTTCAGTTGGTAGAACGCAGGTCTCCAAAACCTGATGTCGGGGGTTCGAGTCCTCCAGGGCGCGCTGCACCCTCAACCGCAGCGTACAACTTGAAAAGATTGCGATCGCTGAGCTAGCTAGCGCTAGCAATTCTCGAAAGTAGGGCTATTTTCATAGCTTTTTATGGGATTGTGATGGTATAGCCTTTTCCCCTGGGTTAGCTAGCATAGCAGTGTATAGCATTTTTCAGAGGGTTAGGAGTTAGAGCTTTGAGATGAGGAAATTTTGCTTTTCCATAATATTGCAGGCGTTATCCGATTAAGAAGTGTGTCTCATGTACCATTAAGCTGCTTATTGCATTTATGCAGGAGATAAGTGATTGTGGCCAAGAAAAATGAAGCTGCAGAAAAAGAAGCAACAAATGGCTTCAATCTGGTTGAGTTTATTAAAGGAACTAAAGAAGAACTTGACAAAGTTTATTGGCCAAGTCGGCAGCAATTGGTCAGCGAGTCTATTGCTGTCATTTTGATGGTGATCCTCTCTGCCACAACCATTTATCTGGTTGATGGTCTCTTTAGTTGGGCAGCTAGACAGGTGTTCTGATGACTTTTGCACCAGACGATCCGCACCCCGTTCTTGCCTCACAAGAGGCAGGAAATGTTGAAGAAGCATTCTCAGTTGCAGGAGCGCGTTGGTACGCAGTTCAGGTTGCTTCTGGCTGCGAGAAGCGTGTCAAAACCAACCTGGAGCAGCGTATCCAAACTCTGGATGTTGCCGATCGGATTCTTCAAATTGAGATCCCTCAAACTCCAGCCGTTAAAATTCGCAAGGATGGTAGTCGGCAAAATACAGAAGAAAAGGTTTTCCCAGGTTACGTCCTTTTGAAAATGGTGATGGATGATGAAAGTTGGCAAGCTGTTAAAAACACGCCGAACGTTATCAACTTTGTTGGGGCAGAGCAAAAGCGATATTCTGGCCGTGGCCGGGGGCATGTCAAACCTTTACCCCTGAGTCCTGCTGAAGTCGAACGCATCTTTAAGCAGACAAGAGAGCAAGAGCCTATTGTCAAGATTGACATGGCTGCTGGAGATAAAATTCTGGTTCTCTCCGGTCCCTTCAAGGATTTTGAAGGAGAGGTCATAGAAGTCAGTCCCGAACGCAGCAAGTTGAAAGCATTGCTTTCTATATTTGGGCGAGATACGCCCGTGGAATTGGAGTTCAATCAGGTTCAGAAACAGATTTAGTTAGCGATCGCAGATGGCAAAAAAAGTAGTTGCAATCATCAAATTAGCCCTCCCCGCCGGGAAAGCTAATCCTGCTCCCCCAGTTGGGCCAGCATTGGGCCAGCATGGGGTCAACATCATGGCATTTTGCAAAGAATACAATGCCAAAACGTCCGACAAAGTAGGCAGCGTGATCCCAGTTGAAATCTCGGTCTATGAAGATCGCAGTTTCACCTTTGTGCTAAAAACCCCTCCCGCATCCGTCTTGATTCGTCAGGCTGCAGGGATTGAAAAAGGATCGAGCGAACCGAACCGAACCAAAGTCGGATCGATCACTCGAAAACAATTACAAGAAATTGCAGTCACCAAGCTTCCCGATCTCAACACTGACAATATTGAGGCAGCCGTTCGAATTGTAGAAGGAACGGCACGCAATATGGGTGTCACAGTTGCAGATTGAGTGCTATAGTAATTAGCCGATGCTAGCTGGTCCGCATCAGCTACATCTACAGATTGGATGTGAAATTGACAATACAAACATTATGGGGGAGAAGCGGTGCTTCGTTAGCACCCCAGGAGAGTTTCGGACATGGTAAAAAAAGTATCGCGGCGTTTGCAAGAGCTGCGCAAAAAAGTAGAAGATCGAATGTATGAACCTGCAGAAGCATTAGCATTGCTAAAAGAAACGGCAACTGCTAAATTCCCTGAATCTGCAGAAGCCCATATCCGCTTAGGAATCGATCCCAAATATACCGATCAGCAATTGAGAACAACGGTTGCCCTCCCCAAAGGAACAGGACAAGTCATTCGAGTTGCTGTTATTGCTCGCGGCGAAAAAGTAACCGAAGCAACAAATGCTGGAGCTGACATTGCCGGTTCAGAAGACCTGATCGACGACATCCAAAAGGGGATGTTAGATTTCGATCGGCTCATTGCTACGCCAGACATGATGCCCAAAGTAGCAAAATTGGGTCGTCTTTTGGGGCCAAAAGGGTTAATGCCATCCCCTAAAGGCGGCACTGTTACCTTTGAAATTGCGCAGGCGATTGCAGAGTTCAAAGCCGGTAAGTTAGAATTTCGGGCCGATCGTACTGGCATTGTTCATGTCATGTTTGGGAAAGCAGCCTTCGCAGAGGAAGATCTGCTGATCAATTTGAAAGCCTTACAAGAATGCATCGATCGCAATCGTCCCTCCGGTGCTAAGGGGCGTTATTGGCGCAGCGTTTATGTATCAGCGTCAATGGGACCTGCTATCCCAGTAGACATCACAGCTCTGCGCGACCTCAAAGTGACCGAGGCTGCCTGATGATTTGAGAGGAGGGACTGCCCAATATCGATCTCAGCCAATTGAATAGAACAACCAGAGACAGCAGGAGCCAATGGCTTAAACAGTCCTGCTCAGGTTTGTGCATTGACCGTCTTCAGCTCTTAGAGAAGTATTTGCTAGCACGCTTAAGTTGTTTTCCAAGTGCTTAGAAGTTGAGACAACTGTGCAGCCCTGGTATCAATTCCCAGGGTTTTTTGTTGGGCTTTATCATCCAGCTTTTCCTGGGAAGGACATCCTGATTTTTCATACCGATACTACCAAGGAGGTGCCGTCCGCATGGGCAGAACACCGGAAAACAAGCGAGAGATTGTTGCTGATTTGAAACAGCTCTTAAGCGAGGCAAAACTGGTGATTGCGATCGATTACCACGGCTTGTCTGTCGCTCAAATCTCAGAGTTGCGACAAAATCTGCGGCCTGCAGGGGCAACATGTAAGATTGCCAAAAATACTTTGATGCGGATTGCAGTCGAGGAAGATGAAACCTGGAAACCGATGACGGAATTTCTCAAAGGGTCTTCAGCCTTTCTCCTGGTCAAGGACGACTTCAGCGCAGCTATCAAGGCTTACCAGGCATTTCAAAAAGCTTCGAAGAAAACAGAATTGCGGGGAGGTGTCATGGATGGCAAGCTCCTCAGTGAAGCTGATATCAAAGCCATTGGTACTCTGCCTTCCAGAGAAGAACTGATTGCTCAAATTGCAGGTGCCATCAATGCGATAGCGACCAAGATTGCAGTGGGTATCAACGAAGTTCCTGCTTCCCTGGGACGTTCCTTGCAAGCCTACGTAGATAAAGAAGGAAACGATGGTAGCGATTCAGCAGTTAGTAGCTAGCAGCTAGCAGTTAGCAGTTAGCTAATCGCCAGTTGCCAAAAGCTAAAAGCCAATCGCGAACAGCTAAAAGCTACAAAAACACATCTCTCAACCCATTTGTAATATTTCACAGGAGTTTATTTATGTCTGAAGCAACGGATCAAATTCTCGAAAAACTCAAATCCCTGACTTTGCTGGAAGCAGCAGATCTCGTGAAACAAATTGAAGAAGCGTTTGGTGTCAGTGCTGCTGCTCCGGTTGGCGGTATGGTAATGGCTGCTCCTGGAGTTGCTCCCGCTGCTGAGGAACCTGAGGAAGAAAAAACGGAATTCGACGTTGTCCTGGAAGAACTCCCCTCTGACAAGAAGATTGCAGTCCTTAAAGTAGTGCGAGCTTTGACAGGGTTGGGTCTGAAGGAGGCCAAGGATAAGGTAGAGTCGGTACCTCAAGTGATTAAGGAAAGTGTTCCCAAGGATGATGCTGAGGAAGCCAAGAAAAAATTGGAGGAAGCAGGGGCCAAGGTCAGCGTTAAATAGAGGCGTCTGTCAACAGAGCTTGGAAGAGCGAGCGCTTGCAGATGAATCCACTTGAGCTGACCCAAGGTTCCTAGGGAGTGGCACAAAACTGCTCCCCAGGGGTCTGCGAATCTTGCCTATAGAGGACAGTTATGTTGTAGGGGAGTTGCCTTTTGGCTAGCTCCGTTGCCAATGCTGTCTGAGGATAAACACGACTTGGACGGTTATTTTGAAAGATTTGCGGAGCAAATCTTTCAAAATAACCCATTTTCCTGTTCTGGTACGAAAAAATGGCAGGTTAGTGCCCCCCTCGGGGGCGCTAACCTGCCATTTCGTGAATAAAATTAGCCTGGCCCTTGAACAGTTAGAAGTGCAAATGTATTCTATCCTGACTGGTTTAGATTGAGGGTTTATCGCTGCCAGAAGTCTGTAATGTCGTAACCCAGCTCAGCGAGCATTTGACGCAAGAGGGGTAGGCTGAGACCAATGACATTGGTATGGCAGCCCACTAATTTTTCGACAAAGAGGCCGCCTTTGCCTTCAATGGCGAAACAGCCAGCACAATGGAGCGGTTCGCTGGTGGAAACATAGGCGGCAATTTGTCGTTCGCTGATATTAGAGAAGTGGACTTGCGTCACCTGGCAGCGCACCAGGATTTTGTGCTGAATTTGATCGAGCAGGGCATGACCAGTGTAGAGCTGACCAATGTTTCCACGCATGTGCTGCCAGCGTGCGATCGCATCCTCTTCATCTGCAGGTTTACCATAGATTTTCCCCTCCATTGCCAGCACCGAATCGCAACCCATCACCAGGGCACTGTCGGCTATTTTCGCAGAAACTCGATCGACAAAATCTCCTACTGCTAAGCGTTTGAGAGTTGTTTCTGCTTTGCATTGAGCTAGAGTTCGCACCAATGCTTCTGGCTCCGTTACCTGAATTTGAGATTCATCGAAACCACTCTGGCAGATAATCGGTTCCAGACCGATTGTCTCCAATAAACGACGGCGAGCGGGAGAAGCGGACGCAAGAATAAACGACGGCATGTACATAGCTACTGTTCTCGATTGAATCTGCTTCTCTGATAAAATGCCCGATCGATTCTATCTTTCCAGACAGTAAGCTAAAATTGAGTCAAAGAGATTTAAGAAAATTTCTAAAAAAAAGTTTAAACTATCTGGCATTATGCATTAAGTAGCTACGCTCCAGGATCGAGAGCTAAATCCTGCCCATTTTAGAAACCTGAGATTCTCTTTTGAGAAAGACACTAAATTCTAGAAAATTCTGGAATTTGCCGTTTAGGATTTCTCTGTCCTGATTGGGGATAATATCTTGGGTGCGGCTTTCCCCAATGGCAGGTAATACTGGTACTTCGTGGCAAGTCTTTTTGTTACGCGTACAGCTTCAGTGCTTAGCGCTAAAATGTCCAGACGGTTCGATTGCACCCTGGATAAACAGGCATGGCCTCTTTTCAGCGGGCATCTGGAGCGTTCGATCCAACTCGCTTAGAGGAGAAACACCATGCAGCAGCTAGAATCCCAATCTCTTGAACGAATGCGATCTCAATCAATCAAGACTGCCATTCTAGTGATTGGCGGTGCAGAAGACAAAATTCACGGTCGCGAGATCTTGCACACTTTTTTTGCACGTGCAGGCTCCACTAGCGCTCGTATTGCCATTATTCCTTCGGCTTCGCGGGAACCAGCAGCGATTGGAGAACGCTATCGCAGAATTTTCGCTGAGATGGGCGCAAAGCAGATTGAGTTGTTGGATGTTCGCGAGCGTCAGCAATGCGAGCATCCAACAATTCATGAATATCTAGAAGCATGCACAGGGGTATTCTTGACCGGTGGGGATCAACTGCGGCTTTGTTCCATTGTGGCGGATACCCCATTGATGGAAACGATTCTTTCACGGGTAAAGTCGGGGCAGGTGACACTGGCAGGAACGAGCGCTGGTGCTGCTGTGATGGGACATCATATGATTGCGGGGGGAGGTAGCGGTGAATCACCTAACCGCGCTCTGGTTGATATGGCTATTGGTTTGGGAATTCTGCCTGATGTGATTATCGATCAGCATTTTCATAACCGCAATCGCATGGCCCGCTTGATTAGCGCGATCGCAACCCACTCCGACAAACTTGGCATGGGAATAGACGAAGATACTTGTGCGCTGCTGGAATTAGACGGTGTAGTACAGGTCATGGGCAAAGGGACAGTTACCTTGATCGATCCAGGCAATTCAGCCTATACGAATCAAGCCCTGGCAGGCATGACCGATCCCCTCAGTATTCACGACCTGCGAGTTCATATTTTGAGCCATGGCGATCGTTACGATTTGAACAAGAGGGAAGTTATTCCCTCTGCCCATCAATCTCATTAAGTTTCTTGTCAATTTCTTGCAGATCTGGGAAAATTTCTCTATATCCGCTTTTTTTAATAATTGTGCAAGCTAGAGTCTCACTAGCTCAAGCGTGGAGTCTAGACGGTCAGTTCTTCTGATCTGCTAAGAAGTTGTTACCCACTACCTGTTCAACATCCTTTTCACCATTGAAACTAGTACTACAGATGAATCCCAGTCCATTTCGGGGGTTGGGGTTTTCTCTTAGAACAAGCTAGGAGTACCAGAAGTGGAAGAGGGTTATCTGCTGATTGCTGCATCATTACACTCGGATAACTATGAAAATACTTAAAATCCAGACGTTACGTGGCCCCAACTACTGGAGTATTCGCCGTCATAAGCTTATTGTCATGCGTCTAGATTTGGAGGAGCTGGCAGACAAACCCTCAAATGAGATTCCTGGTTTTTATGAAGGGCTGATTAAAGTATTGCCAAGTCTAGAAGAACACTTTTGTTCCCCAGGGCACCGGGGAGGTTTCCTCAGTCGCGTTCGTCAGGGCACCATGATGGGACATATTGCTGAACATGTGGCCCTTGAACTTCAAAGTATGGCTGGCATGGAAGCGGGATTCGGGCGCACCCGAGAAACCTCAACGCCTGGAGTTTATCAGGTGGTTTTTGATTATGTAGACGAACAAGCCGGTCGCTATGCTGCAAGGGCCTCCGTTCGACTCTGCCAAAGCATTGTTAATACAGGGATATATCCCCAAGCGGAACTGGAACAAGACCTGACCGATCTCAGAAATCTCTATGCCAAATCCGCCTTGGGTCCCAGCACTGAAGCTCTCATCAAGGAAGCGGAAGCCCGTGGCATTCCCTGGTTTTCCCTGAGTGCTCGCGCCATGATTCAACTGGGTCATGGCGTTTACCAAAAACGTATACAGGCCACCCTGAGCAATCGCACCGGGATTTTAGGGGTAGAATTGGCCTGTGACAAAGAAGGCACGAAATCCATTCTGAAAGAATCAGGCGTGCCAGTGCCCAGAGGAACGACCATCCATTACCTGGACGATTTAGAAGATGCCATTGAAGATGTCGGTGGGTTTCCCATTGTGATTAAGCCCCTGGATGGCAACCATGGACGCGGTATCACCATTGATATTAATACCTGGAACGAAGCTGAAGAAGCCTACGATATTGCCAAAGCTGCGGCCAAATCAAAAACTGTCATTGTGGAGCGCTACTATAGGGGACGCGACCACCGCGTTCTTGTGGTTAATGGCAAAGTTGTGGCAGTTTCTGAGCGCATTCCAGCTCATGTTGTTGGGGATGGGTATTCTACCATTGATCAACTAATCGAAAAAACCAACTCCGATCCTCGACGGGGGGATGGACACGACAATGTTTTAACCCGGATTGCTGTCGATCGTATGACCCTGCAAATTCTAGAACGACACGGTCGTACGCTTGAAACGGTTCTGGGTGATGGTGAGGTCTTTTATCTGAGAGCAACTGCTAACCTTAGCACAGGTGGCATTGCCATCGACCGCACTGATGATATCCATCCAGAAAATGTCTGGCTGGCAGAGCGAGTTGCGAAAATAGTCGGTCTGGACATTGCTGGTATTGATGTTGTCACTCCTGATATTACAAAGCCTTTGCGCGAGGTAGAGGGTGTTGTTGTTGAAGTCAATGCAGCCCCTGGGTTTCGCATGCATGTTTGTCCCAGTCGCGGTATTCCGCGCAATGTGGCGGAACCAGTGCTGGATATGCTTTTCCCTCCAGATACACCCAGCCGCATTCCAATTGTTGCCGTCACTGGCACCAATGGTAAAACAACAACAAACCGTCTGATTGCCCATATTTTTAAACAGACCAAGCGTGTTATTGGTTATACGACTACGGATGGGACTTACATCGGTGACTATTTACTCGAGCAAGGTGACAATACTGGTCCGCAGAGCGCTCAGCTGATTCTGCAAGATCCCACTGTGGAAGTAGCAGTGTTGGAAACGGCACGAGGTGGAATTTTGCGTTCGGGTCTCGGCTTCAAAACCTGCGATGTTGGTGTAGTTTTGAATGTCGCAGCCGATCATTTAGGGATTGGTGATATCGATACGGTAGAACAGCTGGCTGCCCTGAAAAGCGTCGTTGTAGAATCTGTGATGCCTAACGGCTATGCAGTGCTTAATGCCGACGATCCTCTAGTGGCAGCGATGGCGGAACGGGTTAATGCCCAGATTGCTTACTTCAGTATGAATCCAGGCAACGAGCTAGTTCGCGACCACTCCCGCCGGGGCGGTTTGGCTGCGGTTTACGAAAATGGTTATCTTTCTATCCTCAAAGGAGATTGGACGCTGCGGATCGATCGGGCAGTTAACATTCCCCTGACGATGGGGGGCAAGGCCCCTTTCATGATTGCCAACGCTCTAGCAGCCAGCTTAGCTGCCTTTGCTCAAGGAATCCGCATTGAAGATATTCGAGCAGCGCTTGCCACATTCCGAGCCTCGGTCAATCAAACGCCTGGACGGATGAACTTGTTCAATTTGGGTAGCTATCATGCGTTGGTTGACTACGCTCATAACCCCGCAAGTTACGAGGCTTTGGGGGCATTTGTTCGGAATTGGCCGGGAGAACGGATTGGGGTTGTTGGTGGGCCTGGAGATCGGCGGGATGAAGATTTTGTTGCTCTGGGCAAACTGTCCGCTGAAATTTTCGATCGCCTGATTGTCAAGGAGGATTATGATACGCGCGGGCGTCCTCGGGGCGAGGCGGCTGACCTAATTTGCCGGGGTGTTGAACAAGCCCTTTCTGGTTGCCGGTACGAATCCATGTTGGATGAAACGAAGGCAATCAATACAGCTCTGGATGAAGCCAGAGGTGGGAGTTTGGTTGTGATCTTGCCTGAAAAAGTAGGGCCAGCGATTAGTTTGATTGAAGCTCGCAATCCCATTCGCGAGCAGGATACGCCCGCTGCTGCTGCAGATGCTGGTGTGCATGTTAAATCTCAAGGAGATCGCGAGACTTCTGTAGTCCAAACCTATTAAGTGGCCCTCTTGATGAATTGGAAATTGGGGGCTGCGATGTCAATTTCCAATTCATGTTGCGATCGCGATAAATCAGTCAGGAATTTTTGAGCTGCAGGGTCTACCTGTGTGCTCGAAAATTCTTATTCCTGGGGAGCTACCGATTCTGCCATTGGCTAATACCTCACGAACAATATTCCATCCGGCTCCAGGATCGCACTCCAAAGTTCTAACCTGCTGACTATCGTCCTATGATGGAGGAATTGATATCTGCAGTTACAGGATATGCTTTCGCATGACCAGGCAGTTACGCTGGTTGCCATCGCGGGTATAGTGTAATTCATCAGTTAATTTATACATCAAGATCAAGCCCCGGCCTGCTTCCTGCTCCAGAGGATCGGCAGGTTCCTGTCTGATCATTTCTTGCACTTTTGCGTTTAGATCGAAAGGCTGACCCCAGTCCCAGATGCAGAGTTCAACCTGATGCTCGTCGATTCCCATTTCAAGGTCGATGGGGGTGATGGCTGGCAAGTTATGGTGAGCATGACGAACGGCATTAGTGAAACCTTCAACCAGAATAATTTGAGCTTGCCAGACCAGTTCGGGTGGCTTAAGGGGAGCTGCGACTTCAGTAAACCACTCCAGAACAGTGGCAATCGCATTTAGATCGGTAGTGGTTTGGAGGTGCGAGCGCATAATTTAATGTTTAGAGTCCCTCAAAAAACACGCAACACATTTCAATCTTTCCTTTAAGATTGTTAGCAGTTCTAAGACAAGTCCCTGACAATCCATTGGGGTTTTGCCAGCGACCAAGATGGCCGAGATTTACTTAGGTCGCACCGCTGTTTTTCTGAAACAGAATAATCATTGTCTTGAGAATCAGTTTAATATCGTGTCTCAGGTTCCAGTGTTGCTGGTATTGTAAATCCAGGCGGATCACATCCCCAAAATTTTGAATGCGGGAGCGGCCATTGACTTGCCATTCTCCTGTCATTCCGGGTTTGACATCTAACCGTTGCCATTCGGGTACATCATATCGATCTACTTCATCTGGGGTGGGGGGGCGAGTTCCGACCAGGCTCATTTCTCCTTTGAGGACGTTCCAAAATTGGGGGAGTTCGTCCAGGCTGGTTCGTCTCAGAAAGCGTCCAACGCGAGTCACGCGAGGATCGTTTTTGTTTTTGAAAAAAGCGCCTTTGACCTGGTTAGTGACTTGAGCTTTCAATGCTTCTGCTTCAACGCACATGGATCGAAATTTCCACATGCGAAATCGTTTACCCATCCAACCACAGCGAATTTGCCCGAAGAAAACTGGCCCTGGGCTGTCCAGTTTGATTGCGATCGCAATTGGAATCAATAAAATTGCTACAATGCCAAGTCCCACCAATGCCCCTACAATATCAATCAGTCGCTTGACCCAGGATCGAACTGAGGGATGAGTAGTTGGCAATTGATCGCCACTATACAGACTATTGGTAACGCTGCTGTCTCCGTTAGCGGAGTCAATCGTGAAAACCTCATCTAGACTGGTCATCATGAGTACCGACATCACCTGCGGGTGCAGATCTCGCAACACCAGATCGATGCCCAGTTCGCGTGCGGCTTTAAAATTGCTGACTAAGGCACCTAACCCACTGCTATCGATGAAAATAGTTTGGCTGAAATCGAGGACAATTTTTTGGCAAGGCGATCCCTGCTTGCAGAGCTGCTGGAGGGTTTCCTTAAAAGCCACTGCCTCAAGGATGCTTAAACGGGCAGGTAGCTGCACCAGGGGAATATCATTCAAGCGCTTCACTTGAAAATTTGCCTCTGGGGTTGGGAGAACCATGGAGACGTCAAAATCGAGTTGTAATTTTATGCTAATGTCCCATTCGACATTGTTGGTGCAGAACGATCAACCTTCATGGAAAATTATTATTTCTTTTCGGAATCTCTACGTTATGCAATATCAGGCGTTATGCAGATAGATCGTTTTAACTGGAACACAACGCAAAAAACATCTGCTTGAAACTCGGTGACAAGACTGATTTTCCCACTCTTATTCTTGGTATCAGGTAGCAATCGAGCCTGTCAAGCAATCGATTTAATCCACCCTTTAAAAGACTGCCTACGAACAAGGCTGAACAACAGTCATAGAGTCTATATATAGCGGTTCCCGTGCGACTGAAGTATATGGAAATGTGCCCCTGGCCGAAGGCAGGGGCACATTTCCATACCTCACTAGCCTGAGAATTGCTATAGCAAGTTTCTCAATTAAGAGTGTGTGTTAATAAAACTTTGCCAGGACTCAGTTTTAGGGTAAGTCCTCCAGATATAAGGATTTTTGAGCGCGGGGGTGGAACCCTCGCGCTCAAAAATCCTTACTTGTTTACCGCTACCAGTTTTAGAAACTCTTCTTTTTCAAGGTGTTCAAGCGCTGGTTTTCAGGGAATGATAATTTTTAATACAACCTGGAGAGCGATTGTGAAAGCTTGGCTTCACGAAGCTTTCACAATAACCTGGTCGTTCGCATGAGGATCGTGAAAGGATTAATACCGGCATTCCCCGATAGGGGGTATAACCTTACGTCGCTTGACACAATGCTATGCCCCTACAGGTTGAGATCTCCCGGAGTGATTCAATCCTCGTCCTTAGCGAGATCGACCCAAAAATGAGAACGTTGTTGAGGGGGCTAATGTGCCTCAATGGGTAAAAGCAAACCCATAGAGCAGCAAGCGAGCCAGTTCTATCTGTATGCTCGATACTCCCAATCAATGGAGAACAAACTTCAAATAATAGAAGTTAGCTGTAAATATTTTCTGTTTTGGCGGCATCGCGATTTGCTTTGGCTTTGGCCTTGGCTCTTGAGGCACTGCGTTTCAGGGCATTCAATCGCGATTCGTACTGATTCCGCAGCCGTTTTCCTGGCGTGAGCTCGATCAATGCTTTTAGAGCGCTGCCGAGGCTCTTATAAGCATTTGGCAAAGTGTAACCGAAGCGGGTTGCTAACCCAATCGCTTTTTCATCAGCCTCAATCCCCTCTCTCAGCCGTCGCTCGCCGTTATTTTTCTGATAAAGTCGATAACCTGAAATACCGCACAATGCCAGAGCAAGCAGCAGCAGCAGGCCGTCTTGTACCCATAGCTCGCCGACTGCTCCCCCCAAGCCAATCGCAAGGGCTGCCATCTCCCAGCCATCTTTTGGAATGGTGTCGCTTTGAATCCGTGCTACTTCATGCCAGAACAATAAATTGCGCTGATCGAGGGCCAGACGCTCCCAACGAACCAGATCGATTTGAATTTCGACTTGATCCTTGCTGATTTCTTCACAACGGGTCAGTGGGGGATTGACCTCAGCTGTTCCTTCAATAGTGACCCAGCTTTGCAATTCTGGCGGCAAGAGGGACTTCAACCGACGCAGTTCGCTTATTTCGGCTCTGGCAGTGGAAGTGGCGTAGGATGTCATGGGTGTTTATTCTATAAACTTGCAAGTATGTCAACGAACAGATTACTTTCAGCTCGACTTCGGCTTAACCTGTGGTGCTAGAGAACAGATTGAGCGATTTTCCTCAGAGAGGGGGCGCTCCTAATGTTTTTTTATAATGTATCTACTAAATATATCTAAATATTAACTAAAAATATCTCCTCGCCTATTATTCTGGGTCAGAATCTTGAGAATAGAGCTGCAGAAGTATCCTTTCCAGTGTGCAGAATGGCCATGCTAAAACTTCGAGATCGCGACCTTCAGGCAATGCAAGCTCATGCAGAACAGGCTTATCCTGAGGAGTGTTGTGGCTTGCTATTGGGACGGCAACAGGACGATATCAAAATCCTGCTCGATCTCTTGCCGGTTAAAAATAGCTGGCAGGATGCATCTCCGGAGATGCTGCATGAGATTAATGATTCAGTCTGCTGGACGGGGAGCAAACGCGATCGCTTTGCCATCGCCCCTGACGAGATGCTCCTGGCCCAAAAGCAAGCTCGCGATCGCAACCTGATCGTTGTTGGGATCTATCACTCCCATCCTGACCATGCTGCCATTCCCTCCGAATGCGATCGCGCCATCGCCTGGCCCCAATACTCCTACATCATTGTTTCCGTCCAAAACGGAATAGCTTGCGATCTGCGCAACTGGAGCCTGGATGAAGCCCACCAATTTCAGCCCGAAAAGATTCTTAAAATCGAAGCAACATCGCTAGTCGATGAGTAGGATAATAAAACCCTATTCCCCAAAATTTTGATAACAACACTCACCTGCACCCCGGTCTTTTCCCAATCGAACCTCCTACAAAACAGCCTATTGCCTGAAAACAGATAGCGCTTGAATCCTCAATATGGGCAAGCAATGCTGCCATTCAACATCCGACCAAAAATTCACCCGATTGGTTGAATTCCGCTCCACCCCTCTACCCATACAATCAAACATTTACCAAGCTTCTGCCCTGTCCAATTGCCATGCTAAATCCCAACCTGGATGACATCCAACTCCAAAAAGAAGAATACGAACGCTACTCGCGCCATTTGATTTTGCCAGAGGTCGGTCTGGACGGCCAGAAACGACTGAAAGCTGCCAACGTTCTCTGTATCGGTACAGGGGGACTCGGTTCTCCGCTACTGCTCTATCTTGCTGCCGCTGGCATTGGGCGTATTGGCATCGTTGACTTTGACGTCGTCGACAGCTCCAACCTGCAGCGTCAAGTCATTCACAGCACGTCCTGGGTCGGTAAACCCAAAATCGAGTCTGCTAAACAGCGAATCCTGGAAATTAACCCCTTCTGCCAGGTGGATTTATACGAAACCCGCCTGAGTGCCGAAAATGCCCTCGACATCGTCAAAAACTACGATGTGGTTGTAGACGGCACCGACAACTTCCCCACCCGCTATCTGGTCAATGACGCCTGCGTCCTATTAAACAAACCCAACGTTTACGGCTCCATCTTCCGCTTTGAAGGACAGGCCACAGTCTTCAACTATCAGGACGGACCCAACTATCGCGACCTTTACCCCGAACCCCCGCCGCCGGGCATGGTACCCTCCTGCGCCGAAGGAGGTGTACTGGGTGTTCTCTGCGGCATCATCGGGACCATCCAGGCAACCGAAACGGTCAAGATTATCCTCGGTCAAGGCAATACCCTGAGCGGACGGCTCCTGCTTTACAACGCATTGGAAATGAAATTCCGCGAGCTCAAACTGCGGCCCAATCCAGAGCGTCCTATTATCGAGAAACTCGTTGACTACGAACAATTCTGTGGAATTCCCCAAGCAAAAATGGAAGCAGCCAAACAGCAAGCAGATATTCCTGAAATGACCGTTCAGGATTTGAAACAACTGCTCGACAGCAATGCCGACGACTACCTACTGATCGATGTCCGCAATCCCAACGAATACGACATCGCCTCCATTCCTGGTTCAGTACTGGTACCCTTGCCTGATATTGAAGCTGGCCCCGGCGTTGATAAAGTCAAAGAACTCCTCAACGGTCATCGCCTGATTGCTCATTGCAAAATGGGCGGACGTTCTGCCAAAGCCCTCGGCTTGTTGAAAGCAGCTGGCATCGAAGGCACGAATGTAAAGGGCGGGATTACTGCCTGGAGCCAGGAAATCGATGCCTCAGTGCCGCAATATTAAGCGACATGGCTTGGAAGATTAGCGCTCCCAATGGGAGCGCTAACCCATACCTTTTCCCGTTAGAGCGACAAAAAATAATTTTGAAAGCCTTACTCAGCAATGCTTTCAAAATAAATTTTCAGATCGAAAATGCGAATAAGCATCAGATAAAAGCACCCCCCATTAGATAAACTTGTGGAGGGTGCTTCGGGTCGAACTTATACCCATTTGACTTGAAGATGCAACGGATGAGATTGGCAGAATGACTGCCCAAACGGGACGCTTGCCCAGCCTTCCTTCAATCCAAAATCGGCAATCCAAAATCCAAAATGGTATTACCGATCTTCCCTTATGGGTAACGGCATTTCAAGAATTTCCATCAACAGCTCCAGCCGTGACGGACGAGTCAGGAGCGGCACCAGGTTGGGCAGAGCATAGTAATCCCCCTTGAAACTAAAGGTGTCAACCGGGGCTTGCTGCTGCCGCAGCTGACGGGCAACCTGCTCGGAGGCAAAACCAACCCGTACGATGACTACATTCGGCATCACCCCAAGCTCGCGACAGTAAGCTTTGTAGACTTCAGAGAAGTAAGGAGAGCTATTTTCCCCTTCATCGGTGACCAGAATAATCTGATCCACCACCTGCCGCTTACGCTGCATCGCTGCCAGAGCTGAGCCGAGGCTGGTGCCGCCCCCAGCTTTGAGATGCTGAAAAGCGCGTTCCCAGTCGCTCAACTCCTTGCCTTTGGCCGTTACCGGATAAGGTATTGTGTCAAAGGCATAGACAACCAGCTCAGCCTCAGTCACACCAGAGATCAGAGCAGCGAGCCGCTTACCCACCTCAATGGCCTGATTCATAGAACCGGACTTGTCTACCAGCAGCGCTGTAGGCCGAGTAATGGTGCCGCGTTGCTTCACCTGTTCGTTGGTGACCTGCTCCAATTTAGCCACTGTGTCTGCATCCAGTTGAACTGCATCAGCCGCAACGCTTGCCTTGAACGCAGAAACACGGCTGCTGGTTTTCGCCGCTTCTAACTTGGCGTCGATCAGCTGCTTCACTTCGGGATGGTTCATGGCTCCTCTTGCCTGGAGAGACTTGAGGGCGTTAATCGCCTCCTGCGGGGTCATACTGTTGATGAGTGCAACCAGAACAGTTGGAGTCAGTTGCTTGATAGCCCCCACCGCAATGGTGTATGGGATCTTGAACTCCACAATCAGGCGGGCTTGTTCAGCGGCACTGTCTGTTTTGGCCAGCTGCTTCAGTCCTGCTGCCAGGGAGTCTGCCGGTGGATCGTTGCGGAAAAGAACCGCATTAGCCCGATCGTTAGGCTTGATATGCAGGCTAGCGTAGAGGTGCTTTATGGCTTTACGCCCCCGCAGCGCCGCCCGGTCAAAGAGAGCTGGATTCTGCTCTCGCTTCGCCAGGTAACGACGGACCGCTGTACGGGTTGAACGAGGCAGCTTATCGCGATGCTGCTTCATGAAGTCCACAACCCGTGCCACCTGATAAGGAGGCAACTCTTGCAGCAACATGAATCCCGCTTCCCGATGCTCGGTCAGGTTGCTAGAGAGCAAATGACCGACAAAGACTTCTTTGTGGTCGCGGACGTCGCCATTGCGCTGGTACCAAACTGCCAGGTGACCGTAGAAGATGGGGTCAACTTCAACAATCAACTTGTGAATATCTGCGACCTGCTCCAGTTTGCGGTGCGGAGTAGTCAGCAAGCTGTTGAGCATTTCTAAACGCAAATCGCGCTCTGCTGCGTTCATCGTCATATTCATTGGATTCACCTCCTCTCCCGGAAATAATAGTGACGCAAACTGCCATCATATTTGCCGCTATTGCGACAACAACCCTTAAAACGAACGTCCAGAGCCGCAGGGACAGAGATCGTCTTTGCCCAGTTTTTCGCAGAGTTCTTTATAACCGCCTACAATTTGCCTGCCGCGCTTGACAGCTTTCTCGGACGGATAGCCGCGCCGACGTTTGCTGGACGGTTCAAAAGCAAAAGCCCTCAAAGGCATCAAGATCGTCCCAGATGTGATTCGTGTCGATAGCCATGACAACCTCCTTTTGACGATATTTAACAAACTCTTACTTGCTTATCGTTCAGGTTTGCCTGCGTTTGACTTTTACGCGCTGGTTGACTGTTTGCTTTTTGACCCAGGTCAAGAATCGGGTCATATCAGGATGCTGGCGCAGTTTTTCGAGAGAGTTCAATTCTTGCGCCAGCTGTTGATTGCTGAACATGGCGTGAATTTGTCTGTGGCAAGCAGGGCAAATATCGATCGTTGGACCTGGATCGAGATTTTTACGCCGGGTGTGTTGTTTTGGAATGAGATGATGCACGGTTAGATTGCCCTCTCTTTCGCACAATTGGCATGGCATCGTTCCAAACTTGCCTCACAGGTTCAGCGACTCTCTAATCTAGAATGGCACTGATCTGAGCGAATATGTGGTATCCATGAAAATCTCCTTTTTTGAGTGAGATAAGCACTTGATGATCCAAAATCCAAAATCCAAAATGAGGACACTTCGTGCAAGTCGAAAAAGCTGAGAGGTCATACGCAGGAATCGAACCTGCTGCTAGTCGATCTCAAATCGAGTGCTCTACCGATGAGCTAGTATGTAAGCTTTTCCAGTCAGGGCACGAAGTGGATGAGTCATTGAGTTCCCCGCGCAAGTCGGCAAAGCTGTGGTTTCACTTGGTGCTCTACCTTTGAGCTACAGGCCGACAGTCGGCCTGACAGGACTCGAACCTGCAACCTCCCCGTTAGCAGCGGGATAGTGTGTATGCTTTGTCAGTCAGGGCGCGGGGTAAAGGTTTCAAAAAGGATCCGTGCAAGTTAAGAGAGCGTTTTTGCGCTTACGACCGCTCTTACTGAGCAGTGCTCAGCAGCGGGCAGGCGTGCCAGCTCTCAGGGAGATCTGGAAGTCGCGCTTCGCTTGCTCGGTTGCCCGAGTGTTGCTACCTTAGGGTCGTTAGTTTGGCATGTAAGCTCTTTCAGTTGGGGCACGGAAAGAATTGGACTAGGCAAACAAGATTGCCTATCCGTAGACTGCTTCGGGGCGAACAATCAGGTCGCCGCTGGGACGCCGATCGATAACATAGGATTGGAGGCGATTTGGTGTCACATCTAAATGCTGCGCGACTCGTCCTTTGACGGCAGTATCGTTCATGCCTGGAGAAATGTCCAGTTGCGCTTCTGTGATGTCGTAGGAACGACCTTCAAACCGAATATGAACCATGTCGCACCTCCTCGTGGATCTGCAAACTTTAAATTCTGACTTGCTTCTATGCTCAAACTCAACCCAATCTTGCCAATGGGGAGATTGTAATTTCCCACTGGGGCTTCTGAGACAAAGTGATGGCAAAGAGAAAGAGTTGAAATAGGACCTTTACAAAAGGCTGTAATATTCAAGCTGTTTATATACTACATTTATGCTACAAATCTGTCAAGATTGTCTAGAAACACGACTTGGAAGGTTATTTTGAAAGCCTTGCTCCGCAAGGCTTTCAAAATAACCTATTTTTCCGTTCTGGTACGAAGAAATGGGGGTTAGCGCACCCGAAGGGGGCGCTAACCTTCCAAGTCGTGTAGAAAATTGTTTTGGATAGCAGTAAATCAGTCAGGATTTTTGAGTATGCAGGTGGAACCCGTGCGCTCAAAAATCTTGACCATTGAAAGACTATTTTTTTTCGATCGGGATGAATCGGTGAGGGAAGTAGACACAACTTGGACGGTTAGTGCATCGAGTGGAAGTGCTAATTTTTGATGTTTTTGTGTTGGTGCGATAAGCTGGGTCATTTTGCCAGCTTTGCAGAGCTAAGCTGGCAAAATGACCTTCCGGGTCGTGTACTTTCTGGCTCGGCTGGCCTGAGTTTGATGGTTTGGGGTGCAGGTGTCGGTCTGGTTTGACGAGTGGGTGCGATCGCAACGAGTGACCGCACCAGTCCCTGAATTTTGCTCATTTTTGTGAATTTTTGGCAAGAATTAAGCGCATAAAAGTGAGCTTGACTAAACGATTGACTATATTTTTTCGCCACAATAGCTTGGATAGCTGACAAATAGCCCGTGATTCAAATCACAGCTAGCCACAAGCCTGAAAGATAACTTCGAAGACATGGATGGGTGCTTAATTCTTTTATTTAAGGCATTCTGACATTAATTTCAAGGAGAGTTTAATGACCGATCGCAGATTGCAGGCTCGACAAATTCGTCACGATGCAGCTGAAATTGCATTTCTACGCGAACATCCTGCTCACACGAGTAATGGTGAGGAACTGAAATATCGCGATCGCGATAACAACCTCACACACATTGCAAATTTTACCAAGGGCTTGCCCCACAATCTGAAAACAGGTTCGATCGAGGATCCCGCAGATTTTCAACAATTTGTCCGGGGAATTGATTCGGGAGATCCGAGAGACTTTCGCGAGACACCTCTGGGACCTCCCGGTGAAGATGGCGTTGAATTCCCCACCTGGCAGTCGCCGATTGCCGCAAAAAACAAGGTCTCTGTCAGGGCATGGGAAAGCCAGGGAGCGGGGCTGACGTTTGATTTGGAGGGACCAGACGCCCAGGCGCTGACGATGCCGCCAGCTCCCACCCTCGACAGTCAGGAACTGGTGACTGAGATGATCGAGGTCTACTCTATGGCCCTGCTGCGCGATGTTCCCTTCTCAACGTTTGCAACTGCGCCTGGGGTGAAAACAGCGATCGAACGCCTGAATCAATCAGCATGGATCGCGAAGGCGGACTGCTGCGATTTGACATCAGCGGAACGGCAGCGCCAGCGGCAACCGTTCTCGACGAAGACGGTATTTCGAGGCGTAACTCCAGGGGATGATGTTGGCCCTTATGTCTCTCAGTTTTTACTGGTTGGCAACCCAGGTATCGGCAATCGTCCGCCGTCACCTCAACAGGGTCTGATCCGCTATGGTGCGCTTACCGTTGACCAGCGCGTTCGCGTTGCTGAACCCTTGAAAGATTATATGACCACCTGGGACGAATGGATTGACGTCCAGAACGGTGCTAACGTTTCCGGGTTAGAGACCTATTCAGATGACCCCGCCTATCGCCTGATCGCGACTCCCAGAGATCTGGCGACCTACGTCCACTTCGATGCCCTTTACGAAGCCTATCTGAATGCCTGTTTGATCCTCTTGGGGATGGGTGCTCCGTTCGATCCAGGTATTCCATTCCAATTGCCGGACTATATTGACAAACAGCAGGGGTTTGCCCACTTTGGCGGGCCTCACATTCTCTCGCTGTTGACCGAAGTGGCCACGCGAGCGCTCAAGGCCGTCCGCTTCCAAAAATTCAACGTTCACCGCCGACTGCGCCCGGAAGCAGTGGGGGGTTGGGTTCATCGCTATTGCATTGGCCAAACCCAGAACCTTGAAGTGCTTGAAACCCTGGTCAAGGGCCTGGGCGACGATCTGCTAAAAGCTGTCTACGAACACAATCAGCAGCAGAACCCGCAAAAAGTGGCTTCCTTTCTGCTGCCGATGGCGTTTCCAGAAGGTTCGCCCATGCACCCCTCTTATGGTGCGGGTCATGCGACTGTAGCAGGTGCCTGCGTCACGATCCTCAAAGCCTTCTTTGACCACAGTTGGAAACTGCCTTTTTGCTTCCAGGCAGTCTTGGATGACCCGAAGAACCCCGCATCCAAGTCGTCGCTCGTCCCGGTCTCTTTAGCGCAACCGCTGACGGTGGAGGGGGAACTCAACAAAGTAGCCTCTAATATTTCCATTGGGCGCAATTGGGCTGGCGTCCATTATTTCACGGACTATATAGAGTCTTTGCGGTTGGGTGAGAACATTGCGCTTGGCATTCTCGAAGAGCAAAAGCTCACCTACGGCGAAAATTTCTCTATGACTGTGCCGCTCTTTGATGGCGGGACGAGGCGGATTTAGACCCTGGATAGGAGAGGCAAGGCAAAGCGTGCCTCTCCTCAACGTTCCGCAGCCATGAGTCGCTGAACAGCGATGGGCAAGCGGTCGTTTGCCCATCGCCCATCCGACTGTCTGTTCGCGCATTTTTCCGCATCCTATGGGATAGGGTGCTCTACCAGTTTGCGATCTTCCCCCATGGCAGTTAGAGCCTTACAACCTCCCCATGACCGCAGGGCACCCATAAGGGGTGCCCCTACAGAACACCTTGCAGATGGCGCGATCGCAACGAGCCTGTAGGGGTCGGTCTTGTGCCGATCCTGGGTCTATCGAAGCCGTGCAAAGGAGTCGCCAGGTAAAATCATGTGCTCTCGCAAAAATCGACGCATCGGCTATATATAGTGTAAGACAATTTTGAGACCCACTAAATAGCATTTACCTTTTACTCCAAAAAATGCGCGAACGGGGAGTCTGGAGGGTTACCTGAGAATAGATGAGGACAGAGCAAAAAGCTCAAAACCAGATTGAGTCAACCTTTCCCTCCTGCCCTCTCTCTGCCTCCTGCCCTCTCTCTGCCTCCTGCCCTCTGCCTCCTGCCCTCTCTCTGCCTCCTGCCCTCTGCCTCCTGCCTTCACCATCCTACGCGAACGACTTGGGCGCGACCTGAGATCCATGAGTTGAAGGAGCGATGTCGACGCCAATGTCGCCTACAAAGGAGAAGGTACGGACAAAATCGAAGATGCCTTTGATTTCGCTCAGTTTCAGATCCTTAGCGACCAGTTTCCTGACATCGTGTTTGAGTTTCTCCACATCCTGGGCCAGATAATTGTGGGACTGGTGTCTGGCATCGTTAGCTAGATAATGGTGAAATACCCCAGCCAGGGTAAGCTCCTCTTCTGCCAGATGCTGGCCTTCTTCGTAATGGGAGCCGATGGTTTGCAAAATGTCGCGCATCAGGTCGGGGTAGCGACTAGAAAAGGCCAGCAGCGTCAGGATCGCTTTTTGTTCCCTGGGGGTGGGACGCTGACCGCGAGTGCGACTGAGGACTTTGTAGAGTTTATAGACGTTGGTGAGGCGCTTGAGGCTGCGGGGAGACAGCTCCGCTTCCTGGCAGCAGTCCACCAGCAGGTCGAATTCTCTGGGGGAGAATTCGTTGAATTTGGTGCCGCTGGTTTCGCTGTCCTGTACGACGGTTTGGGCCTTCAGATAGTTGTGCAGGGCCTCTTCGTCGATGGGGCGGACGCGGTAGGGAATCTGGATAATTTTTTCCAGATAGTCGGCGGCGGAGGGGCGACCCTGGAGGGAGAGGACGCCCTGGTAATGTTTGGCCAGGGCGCGGTTGATGTAGCGCTCGTCGATGGCGAGGACGGCGATAAACAGGGGATTTTTCACCAGCAGCTGCACGGCTTCCAGCACTTCGACGACGGTGTCGGGGGGACAGCGATCGAGGTCGTCGATGTAGACGACTACGCGGGCCGGACCTCTGGGAAACATTTTGGGGAGATCGGCAAGATGACTGTGAAAGCTCCGATCGTTTTGTCGGGGCGGCAACAACTTGTCGCTGAGGTCTGCCAGATCTTGCTTCACTTGCTGCATCAAGCCCAACTGATTGTTGTAGGTGCCCTGTTCGAGACGATCGCGAATAAACCCGGACAACGTGGCGTACTGGTTGATGGGGACCACCTGCTTTTGCCGGTCATATTCGCGTTCTAGGGCCTGAATTTCCTGGTCTAATGTCTGCAATCTCCCATCCGTTTGCAAGCGCTCCTGAACAGTGCGTTCGTAGGTGGTGGCCAGTTCCTGGTTGCGGTGTTCCACGGATTTCCCCACCTCATGCAGAGCCAGACGCGTTTCTTCGAACCATTTTTGTCCGCTGCGGAACAGGGTTTGCAGAATGGCGACCCCAGGCAGAAGGGGCGCAATCAGGGTAGCGAGCTTCGCGGCGAGTTGGGTAATGGTGACTTTGGCAGAAAAGAAAAGATTAAAGCCAAGCCAGGCAAGCCCCCCTAAAGGCAGGACAAACAGCAGGAGAAAAAGCGCAACCAGCAACCAGTTTTTCTGGATCCAATTCCAGTTGCGATGCCGGTCCAGCAAGGCCTGTTTTGCTTCGATTGTCCTTGCTGCAACGTTAAAGAGATCGAATTTGATTTGAGCAACGTTCTGGACTGATTTTTGAACCGCTTCTTTTTTGTCTGAAGGTTGTTCGGGGGTGTTTTTGGGAGAATCGACCACTGCTGCTGTTTTCTGGACTGCTTCGGCAGTGTCTTGTTCAGCGGCTTCCAGTTCTTTTTCTGAAGGTTGTCCGGAGGTGTTTTCGGGGGAATCGCCTGCTGCGGCCGTTTCCTGGGCTGCTTCGGCAGTGTTTTGTTCAGCGGCTTCCAGTTTTTTTCTGGCCTCGTCAAGCTGATTCAGCGTGTCCTCCAATTTTTGCCAGAGTCCGCGGCTGTCATTGGCCGCAGTCTTCCCCTGATTATCAGCTGAACGCTTGCCCAAGTGTTGATTCAGCGTGTCCTCCAATTTTTGCCAGAGTCTGCGGCTGTCATTGGAACCAGTCTTGCCGTTGCGATCGGGCGAACGCTGGCCAAAGAGTTGCTGGAGAATTTCTTCGCTCAGGCTTTCAGAAGCCGTTCGACCGATGCGCCGCTTGAGCAGGCTAAAGGATGTGCCCAGCAACGCCTCGATGGTCTGGAATGAGGGCGTTTGGGTCAGGTCGAGAATGGGGGCAAAGTCCCGGCGAATGTTAGTCTGCAAAGCCCGTTTTCTGTCTTCCCGCTGTTGTCGCTTCAGCTGCAGAGCTGTTTCGGTTGCTTTCAGTTCCCGGTTCGCCATATCCCGGGATTCCTGGAATTTTTTCCAGAGAATGCCGGAACGATCGGCCTGGGATTGTTTGTCTTTGAGGGTGTCGATCAGGTCTCTATCTTTCAAAACGTTTTTCAGGAACCATTCTCGTTCGTTGTCTTTGCTTTGATAGAGGACAGGCCAGATTTCGTTTTCAATGGTTTTTCTCTGGTTTTCCTCGACGGTGCCCAGAACTTCTCTGAGATGAGTTTCCAGGGTAATCTGACGATCCAGTTCAACGAAGATGGTCTGCATCAGGCTGGCCCAGAGATTGGCTTTGGCATAGGTCCAGGCATCGAATTTAATCTGGTAAATGTGGCCGACGTAGCGGCTGACGCGATCGTCGTCGGGCATCTGGCTGGTCTCAGCCGTCTTGTCCTTTGCAGCGGGTTGGTCCTGCTCCAAATGCTTGCTGTTCTCAGCTGTCTTGTCTTCTGCAGCGGGTTGGCTCTGTTCCGCCGTCTCGCCCTCTACAGCGGGTTGGCTCTGCTCCGGACTCTGGCTCTGTGGAGCGGCCTCGCCTTCTGTCGGTTTAAGGCCCCAGGCTTCGATCGGCTCCAGTGCCTGGCTGCGGATCTCGATCGTGCGGGTTTGCATCAGGTGCATGATGTAGGACTTGCCGCTGCCCCAACCGCCCAGGATGCCGACGGCCACCGGAGGCTCCAGGTCGCGCATCATCAACATGTCGGTGAGGGCATCGATTTCGGCTTTGAGGTTGAGCAGGTCTTCGGCCTGTTTAGCATCGTTGCGCAGGCTACCGGTTTTCAGGGCCTGGCGGTATTCTGTGCGCAGGACAAAGAGTGCGCGCTGCCACAGATCCTGGGGAGCCTGGCCGATGCCCGTCTGGCGATCGATTTCCCGTACGAGACGAATGGGCAGGTGGGGTCTGAGAGCGATCAGGATGCGGCGGCGTTTGTAGGTGCGTTGGTCGCCTTCGTCGTCGAAGGGATTCTCTTTTGCCCATTTTTCGATCGCTTTGAGCAGGACGGGGATTTGTTCGGGAACGATGGTGGCGAACTGGCTTAGTAGTTCGATGTGTTGAATCAAGTAGTTGTATTTAGATTCTTCATCGTCAGATTCTTCATCCTTAAATTGTTCGGTTTTCAGCTGTTCAATCTGGCGCTCGGCTTCTGGGCGGACGTCGGGAAACGGGGCGGCCAGGGCCAGCAGCGATCGGGTGCGATGGTAGGGGTCTTGCAGCTCCTGGGCAATACTCTGGGCTTCCACTTCAAGGGTTTGTTCCTGGAGCAAATGGGGAGCCAGTTGAATCAAGTAATCGGCTCGATCGACCTCACCGGACAGGCCGCGAATCAGTCGCAGCGCTCTGGACTGGTCAGACTTCAGCTGGTTCAGGGCTTGCTGGTCCTGGGGTCTGGGGTGAGGACGGGTGGTAAGGATGAAGGCAAGGTCATCATCACGAATCGAATTGGGAGCGTTGTTCCAGAGATCGACGACGGTCTGATGCAACTCTGGGGCGATCGGGATGAAGGCACTGAGGGCGGTGGCTTTGGGGCGATCCTGTTGCAATCTCTCAGCCAGCGGGCGAAATTGGGCGAGCTGCTCAGGGGTGAGGTGGGGCGAGCGGGCAAGGGCAGCAAGAACTTCAGCCCGGTAGAATTCTGACGCTAGCTTCGGCAGGATGGTGTTTTTGATTAACTTCAGGTGAGCATCGCTGGTCAGACCCGGGATGAGGGCAGTGAGGATGGCGGTCATGGCACTGTCAGTGGCGAGCTGTTGCTGCGCGCGATCGAGAATCCAATCGATCAGGTCATCCCTCAGATCCGATCGGACCGCTTCCGTTTGGCGTTCGGGCAGGTGGCTGAGGCACCGCGCCGCTTGATGGAGAATTTTCCTCAGCAGGTCAGGGTGGGTGCAGCGTTGCTCGGCAATGGTCAGGGCTTGCTCCAGTTCGGTCAAGGAAAGGTGGGGGATGAGACCGCAGAGGGCAGTGGTGGGATAGGAGAACCCCGGAATGTGATACTGCACCAGATTGAGAGCTTCGGAGAATTGCTCGCGGGGCAGGTAGGGAGCCAGGTTGCAGAGGCTCTCCGCCTGGTAGACTGGATGGCTGATTTCAGTTTGGATCAGCTGCAAGGCTCTGGGGAAGAGACCCGACGAGAGCTGGGAGGCTAAAGCACTCAGGAATTTCGCCTTATCAGACGAATTTTCGCCTTGAGGAACGATTTCCAGTAGCGTGGAGAATTTGTCTGCAGGACAATGCAGCAGCAGGGATTCAAGGAATTTAAAGGCGATGGTGCGTAGGGTTTCAATCCGATATTGTTTGTCTTTGAATTTGAGGGAAAGCTGAATTGCTTGTTGGAGCAGTTGGGGTTTGCTGGCCGGGATTTGGGCGGAGACCGCCTTGAGCGCCATCGAGCGGTACTCCTCATGCTCAATCTTTTCAGCCGCGTGCAGGGCTTTTTCAAGCAGTTGGAGGTCGCTGTCTGGGATCTGGGCGGCGACCGCCTCAAGCACCCTCAAACGGGACCATTCATGCTCAATCTTTTCAGCCGTCTGCAGGGCTTTTTCAAGCAGTTGGGGTTTGCTGGCCGGGATTTGGGCGGAGACCGCCTTGAGCGCCATCGAGCGGTACTCCTCATGCTCAATCTTTTCAGCCGCGTGCAGGGCTTTTTCAAGCAGTTGGAGGTCGCTGTCTGGGATCTGGGCGGCGACTGCAGCCAGCGCAGCCGAGCGATCCTGATACTCCTCATGCTCAATCTTTTCAGCCGCGTGCAGGGCTTTTTGGAGCACGACGTGACGTTCGCTGGGCGGAATCTGGGCGGCGACTTCAGCGAGCGCTCGCGAGCGGTCCGAATCATGCTCAATCTTTTCAGCCGTCTGCAGGGCTTTTTGGAGCACGACATGACGTTCGCTGGCTGGGAGCTGGGCGGCCACCCAAACCAGCGCATACAAGCGGCGCTCCTCATGCTTAATGTTTTCAGCCGCGTGCAGGGCTTTTTGGAGCACGACGTGACGTTCGCTGGGCGGAATCTGAGCGGCTACGGCAGCGAGCGCCATCGAGCGGTCCGAATCATCCTCAATCTTTTCAGCCGCGTGCAGGGCTTTTTGGAGCAGTTGGGGTTCGCTGGCTGGGAGCTGGGCGGCCACCCAAACCAGCGCATACGAGCGGTACTGTTCATCCTGAATCTTTTCAGCCGCGTGCAGGGCTTTTTCGAGCAGTTGGGGTTCGCTGGCCGGAATCTGAGCGGCGACTACCCTGAGCACCCCCAAGCGGGTATGCTCATGCTCAATCTTTTCAGCCGTCTGCAGGGCTTTTTGGAGCAGTTGGGGTTCGCTAGCCGGAATCTGGGCGGCGAACGCCTCAAGCACCTGCGGGCTGAACACGACATACTCAAGCTTTTCAGCTGTCTGGAGGGCTTTTTGGAGCACGACGTGACGTTCGCTAGACGGAATTTGGGCGGCCACTGCAGCGAGCGCCTCCAAGCGGTCCCAATCATTCTCAATCTTTTCAACCACCTGCAGAGTTTTTTCGAGCACGACTTGAAATTCGCTGGTCGGGAGCTGCTCGGCCACCAAAGCCAGTGCCTTCAAGCGGCGCTCCTCATGCTTAATGTTTTCAGCCGCGTGCAGAGTTTTTTGGAGCACGACGTGGCGTTCGCTGGCCGGGAGCTGGATGGCCACCGTAACCAGCGTCCCAAAGCGGTACCAATCATCCTCAATCTGTTCGGCCGCGTGCAGGACTTTTTCAAGCAGTTGGGGTTCGCTGGCTGGGATCTGGGCAGCGACCAAAGTCAGTGCATCCAATCGGTACCATTCACTCTCAATTTTTTCAGCCGCGTGCAGGACTTTTTCAAGCAGTTGGGGTTCGTTGGCCGGAATCTGGGCGTTGACCGCAGCCAGTGCCTCCAAGCGGCGCTCCTCATGCTCAATTTTTTCAGCCGCGTGCAGGGCTTTTTGGAGCACGACTTGACGTTCGTTGGCCGGAATCTGGGTGGCGACTGCAGCCAGTGGCTGCCAGCGATCCTCCTCATGATTAAGTTTTTCGGCCGCGTGCAGGACTTTTTCGAGCAGTTGGGGTTCGCTGGTCGGAATCTGGTTGGCGACCGCAGCGAGCGCTCGCGAGCGGTACCCTTCACTCTCAATTTTTTCAGCCGCGTGCAGGGCTTTTTGGAGCACGACTTGACGTTCGTTGGCCGGAATCTGGGCGGCGACTGCAGCCAGTGGCTGCGAGCGGTACCCTTCACTCTCAATTTTTTCAGCCGCGTGCAGGACTTTTTGGAGTAGTTGGGGTTCGCTGGCCGGGAGCCGGGCGGCGACTGCAGCCAGCGCTCGCGAGCGGTATCCTTCACTCTCAATTTTTTCAGCCGCGTGCAGGGCTTTTTGGAGCAGTTGGGGTTCGCTGGCCGGGAGCCGGGCGGCGACTTCAGCGAGCACCTCCAAGCGGTACCGTTCATCCTGAATCTTTTCAGCCGCGTGCAGGGCTTTTTCGAGCAGTTGGGGTTCGCTGGCCGGGATCTGGGTGGCGACTGCAACAAGTTCACCCGATCGGTACCATTCATCCTCAATGGCTTGAGCATTCTGAAGCGCCTGCTGAATCCTGATTCTATTCTCATCGCTGAGCAGTTGCCGCTCTGCCTCAGTTTCTGTTTCCTCCTCCCCATTCTCACCAGCAGGCCAAAATTCTTCGGGTAGGCCCTGTCCTGGCAACTCCGCCAGCACTTCCTTCACCCGCTCAGACCATTCTTCGCCTTGTTGCTCAATCTTGTCCAACCAGGCCACCAGGTCCTGCACCCAAATTGGCTGGTTCTCCAAGTTCTCTGCTGCTTTCATTTTCCTGGCCTCCCCAGGCAATTGCGCGATTCGAGCCAGCGCAGTCCCTAAGCCCTGGATAGATCCCCCCTGGCCCCCCTTGAGAAGGGGGGAACCGGATTTCAAGTCCCCTTTGAGACGGGGGGAACTGGACTTGAAGTCCTCCTTGCTAAGGGGATTTAGGGGGATCGAAAGCCTGCAGGCTTCAGATCGCGTCCCGATTGGAATCCGGCGCTGGATTCTCCGTATTGTTCCCTATCCTACTCTCTCCCCGACGGACAATCGAGTTTCAGGACTGGGGCAACTGCCCTTCAATCTGGCTGAACCCCTTGAAAAATCAATTTTCCTGGGTTTGTAACATTTTCTGCTAACTTGAAACACGTATGCACAATCCAGCAGACATCCCGATCGATTCGCACTCTGGGCAGGATAGGCAAGGCAATGCGGGTCCCTCGCAGCTCAGACCGTTGAACGGGGCACGGGTATTTGTTCTGCCTTCCTTCTGCTGACTGAGTTGAAGCAGGTGCTGCATATTTTCACAACTTCGGCAGGCAGTGACACTTAACTTCGGCAGGGTGATTTTCGGTGGGCCTCTGAGCAGGATTATAAACCGAAAAATCAGCCTTGAAAACGGTGGGAACATCAGCATGAGATTGAGGTCAAAAAGGCGTGCAAAAATTAACTCGGTTTTGCTTCAGGGGCATGGAGTTTGCTGGTGAGTTTGCGCATCGATTCTCCCTTGAGAGACACTCGTAACGAGTCATGCACAATGCGGTCGAGGATGGCGTCAGCCAACGAGGGGTCTTGAATTTGCTGATGCCACTGATTGACGGGGAATTGGGTGGCAAACAGACACGAGAGTCGTCGATAACGCTCATCCAGGAAATCGAGAATTTCTCTGGCATCTGGGGTGGACAGTGGATCTCTAAGCCATTCATCCAGAATAATCAAATCAAAGCTGGCCAAGCGTTTACGCAATTTAGGGAAGGAGCCATCGGCTTTGGCGAGCTTCAACTCTCCCAGGAGTTCCAGGGTTTTGAAATAACGCACGCTGTAGCCTTGTTTGCACAGATGGTCAGCTAAGACACAACTCAAACAAGTCTTCCCTGTTCCAGTGGGGCCAACCAGGATTAAGTTGAGATGTTGTACCAACCATTGTCCTTGTGCCCATTGCAGGAACTGGGCTTTCTTCAAGCCCCGAGGCACGGCAAAGTCAACCTCCGCCAGGGATGCACTGATAAAGAGCTTCGCCTGCTTGAGTCGTCGTTACTGTCGTTGATTGTATCGTCGCAGATATTCGCATTCGATCAGCAGCGCCAGCCGTTCGTCAAAGGGTCGATCCTGGTACGTCGGTTGGCTCTGCTGCTGTTGCCAGGCTTCAAGGAAGCCATTGAGCTTGAGGTCTTTGAGCTGTTCAAGCGTTTGTTGCATCATCAATGAACTCCAAAGATGGGATTACTTTTAGCTGTAGTCGGTTTGACCGCGAACGTTGTCGTGGTCGATGGGGGTCGCAACTGGCGTTTCAGCGGCAACTGGCACCGCGTCCAGATGGGATTTCAGAATCGCTTTGAGGCATCTGAAGCCGATCATATTGAACAGATTGGCCCGTTTGCAGGCTGCCTCCAGTCGCTGGCAGCCGTATTCAGTGGCCAACCGTTGGATACCTTTGAGGGTACGAAAAGCTTGTTCTTCATGGGCCTTTTGCCCAAAGATGGCTTCCACTTGCGCCTGAGTCTGGGAACCAATCCGTTGGGCCCAGGCTAAAAACCGTTCTCTCGATGGCTGCTTGTAGGCCCAATGATGGGGTGGCATATGCTCTGCCAGGGTGGTGTAGTGATAGGACGCTTGCCCACGGGGATGAGCCGCAATGCGCTTATGGTCGTAGAAGATTTCAATAAACTGTTCGCTGATTTTGACGCCGACTTCATGACGCACAAACCAATAGGGCACCGAATAATAATGCCGCTCCACTTCGATATGGTAATCGAGATTTACCTTCGCTTGCTTCCACCGGGCCAGCACGAAAGGGTGGATAGGCAATGGCTTCAGGGCTGCCTGGTCTGTGCGCTCAAACAGTTGTCTGCGTGAGAGACCATAGCCTTGCATCACCCGGTCGTTGAGCTGCTGCAAACGGCGACCCATCGCTTGATTGAGGGTGCTAAAACTGCTAAAGCATTCGTGACGTAAGGGCGCTAGTATTTGTCGTTCCACTTCCTGCACCGCCTTTTCCACCTTGGCTTTGTCCCTGGGCTTTTTCACTCTGGCGGGGATAATGGCCACCCCGTAGTGCTCCGCAAACTCCTGATAGCTGCGATTGATACCCGGTTCATAGCGACACGGGTCACTGATGCCGGACTTCAAGTTATCGGGAACAATCGCCGCAGGTACTCCCCCGTAGAAGGCCAAAGCTCGCTGATGGGAGCCGAACCAGTGGGGTAATGACTTGGCTCGGTGTCGCTTCCGCGAAGGTGTAGTTACTTGCCCCCAGACAAGCGACAAAAATCTGGGCCTGTATCGTATGCCGCTGTTTGGGTCTACCACCACTACGCTGGTGCCACAGTAATCGACAAATAGTTTATCCCCTCCCTTATAAGTTTGTCTCATCACCGGCTTCTGACGCCCTTGCCACTGCCTGTAGCGACGACAGAAACTGCCATCGCTACAATGCCATTGCCCGCGTTCTCGACCTTCTTGTCAGAGTAATGCTAGGGTGATGCCTTTGCGCTCTAATTCTTGATGCACCGGGGCAAAATCGATCGTCTCTGAGCGGGGGCGACCCTGGCGTTTCCCTTTGCCCAGCAGGACCTCGACCTCGCTGTCACTGAGCTGCTGCAGTTGCTCGTCACTGAGATCTTTGGTGGTGGCTCGCCTCAAGTAGTCTTGCACCGTTGAACGGGCCATGTTGCAACTGCGAGCAATTTTACTTTGGTTACGACCCAGCTCGTGTAAGCGCATCATTTCTCGTAGTTTGTCCATCGACAATTTCGCTCCTTGTGACTTGACTTCCATGACTGGCGATTGCACCTCCACATCGGTTTGGAAATGCAGTGTAATGGGGGTGCCGAAGTTTATGTGAATCAGGTGCCGAAGTTAGGTGTGAATTGGGTGCCGAAGTTTATGTGATTTTGCACTGCTTGGACTCAATGCGTTGCAGCAGTTGCGCTTGCGATTGGGTGCGATCGATCCACTTTTCGGTCTTGGGTGCAACCGTATCGAGGCCCGTGACGGAAACCTGAAGCTGCCCAGAAAAAGAGGCGTCAATCTGTACTTTCCCAGGCTGGTTAATAATGAACTGGTCGCGTCCCTGGTTAATGTTTTTCTGCGAATCCATCTGCCCCTGCCTCCCCTGCTCTCATCCTCAGACAGTAGGGAGAGCTAAGAACCACCTAATTTCAGATCGCCTGTGGGTTGGTTAATGACAAACTGATCGCGCCCCTGGTTAATGTTCTGCTGCTCCGTCTGGGTCTGACTCTGGTTGATGATTTGGTGGGCCATCTGCCTCACCTGATCCGCAAAGGCTTCATCGTCCATTTCTACATCGACATAACTGGTGAGGCGCTTTACCTGCTCTGGAGCCTTGCCCCCTGCTGCTTCAATGGCAGCAAGGGTCTCTTCTGCCTTCTTGCGACCGGCAAAGCGGTTTTTGAGCGCTTTCCAGAGATCTTCTCCTACAGTTGCGCCGCCTTTGCTGGCGGCTCCTTCAAGAAACTTCACAGCCAAACTGACGATGGCGGCTGCGGTGATGGGATCGATCATGACAAATCAAAGTATCAATATCGCTAGCGTATGCGATCGCACCTCATCCATGCCAGAGGTACAAGCGATCGCGCCTCATGCCCCAAAGGATCGCAGTTGCGATCGCGTCTCCAATCGCAACAGAGGCATCAGCAAGTCTCCTGAAATAGGGGTTTTTAACCAATTAGTTAAAAAGCCTGGGATCTGAAAATGCCTGATGCGATCGCAACAAGAGTCCGTTCTTCCATACATCTGCACTCTACCTTCCTACCGCGATCGCTGGTTACACTAAAACAGCACAATAGATGGAATTGCGGATATCGAGCTGAATGAAACGGAGACACCCTCTATGAAAGCCTCCGAACTCCTCAGACGCTACGCTGCTGGAGAACGCGACTTTCGCGGGGTCAATCTGCGCGGGCAATCGTTCAAGGGTCAGGACTTGTCGGGATGCGATTTCAGCGGGACCGATATTCGCAGTGCTGACTTTACAGGGGCAACGCTCTGTGGGGCGAATTTTAGCGGAGCGACGGCTGGATTGCAGCGAAGGTGGGCGATCGGATCGCTACTGATCTTGTTTTTAATCCTTGTTCCTACAAACTTGTTAGTCGGGGCAATATTTGGAGTGTTTGAAGATTGGATAGTTGATGTTTCTGGTGTTGGATATGAGATTGAGGGATGGATTGGACTATTCTTAGTGGTAAGTCTTTATTTTATTGCCATCCGGCAAGGAATAGTTTCGGCTCTTAGACTGGCTGCGGTCGTATTCGCAATTGCAGTTACAGCCATGGTGACAGTCGTAGTCACAGTTGTAGTCACAGGTACAGGTGCGATCGTGAGCACAGTTGAAGGGGCAATCTCAAGCGCAAGCAATTCCGCAGGTGCAGTCACAGTCGTAGTTACAGGCACAGTTACAAGTGCAAGCGCAGGCGCAATTACAGAGGCAGCTATAATCCCACTCGCAAGCGTAGGTGCATTCATTTTTGTAGTTGTAGGCGCAGGCGCAGGTGTAGGCACAGGTGCAGTTGAAGGTGCAGGCGCAGGCGCAATCGTACTCGCAATTGCATGTACGCTTGTCAGCACTTATATTGGGTGGCGTGCCCTGAAAGAAGATCCGCGCGACGCTTGGATTCGCTCAGCTGCTATTGCTTTTGCAACTATCGGTGGTACAAGTTTTCGCAGTGCAAACCTGACTGGTGCCACCTTCACCCAGGCAACACTCAAAAGCACCGATCTCAGATGGGCGACGCTGACCTTGACTAATTGGCATCAGAGCAAAAGACTCGATCGCGCTAGAGCTGGTGGCACTATCCTGCTCCATCCCGAAGTGAGAAACCTGGCAGTGACCCATCGTGGCAAGGGAAAATCCTACAAAGGACTCGATCTCAGAGGAGCCAATCTGACCGGGGCGGACTTGAGCGGTGCCGATCTAGCAGAAGCTGATATCAGCAACGCCACCCTTGAGGGAGCCTGGTTGGAGCGAGCCAATCTGACAAAAACCCAGGCACTGGGAACTAATTTTCACCAGGCGCGATTGACCGAAGTCTGCCTGGAAGCCTGGAACATTGACAGCACAACCCAGTTAGAGGGGGCAATCTGCGACTGTGTCTACTTGCTCAGTGGCCAGAGGGAACGCCAACCCAGTAGCGGCAACTTTGAACCCGGTGAATTTGCCAAGTTGTTTGAGGAAATGCTGGACACCATCAACCTTATCTTCCGCAATGGAGTGGACTGGAAAGCATTTGTCACCTCGTTCAAACAAGTCCAGGTGGAAAATGAAGAGGTGGAGCTATCCATCCAGAGCATTGAGAATAAGGGCGATGGGGTGGTGGTGGTCAGGGTCAACACGCCCCCTGAAGCCAATAAAGAGAAAATTCACAGCGAATTTTATTATCACTACCAAACTGCCCTGGAGGTTTTGGAAACTAGCTACCAGACTCAGCTACAAGCCAAAGATGAGCAATTGGTAGAGTACCGAGAACAGATCGCGATTCAACGACGCCAGAGTGCTAACCTGGAACAAATTGTTCGTCATCTGTCGAGCCATCCTATTGCAGTGAGGCAATCTCAAATTGCATCGGATAAGCTGGTTTTGATCTCATTTGGGACAGGTAATTTCGAGCAGGGATTTAACTCCGTTATCGCTCAAATTTGGGTTGATAATCATCCCCTGCCAACTCCATTTACTGGTCAATTACCCCCAGATCCAAGAATTCCTGCACTCTATCGTCGATGGCAAGAGATTTATATTCAGCTTGCCGCCAGTCCAGGAAGAATTAAGCCGATTCAGGTCACCTGTACTTCTGAAGAGACACTGCAGGATTTAGCTCAGCAGTTAGCTCAGCAGCTCAACCTCTGGCTTGGCGACTTGCTCTTCCGTCCGATCGAAAGGAAGTTGCGTCAGAAGCTCGATGCTAATGACGAGGTACGATTGCTCGTTCAAACGGACGAAATTCGGCTGCAACGCCTCCCCTGGCATCTATGGGATTTTTTTGAGGATTATCCTCTGGCGGAAGTAGCATTGAGCATGCCTGCAAGCGATCGCCCATCCGCATCCATTTCAGAGCGAAAGAAGCGGCGAATTCTAGCAGTTTTGGGAAATTGCGATCGCATCAACACAGACCCGGATCGGCAAGCGTTAGAGCAATTACCCGATGCAGAAACTGTAGTGTTGGTGCAACCCACACGCGAACAATTGGATCGGCAGTTGTGGGATGAACGGGGTTGGGATATTCTCTGCTTTTGCGGTCACAGCGGTAGCGACCCTGATGGTAGCCAGGGGGTTATCAACATTAGTGCCACAGAATGGCTTACCCTCGATCAGTTGCGGTACGCCCTGAAGGCTGCGATCGCGCGGGGATTGCAGCTGGCCATCTTCAACTCTTGCGATGGACTGGGCTTGGCGCGACAACTCGCTTCCCTGCACATTCCCCAGATGATTGTCATGCGCGAACCCGTTCCAGATCGCGTAGCGCAGGTGTTTCTGGAAAACTTTCTCGCTGCCTTTTCATCGGGTAAGTCGCTATATGCCTCGGTTCGCCAGTCGCGGGAGCAATTGCAAGGGTTAGAGGATCGCTATCCCTATGCCACCTGGTTACCTGTTATCTGTCAGAATCCGGCAGCGATTCCTGTCACCTGGCAGGGTCTCTGTTCTTCAGGTCAATTGGAGCTTGAGCAGTTATTGACTCAGTTGCGGGAATCCATCGTCACCGATCCTGCTTTAAGCGATGAGGACAAAGCAGAAGCCCTGGAGCAGGTCAAGGTGTTGACTGAAGCAGGCAACAATCCCGACGATGGGGCGATGAAGAAGCTGGCAAAGCGCTCTACGATCATACTCAAGGGGATTGCTGCTGGATTACCGACAGCGACAAAGTTGGTTGAAGGGGTCGGCAAGCTGCTACCTGCCCTTTCAAAACTGCTCGACCTGTAGCGCGAAGGAACGGCATAATAGGACTTCCATCGGTTCGTTTCGCAAAAAGGTACTTTCAACCACATTCAGGACAAGACTTGGAAGGTTATTTTGAAAGCCTTGCTCAGCAAGGCTTTCAAAATAACCCATTTTTCCGTTCTGGCACGAAGAAATGGGGATTAGCGCCCCCGAAGGGGGCGCTAACCTTCCAAGTCGTGTTCAGGACAAATGCGCGAGCGCTCGCGCATTTGAAACCCAATACGATCGCAGCCCATCCAAAACCGCGATCGCGCTACCCTTTGCCCGCATCTGCGAAGCGATCGCTTGTCTGTCTAGCAGAAGGGGGGCTGACCTGGGATCTGGGAACTCATCTGCCCGATTAGCACATTCAACCAACGCATTGTTCAGCAAGTACCTCCAGATACTCCATCACTTTTTTCCGATCGATGCCCTTCGTTTGCTGGAGCGTCCAATGGGTGTCCAATCGAAATGATGCATACCAGGTTTCAATAGCACCTCGCTCAATGCAGTAAACCATGATTGCGCCCTGTCCCGTCTCAATTGAGTTTGATGAGTACCAGATGAACAATCCAGACTGGCTAAAATGCTCAACTCGACGATGGAGATTCCTGGCACTCGATTCAAACTGTCGCGGATGAACTAATCCCTTCAGCTTGCTGCTCCCTTCATGAATCCAGCGTTGATGCTTAAGCACCCGATTTGGGGTGAAGGGAGGAAACGTTGTCTTGTTTTGGAAAAATTCACCGAGTGCGACCGGAGGATCGCAGAGGCAATAGGGATCGAAGGGAACCAGACCTTTTCCAGAAAAGGTCAGCCACTTATGGTCAAACCACCCTTTTATCCGCACGATCCAAATTTCGTCAGTCTGTCTTTGGTCGTCAATTCGATTGATAATCATCTTGACCAACGTCAGAAATCTTGGGTCATCAGAATCATCGGTTGCTTCGATTTTGATGCTCATATTTTTTGACTTAACGATTAAATAGACAGCAGTCGTTAGTCTAATCACGATTAAGCACGGATCTTCATGGAAAAAATTACCCCTAATTAAGCTGGGATGTAGTAAACTCTGTTAGTGGGGGAGACCCTTACCAGATGAGAGATTGGGGCGTTAAGGAACAAAAAAGAGAGTTGAGGTAGTCG